>Ga0169931_10007461_pt1 | contig 16202 bp, 9 predicted proteins | sample Kivu_15m_20L_FD_129675 | JGI IMG/M metagenome (GOLD analysis project Ga0169931, IMG submission 129675) | Freshwater microbial communities from Lake Kivu, Western Province, Rwanda to study Microbial Dark Matter (Phase II) - Kivu_15m_20L... | ecosystem: Environmental > Aquatic > Freshwater > Lake ...
TATACGCAACGACTCAGCCTTCTTCGAAGAGATCAAAAACAGGACTCAGCTCGTCACTCGCGGCTCCTTCCTGCAACGCATGTGCATCGACACGAATGAGACGGGTGTAGTATAGAACAAGGAACAGCCTCGCAGTGACCCTAAGGCGAGTGAGTGGAGTGCCCTTCCGAAGAGACTGTGGGTGATCTGGGACACTGGGCTCGAGCACACATCGTTAGCCAACCAGTTGATGATCCGACGCCTGCTCAAGCAGGCCACCTAGTACGGGCTCAACGCCACTCTCATAACAAGCTAAAACCTTCATTTATACCTTTAGGAAAGTATTATAAAAAGAATCGACGACGCAATAAACAAAACTCAAATAAAACTTTTCCCGACAATAAAAAGCGATCTTTCCCGCATCGCTCTAGTATACAAATACGGAGGCATATACATAGACGCCTCTGTGATAATGATAAAAGGTTTCGATTGGCTGTTTAAAATAGCCCAGTTCCGCTCTGATATGGTGTGGAATCGTTTCTAAAAAACACCTAAAATCATCTTTGGGTTTAATCCTTGGTTCGAAAATTCAGCTTAGTGGGAAATCAATGTGACTCATAACACTAAATCTAGTCTACAGCTGGGCTACTAGAATTGTTTTTTCGCAGCTGAGCCTCAAAGCTAGCTACTTAAGGATTGGTTTGAGTTATACATCAACAATGTTCTTAATCCCTACAATCATACCGAAATGCTTCTGAACTAATCAGGTCTGTATCCCTGGCGTTATACTCGTGGACCTTAGAAGACTTATCTGATTGCAATGTAGTCTTTGCGATTGACTATTTTCGCCAAGCAACGATAGCTAGATCGGAGTGGCTTGCACAAGTGGGGGAACGCTAATCACTACTACGGAGCTTGGTTCATAAATATGTTCTCAGGGATATCCAAGTATCGATGCTTTGTTTACAATAACTTCAATCTTGACAATCCTGGTTGCCAGTGGAATTCGTGGCTGACTGACTACTCGCTCGAGTACACCGAAGGACTCATAGGACAGGCCAACTGTTTTATCAAGCTGCATAGAAGAGACGTGGAATATTTCAATTAAATTTTATTGAAATAGATGGACAATTTTTAGAGTTTTCATCCGAAAAGTGTGATCCGCAGGTACTTGCTATCGAACGGAGAAAGGTTAGTAAACGTCAGTGGAGTGGCTAGATGGGACTTTTCCCGTTAAAAAGCATGATAATTAATGTAAGTAAAGCAGTTTCGTAGCTTCCAGTTAAATTATAACTAATGTGCCATTCTAATAAATAATATGAATAAAACAATAGTTTGTTTTAAGTTTGTATTATATTTAGAGGCGAACTTTGAGGTAGTGAGTTCTTTCTATTATAATTTATATGAAACTATCGGTCTAAAACTTGACTTTGTTGCGCAAAGGATGTAATTCTGAGATAATGCTGTTCTAGGACGACGATCTCTAGGTAGTCCTCAAGGCAGTCCCCGAGAACTGCCACAAGTAGACCAAACACCTCCTCAACGAATACAACATCCTTAATAAACTCACCCACGATAACATCGTGGAGGTCTACCGGTGGGGCCGCGCAGTCACTCTCCCCTAGAAAGAAGGCACTTACTGCTTGCTGGTTCAATAGCATGCATCTGAGGGTAACTTGCTGGACTTTATCAAGAAGCATAAAGTTAGTATGTCGGCTCGTCGTTTTGTGTTCTGGTAGATTGCCAAAGCAGTTTAGTATTTACATTGTAATTTTGTAGTTCATAGGGACATCAAGCTCTAAAACATTCTGGTCATGGCACGATAAGGCACCATCACGGCCAAACTGGCTGATTTCGGGTTCGCTTCAAGAATCACATAAAACTAATCTCTTTTTTCGACCTGCAAGGGAACCAGAAGAGGATACATGGCTCCCTAGATACATGATTGTAGACAAAATCCTCAAAACAAGTACGATGCTAAGGCTAGTGACATGTTTGCGTTGGGAGTAGTGCTATTTGCTTTGATTTTGGGGAGACTTCCTTTCGAATTCGCACTCAAGGATGATAGGCACTACTCGTTGATCGCTGAAGACAAGATCGAATAATTCAAGGCCATGCACCAGGCAGCCATGAGCAAGCTTTAAGGATAGTAAGACGGATTGAGCGAGTAGTTTTTGGAGTTTTTTGTGAGCTTAGTAAGAATTGACCCTTAAGAAAGGTTGACGATCGAGTAGTTGTTTGAGCATGCTTGGATGAAAGGAAATAAGATACGGCCTTGTGTTTGAGATTTGCTTAGGTTATGTGTGCAAAATTATTTTATTTAGCATATGATATTTAACACTGTATTGTTATAAAGATATTATCTGGCATAAAGTATACATGATCACTGCAAATATTTCTATTTCTTTTTGGAATGATTCCTATCTTTCTTATCGAGCTACCTTATATACTCCACTGCTTTGAGCTTCCCTCCGCTCTTAACTGAAGTCATCTTGTTGAACTTTATAGCATTCTTATTCTACATTATTGTTGCGTTCTTTTTGCCTTTTGAAACAGAATTACCCTTTGAAACTGATACGCTTTTATGTGATGTATCTGTCTTCTTGAGTCGATTAGCTGCGTAGTTGGCACTCGTGTAGATGTTTATCTAGTGGATTGGGTTGCGTTTAAATTGGTTTATATCTCGCTTGGTTTTTGAGGTTGAACTTTTCTGGCTGCGGACACTGCCACTCTTGCTTCGATGTGAAGCATTGTCGTTGCTTCTGTTCGACATGTTATCATGGTCTTTATGGGTGTTTTTGAAATTATTTTTAGCCATTTTAGGGCTTTTGTGATGCTTGAACTGATTGGCAGCATGCGGATAAAACTCCATAATTCCTTCCTTTCCTTCTGCTAGATAAAAAAACATATTGAACAACCGATCGTATCTCTCTTCATACCTGAGTTCCTCATCACTGACTTCCTTGCTGACAAACTATGGATGAATGTAATTTTAATAATAATTCAATCTAATTGGCATTTGATATCTTTTCTTTTTAACCATCTACCAGTTGATATCTCTCAGCCATTTCGATTATCTCAGATGGTTGAAGTTGGCTAGTCGTTTGTTAGTGTCTTTTTAGATGAGAGCCAGAACTAGCTAGCGGAAGCCTTAGGTGGTGTTGCGGAACTAGGGAGGTTATTATTTGTTGTGGTAGAAGGGTGGTACTGATTTGACCATCTAGTATATTATGGCGCCCATTGTGTAAAAGTCAGCCTAGTAACTATACCCCCCATTCTACTTGACCTCGTATGCCATGTACTACGGACTACCACACTGAGTGAGTGCATGGTCCTAAGGCTACAAATTGATCCGACAAAGCCCGAAATCGCCAATCCGTAGGTGTCCTTAAAAATCAATCATAATATTTTCAGGCTAAATACTAACAAAAATACCTTAAGATCTCTATAAAGAATCTTCTTTTTATGCAATTGTTACATGCCTAGCAATATCTCTGCAAAACAAATCCTGGCTTGTTACTAATCTAATTTTATTTTAGTAAGATGATAAAAGAACTAGCCTCCAGGGTAGAACTCTAGCAGGAAGTTTAGTTGTCTTTAAGATTAGAAAGCAGCTACTAGCTTAGTGGCAAATGTTATGTCTTTTACCATCTCGGCTAGGATCTTACGTTCTCTCAGCACGCTCTCAAGGGTCTTGAACTCTCTGAAATACTACTTTTTTATTTGTTTTAAAGCGTAAAGACGACCATTCGAACAGTGCCGTACTAGATAGACCGCAGCTGAGATTCCTTCGCCTAGGAGTGCCAAAAAACGAAAATCAGCGAGGGTGGGTGTCGACAGGTCACTAACAATATCCTCCAGAACTAACTACAGTTTTTAATAATTTCTAATTCCAGCTAATTTGGTGTCATGATTCATGAGGGCATAATCGAGGGTGTAAAGCCTTTCCATCGTGCAGAGTCCGATGATATTTTCAAACTGATCCAGCCGTTTTCTAATCTGCCCGAGTAGATCTCTGACAGTGTCGGTGGTTTTGACTGCGATCTTGAGCACTTCTCGCTGGTTGTAGTGGATGAGTAGCGACAGGAAGGCAGGTTTTTTGGGAAGAGTCTACTACGATTAGTTACGCGTGCTTTTGTACATTAATGTTATAGGATGAGTTCAAACAGCTGGTTATGTAATATTACATGAACAGGCTACTATGTAATATTACATGAACAGGCTAGACAGATACAGGAGGGAGTTCGAAGAGTACAGAAAAATGGTTTTGGGGGCAGTGCAGCAACACCAACTCAATATGCAACTCATCGAAGATAAAATAAGCAGTCAGCAGTAAAAATTGACACTCTACAAGAATGGCAAATTTGTTTTGGCGCACAATGCTGCAGGTACATATGAGATAAAAAGATTAAGTGAGAAGGCTAGAGGATGAGTTGGTGGAGGTATAGAGAGAGAGGAGGGAGTTGTAGGAGGTGAGGAAAGCTAGGGAGTCGGTTTTGGATGATCGGAAGAGGGTATGTCATAGACTCGCTGAGAAGTTGCCAGGTATAAAAAACAACATAGCGTCTCTTGAGAGCTCATACCAAGAGATCCTTCTTAAATAAAACTAGACTTTAGCAGAGACAACAAATCCAATAACTTACTAGCCTTTCGAGCAACGCATCAAGCAGTTGAGAGCCAGTTCTATTAGCGGAGCAGTGATCGATACAAAATAGAACAGGATGCACTTGATGGCAGTGAATGAGAAGACAAACGAGAAGAAGGAGTTTAGCTTATATTGCATTGTGGGGGAAGATGGCTAGAGTAGACTGTACTTGTAGGGCGCAAAGAACTAGCGAGCTGTGCAGACTGTGGGCAAGCAATTCAATTTCCATAAAGACCTGGGCCAGCTCAAAGATAATTTAATCTCGCTTGATACTAACGAATGATTGTTAGAGTCAATATTCTAGAATCATCTTATGAAGTAAGGATCTAATAGATGAAAACTTGTAGATTTTTATTTGAATATGCGATTTGATTAAGTAGCTTGCATATACATGCATACTTTTTTATTCATATCTGAATACAATCATTAAAATCTAATCTAATATAAAAATATAATGTTCAAAAAAAATCCCTCCCGTCCATCGATAACAATTTCTCTTAAAAAAGTGCCAACTGGCTACAAACTCTTCCCTAAATAAAATTTCAACCTCTTCGATATAAAGCGAGTGGCCCGTAGCATGTACAGACGTACTTTTTCCTCACTCAGCTGATTTAATCCAAGCCACTATGGGCTAAACCCAAGGTCTTGCAGGCTCATCAACCATCATCCAACCTCCCTCTCATCTCACCCTACCAGCTTTCGCACATTGGTTCGATATAAACTCAGTGCACCAAATCGAAAGATAGTGTTTTCCATAGTTTTTCACTAATAACCAGAACGATTGTTTTTCTTTCTCGAAAAAAAACTAGAGATTGTATAAATATTATAGGAATGCGATGGTTGGCATGTGGAGAGAGAATATCAAAAAATATTTATCTTCCTCGCAGTGTAGACGTAATTTGGCGGGAGATGTTAGTAGTATTGTGCGCATACATGGTTTTTTATAAAGCTGGGGGCTGATCAATTTTCCATCTAAGGAACACAGTCGAGGCATGGCTACTTCGCCTCCTGATGGTCTCAGCTGTCATATTTGCGGGTAGAAACATGCAAGCATATACCACATTTCTCAGGTCTAGGACACTTTTTTCCAGATATGCAACACTTGTTACAACCATCAACTCTATCCTTCATCGATTTTACCCTAGGAATTCGTGCAGGTGTTGAGTAAAAATCATAAAAAACATCACTACAAGATCATGAGTATGTAACAAATCATGCGAATGTTGGAGATATTGATGGGTTGCGGGGCTAATAGATAGCGAGAGAAAGAGGTATGGACCAGCGTGCAAAAATAGTTTCCAGGTATGCATGGACTTATATAGCTTTTACTAGGGAAGAACTTGTTTATAATTTTTTGAGGATTCCTTTGGCCTATTAGATGAACGGCAGCATCTTCGAGAATTGCTAGGATCAGCAATAATAATCTCCCTTATAGCAAGGATAATAACCCAGCATTTTCTAAGACTATCGCAATCCTGTCCAAATCGGCATAGCGATCAGTTACTTCAGATACAAAACTTCCCAAGAACAATAGCCGAAACTGAAGTAGCTGTTCTAGGCAGCAGAACGTCATGCTAAAGTGCTATCTCAGTAGCAGACTCTTAAGATCCAGTAGTTGACAAAGATGATGGTGGAAGTGCAGTATTCTAAGCTATAGCTCAAAACGCTGTTTATCGAGGAGTATGAGAATTTGTTGGTGAAGAGCAGGGAGAGTATGCGCAGATTGGGGGCCAGTAATTTGGCGTAAGCACTCAAAAGTAATGTTCGACTTGCTTAAGGACTAGAATAGCCTGAGGATTTGGCACTAGCAGGCGCCAAAGTAGAGTGATAAACAAGTAACTATGTATAAAATATATCAAATTTACAATCTTTTGTTTATTTTTAACAGTTTAAAGTAATAAATCATTATAGCTTCATTATTTTAATCAAAAGTGTTTGATTTATTATTTGCCTTTTGTTTTACGATTATCCAGCCTATCAATACTTCCCTAAATATTCACAAACTTCCCTCCATTATCGACTAGCACAGCATACTATGTATAATTCCTCCACGCAGAAAGACTGATCTTTCTGACTTCTCCTTCCAGTTCTCCCTGCTCTACCATCATCCCAAAAAATAACAATTTATCACCATGCGACAGTTTTTCCCCGTCGTATGGTCTTTTTAGTTTAATGACTCCAATATTGGTCTGGATGAGGTCGGCTTGAATGGAGGAGAGATATTCGGTGGGTATGCGGAGTAGAGTGGTCGAGGAAGGAGTGGCTTGGGCGGGGTCGCGTAGATATTTTAGCTATTAAAGTTTGCGCATTTATTATAAGGAGGGAGTATTTGTAAACAAAAAAAGAATCATTATTAGTTTTGAATTTTTTAAATAATAAGACTTTAACATTCATTTTAGTTGATTTTTATCAAAGTACTGCAGTAATAATACAATAACTGTATGTTTGATGTTTTTTTTCTTATACTATAGGTACTGTTGTTACTTAATATCCTCGGCGTGATTATAACTATCTATCATGATAAAGATGGTCTCTCTCTTCAGCTCCACAATGCGCAGCGTCTCACATTCAGACCAGTACCCTCGCCTGCTCGAACTCTACGAACGCAAAAACCCATTATAAATACTCTACCAATACCCCGCCGACCTATAAATCATCGGCTATCTTCATAAACACAACACCAATTTCGGCACTAGAAGTCTAGTGGACAAACCAATCGGTTGTCCTTGCTGCGGCAGCCAGTACTTGACAGACTAGAAGTAGTTGAGCGTATCATCTACCCACATGACTCCCACTTTGCTGTAACTGTAGAGAATTAAAAGTAACCAAAGTATGTGTATGTTGGGAAGTGAGACTACTCTTTACTTCACCTTCGTCAAAATGGTTATTTTCACTCTCCTCTTGCGATTCTTATTATTCGATCTGTGGTTCATAATCAAACATCTATTCTTGAATGGCAAAATATATTCCAGAGATCATTTCGTTCGTATGGGCTACCTCCTGGGTGACTACTTATGGGACAGTAATCTCGATCTGCCTTCAAGAGTGATGATCGTGTTCTATCGATACTAGCTGGCTGTTATAGGTCTGGTTGCTTTTACAATCATAATGGTGGTTTTTTTCTATTGTTCGCATAGATTTCATTTTAGCATCTACTAGGCCTTCTAGGCAAGCAGTCATTACTAGAATAGATATGCTGTTATAGTGTAAAACATACCGATGATACCGATTATCGATAGGTTGTCATAGAACAAATTTTATAATATTTCTTATGAAAAAAGACTCAAACAATTTTTCAAAGGTATAGTCAAGTAGCACCTTATATAAAAAATGAGAAATATATATCAAGCTTAAAAATAAAATTAGTCTTATCAAAAGATAGCTGGAATATAGAAATAATTTTTATAGATGCTTAAAAAGTACGAATCTACACCAAATTTCACCTAACTTTAATAAAAATGTATTCGAGATGTGATAGTATGTTACTAGACTTCATGTCTTTCCAGGTTGTAATCTCAGAAATAATCACTTATCCGTGCTTTCACTCATACACCACATCCCACCCCTTAACACAAAACATTGCATTTGTAGCATACCCTGCGTTAGATAAAAAGATTAAACGATCGTCATTTGACTTTACTGAATCAGTTCAATAATACGCATCATTTTGATTCAAAACTACCTTTTTTTGTAGGCTATGCCCTAGTAGTGTTTGAGTACCAGCATATCAGGGATTTTGTGCTTAAACACAGTATAGAAAAACCTGATGATTTTGTAATGAATGGCAGGGAGAGAGTGCTCCTGAGACCTGCGTAGAAACCTAGTGTGATATAGTGGCATAATATCAAAAAATACGGCATGGATCAGTACAAGACCAGATTGTACACCAATCTCATACTATTTATGGTACTACTCATAACTTTCCTCATATTTAGTTTCCTATAAAAGTAGAGGATAATTCCTCAGATGTAGAGCATGCTGAGCTTCCCCAAACGCTACCAGCATCGCATAAAAGTGATAATAATATCCTGCGTGACGCAACTAATCAACCACCTTCTCTCCAGGATAATCTCCATCCTGGCTTAGACAGAAAAACGCATCAGCAAAACAGGTACCATAATGTCTTTGATAACTAAAAAAGTATTGGCTCAGTTCATAAACTCAGCCCTGATATATTATCTCATCACTATAGTGACTCCTTTGTAGTTGAGGTTCGAAATGAAGGATCTAAGGAATAAGGTGTAGAGTCTGATCATCATTCCGGGTAGTATCAAGATCATTTGGAATTTTATTAATGCCAGGTATATATTGCAGAAGGTTAAGTTGGGGATGGAGGGGCAGGGTCATTAATCTTTCCAGGTAGAGTTCAATCGACTATATGAACGCCCTTCTTTCGATTTTGTAGACCAGTATACCCACTACATCGTACAACTCCTTACCGTATCATTTTATGCAGCTTTGACTCCAGCAATAGTACCAGCATTGGCCATCATCCTGCCCGTACAATACTACGTGGACAAACTGATCTTATTCAAGAAATCATCAATGCCTCCCAAGATAAGTTTCAGAGTGACCGACTGGGTGCATTTCCTAGCCTAATGTTCTTTACTTAGTTTTTTGGTGGGATGGATATTGTTCTGTCCCAACTAGTTATGGACTGTGTGGATGATAATAGGCAGTTATATTTGTTTGGGAGTTGTCTTAACGTATTTGGTGTATAGATGGAGGATGCAGTATAGATTTGAAAGGTATTATGTGAGTATGTTCAAGTCAGAAAGAGCTTGGGGGGATGTTTAGAAGTTTTTGTTGGAGAGATTTGATCGGTATAATCCTTGGAAGAGGTATTTGAGTTAAGAGGAGGGGTATTAGTTGCGGAGGAGCAAAACTTCTTAGAATTGATTTGTGTTATCTTGAGTTTATATCAATAAATCAAACGAAAAAGTTATTATTGTTAGATTGTATAGTGATGGTAATTGAAACATGAAGAATGTGATAGTAATCAAAACATGAATCATTATAGGCTGCAGGCACTGAGTATAAATTACTCTGAGCTTAGGACTCTTTCCTCTACTACTTTTTAGTAGGTGACCCATTAAGTCACATGTTGCCAGTCGCCATTTCTGCCCCCTTCTCCGCCGCTGCCCCAAGTAACATCTTCCTTTTTACTGCCCTCCCACGTCCTAAGACCATCCTTGGTGCCACTGCCTGCACTTTCTTCCTAATACCTTAAATTATGATTTTCCATATAGAGGCGTTAGTACTCGCCCATCCACACTTTGACTTCCTGCTCTAACTCCCCCACCACTTGCAAATGATTCTACTTTTCCATCTTATATGCACTCTGAATGGTATTCATTTTAGTGTAATTGACTGCTAGTTAGTATTATAATTTTTTAGTGATGGATCGCAAGCAGGCTATCTACTTGATATATTCTTCTTATGCTTGTTGCAATTACTAGACTTGGGCTTGCTTTTTTGATAGTTATTTCTATAAATTTTATACCGTTTCAGGAGAGATTAGGTCGGGTTGAGACTATTTGGGGGAGTGTGAATGGCAGGGAGGCAGTTACAGCTTTATGTTGATGTGTTTGGCACTGGGACTATTAAAAGTGCCTATTCCAGATTAGAACAGCTGCAACTTTATCCTATCTTTCTATAAACATAATCCCACTGTGGCTCTGTAATAGCCCACCACTTCACTCATACTCACCACTCTCTCCTCACCCTATCCTTTCTGCCCGAGTGCACTCTATCCTTTCTGCCAGAGTGCACTCATTCTACTAGGAAACGGCGGTATATCTGGAAACAGTTCTGCGAATAGTTGCATGAGGAGGAGAGCTGAGTTGTTCTTTGCTTGTTTTTTGAGTGCAAATTTGAGAGTTTCATTCTATTTGACGATTTGTGCGAGTCGCTGGTCGTAGGTGTTTGCTGTCATTATGGAAAAAAATATATGTTTGTATTTGTGAAGTGCAAAACAGTAATAAAGTGATATAGCAATACTTATGTAAAATACACTGGACATCACAATTAATACTATAGAAGTATTATTTATTCAAACAAAAGATGTATTATGTGTATAGCTATCTTATTATCATTTGTTACATATAATAGTCAGATATATTATTAAAAAGCAAAGTAAAAATTAATAAATCACTCTTTGTTCTTTTGAGTTAATCACTTTTGTTTGGTTAATGCTGGTCCTACTCCTACAAAATAGTTCTTCATTGCCCCCATGAACCTATCCGCATATTCCTGAGGTGCCACCACAGTCGGATCTGCTCCATACTTGAGTTCCTTTAACTTTCTTTCAATAAACTATTTGAAATGGTAGGGTCGCATAAAATCAATGACACCCATCCTGAGACCTAGTTCACCCTACACCACCAGCAGAGAATAGTCTATCACCTCCTGTTTTTGCAAAAACTATATATCTCTTGCTAGCATCTACAACATATAACTACAGATAGATGACAGTAAGTGGTAGGGATGGAACGACCTATCTAGTTTAAAATTTGTATCCTGACCTATTAGTTTTTTCTAAGGCTAAGGCGACACTAGTCTATTGAGCTATGATCCTTTCAGATCATATATAGTGGTTTCTTCTTCATCCAGGCCGAATAGTATATTTTGCATGACGATGATCCTCTAGCTACTGCCCCTAATCGTAACCTAATACAGTCCATAGATCTTGGCGAGGACACTTCCCTCGCCTCTACCAGTTCCTTCCTTGATATGTTCGATATACTATTTCGCAAATTTTATAAAAACTTAGAACTCGTACTACTTGATATGTTTTACCACCAACAAGCCATCCTTTGATTTGGCAAACTTGGCTCCACTTTTGCCTCCACTGGCTTGGAAGTACTAGCAGGTGGATAGGCTGAGGATGTACTATTTGGAGCCGAGGCCTTAGATGGTTCTGAGTTATTAGAATTAGTGGGGGAAGTATGTGCTTATTTAGTAAGATTATCTGTTCTATTTTTATTGCTAGTTTAGTTGGTACTCCATATTCAATTTATGAATTTTTTGTTTTGGTGGCCAACTGGTGGGAACTTCCTTAGATACTATCAAATTGAATCTAAAACATTAGGTTTGTTTTCTGGGGTAATTTTGATGGTATTCAGGCGAGTTGAGGGCACTAGCTAGTACGCTTACGGGTTGTTTGTAGTCGATACAGGTAAAATATAAGTATTTGCCACGTTTCAGAGGGTATCTGCGATGTTGCACTCGCTACAGAAACATAGCAAGATCGGGTTGGGTCAAGGGGAAGAGTTATAGAGATGTTTTTGATTTGACGGTCAGAGGATTAGAGGTGGTTGATAGCTACCTTTATTTGTATTTAGGCATGTTTCTTTATTTTTACTTTTATTTTTCTTCGGGAACAAAATCACTTGTTTTGTAGGTGAGATCATCACTAACCTATACCTATGATTATAGTTGTCCCTAGCTGAACTAATTATACAAAAATCTATATCTTTAATTAGTCTTGTATATTCCAGGTCCCTACATATTGGCACACTCTGCTATAGTATCAGGAATACGTTCATCATATCCTGTATCCATTTCGCCCTACTGAGCCAATATCGACAAGTACTAATCATAAAACTCCCCACTCGGAAACTATCTATTCAACTACGTATTTGATTCCAATTTAGTCTCCGTCTAGTTCTCCGGCTACAATACGATCTAAAATGCAGGTGTATTGATATTAATATTAGTTTTTTGTAGTTTTCTCTATAATTTACTAAGTATTTCTACTGTTATTTTGATCACGTAGTCTATCTTGTATATCTATCTCAGGAAAAAGGTCCAATCTTATTACACAGATTAGTTCTTTCTTTTTTATCTCAGCTAGAATAAGTATGATTATATCTATTGCAGGATCTACCAGATTGATTATATCTTTTGGAGCATGCCTAGCATCTTGGATGCCTAGGAAGAGCTGTCTCGTCGGAGGGCTAGTAACAAATGCACGTACATTTTGGTTCGACCACATAAAGTAGAGCTCAGCTATGTCCTGGAAATCAACAATAGCTAGGCTTGCTCGCAGATGTGTTTTTTTAGGTTAAAAGATGCCAGCATAAGCGAATCCTAAGATTTTAGATTTATCAAGTTTAGGTCGTATATTTTTATATCGAATGGTTTTAGCTTCAATCGCACGTCAGAGGTCTTTATGATTCTGTAGTGCTACTAGTGTGGACAATCGCTGGAATTAGAGTTACCTATTCTGAGGGGTAGCGATGTTTGTCCAGCCATGAGCTGATTGTTGTAGATATCTTTATCTTTGTTGTAGTGGGTGTGCGAGATGAGATACAAGAAGTACATGAAACTATTTTTTAGATAATTTTTGCCTATTTTTTGTTGTTTGCTGACTATTTTTCCGCACTTGCTACACTAAAAATACGTCCAAATATCTGAAGTTTCCTTGTATCTTTTAAGAAACTTCCTCATTCTCTCAATAGTAACATCCCTCCCTTACGCCTATTCCTCATTTCCTGCTTTATTCTTTCCCACTTACTACATCCAGATCTACACGCCTCTCTAGGTGAAATAGTAACGAGTTGTATGGCTTAAATGGCATGTAGGGCATTTGCGTAGATGATTTGTTGCAGTCGAAAGCAGAAAATGGCCGATAGATAAGTCACTTGAGAGGTAGAAAATGCAGGATGAGGTGGATAGCTAGCCACATTGAGAAAGAAAAATAGGCAAGTTTTTTAGAGAACAGTATTCGCGAAGTTTTTTCTAACAGTTACTCAACGATATCTGCGATAGCTACACCTTCACATAATCTATTTATTTCAACTTGAATTCTCGTATTATGTTGCTGTAGTCACTGTTGAGTCCTCTTATGCGCCAATCCAATCCTCTTCCCTCCCACATAACATAATCCACATACAACAGATACTTCTCTAAATTGATCATCCTGATAACTCTCATAACAAACTCCAAACCCTCTCTCAATCCTTTCCTTTTATCTTAAGTTTATTCTCCTACGACGATTGAGTAAATGCCTATATTCCTTTCTAGACATATCATGGGTTGTTTTTTACTTCCCACATGCCTCACCTCCATCTTATCAAGTCCTCCTACTATATTATTTTGTCTATTCCTGCCTATTTTCCATATATTTTTGATAGTCGATCGGATGCAACTGACCCTAGCGATGTCCTATAGCTACTTGCGATTCACTCCACTTATCACCACCAGTCCTTTACTATTGAAGTAATCCAATATTTAACGGTTTATTGTTTTTTATACCACCACAATATCAGGGTTGAACTGCATTATATTTTGCTATAGATAAGTCAATATGTGGTTGTCGGTGTGAATTAACTATTCAAACTTCAAGCGGGTTGAAGTCTAGTCTAAAGAATTTTAGATTATTATGAGTTGGGGTCTATGCAGATAGGTTAGCATTCGTTTTATTGCCAGGTCTTTCCGAATTACTACGCCTTGGATGAGTTAAAGGACCTTACCTGGAGGTGCTTATACTGTTACGATTTGGACGTACTTGGCGATGTCCATGTAGTTTCCCCATAACATTAGATCCAAAGGCAAAATTTACATTTTAGTGGCCAAAACTGCTTTCTATATGATGTCTACTAGTCTTGTTTTTGAAAACTAAGGGCTCAAAACTCCAATACTAACTGCTTTATCCATCAGTTCTGCCACTAACTACCTTATCTATCCTTATAGTTCTTCACCGTAAACTTGTATTTCTTCCTTTACTAGTGATCCAAACACAACCTTAAATGTCATGTACTCTCTATCTTAATCAGAACTTGATCCACTTCCTTCTTCATCGTCTTACTACCCGAACAATCCGCCTTACTACTACACCATATACGCCAGTCTAGTCAAATCTCGTTTGATTCTATTGATTTATTCGAGGCAGAACTCGCAATGCCGCACGTACTTCTATCTGAGTCCCAGGTAAGTGCCGTTGATGTATAGGTTGGAGCAGGATGAGCAGAATAGTTTGCCACAGAAACGGCAGTGATGTCGACGGCGGAATAAAGTGAAAGGGGCTCCACAGCATTGACAAAGAGTCTTGGATTAGTCGGGGGTCCATCTCTAGCGAGGACACAGCCGAGATTGCAGCTAGTTCCAAAATCTCTACTTCATTTATAATCAAAGTAGATGATCACATAGATCATCAGCATTCATTCATTTTTGCACATATTTATTGATTTTTTAATGTTTACTGTAAACTACTATTGTAGAAGATTGCATAGATTGGCTAAAATTGCTATTAATCTTAATATTTATTATTATTGCTTTGCTGATTATTTGATGTTAATTGTATTGACGATATTGATTTAATTATGATCACTCGCATTGCTACGGTCATCCTTAGGCAAAATCCTCTCCTTCCCAGGTACTACTTCTCCAAGGACGATCCCTTTAAGAACCAATAAAAAGTGGGTTTTTTCAGCAAAAAAAGAACACCCATCGCATCATAATAGCCTAATTAACAGTTCCCCAATTCTTTTTTTAGAAAATCAGTGCGCTTTGGTGGCAATAAGAATAATCAGAACAAGCCGTCGTAAAAGGCAACGGCATGGTTCAACCAGCAAAATGTTGATACAAAATAAAACAAAATAGATAAGAATCTAAAACAGACGATTAAAGGATAGTAGATGGATTATGAAGGTTACGCTGGCACTGGTGGCAAGAAATATTCGGCAAGAAATAAGCAGAAGGATTAATAAGAAGAGGGGACATAGGATATGTATAGTGATCCGGTTTACATGAAGGACCGCTAGAAATACAGGAACAGTAAGGTGCAGAGGAAGATGAAACAGTTCAAAAGACTATACCGAAGACACAAGTACGAGTTTCCCTTCGAAGACACAACAGTGGACTAAACATAACAAACATAACTTGGTCAACTGGTTCAAATCGACATCAGTCCATCCTACTCCAACAACTAGTTTATCTAAACCTTGAGTGCGCAGGCTGATAGCATCCGTACTTTATTCGAGCAAAAGAAGTGGAAGGTGCTTAATAGAATCATCAATTAGTTGGTATAGTTGGATTCTGCTAAAAAAGTTTAGGAATTGCTTTATCCTTCTTTGATAAGATACAGTACCAGATCTTTCCTTGAGTTTTTGGAGAGCAGAGAAATATACGTTGAGTAGCTGTCAGAGGCTATCACTTCCAAGTTGTATAGTCAATGTCTCTTGAGTAAAGATGCCTAGACCCTAATGATATTGTTGGGTATGTTTAAAAAGCAACCATCAGATTTGACTTACAACTCAGTTTCCATTATTTTTGCTGATCTAGACACTAATCTTAATGCTAAAAAGCTAGCTGAAGAGTTGAACTATCGTCTTGAGCTAGCCTCAAATATCTTCGCTATACAACTCAAATATCTATAATCCACCCAAAAAGATCAACAAAATACCTCTAGAGAAACAATAGGTGACTGGTTAGTGTAGCTTACCTAAACAGTTTTAAACAAAAGAGCATGTATTAACGAATTTACTGTCTTTTTTGAATAACTGATGAAAAAACACGCAACTTATATGAAGCTCAATAGATTTTACACCAATCCAATTTTCATGAAACTACTGGA
>Ga0169931_10007462_pt1 | contig 16202 bp, 14 predicted proteins | sample Kivu_15m_20L_FD_129675 | JGI IMG/M metagenome (GOLD analysis project Ga0169931, IMG submission 129675) | Freshwater microbial communities from Lake Kivu, Western Province, Rwanda to study Microbial Dark Matter (Phase II) - Kivu_15m_20L... | ecosystem: Environmental > Aquatic > Freshwater > Lake...
AGAACCCGCTATACACGCGCTTCGACGACATCTGCGAGATCTTCAAGCGTTACGACTGCACCTTCTCCCTGGGTGATTCACTGCGCCCCGGCTGCCTGCACGACGCCAGCGACGAGGCCCAGCTGGCCGAGCTCAAAACACTCGGGCAGCTCACCCGTCGCGCTTGGGACCACAACGTGCAGGTGATGGTCGAAGGTCCGGGCCATGTGCCGATGGACCAGATCGAGTTCAACGTGCGCAAGCAGATGGAGGAGTGTGCCGAAGCGCCCTTCTACGTGCTCGGTCCGCTGGTGACCGACATCGCTCCCGGCTACGACCACATCACCAGCGCCATCGGTGCGGCGATGGCGGGTTGGTACGGCACGGCGATGCTCTGCTATGTGACCCCGAAGGAGCACCTGGGTCTCCCCAACCCTGAAGACGTGCGCAACGGCCTGATCGCCTACAAGATCGCCGCCCACGCCGCCGACATCGCCCGCCACCGGCCCGGTGCGCGCGACCGCGACGACGAGCTCAGCCGCGCCCGCTACGCCTTCGACTGGAACAAGCAGTTCGAACTGTCGCTCGATCCTGAGCGGGCCAAGGAGTACCACGACGAAACCCTGCCGGCCGACATCTACAAGCAGGCCGAGTTCTGCTCGATGTGCGGACCCAAGCACTGCCCCATGCAGACCAAGATCACCGACAAGGACCTTGAGGGTCTGGAAGAGGTGCTGCAGCAGCAGAAGGCAGGGGAAACGGCGAAGGTCTGAGTTGGCTCATGCCACGTTGATCCTTCGCGTGTCTGGCATGTTTGGGGCCCAGGGGTCGAACCTCTGGGCCTTTGCGTCGCTGGGCTGGAAGTCCTCACTTCGCCACGCTGAGTGGACTGTTGGGATTCTCTGGGTTCACATCCAGGCGCTGCAGTTGGGGCCGCAGCACCAGATCCCTGTCTTCCATGGGAATCCCACCCAACAGCACCTCGTTGCCCAGCAGCGTGGCACCGGTGAAACAACGCCTGTTGCTAAAGCGCACATCCACCGGCCCCACGCAGGGCACCGTTCGCCGATGCCCATCGGCGAGCACCACCTCGCGCCTCTCGAGCACGGTGCCGCGAATCAATCCCATCCTTCCAAGCTAACCAGCACACAAAAAAGCCCCGCACGGGGCGGGGCTTCGACGATCCAGCCCTGAAGGGCTGGACTTAGCCCAGGGCCTTGGCCTTGGCGACGACGTTGTCGACGGTGAAGCCGAACTGTTCGAGGCACACGGGGCCGGGGGCTGAGGCGCCAAAGCGGTCGATCGAGACGCTGTCGCCGTCGAAACCGGTGTACTTGTGCCAGCCGAAGCTGCTGGAGGCCTCGACCACCAGGCGCTTGCGGCAGGCCGCAGGCAGCACGCTCTCGCGGTAGGCAGCATCCTGCTCTTCGAACAGCTCGACGCAGGGCATCGAGACGACGCGCACGTTCTTGCCGTCAGCGCGCAGCTGGGCGGCGGCCTTGGTGCAGAGCTCGAGCTCGGTGCCGGTGCCGATCAGGATCAGGTCGGGGCTGCCGTTGCTGTCCTCAAGGATGTAACCGCCTTTGGCCACAGCACCCGCTGTGGAGCCAGGCTGGTTGGCCATCGCCTGGCGGCTCAGGATCAGGGCCGTGGGGCGGTGGCGGTTGGAGACGGCCACCTGATAGGCGCCGCTGGTCTCGTTGCCGTCGCCAGGACGAATCACCAGCAGGTTGGGGATCGAGCGCAGGCTGGCCAGGGTTTCGATCGGCTGGTGGGTGGGGCCGTCCTCACCCAGACCGATGGAGTCGTGGGTCAGCACATAGATCACCCCCAGTTCACTCAGGGCCGACAGGCGCATGCCGCCGACCATGTAGCCAGCGAACACCGCAAAGGTGCCGCCATAGGGAACCAGGCCACTGCCGTGGTACGCGAGGCCATTGAGGATCGCTGCCATGGCGTGCTCGCGCACGCCGAAGTGCAGATAACGGTTGCCTTCGGCACCCTTCTGGAAGCCGCCCTCACCCTTGATGTCGGTGAGGTTGGAGTGGGTGAGGTCGGCCGAACCGCCGATCAGCTCAGGCAGGTTGGGGCCGATCGCGTTCAGGCAGTTGTAGCTGTGCTGGCGGGTGGCCAGACCCTTGTCGTCGGCGGTGTAGCTGGGCAGGTTGGCATCCCAGCCCTGGGGGAGTTCGCCACGCAACTGGCGCTCGAACTGAGCCGCTTCGGCGGGGTATTGGCTGCGGTAATTGGCCAGCAGGGTGTTCCACTCGGCCTCGGCGACGCCACCGCGGTTGATCGCCTGGCGCCAGTGGTCATACGACTCCTGGGGAACCTCAAACGGGCCATAGCTCCAGTCGAGGGCCTTGCGGGTCAACTCGGCTTCCTCGGCACCCAGGGCAGCGCCGTGCACGCCGGCGGTGTTGGCCTTGTTGGGCGAGCCATAGCCGATGGTGGTGGTGACCTTGATCAGGCTGGGCTTGTCGGTGACGGCCTTGGCGGCTTCGATCGCCCGCTGAATGCCCGCCACATCGGTGTTGCCGTCCGCGACGTGCTGAACGTGCCAGCCGTAGGCCTCGTAACGCTTGAGGACGTCTTCGGTGAAGGAAACGTTGGTGTTTCCGTCGATGGTGATGTGGTTGTCGTCGTAGAGGGCGATCAGTTTGCCCAGACCCAGGTGACCCGCCAGGGACGCTGCTTCGGAGGCCACACCTTCCTGGTTGCAGCCATCACCCATGAGCACATAGGTGTAGTGGTCGACCAGGTTCAGACCGGGTTTGTTGAACTTGGCGGCCAGATGGGCTTCGGCGATCGCCAGACCCACGGCGCTCGAGATGCCCTGTCCCAGGGGGCCGGTGGTCACTTCGACACCGGGGGTTTCAAAGGTCTCGGGGTGACCGGGCGTCTTGGAGCCCCATTGGCGGAACTGCTTGATGTCGTCCAGGCTGACCGAGTCGTAGCCGCTCAGGTGCAGCAGGGCGTACAGGAGCATGCAGCCATGGCCGGCCGACAGCACGAAGCGGTCACGGTTGAACCACTTGGGATTCTTGGGGTTGTGCTTGAGAACCTTGTCCCACAGGGCGAAGGACATCGGCGCACAGCCCATGGGAAGGCCGGGGTGACCGGAGTTCGACTTGTTGATCGCGTCGATCGCCAAGAAGCGAATGCTGTTGATGCAGAGGCTCTCGACCGAGGTGGAGGGGGCGACGACCATGGCGGGTTCAGGGGGGCGGGGACGAGACAGGGGGGAAGGTTGGCGAGGTCCGGATCGGGGAATCCAGGACGTCCGGCGGGGTGCCGGCAAACCTCATCCGCTCAGGCGGCGGAAGGCGAGACAGACGTTGTGACCACCGAAGCCGAAGGAGTTGGAGAGCACCACGTCCACCTTGGCTTCACGGGCCTCGTTCGGCACATAGTCCAGATCACAATCGGGATCGGGATTGTGATAGTTGATCGTCGGAGGAACGACCTGGTGCTGAATCGCCAGAACCGCCGCAACGGCTTCGATGCCGCCACTGCCACCGAGCAGGTGACCGGTCATCGATTTGGTGGAGCTCACCGGAATCTGGTACGCCCGCTCGCCAAGGGCACTCTTGATGGCTGATGACTCGTTCTTGTCGTTGGCCGGCGTGCTGGTGCCGTGGGCGTTGACGTAGTCGACATCGGCTGGCGCCAGCTTGGCGTCCTGAATCGCCAGGCGAATGGCCTCGGCACCGCCGACGCCACCGGGCGACGGGGCTGTGATGTGGTGGGCATCACAGGTCATGCCGTAGCCGACGATTTCGGCCAGCACGGTGGCTCCGCGGGCCTGGGCGTGCTCGAGGCTTTCGATCACCAGCACGCCGGCGCCTTCGCCGATCACAAATCCGTTGCGCTCGGCATCGAAGGGCCGGCTCGCGGTGGCCGGATCGTCGTTGCGGAACGACAGGGCCTTGGCGCTGGCAAAGCCGGCCACACCCAGGGGGGTGATCGCCGATTCGGCTCCTCCGCAGACCATGGCGTCAGCCAGACCCAGCTGGATCAGCCGGAAGGCGTCGCCGATCGCATTCGAGCCGGCGGCACAGGCGGTGGCCACTGCGGTGCTGGGACCCTTGGCGCCCACAGCGATCGCCGCCAGGCCGGTGGCCATGTTGGGAATCATCATCGGCACGCAGAACGGGCTGACCCGATCTGGGCCCCGTTCATGCAGCACCTGGGCCTGGGTTTCCATCATCAGGAGCCCACCCACGCCCGAGCCGATCGCCACGCCGACCCGGTGCTGATTGCTCGCATCAATCGTCAGGCCGGCATGGGCCACCGCCTGCTTGGCGGCGACGACGCCAAACTGGCAGAACCGATCCCAGCGTTTGCTCTCCTTCGGTTCCAGCCAGCCACTGGGGTCAAACCCCTTCACTTCAGCGGCGAAGCGGCAGGCGTGTCGCGAGGCATCAAACAGGGTGATCCCAGCCACCCCATTGCGGCCGGATCTGAGACCTTCCCAGTACTGGGAAACGTCGTTGCCAATCGGTGTGACCGCGCCCAGGCCAGTGATGACGACGCGGCGGAGACCCTCCACCATGGACGCTTCAGGCCTGCTTGTCCTGGATGTACTTGACGGCATCGCCCACGGTGGTGATGCCTTCGGCGGCCTCGTCGGGAATCTCGATGTCGAAGGCTTCCTCCAGGGCCATCACCAGCTCAACGGTGTCGAGCGAGTCAGCACCCAGATCGTTCTGGAAGTTGGATTCGGGCTTGACATCACCGGCGTCGACGCTGAGCTGCTCGGCAACGATGGAGCGCACTTTCTCGAAGATCGCTTCCTGGGACATGGCCGCTGTGAGGGAGGTCGCATCCTACGGGGCGGGCTGAAGCCAGCCCCCCTTCGTATGAACAAGGGTGACGGGCTTCCCCTCGCTGCGCTTCGGCTCTGATCACCTTCGGTACCTTTGGCATCACGCCGTCTGACTCCGGCAACTCCGCCCGCGACCGCTTCCGAGGCACATGTCCCACGCCGTCAAGATCTACGACACCTGCATCGGCTGCACCCAGTGCGTGCGTGCCTGCCCTCTCGATGTGCTCGAGATGGTGCCCTGGGACGGCTGCAAGGCCGGTCAGATCGCCAGCTCACCCCGGACCGAGGACTGCGTCGGCTGCAAGCGCTGTGAGACGGCCTGCCCGACTGACTTCCTCAGCATTCGCGTCTATCTGGGCGACGAGACCACCCGTTCGATGGGTCTGGCTTACTGAGCCCCCGCACCCTTCGATGGGTTTTCTCACCGTTCTCCCATAAGCTCAAGCCCGGCCCAGCCGGGCTTTTTTGTTGGTCTGCAGGCCTATGTGCGGCATCGTTGCCCTGATCGGTTCGCGCGAGGCGGCACCGCAGCTGCTTGAAGGTCTGCGGCAGTTGGAGTACCGCGGTTATGACTCCGCCGGTATCGCCACCATCGACCTGCAGGACGGCGGCGGCGGCCCTGTCGGTCGACTCCATTGCCTGCGGGCCGAAGGCAAGCTCGTCAATCTGACGACCCGTTACGAGGCCCAGGGTGCCCCTGGGCTGTGCGGCATCGGGCACACCCGTTGGGCGACGCACGGCAAACCGGAAGAGCGCAATGCCCACCCCCACCTCGATGGCAGCGGCCAGCTGGCCGTGGTGCAGAACGGCATCATCGAAAACCATCGCACCCTGCGCGAGGAGCTGCAGGCCGGTGGTGTGGTGTTCCGCAGCGACACCGACACCGAGGTGATCCCCCACCTGGTGGCCCGCCGTCTGGCCGCGCTCCAGGCCGGTGGCGCCCTGGCCAGCGGCAGCCTGTTGTTGCAAGCGGTCCAGGAGGTGCTGCCGCTGCTGCATGGGGCCTATGCCCTGGCTGTGGTCTGGGCCCAGGCCCCCGGTGCCCTGGTGGTGGCCCGCAAGGCGGCGCCGCTGTTGATCGGTCTGGGTGAGGGCGAATTCCTCTGCGCCAGCGACACGCCTGCGTTGGCCGGATTCACCCGCACAATCCTGCCGATGGAGGACGGCGAGGTCGCGTTGCTGACCCCGCTGGGCATCGAGTTGTACGACGCAGCCGGCGCCCGGGTGCAGCGCACCCCCACCCTGCTGAGCGGCACCGAGCACGTGGCGGACAAGCGCAGCTTCCGCCACTTCATGCTCAAGGAGATTCATGAGCAGCCCGAAACGGCGGCCCTGTGGGTGGCGCGGCACCTGCCAGAACCGGTGGCCGGCGGAGCGGCTCCTCTGGTGGCCCTGCCCCTCGATGGCGAGCTGCTCGACGGGCTCGAGCGGGTGCAGCTGCTGGCCTGCGGCACCAGCCGCCATGCCGCCCAGGTGGGGGCCTATCTGCTGGAGCAGCTCGCCGGCATCCCGACCGATGTCTTCTATGCCAGCGAATTCCGCTACGCCCCCCCGCCCCTGAGTGCCCGCACCCTGACCGTGGGGGTCACCCAGTCGGGCGAAACCGCCGACACCCTGGCGGCCCTGGCGATGGAGCAGGAGCGTCGCCGCCAGCTGGCCGATCCGGCCTTTGCGCCGCGGCTGCTGGGGATCACCAACCGTCCCGAGAGCTCCCTGGGCCGCCTGGTCGACCAAGTGCTCGACATCGGCGCCGGCATCGAGGTGGGGGTGGCCGCCACCAAGACCTTTCTGGGGCAGCTGCTGGCCTTCTACGGCCTGGGGCTAGCGCTGGCGGAACGCCGCGGCGGCAGCATCAATGGCCGCACCCCGGACCAACTGCGCGCTCTGGCGTCTCAGCTGCGTCAGCTGCCCGACCAGCTGCGGGCCCTGGTTGAGGACCACGACCAGCGTTGTGAGGCCCTGGCCCACCGCTTTGCCGAAACCCAGGATGTGATCTTCCTGGGGCGGGGCATCAATTACCCGATCGCGCTCGAGGGGGCGCTAAAACTCAAGGAGATCAGCTACATCCATGCCGAGGGTTATCCCGCCGGCGAGATGAAGCACGGCCCGATCGCCCTGCTCGATGCCCAGGTGCCGGTGGTGTCGATCGCCATGCCCGGCACGGTCTTCGACAAGGTGCTGAGCAACGCCCAGGAGGCCAAGGCCCGCGATGCCCAGCTGATCGGGGTCGCCCCAGAAGGACCCGACACGGCCTTGTTTGACGTGCTGCTGCCGGTGCCCGAGGTGGACGAGCTGCTGAGCCCGCTGCTCACCGTGATCCCGATGCAGCTGCTCAGCTACCACATCGCTGCTCACCGCGGCCTGGATGTCGATCAGCCGCGCAACCTGGCCAAGAGCGTCACCGTCGAGTGAGCGTTGAGCGCTGAGGTCTGGGGGCTTGCGGCGAGCATGCCAGCTGCGCTGGCAACATCGCCTCCAGCTCCCCAGACCTCAGCTTTGTGGTGCGAGGGTGGACCCTCCCCACAAAGGGTCTGAGGCGGGCACCGCAGCTGGCACGACCGGCGGCGCGGTGCCCGCCTCAGACCTGCACAGCATCACTGCGGCCATAGCGGTCTTCGAAGCGCACGATGTCGTCTTCGCCGAGGTAAGGCCCGCTCTGCACCTCGATCAGCTCGACCGGGATCTGCCCGGGATTGGACAGGCGGTGTTTGCAGCCCAAGGGGATGTAGGTGCTCTGGTTTTCGCCGATGAGCTCCTGGCGACCGTCCTTCTCGACTCTGGCGGTGCCGCGCACCACGATCCAGTGCTCGGCGCGGTGGTGGTGCATCTGCAGCGACAGCGACGCCCCGGGGTTGACGCTGATCTTCTTGACCTGCCAGCGCTCTCCTTCGGTGACGCCGTCGTAGTGACCCCAGGGGCGGTAGATGCGGCGGTGGGCCTTGCTTTCGGAGGCGCCGGCGGTTTCGAGCTGGCTGACGATCCCCTTGACCTCCTGGGCGCGGTCGCGATGGGCGACGAGCACCACGTCATCGGTCTCGACCACCACTAGGTCGTCGACGCCAAGCCCCACCACCAGCCGGTGTTCGCTGCGCAGGTAGCAGTTGCGGCTGTTCTCGCTGATCACCCGACCGCGCAGCACATTGCCCTCGGCGTCGCGCTCGGCGGTGTCCCACAGGGCGCTCCAGCTGCCCACATCGCTCCAGCCGGCTTCGAGCGGCAGTACGGCGCCGCGGTCGGTCTTCTCCATCACCGCCACGTCGATGGCGATGTTGGGGCAGCCGGCAAAGGCTTCGCGCTCCAGCCTCAGAAAGTCCAGGTCGGTGCTGTCCTGGTCCAGGGCTAGTCGGCAGGCACGCAGCACCTCCGGCGCATGGCGTTCCAGTTCGGCCAGGATCGCGCTGGCCTTGAACAGGAACATGCCGCTGTTCCAGGTGAAGCGGCCGCTGGCCAGAAACGTTTCGGCTGTAGCCCGGTCGGGCTTTTCGACAAAGCGGGCAATCGGCACCGGTGCGTTCGCCAGGGGCTCGGCCGCTTCGATGTAGCCGTAGCCGGTCTCCGGCGCGGTCGGCACGATGCCGAAGGTCACCAGCCGGTCTGCTTCGGCGGCGGCAACCCCCGCCTGCACGGTCCGTCGGAACCGCTCGGCATCGGCGATCACGTGATCGGCCGCCAGCACCAGCAGCAGCGGGTCCGCGCCTTGCGCCGTGGCCTGGAGGGCGGCGATCGCGACGGCTGGTGCGGTGTTGCGGCCGATCGGTTCGAGCAGGATCCCGGCTGGGTCCACACCGATCTGCCGCATCTGCTCGGCCACGATGAAGCGGTGCTCCTCGTTGCAGATCAGCAGCGGAGCCCCCAGCCCGTCCAGGCCCTGCAGCCGCTGCTGGGTCTGCTGCAGCAGGGTTTCGTCGCCATCGCCGGCCAGGGCCCAGTACTGCTTGGGGTAGGTGGCGCGTGACAAGGGCCACAGCCGGGTGCCCGTGCCGCCGCACAGGATCACCGGGACCAGGGGACGGGGACTCATCGCGGGGCTGCAGTGCCCCTATTCAACGGCACCCTCACAGCTCCAGCAGGCCCGGTGGGGGGGTGATGCCGATCCACCCGTCCTGCAACTGCACCGTCGGCACGATCGCCTCGACAAAGGGGATCAGGATCCGGCGGCGATCGCCCGTCTCTGCTGCCAGGGGGGAGAGCTCCACTTCGAGCAGGTCGTTGCCCGCATGCAACAGGTCGCTGACCCTGCCGATCGGGCTGCCGTCGGGCAGCAGGCGCACCTCCAGACCCACCAGGTCCAGCAGGTGAAATTCACCCGGCGCCAGGGCCGGACGGTCATTCGCCGCCACCAGCAGGGCATGGCCCACCAGGGCTTCGGCGCCATTGCGGTCGTCCACCCCGTCAAAGCGCACCACGAACAGCTCTTTGCCAGGCAGCTGGCGGCCGCTTTTGAGCGTCACCGGCTGGATGGGACCGCCCTTGCGTTGCAGCCAGCGTGGCCCTGGGCGGGTGAAGCGTTCGGGAAAGTCGCTCAACGGCAGCACCCGCAGCTCCCCCTGCAGTCCCTGGGGGGCCACCACCTTGCCGACCTCGAGAAACGCGTCGGCGGGACGTTCGTCAGCTGCGGCCATAGCCCTTGATAATCGGATCAACAATGCTGCAGCGCATGTCCATGGCCGACCTGCCGATCCTGCCTGGCTCGACCGTCGTCGTTCGCGATGGCACCTCGATTTACAACGGCTACAAGGGCTTCGTGCAACGCATCAGCGGTGCCAGGGCGGCTGTGCTGTTCGAGGGCGGCAACTGGGACAAGTTGATCACCATGCCGCTCAAGACCCTCGAGCAGGTCTGAGCGCAGGCGGTGCGAACGAACAAGCCCAAGTTGCGGGGAGCCCTCTGCCGTTGCCCTGGGATGCCGTTCCGGTTGGAGTCCTCTTGTCAGGCGAGCGATGGTTCAGATGCATGCTTTGTTTCATTCATCAGCAAGCGTGAAGGGTGAACCTTCGCTTGGATCCAAAAAGTGTGCATGGAGTGGCTGCCTGCTGCCCGAAAAATAGCGTCAGACTTCTATCTGCAGCGCGTCAAGCGGCGTGGCGCCCCATTGGATTTTCATAGTCCCATGTCTTCTTTCCATGTCTTCGTTGATGCCCATTGGTGAGCCAGGGGCTCTTCGTTAGGTCGCGATCGGCAATGGCATCGGTTGCTTAAGATCAGCGCTGTAAGCATTAAGCATCCCTTGGGCCGGGGTCACGTGTAAGAGGTGTGGAATTTGATCAGTGGTCTCAAGCGGGTGCGAAGTGCAATCCGTCGCCGAACTGTGATCCAGCCTGAACGCATGGGTTGTAGCAACAGGCGAGTGAACAGCAGGCAGGTGCTGAGCGGTGCACGATGCGCCAAGCGTGGGATCAGTCCAATTAGAATAGACCAGCTCTGGAGCCAATGAGAAACACCTCCTGTTTGAGGAAGTGTAAGGTCCATGCCATAAATCCAGAGCTCGCGATCAAGAAGCTCGCGGCGAAAGCGATGAAAAAAGTATGCATCGAGTGCGTCAATGCATTGACGGCTGCGATGCAGTCTGTTCAAGCGTTCTGCGTTATGCCAGAGGCCTCCCTCATGTCTTCGGTAAAAGGACACCACGGTATCGAGGTAAATGCAATCTCCACGTGCCGCGAGATAGCCCATGGTCATTGTGATCCAGCCAATGATGTCAGGGAAGCGTGGGTAGCATGTCAGGTGTTCAGCGCGTATCACCAGGGTTGAGGTGTGAACGCCATATCGCCGAAGGAGATCGGATACCGTGTAGAACTTCTTTCTGGGCAAGCAAGGCGTGCGATTGGCGGTTGCTGCTGCAGCAAGCGATGCTTGGGGGTAGTGGCGCAATTGCTCGATCTGTAGGGTCAGCTTGGATGGATGTGTCCAGTAGTCATCTCCTTCGAGCAGGGCCAGGTAGGGGGCTCGTGCTTTGGCTACAAGTCTTAAGAAGTTCGAAGTAATGCCGACGTTCTTGTCGGCATGAAAGACGCGAATTAGTCGAGGGTATTGATTTTGCAGCGAGATAGCAACCTCAAGTGTTTGATCGCTGGAAAAGTCTTCGCCGATCAGAATCTCAATTGGTTCTTTGAAGTCTTGGTCGATGACGCTCCTAACGGCTTCGGATAAATAGGGTGCATGGTTTCGCGTCATCATCAGGACGCTAACGGCAGGAGTCGTGTCGAAGCAGCAGGGGCTACTGATTTCTGCGGCGGGGATCTTGAGCATCTCATCGCGTGTGATCCAGCCGGCATCGGGCCAGTTCCATGGGGCCCTGTTCATTGGTGTTTGCCAGTGATGGTGCGCTTATTGCTGTGCCTCAATCGCATCTGTGGATGTTGCACTGCGCGGGAGAGTCTGTGTGTTGATTGTGATTGACTCTGCTCTGCTTGTGATCGCTGGTGCTGTTCCATAGCGTGCTTGCAGCGAGCATGCTGCAGGCACACAGCGATGACCAGGATCACCGCTGTGTGCAAGCGTCTGCTGCCGGCAAACCCCCCTGTTGTGGCGTGGGCTGGCGTGGGTGGCTCAGGTCTGAGCAAACCTCAGCACCCGCGTCTGTTCAGCCGGTCTCTGCCGAAGAACTGCGGCGGATGGTCCCCAGCAGCGTTCGCGCTGCCTGTTGTTCGGCCTCGCGGCGAGAGCGCCCCCAGCCCTCGCCACTGCGGCCGCCGCTGCTCACGCGGCAGTGAAAGCGCCGCGGATCCGCATGCACCTGGCTGATTTCGCAGCAGGTGTAGGCGGGCAGCCCCAGGCCCAGGCCCTGGCTCCATTCCTGCAGGGCTGACTTCCAGTTGTCGCGATCCGGGTCGGCCAGATACAGGGCCAGGCTGGTGCGCCAGTGGGGTGTCAGCCAGCAGTGCACCGGTGCCAGGCCGCCGTCGGCTCCGCCCCAGGCCAGGTACAGGCCGCCGATCAGGGCTTCGGCTGTTTCGGCCAGCACCGTTGCCCGACAGGCGGCATCGCCGGCGGCCATGGCCCCCAGCCGCCACACCTGGGCGAGGCCGCAGCGGTCGCCCAGCTCGGCCAGCCAGCGGTCGCTGACCAGCTGGGCCCGCAGCGCGGCATGCCGCCCGACCGGCAGCTGGGGTTGCGCATGGCGCAGAAATTCGGACGCCGCCAGCCGCAGCACCGCATCACCCAGAAACTCCAGCCGTTCGTGGTTGACCGCCAGCCCGGCAGAGCTGTGACTCAGGGCCTCGTCAATCGGCCCCAGGCCGTCGGGGCCGGGGCCGCCCGGGGCCAGGGGATCCAGCCCCAGCGCCACCAGAAACGTCACCAGTTGTTGCCTGCGTTGCGCGCTGATCGTGGGCGCTGCTGATCGGCTCACGGCTGGTGGTGTCTGAACAACGAGGCGGCAAAGGGTGAAAGCAGGACGTAAGCCGGGTTCTGTTCTCCCAGAAACCGGCCGCAGCCGGATCGGGGGGCGATCATCTGTCTGGGACCGCCGTTGCCGGCGGCCTCGAGCGGCGCGCTTGTGGCGGGACGGGTGTCATGGCCAACCCTTGTCCCTGGGCCTTGCTCCCGGCCGGGGTTTACCGAGCCAGCACCTCTCGATGCTGCTGGTGCGCTCTTACCGCACCTTTGCACCCTTGCCTGTGCACGGATGGGGTTGCCCCCGGCCCGGCCATCGGCGGTGTGTTTCTGTGGCACTCTCCTCACGGTCACCCGCACTGGGCGTTACCCAGCAAGCCTGGCCATTGGGGAGCCCGGACTTTCCTCAACCAGGGCGAGCCCTGGTCGCGATCACCTCGCCTGCTTTCGCGTTCCATAATGCCCAGGCGGCACACCGCCGGGGGCTGTAGCTCAGCCGGATAGAGCGACGGTTTCCTAAACCGTAGGTCGTGGGTTCGAGTCCCGCCAGCCCCGTTGGCTTTGAACAGAGCGCAGGCCGCGGCGGGATGCCGCCGACCCGCGTCTGCTGCAGAACCGCTGCAGGCGCCCGCCAGGCGCAGCGATCACTGCTAGTACGGGTGTACCTGTCTGCTGGCCCATGGTTGCTTCTCTGTCCGCGGTCGAGGCGTGGCCCTATCTGGACCAGGAGGTGCTGCTGCGGACCCGCAGCCCCAAGGTCTGCATGACCTGCCATTGGTTTTGCCATCACTGCGAAGCGGATGGCCTTCCGCTGCTCAGCTGCCAGTTGCATCAGGGTCTGATTGCCCACGGCGAGCATCTGACCAGCCGCTGCCAGGGCTGGAGCGACGCCCGGACGACGCCCCACTTGGCAAACAGTCTTATTTTGGGGACTCTTCCGGGCCGATCCCCTTCTTGGCGCAGGACATCCTGATCATCCTGCTGTTGATCGTGGCCAACGGTCTGTTCTCGGGCGCAGAAATCGCGATCATTTCGTCGCGCCGGCATCGCCTCGAACAGCGCTCCCAGAAAGGGGAGCGCTCAGCCAGCGTGGCGCTGCGGCTGGCGGAGTCGCCCAATCAGTTTCTGTCCACGGTGCAGATCGGCATCACGCTGATCGGCATCCTCAGCGGTGCGGTCGGTGGCGCCACCGTGTCCCGCCGGCTCGATGTCCTGCTGGAACGCCTGCCGCTGCTGGCCCCTTACAGCGAGATGCTGAGCTTTGCGCTGGTGGTGGCCGTCATCACCTTTCTCTCGGTGGTCGTCGGCGAGCTGGTGCCCAAGCGCCTGGCCCTGGCCAATCCAGAGCGCCTGGCCTGCGCCATGGCCCCCAGCATGCGCTGGTTGTCGCGGGTCAGCGGTCCGGTCGTCCATCTGCTCAGCCATTCGACCGAAGCCCTGGTGAAGCTGTTGGGGGTGTCCAGCAGCAGCGAGCCCGACATCACCGAAGACGAGATCAAGGCCATGATCCGCCAGGGTGCGGATTCGGGCGTGTTCGAAGAGGTCGAGCACGACATGGTGCAGCGGGTGCTGCGGCTCGGTGATCGCACGATCAAGACCCTGATGACACCCCGCACCGACATCTGCTGGCTTGACCTCGAGGAGTCCCTGGAATCGAGCCTCCAGGAGATCCTCGAGAGCACCCATTCCCGCTTTCCGGTGGGCCGGGGCAGCCTGGATGACTGCCTCGGCGTGGTCCGGGTGCGCAACCTTCTCTCGGCCAAGATCACCGGCCAGTCGATCAACCTCGAGGAGCTGCTGCAGCCGCCGCTGTTCGTCGCCGAAAGCACCCGGGCCCTGTCGGTGCTCGAGCACTTCAAGCGCAGCGGCATCCACATCGCCCTGGTCACCGATGAGTTCGGCGGGGTTGAGGGTCTGGTCACCCTCAATGACCTGATGGAGGGCATCGTCGGCGATTTGCCGTCGGTGGACGACGAAGATGGGCCCTTGGTGGTGACCCGCGAAGACGGGTCGCTGCTGGTGGACGGCGGTCTGGACCTCGATGCCTGCACCGAGCTGATCGACCAGGACATCTTCGGCATCGACCAGGAAGGTCGCTACCACACCCTGGCCGGTTTCGTGATGCATGTGCTGGAGCGCATCCCCCGCGAGGCTGACCATTTCGAATGGCAGGGCTACCGCTTCGAGGTGCTGGACATGGATGGCAAGCGGGTCGACAAGCTGCTGGTGGCACCGATCAGCCGGCCCCAGGCCGACGACCCTGCGGCCGCAGCCGATGGCTGATCAGCCACTTGCCGCGCCCTGCGATCGGCGATCCCGTAGTGACCACTACATCTGGTGGCTTTCCCCGTCGGGGCACCGCGGCTAGCGTGGACCGAGTCGCCGAACTGCGATGACCCAGCTGCATGACCTGCGCCTGCGCCTGTTGGTGCAGCAGGAAAGTGAGCGCATCGCCGACAGCCAGCCCGATGAGCTCGATCTGTCGGTGGTGCAGGCCCGCTGCCTCTGCTGGCTGGCCCTGCTGGCCGAAGCCCATGAGGAGCAGGCCAATGACGCCGAGCGCCGCGGCGACGTCGAACAGGCCATGGGCTGGTTTGCCGATGCCATGCGCCTGCGCGATGTCATCAACGTCGTGACCACGATCGAGATTCCCCTGCCCGCAGCCAGTGGCGATCCAGGCGGTGACGTCCAGGCCGCCTGAGTCCAGGCTGCTCAGACCCCCCAGGTGCCACTGCAAACACCACGCGGTGTCATGATGAACGTTGATTCAGCAAGGGAGCGCGGTGCCCGAAGAGCCCTGCCAATGCCCTGACTGCCAGCGCTTCTATCGGGAACACGACCGATTGATTCGCGAAAATCCCACCCTGCGGCAGCAGCAGGAGCTCAGTTGGGCTGCCCTGCAGTCGTTCCGCACCATGGCCGGCCGTGCGCTCGAGGAGCTGCAGCGCCGCCATGGCGACGACGGCCCGGCGGGTGCCACCCCGGCTGCAGGCCCAACGCCGGCTGGAGCCGGAGCCCCGACCGGAGCCCCGACTACGGCAGGTCAGGCCGGTGCAGAGTCCGCCCCGGCCTCAGCCGAAGCGGAGGCACTGCAACAGGCCATGGCCGATCTCGAGAACATCAATGCGCACCTGTTCTCGATCGAGGCGCTGATGGAGCGCGTGTTCGACGTGCGGGTGCCCGACGAGGTTGAACAGGTGTTTCGGGAGCTGGCCGGGGAACTGGCCCCCGACCCGCTCAATGCCGATCGGTTGCGCCTCAACCGCCTGCTGCACCAGACCCCGGACCTTCCGCCAGATCGCAGGTGATCGTCACCGGATAGGGCTCCGCTTTCCAGATCTGGGTCACGTACTCGCGGATCGAGCGGTCAGACGAGAAGAAGCCCGTGCGAGCACTGTTCAGCAGTGAGGTGCGGTTCCAGCGGCGACGGTCGGCCCACACCTGATCAACTTCGTCCTGGACGCGCATGTAGTCGTCGAAATCGGCCAGCACAAAGAACGGATCGCGACCGGTCAGGTTTTCGAGCAGCGGCCTGAACAGATCACCGTCGCCGTTGCTGAAGTGCCCCTGCTCGATCAGGCGCAGCACCTCGGCCAGCTCGGGCATGCCAGCGATCAGTTCCCAGGGGCGATACCCCTGTTTGTGCAGGTCGGTGATGCCGTCGGCGGTGTGGCCGAACAGGAAGAAGTTCTCCGCCCCCACCTGTTCGCGGATTTCCACGTTGGCGCCGTCGAGGGTGCCGATCGTCAACGCCCCGTTCATGGCGAACTTCATGTTGCCGGTGCCCGAGGCCTCTTTGCCGGCGGTCGAGATCTGCTCGCTGAGGTCAGAAGCCGGATACACCCGTTCGCCCAGCTTGACGTTGTAATCGGGCAGGAAAATGACCCGCAGCTTGCCGTCCATGTCCGGGTCGCTGTTGATCGTGTCGGCGATGCCGTTGATGAAGCGGATGATCAATTTGGCCAGCGCATACCCGGGCGCCGCCTTGCCGCCGAAGATCACCGTGCGCGGGGCCATGCCCTGATCCAGGCCGTTCTTGATGCGCAGGTAGCGCGCGATC
>Ga0169931_10007463_pt1 | contig 16202 bp, 10 predicted proteins | sample Kivu_15m_20L_FD_129675 | JGI IMG/M metagenome (GOLD analysis project Ga0169931, IMG submission 129675) | Freshwater microbial communities from Lake Kivu, Western Province, Rwanda to study Microbial Dark Matter (Phase II) - Kivu_15m_20L... | ecosystem: Environmental > Aquatic > Freshwater > Lake...
ACAAAAGGAAATTTCAATCAGTCTTTGAAAAATTTAAAACAATACATAGTTCGTATGTCATAAATTATTATAAATCAAGATATATCTAATCGATCTAACTATACTAAGCATAAAAATATGTTATAATTAGTCTAACTCTTTATGAAAGTGCTATCAGGAGATTTATAAGGTATAATATAATGGAATCGTATAGTATAAAATTTAAATATATCCAAATAAAAAAAGTTAATTTCGCCTTAATAATACAAAATGATATTGATTTTATAGTAATGCTTATAAATTTAAAATTCTAAGTTTGAGAATATGCAGCTATAATCAAATAATCGATCTAACATGAAGACAAATCAATAATTATAATAATAGATCAATAAATTAATATAAGATTATTAAAGACTGAAACATGAGAACAGAAGAATAAGTTAAAATTTAAATCATTATGCAAGAAAGAGCTAAGAATTATAGATCGATATTAATTAAAGAGATGATATGATCCAAAATTTATCGATGGTTAAAATTAATTTATAAAAAAAGATAGCAACTAAAGACTAATCTCAAGCCAGAAGTAAAAAACAAGAACATTAAACCCAAAAATATTTATAAAGTTCATTGTTACTTAAGGAGCAGTTAAAAATATCATAGGCTGAAAGATAAAGATTAGCATCTTTGTTAGAGAACTAGAGATAGAAGAGTAATAAATATTACTAGTTATCAACTCGATTAAAAGGTGATAAGTAAAGACTATAGACTTAATTATAATAATTGAAAGAAAAGATAGATAATATGAAAGTTTAAAACCTTCGTAATCAAAACAGACTAAATAAAAATTTGAATGATCTTAGTAACTAAAAGCACTTATTATAAACTCAACTTCAAACAACAGACATAAATAATGCCCGTTTGATCTAACGTTTATAAGCTAACTAAAAGAAATTAGGCTAATATTCAAGATTAGTCATGTCTAAATTCTAAGATAAGCAATAAAAAAGCTCAATATAAATTAAATTAGAATAGCTTCAATAAAAAATATCAGATCGTTAGTTATAATTATAGAAATCAAAAAGATAAACTCAGTCATTAAAGAGATAACAATAAAGGATATATATTTAACAGGATAATTTGATTAAATAAAATCATTGGTTCAAACAACAAAATTAATAATTAAAATATAAGCAATTTACAACAGAACAGCAACACAATGGAGCCAGTAGCTAAGATCTAGATAACATGAGGAAGGAAAACATTAGAATGCATAAAAAGATAGAAGAATTATATGAAGAAAGAAGGGAATTGTAATTAAAAATCAAGTACTAACTGAATATCAAAGAGGGTAAAGAAAAAGAAAAATAGGAAAGAATATAAAAATAGTTATAAAGTTATAAGGCTAAAAACTTATAATTATAAAGATTACTAATGAATAACTAAAACTTATTCAAGAGATAACTAAACTATGCAAACGACAATATTAAACGCATATCATAATAGATCTTAAAAAAAGATAGCTTTGAAAGCTAACTAAAATCTAAAATATCATTCCTCTAATCTCAACTATCATCTTAACGTCAACAAAATAATGTCTAAAAATAAAAGAAACATGAATCATAATTATCAGCTCAAGCTCAAACAATATAAAAACAAAAATTGATATAATTAAAGCTTAGAGAACAATCAAAGGCATTGTAAAAGTAGCTATAAAATAAGATATAAATATAGATTAAGCTCAATTTTGAGCTCTAAAAATTGACTAAATAGATAAATAGAATGAAGATTGAATTAGATAGATACCTAAAAGAATTAAATTAAAAAGAGTGCATCATAAAAGATTAGCAAGAAAAGAACTTCAATCATTTGAAATCTATTAGATAGTGGTAGGCTAAATAAAGTGCAAGATCTCATCAATCTAGTATTAAAGGTAGTCCTTAGGCAAATAATACACCTTTTAAAGACTATGTTAAAGAAAGATAATCATCTATAATGTCTAGAAGACATTAATAAGACTAAAATGATCGTTAGTCTTAAAGAAATCACTCAGGGTATAAATCTAATGTTAAATATGATATATACTTCAACCTCAAGGAATATTAAAGATTATATAAAGAGTATAATGACTATAAATTATTAGTAGCTTCAAAGGTAGAAGGATTTCAACATCTACAAAATACCCTCAATTAATTAACAAACTCCAAAAAAATATTATAAGAAAATCTTTATAATATGACTCAATAAAGATCAAAAATGTAACAGATTCTTCATTCCCAACAATTATAAATTAAAGAGATTCCTCTTTTAAAATAAAAAATAAAAAATCTCACATAGAAAAATAACTAACTTATTCAAATAATAAATAATGGTGGTGATTAAACATACTTACTTAAAAAATAGATATAAAATTTGAAATAATCTCTTTATAAATTGTAAAGTATATACAATTCTAACAAATCTTAAAAGAATTCAATTTAAACAAATTTGAATTTTATCCAAGCTGAAAACAAAAGATTAAATTAGTATAATTAACACTTAAAATTAAATATAAGATAATACTAAATAAAAATAAATTAATTATCTAAAAACCAAAAAGGTTAGAATACACATATAAATGCCACATAATTATAAAATCGACTAAAGGAACTAATATAAAAAAATCAGTTCTATCAAAATTAAAATATCAGATTAGTCAAAGAAATCAATAGCATATAAGAGAAGAATAAAGTTAATGGATTACTTAATAATAGTAGTTTACATTATTATTTGGAGAAAATTAAATATCTTTAAGAATGTTTAGAGGCTGTTGGAGATTAACTAACTGATGCCAAAGAAATCATCAAGTCCTTGAATAATAATATTCATAAAAATGTGGGTAATCAAGGTTCTAATACAAATTTGATAGAAAAATATTTACAATAAAATAATACTATAAGACACTAGCTGTAACACTACAAATCATTAGAAGTATAATGGTCAAATAAATAAAAAATATATCTAAGTTAATTATAAAGAATGACTCATGAGACAGTATCTCTAAAAGATTCTTTAAATAGAAATCACAATAAACATATAACTACTTCTTTCAGTCATCAACATTTGTCCAACAAAAATACTTATTAAAATATTCAAAGAAGGTAAAGTCATAGAGGACTAAATTATAATTATTCAAAAGATGCTCAAATAGTATAATTATAAAAATTAATAGAGTTTGTATATAGAATATTGATTAAATTTTCATAAGTTTAGTATAATTCTGTAGAAGGGTCAATGATAAGGCAGGAGCTATATAAAATATCTGACAATTTTTCTGGAGGAATATTTTTCACAACATTATAAGAGTATACTATTCATATTCTTGAAAATAATGCTATTGAAGGATATAAAAAATAGTTACGTAACAAGGCTCAATAATTATTGGCAATAAAATAGAAACTCTAGTAGTTGATAAATCGACAAATTTAACAATAAGAAAATGTTATAAATCATCAAACAGTATATAAAACTTCTAGGACATCACAAGCTTATCATGGATACAATTAAATAAATAAACACTGATCGATATCTATATATTTATCTATTATTATTTATTGTATATGAAAGCATCATTTAATTTTTAATAAGAAATTATTTGTGACTTTTAGTTTGATTAATAATTAATAATGATTCCATTTCAAAAGATATTTACATTAACAATAAGGACATTTTCTAAGCCAGTTTTAACATTAATACGTAAAAAACAAAGCCAAAATAAATAAAGTTTCTTAAGAACATTTTTCATATTTTTTGGTCGACATTATCAATCATTTTAGTATTGGTTAAATTCAATGGCAATTAAATCTACACATAAGCAACCGATGCCTAATTTGAAGTAATAAATATTACTCGAGAAAGGAGTTTAGGGATTTTATTAAATTATGTTTTATTGTATAGTTATTGGATTGCCTTTACATGAGATATATAAAAGTGCTGTTTCTGCACATCAAAAATAATAAAAACTTAATAAAAATATCAAATAATTATAATAAAAGATGTAAAAATTTGATAAAAGTGATATAAAAGATTTAAATTAAGGATATTCTGTTAGTAAATCACAGCTCATCTAAGATAGAATACATAAAATGAATGAACAGATAAATTAATCGTTGGCTTTAAAATAAAAAATAATTTTATAATAATTATAAAAGCGTTTGCTTCAGTAATAATTAAAAGAAATCTTAGATATATCATAAAAGAAATAATAGATATCTTAATGATTAAATATATGATTATTTTATTATATAAATCTTTTGTAGATAATCATGATCATAGACCGAATATGTGTTTAAAACTGTATTATGATGATAACTTTAAAATTTAATTATAAGTTTTAAGATCTATATTATGTATTATTTACCAAAATTATCTTTAAAATTGCAATATTACTTCATCTGTACTACGTTATTTGATTGACTTATGCCTCTTATCTCAATCATTTTTAAATTTCGTAGTTAAGCGCATTACAAAGTATCAGGAAGTCTTACTTATATTTTATCGCCATCTGAATATTAAAACATTCATACTTTAGGAATCTGTTTATAAAATTAATGTTTTTGTTTGTTCGTTAAGATTAATGATTTGTCCTACTAAGGTGATATCTTGATTAGGGACTATACGAGTAGACATAGATCGTGGGTATAATACTGTATTCATCATGTCTATGGCGCCAATTAATTATTATATCAAAATATTTATAAATTATAAATGAAAATTTAATTATCAATTATTCTTTTAGAAATTCTTCACATTATTATTTCTTAATAGATTCTATAGAATGAATAAGTAATTCATGAGTTAGATCATCTCAAAATTTGATTAATATGTCTAAAAGTTCTTGTAAACTAAAAATTCACAGGTAGAAATATCTAAATCTCCTCAGAATAGTAAGTTAGATCTTTATGATCAACAAATATAAAAAAAATTGAAACTAAAATCCAAGCCTAAGAATACTAATTTTTAAAAAATAATATCGTAAATGAAATAACTAAATTATTTTGTATCGATTCGCTAAGTGATATAAAATTTAAGCGATTAATTATTAAAGATTTAATCATTATCTAAGACAGCTATCGGATAAAAAATCAAAGATGTTTAATTATCAGAAAACAAAGGCATTTAATTATAATTATAAAAAATATAATAGTATTTAACAAATAAATAGTTTTGGCAAAGACGATACAATAATTTTATATTATAATAAGATATTAATCATAATAATGATTTTTAAAATAGTGACTATAAGTCATGGATGGAAGATAAACTAAATAAAATAGCAAGTAATAAACATTAAAATGGTTTCAATAAAAAATTAAAAATCATACATAACTTTCAAACTGATCATAAAAGTAAATAAAACAATATATAAAAATAAAGCTATTTTACAAATCCTAATAATATTCGGCGATAAAAAATGTATAAAAATACTGAAAATAAAGCTATTATAAAGCATTCTTAAAATTTTTCAAAGGTTTCAGATGTTTTAACTGCGAGATTGAGAAAATTGTTAAAGACAAAATAAATTGGAAGAACATAAAAGGCCATTGATATTAGCTTGAAAAGGAGAAATTAATCTAATAGAAAAAGAACTTTCAATAAATCACATGCAAAAGTATTGAAAAATAATGACTCTTCTCGAACTATGTATAGAAGTAAAAATATTTCAACTAAATCAACTATATACAGAAGCGGATAATAATGGCGCAATAAGATAAATAAAAAGCTACAAACGATAATAAATGATTAAAAATGTGTAAGTTTTAGATCGATTAAACAATTATAAACACCTTTGTAATCTCAAGAAGAGAAGAAAAGTAAATAATATTTTTACATTGATTTTCTATGATAAATAATTTAAAAATAAAAATATAAAAGTATAGTTGTAATCTAATTTTTAATCTCATAATTTGACGCATTTTATGCCTACGTTTCCATATTTACATGATTGACTGATTGAAATCCTTTACAATGTACCTATACCATAACGCTTCTATTGGTTTAGAGTACACTATAAATAATTTTATTTGATCTTACATTTTGACAATTTACAGTTTTACAACTATTTTGCATTAAAATGCCAGCTGACTAAAAAATTCGAAGATTTTTGTTATTAATTTAAAAAAGCACAATAACATACTAATTGACCTCTCATCCAAGCTGTTGAATATCCTATATTTTGATCGAACTGTGTAAATTTTTTATTTGTCACAACATAACTAAGGAGTAATTTTTCCCATAATTTCTAACCTTTGTTAAATAATTAATACCTTATTATAATTATAACTTTTCAAATTCAATATTTTAGTCACAATATATTGATAAAATACCTATATTATTTAAATGATTACCTGTATTATATTTATTAGGATTATTCCATTGTACTCTAAGTCTTATAAAATATTAGCCTTAATCGTATTAAGTATATATTTACTTACAAGCGTATACAGATTTTTATCCAAAACTGCATTTATCATTTCCTTCACTTAAAAATTTTACTTTTTAACCTTCAATTTTTCCTACTTCAATAATTACTGGAGAATAGCTATAGTTTTTATCTTTTAGAAGTCTTTTGAAATGCTGAGTAAAGCGAATAGAGACTTTACTAGATTTATTCAATTGAAATTTATAATATAAATCTTCATCTTTAATTGATTAAATCTAAGTATATGAGTATATTGATTGAGCTTCTTCCATACAAATCGAATAATATTAGAAAGCTTGAAGAAGTTAGCTTTATGAAAGACAAAATATACCATCATCTCCATTTTTATATTTACATTTTTCTTTAAGTTACTAATCCCATAGTGGAGAATCTTAGCCATATGATCCATTCCATTAGAAGCGACCCCAAGGATTTCTTACTTGATAAATATATGAATTATTATGTATTATAATTTTGAGTAGAGAGTATGCATGATTTGTTACAATTCCTTGAATCTTTTTCTTACCTGTTGTCAAAACAATCATATAATTTTTAGAGTAAGCTTATAAAATATCTTTCATTTTATCTGTTTTTGATTTGAACCAATCTCCATAAGTAGGACTTCCTGTTAAATCTTCCATAAATAAATCAGGTGTCATTTTTTAAGTAGCAAAATAACTACCTATTAATTTAGCCCATGCTTTTTCTATAAGAAGAACCCAGATTTAATTTCCAATAGGTTTGCTAAAAAGAGGTTGATTAGTTTATGAATGACATGGTATGTAATCATCAATAAGAACATAGTTCATTTTTCCATTCGTATAAAATTTTAAAACATAAAATCCTATAGACAAGTCATAGAAATAAAATATTTCTTTTATTTTTTTAGGTTTTTAGGCATATTTTGATATTGTTGCCAAACAATAACAAATACCAAGCTGTCCTTGTTTAATATCATTGGGCTATATTCCATTGAAAAGATGAAATTCTTAATTCAAAAAATCATAGGGTTTTAGCCATATCAAAGTAGGTTTAATTTTTTATACTTTTGCTTAAAATTATTTTCCACCTAATGAATCAATACAACAAGGAAATTATTAATCTTTAAAAATACCCTTTTTCTTTGCTTCATTGTACTTTTCTAATAAGTGAAGTGGTAATTTTTATTTTCCTAAAGCATCCCTTGATTAATGAGTGATTCTACTGTTTAAACTTAATTATATTCTCACAGAATTTTAAGGTTATAGAGGTTATTCAAATTTAAATTATTAATTGACTAATTTCTATCGAAAGGCTTTAAATTTTTAAACAGTTTCATTTAATCTTTATTTGTGATTAAGATTGTTCATATCAATTTTTCTTTTTTATTTTTCTATAAGTAAATTATGTCTTTAAAGTTCCATTAATTATATTTTTGCTTTGATTTCTTCAATTTATTCCTAAACAGCATTAATATTTTAATTTATTTTTTTACCTTTTTATATACAATTTGTTCCATATTATACTATTTCTTCATTCACTTAAGTTTATAGTTATACCATCAATTTATTTCTTTATGTTTATATAAGTTTCATTTTTTTATACAATTTTTATCTTTTCATATCTAAGAGGTTCTTAGTCTTTTTTAATAAAATTGCCTAAACTTATTACTATTTTTACAAAATTCCTTATTATGATTATTCATGTATAGTTAAACGGAGACTTTACATCTTTTATTAATAAATAGTACGATTAACTATAATATTTATATCAGGAGAATTTTCCAATAAATTGTTGCGCCATTATGTTATAATCCCATATTTTCTTTTTAACCTATAAAGGATAGCTAGCATCTATTTTTGGCCATATTAAACTGCTATATCTAATGAAGACTTTTGTAGACTATTTTTTTTCTTAAGATTTATACCGCCATAGTTTATTAATATGTAAAAACATTTAATTGCCTTCCAGATAGCACAAAGATGTAGACAAGTATTTCCATCACCAGTTTGAGAATTTACAAACTAAATATACTTTTTTGGATTTTGAATATATGATTTTTTAAGAAAATAATCAAGACATATTGCAGCATCATATCTACAGCAAAAATGGATAGTACTCCATTCAATTTAAGTTTCAGATATTGATAAATTAGCCGGCATTTCTTTATTATGTAATAAGTACCTTTTTCTTCTTAAATATGAACGATTCCTAATATATTATCTTTAGCAATTGCGTTTCTATATTTTTTCTTGACTTATTCTTCAAGTTTAAATCCTTAAGGATGTACATTAGAATTTATACAACCCATTTTTTCTTTAAAAATAGATTTGATTATAAAATGGATCATATTTAATTATCTACTATTTAATGAAAAAGATCTTTTATGTAAAGGAAATTATGATCATGATAATAACTTTAGTATTTATAGAATAATTTTAATGAAAATTCTCAAAGTATAATAATATGAAAATCATAAATTTACATCCTATATTATATAAATATTGAATTCTTTATTATAGTTCAATTATATAATCAATGTTTTTCGAACTTGATTATTTTCAATCGACTAACAAAACAATAAACCAGCTTTAATAGCATCGATATCAACTTGCTAATTCTATATCTAAAGCTCATAGTTTTAAGCAATCATATAATCCACAAAATTTTATCAATGAATCTATATAAAATACAGTCATGAAGTTTTCTAAATTTAGATTGATTTTAAATGATATTAGGATGAAAATCGTTTTGCCTTAAAAATTTCCATTCTAATTAGTCAAAAAATTTATCAATCAAAGTCAGGAAATCCCACCATGGTTTTCATACGTTTTTTAGCAATAATACGATACGAACAAAGATAGGCTGAATATGATGATAATTCAGCTTTCAACTTTACATGATCTTTAAAGTAATATATATATAAATTTGAGAAGATAGCTTTGCTAGAGAAATAAAAAATCAAAGTCGAAACTTATAGCAATCGAAAAACGAATCCTTATGAATTGTTAAGTGATAAAAATTGGCTAAAAAATATTAGTGAAAACATATAGATATATACTATCATGATCTAACAGATAAAACGAAGTCTTATCAATTTTTTTATGTAAATAACTCAAAGAATTATATAATTTGTTCAATTAATCTTCTAAAAATCTTAAGGATTAAATTATTAATCAAATAAAACCAATTATATGCATGACAGTCATATGAAATATTTTCATCATCATCATTCTTCAAACTAATTATTCAATATAAGCAATAGATATATGCCTAGCAAACAATTTTATGAATCACCGACAAAGTTTAGGATACCCTCATTGATAAAAAATTAGGGATAAAATTTTAAAAAATATAGTTCTCAAGATAAATATTATAATATTAGCAATAAAATAATGCCAAATAAAATATCTTTAATAGAAACTCCTAACATTTTAAAAAATAAATAAAGACTACAATTTACATCAAGAGAATATTATTATGATTAAAATGGTGACAAAAGTTCGTAAGATTAAAGATATAATTAGAGAGATAATTAAGATCGTAGTTATACATATGAAACAAAAAAATGGGATTGGAGATCTATGAATAACACCATTTTAAAATCTTCTAAATCAGTAGAATCACTTGAAAAGAGTAAGTTTGATTTTAGAAGATTTGCCCAAATATCATGATCTTATCTATATTTTAATATTAATTTCATATCATAAGTTTCAGAAATCATCATTTTTCTTCCAATTATAAGATTGTTTATGAGTGGTAGTTCCATAAAATTTATTTTAGTCGCTATTAACTATATTAGTTCCTCTCATTTTATCAATTGTCTATCGAGTTAGTTGATTTCTTCCTTAACCTCGACCCTAACCATATTTTTGGGAATGAAGTTTATAGCTAGATTCTAAATTAATATAAAATTACAATCAAAGCCTTTGACTAAATTTTATCTTTTCATTTTAGAAATTTATTCTGGAGTTAATGAGCTTGGCTTATATGAATTATATTTATTATCATGAGTCTATTGATAATGTGTCGTAAACTAACGATTTCCATCCCCCAGTTATAAACTTCCTTATTGGCCTTTTCCTCTCTTGTATTACGATGTTTTAAATTTAAATTGGTCTTTAGCTTAAGTATTATATGTTTAATTTCCCAAACCTATGACCACATTACTACTTCGACCATTATTGTTAAGAAGTTGAGCTCTTTATCCTTGCTAACCTTTGAAATTTTATCCATAACTTGATGCATAATAGTTATTATCTTCAAATTTTAATTGAACATTTGTTTGTCTATTATCTTATATTTTATTTATAGGAATAGCTTTTTAACGATAATGTTATTGAGCCTATGAAACATTTTCATATTTTTATGCTGGAAATCCAAGTTGGAAATGAGCACTTCGAAAATCTAAAATTCTGTTCTTATCTACACTTTCATAATGACTATTTTTATGACTAAATTGGTTTTTATTCTAGGATAAGAAGGCTGAATTATCTTGACCTAACAAAATATTTGTTCCATATGATCGTGTATTACCTTGGTTAGAAGCTATAGGTTTTTGATAATATGAGGCAGCATTTGAAGTAGTATAATTTTGTTTATCAGAACCAAGGATCATATTGGATGCTGCTAAATTATTTTAGACTCTTTGATGTCTACTTCCCTGAGTACCATCATGATATTTATTATAACTTGTAGTAAAATCAACCAAAGCATCTCCTAAATCAACATGTATTTATCTTTGATTGACTGGTTTAACTCTTTCTATAGGTTTTTGTTGGAAATCATTATTGTAATTAGTTGATTTATCATTATTTCCAAATCCAAGAATAAAATTATTTTGATCATTACTTTTCTTAATTGCTTCTTTTTGTTGATGAGGATGTTAAGGATATTTTTCTTTGAACTATGATTGATACTGAAACTTAGCCATGGCCTATTAATTACTACCTATAGTGAAATGACTATTTTTATTACCATTAGATATAACAGTTTCAATAGGATTTTATAGATATTACTTCTGATATTCTGACTGGACATTTTTGTTATCTTTATTAAATAATAACTACTTTAGAATCCAAAAGGAAAATGAGCCTTTCTCAGTTAATTAACTTTCTATTTTCTTTTTAATAAAGAAGCCATGTAAGTTTTATTAATAATAATTAATTATAAAAATCATTACTCATTTTATACTTACTAATTGATAGCATTTAATTCATCAATTTATTCCCTTTATAAATTCAATTATTATTAAATAATACTTCTTCTTGGTTCAAGTTGTCCTTGTAATTCTAGTGCCAATCTTTTTGGGATAAAAGGAAGTGTTAATCCTAAACATATTTCATTATTTAACAACTGATCTACAAATTAATCTATATAAGTTAGCTAATATCTTCCGATAGAGTTTCTCATGCGAATTTTACGATTATCTACGTAAAATGCTTCAAGTATAGTATATATCTAAGGAGCTTTTGTTATAAATCGAAGATATAAGAGAGCTAGAACATTTAAATATTTATATTATTTTTAGCTTAAATAAATCATAACGATTTAATTTGATATATTCATTTGCATCATTTTATATAGAAGACATAAGAATTTTGTTGGTTTTTTAGCACCACCATAAAGACCACCAATACACTTGATTTTTGTAGCTTTGTCAATAAAAGTTTCAGCATTAAGAGCGAAACATTATTATTTCCAATATCTTGAATTAAATATTCTATTTCTTGTAGTTTTATCTAAGAGTTGAGTATGATGTTTTTGTTCTGTCATAAAATTATAGAGCGTGATTACAAAACAAACTTTTTAATATTATATAACTAAACTATTATAAAATAAGGATTAGTTGAACTAATATTATAATAGTTTTTAATGGGTTACTAAAGAGATAATAGAAATGATAGATATAGAAACAATAATAGAGATTATCGATAATAATAATAGTATAATAGAGGGAGAAGAAGATAAAGATCTTAATCGAATTAATATCGAAGAAGAGATAGATCATATAATCAACATAACTAAAGAGATTATGATTATCAACGTAGGGATAATAGAGACAATAGAGAATATAGAGATACTAGAGAATATAGAGATACTAGAGATTTTAGAGATAATCGTGATAATAACAGAGATGAAAGACATTATAGAGGGAATTCAAGATCTCGATCAAAAGACAGAAAAAATGATGAAGAAATTAAAAATGAAGAGAGATAACAGAAGATAAGATTAGCTATTCGTAACAATACAATCCAATATGATTTAGCTATTCATGAAATGTTTTCAAAATTACCTTAAGCTAAGAAAAAATAAATAATGTAACAAGCTCAATCTCCATAAAGGATTCATTAATGCATATTAGTTAGATAATTATACGTGAGCGGTTTATTTGATGTAAATGAATAATCTGTTAGAACTTTTTTTAGTAAATATGGATAGATTTAATAGGTGTAAATAATAAAAAATTTTGTTTTTGTAAAATATTACAAAATATAAGATGCATCCAATGCTTGTGCTGATTATCATAGTATTAATACAACATTGCATTAAACTCATAACAACAATTTTAAAATATTCTTTGCTGATCATCTCAAAAGATTTAATGTTGTAAGCAACAATCCTCTTTATGAAGCCAAAGAACATTTGATTCCTGTAGTCTATGCTTCTGTTCGAAATTAACCTCAATTTATAAATTAACATTATCTTAGTTCTCTTTTTTCGAGATATGGATTCATAAGAAATATTGAAGTGAAACATAATGAACTTCCCACACAAAGAACTTATGTATTAGTAGAATATGAAACTCTAGGACAAGCTTTAAGGGCCAGAGATAAAATGAAACTTCAAAGATAAAAATTAGGTGATAGAAAAAGTTAAATAACAATTTTGATTGACAATTAAAAAATTACTCGTCTCTTTCCAAATATAAGCAATCAATTGAGATATCAAAGAAAAAGACAACAAAATACTACTCAACAGATCGGAATGCAGCAGACTATACCACAACTTCCTCCAATAGAAAGCTATAGTTACTAACCTTACGTATCTCAAGAGCCACAAAAATAAGTTGATGAAATGATCGATATTTTAAAACAATTTGCTTAAAATCCTGATCAATAGGATTAAAATGGTTCATCTGATTGGTGTGGTTTTTTCACTAGAAATAAACAGTATAAAGTTTAAGTTGATTTTTTTAGTATTCATGGTTAGCCTTTCGAGCTTGAAAGTATTCTTAATGTAGCTTACAGAGCTGATTTATAATAAAGCTTAAATAGAAATGATTTGATTTTCGCTGGCAAATTTAAGGCAGCTAATTCAAATAGTGTTGAATCATTTCAATAGTATATATAGTATTTTACAACTAGACAGAGAGCAGGTATTATTTTTACAAGTAAGTATCTAATTTATCTCATTCCTTCTCTTCCATATTTAAATATTACTTATCATGTATAGAAGAATGAATTATTAGCCCTATTTTTTCAACTACCATTTTGAGAAAATTTGATTAATTTATAAAGTTATTATCATTTATATAAATATAGTAATATTGACTTTTAATAATAATAGATTTATAATAATATGAAATCCACTTTGATAATATTTGCCTTAATACTTTATTTTAGTTCAAGCAAAAAAAAATAATAACAATTATGCCCTGGAAATCGATTTATATTTTTATCAACTTATGTTCTTGGATTTCAAAAAGATTTAAGCAATGCTTTTTAAGATATTAATAGCAGAATTAAAATAGAATAAGTTATATACAAATAATAAATTTATAGAACTTATAAAATATTTAATGTTAAACATAAGTTAACCTATCAATAAGTAAAACAATATGCACAATTGGCTAATCCAAACGTTTTGATGGTCACTGGAGGAACTCTTAAAATATAATTTAGCTTTTAATGGCAAAAAACTCAATTGGGATCTAATCTGAATGGGACTGGATAAGGATTTGTAACATCAGATATAATTACTTATTAAAAGACATTATTTACAAATGATAGTCATCAGTTGATGTGGAATCTGACAAAAGCATAACCATTTAGTATAGAAAATGGTATTTCTATAAAGAAAATGGATCCGTATCGAGCATCAGATTAAGAAATTTTAAGTAATATGTTAAATAAACTAAAAAATAATCAAACAACAATCAAAGACAATTTTTTATCTTCTATAAATTAGATATACAAGCCGACACTAACTTAAAAAGTAAAATAAAAGAAAGTATATATTTAATTATATAGGCATATGATTATAAGAATATAACATAATATAATTATAGAGATTATAGAGGAAATTTTACTTTTTCATTTAATAACACATTAATGAACTCTACATTGACATAAAAAGGCTTATATTTATTATTCAGTCAAGTTACTATTGGCGATTAAAAATTTTAATGTGGTCCTGTTCCTAACTAACCTGAAGCTAACTTTGGAGGTCTTCAATAATTTATAAGCAATAATTTGATTAAGTCATGTTTACGTTATACAATTAATAAAGGATCTCTCGATGTTGTTTTAAATCAATAATTTTGGCAATCAAGAGCCTTTCAATTTTTTATGGGAGATTTGAATGAAGTTATGCCTACCTCAACTAAAAAAATTCAAAGTTTATTGTAAATAAAAGGAAAATGTACGGGTTTAGATGATCCAGTTTTTACAGTAAGTCGGAAGAATGATAAATCTTATCAAGCAAAAGTAAATTTTGCTTGTAGCCTTACTTTCAATGATTCTGATCTCATATCCATTAATATAGTTGCTAATTATTAAGTTCAGCCTACTTTATCTGCTAAAAAATTAGACTTTACTCTGACTGGTATAATAGGAACTCCATAGTTTGTTCAAATTGATCCTTTTAAAATTTAATATCCTTAACTTGCTTAATTTATGGTGGCTGAAACTTTAGCCTTAGCAAAAGGTGGAAATGTCATCGGATCTGATTATAAGACATAAAATCGTAAATATCCACGTTCTTTAGTTCGATAAAACTATCTCTTTTTATATGATAACTCTTTACAATCAGGCAATATTTTCAGTAACAAAGAGCCCTAAATATAATGATTTAAATTTTAAATATTTAATTATCAGATAATATATTATACTATCACAATTATAATAAATTCTTATATATTTAGCAATACTTCTTATATAATTATGCAAATAAATTAGGAATAACAAGATCGAAAATAAATATTATCAAGCTTTTTACAAATTCCAGTCAAAATATTCCTCGCGTCAACACTTATAATAATGAATTTATTTCAAAATATAGCTGATAAAAAGTAATTATGGAAAGCATTGAAAAATAAGCCATAAGCTCCGAATTCTAATCCTTAAGCCAAGAAATAATTATGCAAATTTTTAGATGAATTTAAGAGTACTAATACTATGATTTATCCTCTTATGATAAAGGCATATTCTAAATAAAAAGATGATGAATATAAAATAGGATTATTAATTAGTGGAAATTTAAAATGGTAATAAGTATCAAGTAAGGTTAAAAAGCAAATAAAGATTGATTCAAAAGTTGCTTTATATTATTTGGTCAACGGTACTATAATTGGTCATTAAACTATTGAATAACTTTATTAAAAACATAAATAACAAGATGGTATATTATATGTTCAATATTTAGCTTTGGAATCATATGGATGAATAGTAAGTTAGACCTATATTTACATTTGATATTTATTGATTTTATATTTAATGAAAATTAATTATTGATGATAATTTTTATGTACAATATTTTATGTATAATCGTATAAAGAAATATATTA
>Ga0169931_10007464_pt1 | contig 16200 bp, 16 predicted proteins | sample Kivu_15m_20L_FD_129675 | JGI IMG/M metagenome (GOLD analysis project Ga0169931, IMG submission 129675) | Freshwater microbial communities from Lake Kivu, Western Province, Rwanda to study Microbial Dark Matter (Phase II) - Kivu_15m_20L... | ecosystem: Environmental > Aquatic > Freshwater > Lake...
GACGATGCCGCAATCCTGAACAGCCCCCAGCAGCTGATCAGAGAAATGGCCTTCTGGATCGATGGTTACTACAACCGCGAGCGTCGTCACTCAACGATTGGCTACCTCAGCCCGATCGACTACGAGCAGCAGTTCGTCAACACCCGTACACTCTCACCCGTGGAGCCCTGACACCTGTCCACGAAACCGGGGCAACCCCAATGTATCTCCGCCAGTCGCTTGATAGATTTGAACTAAATCTTCGCTTGATTTTCTCTGACTGTGATCTCTGCTCGTGCTGATGCGATCAAGCCCCGAGCGCTCACAGCGGCACTGCTCTTGGCCCTTTCCCCACTGTCCCCGTTTGTTGTTCGGCCCTCATTGGGGGAGGAGGCGCGTCCCCTTGTCGGCTCGCTGACGGGGCCACTCTTGGAGCAGTTGGCCCAGCAGGTTCTTGAGGGGCGCGGTTGTGCGGCGCCCGAGCAGGCCCAAGGGGTTAGCCCGTCGATCGCACGCCGCTATACCCTCGCCGTTGCGCTGCGCTCCTGTCTTGAACGCACTGCTGGCGCTCCCACCGACCATCAGCGCCGTCTTGAGGCCGAGTTGAGCGAGGAACTGAGTCTCCTTCCCAAGCGCAGCGATGCGTTGGATCAGCGCATCGCTGCGCTTGAAGCGACTCGTTTTGCGCCAACCACCCGTTTGCGTGGCCTGGCCCGTTGGTATCTCGGCGGTCTCGGTTATTACGGCAATCAGATTGGCCCCGGGAACACGTACCGGCCTGGCGGCCAGGCTCAGCCGCTGCCGCTGCAGGATGCGATCACCCTGACGTATGACCTGCAATTCAATGTCGATACCTCCTTCAATAGCAAGGATTTGTTGCGTGTACGCCTGCGCGCTGGTGACGGGGCCTTCTCCGGTTTGCGAGGCAACATGGTCACCCCCATGGTGCGGCTTGACGGCGTCTCCCCTTTTTGTTCGGTGCGCAATCAGCTGCGGGGCGACTGCCGCAACGATCGAGTTCAGATCGACAAGCTGTTTTACCGCACGCCTCTGGGCTCAGGCTTGACGCTGACGGTCGGCCCTTTGCTCACGCAAAAGGACATGCTCGGCTTGTGGCCATCGCGCTATGGCAGCAGTGAGCGCATCGTCAGTGCGTTTGATTACGCCGGTGCTGTCGGCGCCTACAGCGATGTCAAAGGTGCCGGGCTGGGGATCCACTGGCGCCAGCCGGGCCGTAAGCGCCAGTACTGGGTGATCAGTGCGGTCTATGCAGCCCGCCATGCCGCTAACGGTGATCCGGCCAAGGGCGGTTTGTTGAGTGATGCGACCGAGGGATCAGCCACATTGCAGCTGGGGTATGTGGGCCGCAACTGGAGTGTCGCCGGGGTCTACACCTATAACCAGGCAGGGGCTCGCCAGGATGAAATCATCACTCCGCTTGCTGCACAGACCTGGCCAGCCTGGCGGGCGGGTCTCAACGGTTCGGTCAATGCCTTTGGTCTCAGTGGTTACTGGGACCCGACCACACCCGTTGACTGGTTGCCCGCGATCTCACTGGGTTGGGGTTTTAACCAGAACGTCTACAACGTCTCTGGTCCCAATGCGGCTTCTCCCATGCTGGCTGTTCAGTCTCAGTCCTGGATGGTTGGTCTTGAGTGGAAGGACGTTCTTGATGATGGCAACAATCTCGGACTGGCTGTCGGGCAGCCCAAATTTCTTACCAGTTTTGTCAACAACAACGGTCAGAGCGGAGCATTTGATTCCAGTTGGCTGTTGGAAGCCTGGTACAAGGTTCAGCTGACTGACGCGTTGGCACTGACACCGGCCATCTTCTGGTTACCCAGGCCCCGTGGTCAGCTCACCCAGGCCGGTACTGCTTGGAGCGATGCCTTGTTGCCGACGGGGGCTGGGGCCACCCTGGGGGTTTTCGGCATGGTGCTCAAAGCCACCTTCCGATTCTGAATTATGTCGGACATGCCAAAGAGCCTGTTCCGCATTGCTCGCTGCTCGCGCTGGGGTCTGCGTGCGTTGCTGTTCGGCCTGGTTCTGGGTACAGCAGCTGTTGCTGGACCAACCTCCGAGCGGGGTATCAAGGGGCTGCCCTCACAGGCTTGGTCTCTGCCTTATTCGCAGAGCAATGCTGATGCAGGTGCATCATCCCGCTATGGACTGCGGTTTCCGCTGCAACCAGCACCACCTCATGCTGAGGGTGAGTCGTGGATCCTACGATTTGATGCGGAGCTCGATGTCGATGCATTTCAACGGCTGCTGAGGTTCTGTTACGCAAACGATCGTTCGGGACTGTTGCCGTCCCATCAGCACTGCGTCCAGGAGATACCAGCCGCGTTCCAAGTCCAGATGGGACAGGGAGAGGACAGCGTCAGCATCACTCCGCAGCAGGTCATCGATGAGCACCGCGTGCTCATGGTCTGGGTTGATCTCATCAATCCGATTGATCCCGGAACCTATGTCGTGCAGCTGTTCAAGCAGGATCCATCGATGCTCACTTCCCTGCATCGACCGCTGGGTCGCTGGCTCATCCGCATTGAACATCCCAGTTTTGACGGTGCAGATGCAGGTGAATGAAACACAAGGATGCTTTTTATGGGAGAACCTATACTCATCTTGATGGAAGGTTCTTTGGTGCTTTGGTACATCTTGATCCACAGGGCCAGGGCGAACATTCCTGCGTTCTGTACGTCTTGGGCAGCGGTCACTAGCCACAAGGGCATGGTTTTAGAGATGTTAAATGGTCTCTCTGTCCTCCTGTTCAGGCTGTTTCGCCTGTTTTTCTTATTGGCCGTTCTCTTTTGGCTTCGTCCAGGATGGTGCATCGCGAGCGGGTAGTAGTAAGCCGGCACGCACCTCCCAGGGGGCCAGGTTGAATAACTGTGCCATCGCCAGAGCCAGCTCTCCCAGGCTAAGGCTGTTGGTCAGAAAGCCATACCACTGACGAGAAGGAAGTTGAAAAAAAGTGTGAAAATGTTGGCGTAAACGCTTTTCGTTGAAGCCCATCAGTTTGCTTAGGCCGAAACAGTAGAATGCATGTTTGAGCCGAAGTTCCTGGGGCCAAAGTGTGGTCCAGGCTGCTTGGGCCACAGCAGCACCATGGTTGCTGCTGTCGGCCATGGCGTTGCCAATGGCATTAGCCAGATCAGGTGCGCGCCGCAGCACGCTGCCGATCATGTATCCCGAAGCAGGGTGCACCATGCCACCTGCGCCGCCGAAACCGACCATGCGCTGGTTCAGCGCTGGCAGTGGCGGGTTCATCGGAAACAGGCAGAACTCTTCGTGCACAACGGTCTCGATCACAGCTCCGGCATGCTGTAACCGTTGCAGCAGGCGCTGTTGCAGCACCTCAAATGGCACTGCTGGCGTCAGGGCCAGCGACGTTTCCTCGACGAAGTAGAGGTCATCGCCTAGATGCATCGCATAGAGAAACGTGGGGGGCTCGAGTCGCTGCTGAGGTTCGAGATGGACATTGCGGTAGTCCATGAACACGAATTGTCCGGGTTCGATCGGTGGGTGTTTGAAGCGCGCCACCAGTCCGTAGGCGGCCTGAGCAGCAATTTCCCGTTGTGGTGTCCTGCGCACAAAAACCGGCTGATGGCCGCTGGCATCCACCACCAGACGAGCCTTCAGGTGAAGGCCATCCCTGGTCTTCACCTGCGACTCCAGCTTGGTGTGGCTGATCTCACGGGCTTCATCACGCCACCAGCGCACTTGGTCACGCTGTGCGCACTCCAACCAGTGGTCCTGAAGCCGATCTTTGTCGAACAGACCGTAGTCCCGGCCATGCAGCACAACGGACTCCAGCGTTCCCTTTTGTTCTGGATCGCCGGTCCCGAAATGACTGCGGGTGTCGTGCCAACGATGGGCTAACAGCCCCGCAAGCCCGAGTTCGTCGACTTCCTGTCCCCAGATTCCGTACGTTGGCGCCCAGCGCTGCTGGCGATCGCAGTTGCTCAGAAAGCCAACCTCGAGACCCCGTTGGGCCAGAGCCGTCCCGATCGCCAGGGCGGCGGGCCCAGCACCGACCACCAGGATGTCCATCGCTTCAGGTCTCTTCATCACCCCTCGATCATCAGGACGATCACCATGCGGTTGTTGCCCTGAAGCTCTTGGCTTTCGAGGATGTGCCCCTCTGGATCGGCGATCACCTCAAGCTGATGCATACCGGGGCTTAGATCGGGTAGCGGCACGCTGAAGAACTCGGTTTCACCAGCACTGAGCCAGGGCAAGCGCAGATAGCGATGTGTGTTGTAACTGTTGTCGATGACAATGGCAACACCGACATCACTCACATCCATCGAACCGCGGTTGCATACCTTGAAGCTGGTGTTGCCCGCATCGAATCGAAGCTCTTCGATGGCCAGATCGCTGGCTAGCTGATGGATGTGCTGGAGAGGATAGAGAGACAAGGCCTCCAGCTCAAGCAGTTCGGACTCCGGATGGTCATGGTGCAGGTGACCTCCAAACCGCAGATTGCTGCTGCAGCCGTGCAGATGCAGATGGTCACCGGCAACGGGCACGGTCACCCGTCCCTGACAGGGATCGTTGTCCCAGAAGCCGCAGCACTCCCATTGGAGGGACGTGCCCAGAAAACGGATCGGATCGGTGCGATCGCCATGGTCCTCCTCGGCCAGCCGGTAGTGCTGCAGCAGGTCATAGACCGAGCGTTCTGCCTCTGCTGCGGCCCCTGGGGCGGTGGTCAGGGACCTGTTGCGCCGCTGCTGGCCCATGCAGAGCTTGGAGGCCACTGTGATGATCAGGGATGTCCAGCGCGCCACCAGTCGCAGGCCGTAGATCGGCGCCTCGGGCAGCTCCCCACGGTTGCGCAGGAGCTGAATCGCTTCGCCCACCAGCGCCTGCAGAGGCCGGCCCTGGCTGGGGCCCAGCAGTGTCAGGTCGACGGGCCGGCGCAGGTCGCTGGCGTCACGGCTGAAGCAGACATAGGGGAAATGGCCGCTCCCGTCACCAGGCTTCAGTTCCCGGATGCCGCCGTCGTTGGCCTGACACTTCCAGATCGCGGTGTTGCCATCGGGCGTTCGCAGAAAGCTCAGCTCCCCGTTGTCGATGCTGGTGGTGGTGCCCAGACCGAGAACGTCGCCTTGCAGGGGGATGCGTGCGAGTGGCAGGTGTTCGCGCACATCCCCCTGGACCAGGTCGCTGACCGTGTTAGCGATCCATAGATCGCTGGGCGTCGAGGCAGCTGTGTTCATGTCCTCAATCATGCCCTGAGCTGGTTTCCATGGGCGCTTTCGCGCATCCCTGCGGTGGGTTGCTGTCGGTAGGGTGAACGCGGTTGTTGCAGCACCGTCCATGGCCGGCATCACCCGCTGGGTGCTGAGAGGTGTCTGTCTTCTGGTTGTGCTGATCGGTTTCAGCCTGCCTTGTCTGCCGTTGTTCGCATGGAATTCTCAGGTTCCCCTGACGTTGGATGTTGCGATCAAGGTTGGCAATGTCAGAAGCTTTTCGCCCCGTGACAAGCCCTACAGCATCGAGGGTCTGTTGCGCATCACGTTGCCTGCGGAGACCAATGCCAGGTTGGAGGCCATGGGCATCGAGCCGAGTGAGCTGGTGCGATTCAAAAATCAGATTGATCCCTGGAATTCGCTGATGGAGCCCGATAGTGGCTTGGTCCGGGTAGGCCGTAGCGTGAAGGTTGATTATCGTTTTATCTCTGAATTTTATTCCGATCAGATTAATTATCGGGGCTACCCTTTGGGTCAGTTGCCGTTGGAGTTGACGTTGGTTCCGGTTCCCGTTGCCAACGGGGCGATCCGTGCTTATCCGTACGACGGACGTGTGCTCGCGAGCAAGGATTCGCCGCTGCCATTGAGGATCAGGGTCAATCGCGCTGAGTCCAGTGTGAGTCGAATGTCGAATATGGAGGGCTATCGCCTGAGCCGATGGAGCTTTGTCAATCGTCCTGATCGGATTGAGATGCAATTGTTTTACAACCCGATTGGTTGGGCGGCCTTCGTCAAGTGGCTGCTGCCTCTGGTGATCACCATGACCCTGATGTTGCTCACGCCGACGCTGATGGTGAATTTCGCGAGTGAGCGGTTGGCTATTCCACCAGTCATCTTGCTGACCTTGGTGTTCATGCAACAGGCTTACCGCGAGTCACTGCCATCGCTGCCCTATCTGACACTGTTGGATAGCCTGTATGCCTTCTCGTATGTGGTCACTCTGGCCTTTTTCTGTGAATTCATCTGGCGCGCCAACCAATTGCAGAGCCGGCCTGAGCGGATGATTGCACCCATGCAGCGACTGGAAACCTTGATGCAGTGGATGAGTCTGGGTGGCTATGCCGGACTGGTGATCTGGGCGAAGACCATCACCTAAGCCTTGTCGAGCTCGTCGCCTGGTGCCGCCTCAGCAGTTCCCAGCTCGGCTTCAATCAGGGTTTCGTCGTCCTCCGGGGGCGCTGGCACCAGCACCACCTCGGCCAGATGGTCGCCAGTATCCAGTTTCTGCAGGCGCACCCCAGTGGCAGCGCGGGATTGCTGGGGAATGGCATCGGCTTTCATGCGCACAATGACACCGCGCTCGCTCACCAACAGCAGCTCTTCACCGGCACCGAGCACCTTGAGGCCCACCAGCACATCGCCATCACGGCGGAACTTCATCGCCCGCAGGCCCATGCCTGCCCGTTTCTGCAGTCGGAACTGATCCACCGGGACCCGCTTGCCCAGACCGCTGGCGCTGGCTACCAACACCCAGGGCCCTTCGCTAACAGGCAGAGTGTCGGGCTCGCCGTCGGCTTCGCCATCCCCCAGATCGGCCGTGGCGCTGATCTCGACCCGATCAGCCAGCTCGACCGGGAGCACATCCATGCTGACCAGCTGGTCGGCTGCCCTGAGATTCATCGCCCGCACCCCTCTGGCGCTGCGTCCCAGAGGTCTGAGCTCCTCGTCGTTGAGCCTGAAGTGGATGGTCATCCCCTGGCGTGAGCCGATCAGCACGCTGTCGCCCGGTTGGGCCAGGCGCACCCAGCTCAGGGCATCGCCTTCCTCCAGCGAGATGGCGATCAGCCCGTTGGAGCGAATGTTGGCAAAAGCCGACAGGCGGGTGCGTTTGATGAACCCTTTGCTGGTCAGCATCACCAGTACACCTTCTTCGGAAAATTCGGAGACAGCCAGCAGTGAGGTGATCTGCTCCTCGCGCGGGATCGGCAGCAATTGCACAATCGGGGTGCCCTTGGCACTGCGACTGCACAGCGGCACCCGGTACGCCGGCACGGTGTAGACCACACCACGGTCCGAGAACAACAGCAGGCTGTCGTGGTCGTTGCAGCTGATGAACAGCTTCACGGCCTCTTCACCCTGACTGCGGGTCCCGGCCTTGCCGCGGGTTCCGCGGCTGGTGGACTCGAATTCGTTGACCGGCATCCGTTTGAGGTAGCCGTTCTCGGTCAGCAGCACGACCGACCGCTCGTTGGCAATCAGGTCGATGTCTTCGAGTCCGCCCTCGATGTCGAGGATTTCGGTGCGCCTTGGAGAATCGAAACGGCTCCGGATCGCGGCGAGCTCGTCGGTGATCAGTCCGAGCACCCGTTCTCGCCGTCCGAGAATGTCTTTGTAATCGGCGATCTTGGCGACCAGATCCTCGTGCTCAAGACGGATCTTGTCGGCTTCCAGCGCTGTCAGACGCCGCAACTGCATCTGCAGGATGGCGTCGGCTTGTATCTCGCTGAGGCCGTGGCGCTCCTGCAGTTGCTGACGGGCCGTGGCGGTGTCAGAGGCCGCCCGGATCAGGGCGATGATCGGGTCAAGCTGGTCAAGGGCCAGCAGCAGGCCGAGCAAAATATGATCGCGCTCTTCTGCTTTGCGTAGGAAGTAGCGGGTACGCCGTTCAATGGTCTCGATTCTGAAATCGAGAAACACCTGCAGCATTTTGCGCAGGGTCAGCAGAACTGGTTCGCCATTGACGAGGGCCAACATGTAGGCGCTGAAGTTGTTCTGCAGCGGCGTCAGCTTGAACAGATTGTTCAGCACAACCTGTGGATAGGCATCACGCCGCAGCTCGATCACGACACGCATGCCATCGCGGTCCGATTCGTCTCGGATGTCAGCAATGCCCTCCAGCTTCTTGTCATTGACCATTTCGGCAATGCGCTCGATCAGCGCCGCCTTGTTGGTCTGGTAGGGCAGCTGGGTGATGATCACGGCATCGCGGTCCGGCCGTCCCGGTGCCTCGATGGTTTCAATCGCGGCAACACCGCGCATCGTCACCGAGCCGCGGCCGGTGGTGTAGGTCTCGCGGATGCCCCGCCGGCCCAGGATCTGTCCTCCTGTGGGAAAGTCGGGGCCAGGGATGAGGGCCATCAGCTCCCGCTCGCTGATCTCCGGGTTGGCAATCAGGGCCAGCAGGCCGTCGATCAGCTCACCCAGGTTGTGGGGTGGGATGTTGGTCGCCATCCCCACGGCAATGCCTGAGGAGCCGTTCAGCAGCAGTTGGGGGATGCGTGCGGGCATCACCGTCGGCTCCTGTTGGGACCCATCGAAGTTGTCGACGAAGTCGACGGTTTCCGCTTCGATGTCCTCCAGCAGACTGTCCGTCGTCAGAGCCTGCAGCCGCGATTCGGTGTAACGCATCGCAGCCGGCGGATCGTTGTCCACCGAGCCGAAGTTGCCATGCCCGTCGATCAGGGGCATGCGCATCGAAAAGTCCTGGGCCATGCGCACCAGGGCGTCATAGACCGCGGTATCGCCATGGGGGTGGTATTTGCCCAGCACTTCGCCCACCACACGGGCGCATTTGCGGTAGGGGCGATCGCTCGTCAGGCCAAGTTCGTACATCGCATAGAGAATGCGGCGATGCACAGGTTTGAGGCCATCGCGGGCATCGGGCAGGGCCCGGCCCACGATCACGCTCATCGCGTACTCCAGGTAGGAGCGCGACATCTCGTTGCGCAGGTCTGTCTGGATGACCCTGGACTCAGGATTGCTGCCGGACTCCCCGGAAGAAGCAGGTCCTGTTGGATCCGCCATGCAAGACAGCCTTCATTGAAGCCAAGTCTATCCAACCCCCAGCGTCCGGCTGCCCCAATCGGCCCGTTCGCCTGGTGCTGCGTGCACTGAACCATGGCTCCCCGTCGCCGTCCTGCTGCCGACCTGCCCCCGCGGACCCTCGCTGCCCTCCAGCAGCGTCAGACGGGCGGCGATCTGCGGGTGCTCTGCGCGGCCGATTACCGGTTGCTCGTGAACTCCGTGGGGCTGGCCCAGGCCTATGAACAGACCGATGTGGTGGTGGCCGCCGATGCCGCATGGACCGACCAGGGGTGCCTGCAGCTGAGCCTCGGGCCCTGCGACCCGCCGATCCGTCTGCGTGAGGTTCAGCTTGGTGGGGTGGCCGCTCTGGTGGGTGGTGGCTCCGGGGACTTGGTGCTGCCCCTGGGCGGCGGCCTGTCAGATCCTGGGCGTCGCAGCGGCGCCCAGGTCCTCACCGACCTGCTTGCGGGGCGCGAGGTGGCGCTGTCGGCTTTGGGGGAGCCGACGGTGCTGCAGCCCCGGCTCGAGCTGAGCGGCAGCCTGGGCCGGCCGCAGGTGGCTGCCGGCCGGCTGCTTCTGCAGCGCGCCGTGGTCGAAAACGGCATCGTTGCGGTCAGCAGTGCCGACGGTTTGTTGCGCACCCCCTATGGGCCCTTGCTGGGGCCCCTGGGATCGGCGCTTTACGCGGCCGGCGGTGCCGGCAGCATCGGCTTGACCATGCCGGGGTTGTCCTTGCTGGGGCCGGGTTCGCCGCTGTTGGTGGCGGGTGGGCTTGGCGCGGTGCTGGGCGCCGGCAGCGGCCATCACCCGACCCCCCAGCGACAGCCCTTGGGCCATGCCACCGGTCCAGGGGCCACCCTGGCCGTGAGCGTCGATCTGGACCAGCTGGATGGAGCGGCGCTGCGCAGCTGCTTTCTGGAGGGCCATGGGGCTGCGCTGCTGGTGCCGGTGGCCGCGCCGGTGCCGTTGCTGAACGGCACCATCGCCCTGCAGGCGGCAGCTGGCCCCCAATCCCTGCAGGCTCCCGTGCTGGATCTGGCGATCCCGCGGCGGGTCAAACCCCGCCTGGCTGATGTCACCTATGCCGAACTCGCCACCGGGATGCTGACCCTGGGGTCAGCGCGGCTGCCCTGTGCCCCGGCCAACAGCCCCCGGTTTGCCGCTGCCGCAGCGGCACGGTTGGTCGCCATGCTGCGGGCCGGAACCTTTCCTCTGCAGGCGCCGCTGCGACCGTTGAGCGACCGTTCGGCCCTGGTGCCACTCGATCTGTGATCCAGCCCGGGAGCTCGGTTTATGCTCCGCCCGCCCCCTGTGGATGTCCACCGCTGCTGCCATGGCTGATCTGCACGACGCTTCCGGTGTCAGCCATGTGGTCGAGATTCCGCCCGATCCCCACCCGGAGGGGGGCGAATGGCAGCTGCTGGTCGCCAAGCTCCAAGACTGGTGGGCCGGCGGCGAGCTGCAGACCTTGTGGGCAAGCTCCCGCCAACCGCTGACCCTGTTGGTCGGTCTGCTGTTCATCCTGGCGGTGTTGCAGGTTGCCGCCGCCGTTCTCGGTGCCGTCGGCAATGTGCCCCTGTTGCCGGGCCTGCTCGAGTTGGTGGGACTGGGGTGGTTGCTGCGCCATGGCCTGCCGCGGTTGCTGCGCAGCAGCGATCGCCAGCAGCTCCAGGCGCTGCTGGACCAGCGCTGGCGGGCGTTCCGGGGGACGGTCTGAACGGCGAGCCAGAGGCGACGGCGGGCCCGTTGATAGTTTGGCCCGAATGCTTCATGACGTGGTGACCATTCAGCTCGGCCGTACCCGAACCGTTCGCCGTGCCTACGGCATTGATGAGATCGCTCTCGTGCCAGGCGGCCGCACCGTTGATCCAGCGGTCACCGACAGCAGCTGGACCCTGGGGGGCATCACCCGCGAGATTCCGATCATCGCCAGTGCCATGGATGGCGTGGTTGATGTGGGCATGTGCGTCCAGCTGACCAAGCAGGGAGCCCTCGGGGTGCTCAATCTGGAGGGTGTTCAGTGTCGGTACGACGATCCGAATCCGGCTCTCGATCGCATCGCCGCCGTGGGCAAGGAGGAGTTCGTGCCCCTGATGCAGGAGCTCTACAGCCAGCCGGTGCGCGAAGACCTGATCCGCCAGCGCATCGCTGAGATCAAGGACAAGGGCGGCATCGCCGCCGTCAGCGCCACTCCGGTTGCGGCCCTGCGGTTCGGCAAGGCCATCGCCGAGGCCGGTGCCGACCTGTTCTTTGTGCAGGCGACGGTCGTCAGCACCGAACACATCGGCCCTGAAGGCCAGGAGAGCCTGGACCTCGAAGCCCTGTGCCGTGACTTCGGTGTCCCGGTGATCATCGGCAACTGCGTGACCTACGACGTGGCCCTCAAGCTGATGCGGGCCGGTGCCGCTGGCGTGATGGTGGGCATCGGCCCCGGAGCCGCCTGCACCAGCCGTGGCGTGCTGGGCATTGGCATCCCGCAGGCCACGGCCGTGGCCGACTGCGCCGCCGCCCGCGCCGACTATCTGGCCGAGAGCGGGCGTTATGTGCCGATCGTGGCCGATGGCGGCATCGTCACCGGTGGTGACATCTGCAAATGTCTGGCCTGTGGCGCCGATGCGGTGATGATCGGCTCGCCGATCGCCCGTGCTGCTGAGGCCCCGGGACGGGGTTTTCACTGGGGGATGGCGACCCCCAGTCCGGTCTTGCCCCGTGGCACCCGCATCAAGGTGGGCACCACCGGCAGCCTCGAAAAGATCCTGCGCGGGCCCGCGTCACTGGATGACGGCACCCAGAACCTGCTCGGCTGCATCCGAACCTCGATGGGGACCCTCGGGGCTCGCAACCTGACGGAGATGCAGCAGGTTGAGGTGGTGGTGGCCCCTTCCCTGCTCACCGAGGGCAAGGTGTATCAAAAGGCCCAGCAGCTCGGCATGGGCAAATGAGGGAGCGGCCTTCCAGGCGAGCCCTATTCTGAAAGCGTGGGGGCTACGGCTCGCACACTCCTCACACCCCCGGCCCGGCGCGTTCGGGCCTTTTGTCTTCTGGTCGCATGCCCGTTGCCTGCAACGGGATGTTGCCCCCGTTGGTCACCGGGTCAAACGTTGCTAGATTCCCGGAACCGTGATTCCATCAAGGATGTCCAGCGCCACCGCTGTCACCGACGCTTCCTTCGAGCAAGACGTGCTCAAGAGTGATGTGCCCGTGCTGGTTGATTTCTGGGCCCCCTGGTGCGGGCCCTGCCGCATGGTTGCTCCGATCGTCGACGAGATCGCCAAAGAGTTTGACGGCAAGATCAAAGTGTTCAAGCTGAACACTGACGAAAATCCCAACGTCGCCAGCCAGTACGGCATCCGCAGCATTCCCACCCTGATGATCTTTAAGGGAGGTCAAAAAGTGGACACCGTTGTCGGCGCTGTGCCCAAGACCACCCTGTCCAGCACCCTCTCCAAGTACCTCTGATCGGCAACGGCATCCCATTCCAGCCACGCTGTTGTGGTTGACCAGCACGGTCCCTCGATCGGCCTGATCGATTACGGCATGGGCAATCTGCATTCGGTGCAGCGCGCCTTGTCTCGCTTGGGTGTGTCGGTGCTTCCGGTCACCTCAGCTGCCGCCATGGATGCCTGCGAGGCCTTGGTCCTGCCGGGTGTTGGGGCGTTTGATCCGGCGATGGCGCAGTTGCACCAGGCCGCCCTCGTCGAGCCCTTGCGGCAGTGGTGTGCCGCAGGACGTCCCTTGCTGGGCATTTGCCTGGGACTGCAATTGCTGTTCGAGGGCAGTGATGAAGGTGCCAGGGCGGGGCTGGGCATCCTGGCTGGTCACGTCAGGGCGTTGCCGAGGCGTCCGGGTCATCCCATTCCCCACATGGGCTGGGAGCCATTGGTGCCTGCCGAGCCCAGCCCCCTGCTGCCTGCAGGTGCCCCCGAGGCCTGGATGTACTTCGTTCATTCCTATGCGGCGCAGCCGAGCGATTCACGTTGCACGACGGCAACGGTCGGGTTTGCCGGCGAAACCCTGGCCGCTGCGGTCTGGCAGGGACAGGTGGGTGCTTGCCAGTTCCATCCTGAGAAGTCGGGTCCCAGTGGAGAGATGATGCTGCGCCGCTGGTTGGCCTGGCTGCGCACGCGTCGGGGGCAATGAGTCTGCGGCTCAGCGGCGGCAGGCGTCTGCAGAGCCCGCCCGGAGATCGGGCCCGACCCACGGCAGCCCGGGTGCGTCAGGCGGTGCTCAACATGCTGGCGCCCCGGTTAGCGGGTAGCCGTTGGCTCGATCTGTGTTGTGGCAGCGGGGTGATGGCCTGTGAGGTGCTGCAACGCGGCGTGACCCAGGTCGTGGCGGTCGAGCAGGACCGGCGCATCGCCCAGGTGGCGCGTCACAACCTTGGCGCCGTGGCAGCAGGTCTGGGTTGCGCTGCCGCCGATTGGCAGCTCCACTGTCAGGAGGTGCTGGGTTGGTTGCAGGGCTCCACTTCAGAGGAGCGAGTCGACAGGGATCCCTTTGATCTGATCTACTGCGATCCCCCCTACTGCTCGGGCTTGTACGGCCCGATAGCGACTGCCATTGCGGCAGGGGGATGGATCGCTCCTGAGGGATTGTTGCTGTGGGAATGCGCCACCGTCGAGGTGCCCGCTGTGCCACAGGATTGGTTGTTGCAGGATCAACGCCGCTATGGCACGACCACGCTGATGGTGCTCAGCTGTCCAGCAGGCTGCCGCGGCGATACTGATTCCAGGCGGCCATGAACAGGCCGAGCAGTGTCACAGGAATCAGACCGAGCACGATGCCGCAGAGCAGGGGTTCGATCATGGTCGCGATGCAGGTGATGCCAAGGCACGATTGTTTCACGCCCAGGGCTGACACTGCGAGCCCCTCTGCAACTTTGTGACCAGTCCCCCCGCCCCAGCCCTCAGCACCCTCAACCGCCGTCCGCTGGTGACGGCGTTGGTGGTGGCCTTTGCCACGGCCTGCATCGTCGTGGTGCTGCTGGTTCTTCCCGGTGCCCGCACCGATCCCTACACCCGCACCACCCTCGAACGCAGTGGCTCGGCCGAGACCGGCGGACGGTTGTTCCTGCTCAACTGCGCCGGCTGCCATGGCATCGCCGGGCAGGGTCTGGTGGGCCCCAACCTGCACGGCGTCGCCCAGCGCAAGAACGACCGCCAGCTGATTCAACAGGTGGTCAGCGGCCGGACCCCGCCCATGCCCCGCTTTCAGCCTGAACCCCAGGCGATGGCGGATCTGCTGGCCTACCTGCACAGCCTGGTGTGAGTGGCGACCCCCTGGCTGTGGCCGTGGTGCTCGTCGAGCCGTCAGGTCCGCTGAATGTGGGCAGTGTGGCCCGCCTGTGCGCCAATTTCAGGGCGCCGCATCTGGACCTGGAGCTGCGCCTGGTCGCGCCGCGCTGCGATCACCTGGGTCCCGAAGCTCTGCAGATGGCTGTCCATGGCCGCCCCGTGCTGGCGTCAGCACGTCTGTATGACGATCTGCCCGCCGCGGTGGCCGACTGCCCCGTGGTTGTGGCCACCAGTGGCCGGGGTGAGGGCGAACCACTGCCCCTGTTGTCCCTGGATGGTGCGCTGGGCTGGCTGGTGCAGCACTGCAGCACTGCTGACAGCAGCAACGGCCGTCCGCAGGCGGCCCTGGTGTTTGGCCGTGAGGATCGCGGTCTGAGCGGCGATGAGCTGCTCCAGGCCGGGGCCCTGTTGCAGCTCAGCACCGGCCCTGGCTACCGCTCCCTCAACCTGTCCCATGCGGTGGCGTTGGTGTTGCATCACCTGCATGGACTGGGTGCAAGCGCGTGGCCAGCCCCGGCCGGGGGACCGGCGCTCGCCCGCCGCGGCACGGTCGAGGCGATGCTGGCGGATGCCGAAGCCCTGCTGCTGGACGTCGGATTTCTGTACCCCCACACGGCTGCGGCCCGGATGGCACGGCTGCGGGGGGTGTTGCAGCGGGCCGGCCTGACAGCCGAAGAGACCGCCCTGTTGCGGGGCATGGTGCGCCAGTGCCGCTGGGCGGCTGGACGTGGCGGCCAGACCTCCTAACTTCGGGGTCCTTGCATCGGTCCAGTGCCATCAGGCCGTCCGTCCCGCCCCGCCCGACGTCCGTGGATGGCCCCCCTGCTGCTGGTGCTGCGGTTGCTGGTGATGGGGCTGGGGCTGGGGGTGATCGCCGGCACCAGCCTGCGCCTGCTGGCACCGCGGCTGGCCTTGGGAGCGTCCAGCCAGGCGCCCCGCTCCGAGCCGGCCCCCGGGTTCGGCACCACGCCGGCAGCGCCGTCTGCTGGCGCACAGCTGGGTCGGTTTGAGCCCCGGACCGAGCTGGTGGCGCTGTCGAAACGCTGGCAGCAGCTGGCGGCTGTGCACAAGGACCTCACGGCGTCGGGGTTCTTGCTGGTGCTCGACGACGGCCGTTTTGCCCAGTTGCAGAGCGATCTGCCCCTGTCTGCCGCCAGTTCGATCAAGACGCCGATTCTGCTGTTGGCGCTGGAAGCCCTCGATGCCGGTCAGCTGCGCTGGAGTGAGCCGCTGGCGATGACCAAGGAGGTGGTCGGGGGTGGGGCCGGGTGGATGGCCAGCCGGCCTGTGGGCACCCGCTTTCCTGTCTTCGAGGCAGCCACCGAGATGATCCGGGTCAGCGACAACACCGCCACCAACCTGCTGATCAAACGGCTTGGTGGCAAACAGGTGGTCAATCAGCGCTTTGCGGCCCAGGGCCTGGCGGCCACGGTCGTCAACAACTGGTTGCCTGACCTGGAGGGCACGAACACCACCAGTGCCCGGGACCTGGCCCGGGCGATCGCCCTGGTCGATACCGGTGACAAGCTCAGCCCCCGGGGGCGCGATCTGTTTCGCGAAATCCTGGGGACCTCGCGCACCAACACCCTGATTCCGCTGGGCCTGCTGCAGGGGCTGGGCCGGGATGGGGCCGATCCCGACGCCGAACTGCGCAGTTTCGGCATCACCGCCTACAACAAGACCGGAGACATCGGCATCGCCTACGCCGATGGTGCACTGGTGCAGCTGCCCACCGGTCAGCGGGCCGTGCTGGCCTTCCTGGTCAAGGGGCCCTTCAATGACCCTCGCTCCACCGATCTGATTCGGGCGATGGCGGCTGAAGTGTCCAAAACTCTCGTCGGACGTCGCTGATGGCTCGCCCTGCCCGGCTGGTCCCGCTGTTGATCCGTGCCTTGACCCTTGCACCGTTCGCTGTTGCCGCTAGCGGC
>Ga0169931_10007465_pt1 | contig 16200 bp, 18 predicted proteins | sample Kivu_15m_20L_FD_129675 | JGI IMG/M metagenome (GOLD analysis project Ga0169931, IMG submission 129675) | Freshwater microbial communities from Lake Kivu, Western Province, Rwanda to study Microbial Dark Matter (Phase II) - Kivu_15m_20L... | ecosystem: Environmental > Aquatic > Freshwater > Lake...
CGCTTTTCACCTATCGCTTATCGCATTCTACCGTCAGGGATACCCGTAACTCGACTGCAGCCCGAGCGGCAGCCCCGTCGCCCAGTAGAGCAGCAGCCAAAGCGTCCACAGGATCAGCAAGGATATGCTGTAGGGCAGCATCAGGCTGACCATGGTGCCGATGCCGGATGATTTCACATAACGTTGGCAGAAGACCACGACCAGCGGGAAATACGGCAGCAGGGGCGTGATGATGTTCGTGGAGGAATCGCCCACGCGGTAGGCGGCCTGGGTGAGGTCGGGCGAGATGCCCAGGTTCATCAGCATGGGCACGAAGATGGGCGAGATCAGCGCCCATTTCGCCGAGGCCGAGCCCACGAACAGGTTCACGAAACCCGTCAGGAAGATGATGCCGACGATGGTGACCTGGGCCGGAAGATCCATCTCCTTCAGGAAGTTGGCACCCTTCACCGCGATCAGGGCGCCGATGTTCGACTTGCCGAACGCGTCGATGAAGAGGGCGCAGAAGAAGGCCATCACGATGTAATAGGCCATGCTGTTCATGGCCTTCGTCATGGTCTTGATGAGGTCTTTGGAGCTTTGGAAGTGCCCGGACAGGAAGCCGAACACCACGCCGGGCAAGGCGGTCAGGATGAAGATGAGCGGCACGATGGACTTCATCAGCGGAGCGTTGAAGCTGGACAGATTGCCCTCGGCATCCCGAAGGGAGCTGTCGCCTGGCAGAGCCCAGAACACGAACACGGCCATCCCGAGCACCATGGCCAGGGTGGCCCACCAGAAGGAGGTCGATTCCTTCGGAGAGACCTCTTCCATCACCGGCAGGTCGGAGAGGTCGGCATCCACGGCCGTATCCTTCAGGCGCGGTTCGATGATGCGGTCGGTGATGAACCAGCCGATGGCGACCACCACGATGGAGGAGGATATGGTGAAGAAATAGTTGTTCAGCGGGTTGATCTCGAGGCTCGGATCCACGATGTGCGCGGCGGTCTGTGTGAAGCTTTGCAACAGCGGATCCAGGGACGACGGCACGAAATTGGCGCTGAACCCGCCGGACACCCCCGCGAAGGCGGCCGCGATGCCGGCCAGGGGATGCCGCCCGGCCGCGTAGAAGATGACCCCGCCGAGCGGGATCACCAGCACGTATCCGGCATCGACCGCGGTATGGCTCACGATGGCGACCAGGATGAGCATGGGCGTGAGCAGGCTCTTCGGCGTGACCCCGAGCAGCTTTTTGAGCGCCACGTTGATATAGCCGGAATGCTCGGCCACGCCCACGCCGAGCATGGCCACGAGGACGACCCCCAGGGGCGCGAAATTGATGAAGACCGACACCATGTTGGCCAGGAAATCGGCCATCTTCGCTCCCGTGAGCAGGTTCACGACCTCGATCGGCTGCTGCGTGCGCGGGTTGATCTCCGTGAACTCGATGGGCGAGAGCACCGCGCTCACCACCCAGATCACCAGCATCAGCACCAGGAAGAGGATGGCGGGATCGGGCAGTTTGTTGCCGTTGCGTTCGACGGAATCGAGGACGCGCTGTAAAAAGGTGTTCTTGGCCATGGGTTACGGGGATTGGAAGACGGCTGCGGTTCGTTGGATTGGGAAAGCTCCCGAGAAAATAGGAATTTTGACCCCATGCGTACCCTTCTTCCCCTGCTTCTGATCCTGCTGACTTCCTGCGGCGGAAAACACACACCCGAGGCCGAAGCCGAAGGTGTCGATGAGCTGACCCGGATTGTCCGTGCCGGCGCCATCACCGACCTGAACGGTGCGCCCGTGGACCTGGCCGCGTACACGGGAAAGGTCGTGATGCTTGATTTCTGGGAAACCTGGTGCGTGCCCTGCATCCGCAGCTTCCCCGGAATGGACCGTGCCGTACGCGAATACCCGGATGAGTTCGCGGTGATCGCCGTCTCGCCGGGCTTCTCCGACACCGATGAAGACATCCGAACCTTCGCGGATGGCGTCGATTACACGTTCACATGGGCCAAGGGTGCCGAGCTGGCGACCGAACTGGGTGTCCAGGGTATTCCCTACAAGGTCTTTTTGGACAAGGACGGGAACGTATTCACCGTGGAAGTCGGTTCTAGGGGTCCGGAACGTGATTATGAAAAGCTGGTGGAACTGATTCTCTCCAGCCGTGAATAAGCGGATACACCGTATCTTCCGACCCAACCAACCCATTGTTTTCTCTATGCTGAACGAGCTCACCGTCTCCACCCTCCCCTACAAAGTCAAAGACATCAGCCTCGCCGAATGGGGCCGCAAGGAGATCCGCCTTGCCGAAGCCGAGATGCCCGGACTCATGGCCCTGCGCGAGCAGTTCGGCCACTCCAAGCCGCTGAAGGGCGCGCGCATCGCCGGTTGCCTGCACATGACCATCCAGACGGCCGTGCTCATCGAAACCCTGAAGGAGCTTGGCGCCGATGTGCAATGGAGCTCCTGCAACATCTTCTCGACGCAAGACCACGCCGCGGCCGCCATCGCCGCCGCCGGTATTCCGGTGTACGCCTGGAAAGGCATGACCGAAGAGGAATACGAGTGGTGCATCGAACAGACCATCTTCTTCGGCAGCGAAGACCGCCCCCTGAACATGATTCTGGATGACGGTGGCGACCTCACCAATGTCATCCTCGACAAGTACCCCGAGCTCGCGCATCATGTGCTGGGCGTGTCGGAAGAGACCACCACCGGTGTGCTCCGCCTCTACGAGCGCGTGAAAGCCGGAACCCTGCCCTTCCCGGCCATCAACGTGAACGACAGCGTCACCAAATCCAAATTCGACAACAAGTACGGCTGCCGCGAAAGTGCGGTGGACGCCATCCGTCGCGCGACGGACGTGATGATCGCCGGCAAGGTGGTCGTCGTGGCCGGCTTCGGCGACGTGGGCAAGGGCACGGCCGAGAGCTTCCGCGGTGCGGGCGCCCGTGTGATCGTGACGGAAATCGACCCGATCTGCGCCCTGCAGGCCGCCATGGAAGGCTACGAAGTGACCAAGATGGACAAGGCCGTTCCCCAGGGCGACATCATCGTGACGGCGACCGGCAACCTGAACATCATCCAGCAGCGTCATTTCCGGATGATGAAAGACAAGACCATCGTGGCCAACATCGGACACTTCGACAACGAGATCGACGTGGCCTGGCTGAAAGGCGCCTACGGACATACCCGTGTCACCATCAAGCCCCAGGTGGACACCTACTCCGTGGACGGCCGCGACGTGATCCTGCTGGCCGAAGGCCGCCTGGTGAACCTGGGCTGCGCCACGGGTCACCCGAGCTTCGTGATGTCGAACTCCTTCACCAACCAGACGCTGGCCCAGATCGAGCTGTGGACCAAGGGCGACCAGTACGAGAACAATGTCTACGTGCTGCCCAAGCACCTCGACGAGATGGTGGCCCGCCTGCATCTGGCCAAGATCGGCGTGGAACTGGACGAGCTGACCCCCGACCAGGCCGCCTACATCGGCGTGCCGGTGGAAGGTCCCTTCAAGCCGGAGTATTACCGGTACTGATGCGCGGAACGCGGGACGCGTAACGCTTGACATGGAAAGGCCCGGAGTGATCCGGGCCTTTTTTTATGTTCACGACCGTTTATCCGAGTTCAGATACGTGGTGATGATCTCGCCAACGAGTGTCTGATAGGGCAACCCATTCTGAAGGGCCCGTTCCTTCAGGCGTGTCAGATCACGTTTGGATATCCGGATGTTCATCCGTTCCGTCTTCGCGATCGTGTTCCGAGCCGTCTCCCGTGCCGCCCTGATGGCTTGTTCTTGCGGTTCGACGGGCGTCCATTCACCCTGATCGAGGCTCTCCATCAGCTTCCGTTCATATTCATCCATGGGCGCGAACGGATCTGTTTTCATATGCCTGCTCATCTCTGTATCTCCTTCTTCATTTTCCGACTGGGAATCGCCGTTATCAGACGGATGGTATCCCCACTGATTTCATGAGGCACCACCCACGTATATGCATCGATCTCCAAGACATACAGGCATTGATTCGGATAGTCGATGGAATTGGGATGCTTCAACACCCGGACCTCCGCCTGCTCCAACTCAACGACAATCCGTTCGAAGGAAATCCCCCGATTGGTTTGAAGCCATTGGTTCTTCTCATCATGCCACGAACAAATCACCCATCAATGTACATACAATCGGCACACAATACCATTCGGAATCATCCTTCCCTACCTTTCACGCATGATTCCATCCATACTGCTCTTCCTCCTCCTCCAATTCCCGCCGGCCGGCGCCTGGCCTGAGCGTCTGAACCCGGCCTATGAGGCGGCGGTGGCCTTTGCGATCGCGAATGAATCCACGGCCGACCCGAACCTGGAGATCGCGCATTACCAGAGTTTCGGTCGTGAACCCTTCGGCGACGGCATCGGTCCTTTCAAGGAGCGTGGACCGGCCACGGGGCTCATCATCCGGGATGGCGTGGTGGTCGCGAAATGGGGCGATCCGGACCGCGTGGACATGACCTTCAGCGTCACGAAGAGCTTCCTGTCCGCCACGGTGGGCTTGGCCTATGACCGCGGCCTCATTCCGGACATCCATGAACCGGCGCACACGCGGATGGCGCCCATCCACTTGTATGATCCCTTCCCGCGGTCTCGGGCGGACCGGGTGGGCGAGCCCATGATGCTGGACCTCTTCGGTACGCCGCATAACCGGACCATCACCTGGGACCATCTCCTCCGTCAGACCAGCGATTGGGAAGGCACCTTATGGGGCAAGCCCGACTGGGCCGACCGCCCCGAACGCGACATCCGCACCGACCTCACGCGTGAGCGCAGGTCCGCGGGGAGTGTCTATGAATACAACGACGTCCGCGTGAACGTGCTGGCCTTGGCCGCGCTGAACGTTTGGCGGCGGCCGCTTCCCGAGGTCCTGAAAACGCATCTGATGGATCCGATCGGCGCGTCGGCCACCTGGCGTTGGACCGGCTACGACAACAGCTGGGTCATCATCGACGGCTCGCTGATGCAGGCCGTCGGCGGCGGCGGCCATTGGGGCGGCGGGATGATGCTCAGCGCGGCCGACATGGCCCGCTATGGCTGGCTGATGGCCCACGACGGTGTCTGGAACGGCCGACGCGTGATCTCATCGCAGTGGCTGGCCTGGTCGGCCGCGCCGGGATCCGCCAATGCCGAATACGGATACATGAACTGGTTCATCCGCGCCGACGGCGGCATCGCCCATCTCGGCAACGGCACCAATGTCGTGTATGTGCACCCCGGACGGAAGATCGTGGTCGTGGCCCGCTGGATCCGCAACGACCAGCTCGACACCTTCCTGAAGATGGTTCTGGAGGTGCGCTGAGGCCATCCAGGTCAAAAATGCGTCTTGTCTCTCGCGGGCAAGGCCCGTATCTTTGCTTCCCTACACGAAACGCACCCGTAGCTCAATTGGATAGAGCATCTGACTACGGATCAGAAGGTTTGGGGTTCGAATCCCTACGGGTGCGCCAGACACATAACTACCAAGGCCCTGCGGGTGATACCGCGGGGCTTTCTTTTTTAAGGCAGTATCTCCAGCAATTCCGCCATCACGCGGTTCCGCACCGACGATTCGATGCCGGCCTCCTCCATCACCTCCGGGTGGCGGCGCAGCTCCCGGCAGATCACGATGCCTCTGGCCATGACCGCTTCCCGCTGCTTGTTGGATAGCGAATGCAACACGGTGACGGGCAACAGTCCGGTTTTCCGTATCTGTGCCAACAAACCGGCGCCGAGCGGATAATCCCAGGCCATGAGATGCAGGCCTTCGCAGGTGCCGAACCTCTCGGCGTCTTCCGTGAACTTCGAGTTGGTCACGATCCAGCCCTGATAGCCATGCAGGGGTTCATGGGCGTGGTCGTCGCGATGCCGTGAGATGAGGTCCCGAACCCGGCTGTTCACATACATCGCCACTTTCACATCCACCTTCGAACCGGGCTCGTTGCGGAATTTGCATTCGGTGAAGCGCACAACGCCGTCTTTCCGCGCGTAGACGTCCACCTCATGACGCACACACCGCCCGGGCAGCATCACGCCCACCTGCACCTCCCAACCCGAGGCCTTGAACAAGGCACCGACGAACTGTTCGAAGGGATACCCGCTTGGTCCCAATGCCATCACGGCGCTCTTCAGATGGTATTGGGATGCCGCGGCGACATTGGATTTCCGCAGCAGATGGAAGGCCCGCCGATAGATCTTCCGCGTGCTGATGCCATCGGTGAGGCCGGCCTCCACCTCGGTCACGATCCGTTCGATGGCATCGTCGCCCGCGCCGGACCGATGCAGACTCTGCATGAGTTTGTCGCGGTCATAGGCGGCCTCCTCGCCGGAGGCCTTACGGATGCGGATGCCGGAAGGGTCAGTATCCCGCATAGAATCGCCGCAGTCGGTCTGTCAGGCGGGCGTGGATCGGGCCTGTGAATTCCAGGAAGAGGACATCTGGCGGTGGTGGCGGCACTTCCCGAAGGCCGGCCAAACGGCGTTGATCCGCGCTCAGGGCGCGTTCGTCGCCATTGAAGGTGGCCCAACGATGTTCCCAGATGAATTCGCCATCGATGCGGTCCTGCAGGATCACGCGACCCGAACTCCGGTCCAGGATCTGCAGGTCGAGGGAGCCGCCGCTGGCCACCGTCTTGCGGAAGGAGGTGTATCGGGCGGTCACCTTGCCGAAAACATCGACATTGCGCCCGTCGATACGGGTCTCGCCCACTTTCACGCTGTCCGCGCTGGTGAAGGTTTCGGTATGCGAGGAGCTGTGCGTGTTGCCGACAGCGAAGGATTCGAAGCGGAGGCGGACCACCTGGTCCTGATAGGGCGGCGGGATGGTCGCCGCCTCATCCGCCGAATAGAATCGGACCCATCGGTTCATCCGGTTGCCCGAGACCGCTTCCCTCACCTTCTGTTCGAAGAGCTGTTGTGCGCCTTGCAAGGCCCGCGGTTGCTCGGGCATGGGTTCGATGATCACATGCAGGGTGGCGCGCTCCAAGGCCTGCTCCATCAGCGCCCGGGTGTCGCGGTAGCCCGGCACGAACCGTTCCACCACCATGAAGCCTTGCACGGCTTTCTTGGATTCCTCACGGCTTTCATCCTGCATCTGACGCAAGGCCAGATCATAACGGGCTTCGGCGGCTTTCTGCCGGCTCTCGTTCCATTCGTCTGTGTACAGACGCCGCGTTGGAATCAGGTTGTCGCAGACCGGGCATCGGTCAAGGCGATGATACAGGGTGTTCAGGCGGTCATAGGCCATGGCGACACGCTCGTGTCGGAAGGGGTCCTGAAGCGCGCTGTAGGTGGCCACATCCCGGAGATTGGCCTCCACGGCCTTGGCATAGGCATCCACCAGCACCGACCGCGCCTTGCGGTCGCGCGGATCCTCGCGCAGGGTGTTCACGCTCAGGCGGACGGCCTGCTCGTAATCGCCTCGGTTATAGGCCTTCTGGGCGCTGTTGCACGCGCTCGTGAGAATCAGGAGCAGCAGGATGGGATACGATGGGCGCATGATCGGAATATAGCCGTGAATTGATTCGAATTCCGAAATGCGGTACCTTTGACCCCATGCTGTACACCATCATTCTCATCGTCATCACACTACTGGCGCTCCTGCTCACGGTGGCCGTCCTGTTGCAAAGCGGTCAAGGTCAAGGCCTGTCCGGCGGAATCGCCGGCAACATGGCCGCCAATACGGTTCTGGGCGCCCGCCGCACGTCCGATTTCCTGTCGAAATCCACCACCTACCTGGGCACGGCCTTTCTGGCCTTGTGCCTGGCCGCCAATTTCTTCATCGACCGCGGCAACACCACCCGCAGCGTGATCACCGGCTCCAACATCGACACCTCGGCGCCGGCCAGTTCACCGTCCGGCATCCCGACGGAGCAACCCGCGGGCAACTGAGGCCCCGATGGCGGTCAGTCCGGCCGCCATGCAAGCCAAGCGGATCCATATGGATCCGCCCTGACCCAGGTACACGACCGTGCCAAGGGCCGCCACCAGCAGGAAGGCGGGTGCCATCGCATACGCCACCGGGTACTGGCGGCGTGAGTCGACGAATAGCAAGATGCTCATGGCCAGGTAGCTGCAGGTCGTGGCCATGCCCGCACCGACCATGCCGTACACGGGCACCAGGAAGGCGTTCATGGCGATGGTCACAACCGCACCGGCGCCGGTGATCAGCGGCAGGCGCTTGGTGCGGTCCTTGATGAAGACACCGACCGAGAACACGGTGAACCATCCTTGGAAGGCGTAGGCCGCAAGGATCCAGGGCACGACCGCCAATCCCGGCCAGAAGCGTTCGTTGATGAGCGTCGTGTCGGTTCCCGGAATCCGGATGGCCGCGATCTCCGGCGCGAAGAGACCCACCGATACGAAGACCGCTCCCGCACCGGCGGTGAACACCGTGAACACGCGTCCGAACAGTGCCGACGCATCCGCCGCCTGGGCATGTTTCATGAAGAAGGGTTGCCAGGCCATCCGGAACATCTGCACCAGAAGCAGCATGAAGACACCCAGCTTGTAGCAGGCGTTGTACCAGCCGGTCACGTCGGCCGCCGTGACCCCCTCCCCGTACAAGGCCAGGATGTCGGCCGGGTCCATCCGGCTCAACCAGAACCGGTCCAGCACCTCGTTGATGGCGAAACCGATGCCGTTGGGCACATACGGCAGCCCGAACCAGAGGGCCTTTGTGGCCACCTCGGCCCTCCAGGCGCCGTCCATCATGGGCCAGGTGCGGAGCCACACCAGGGTTCCCGTCACGACCGACGCCACCGCGTTGCTGATGAACACCGCCTCGATGCCCATCCCCCACTGAAGGATCAGCACCAGATTCAAGACCAGGTTCACCACCACGTTGAGGGTTTTCAAGGAGGCGAACCACAAGGGCCGGCCCGCCATGCGCAATTCGGCGAAGGGCACCACGCTGAGCGCATCCGCCAGGAGCATCATCAAGACCCAGTTGTACACGCGGTCGGCTTCCGGACCGGCCAGCCGCATCCAATCCTGGACCCAGGGTGCCAGGAGATGCAGGGCGACCAGAAGCATCAATCCGGCACCGACGAGCAGCATCTGCAAGGTCTTGAACACGTCTTTGGCGTGGTCCCGGTCGGCGGCATGGCGGATGTAGGCGGATTCGAGTCCGAGCGTGAACAGCACGTTCAGGAAGACGGCCGCGCCGTAGACCAAGCCGACCACGCCGTACTCGCCCGGGCTGAACACGCCCGTATACAGCGGTACCAGCAGGTAGTTCAGAAACCGGGCGACCACGCTGGACAAGCCGTAGATCAGGCTGTCGCCGATGAGTTCCCGGATCCGGCTCACCCCTTGCGCTCCAGGGCCATCACGCCGAGATGGTACCCGAACGCGCCGAATCCCGATACCAGTCCGTCGCAGGCTCCTGCCGTAAGCGAGGTGTGCCGGAAGGATTCACGTGCGTGGATGTTGCTCAGATGCACCTCCACTTTGGGAATCGTCAGGGCGGCCAGGGCATCCCGAATGGCGACGGATGTGTGAGAGAACCCGCCCGGATTGATGAGGATGCCGTTCAGGGCGCCATCCCGGAACGCCTCGTGCAGCCGGTCGATGAGTTCCCCCTCATGATTGCTCTGGTAGAAGTGGAACCTGTGTGACGGAAACGCGGCCTGCAAGCGGATGGCGATGTCGTCCAGCGTGTCGGAGCCGTAGATCTGCGGCTCCCGCTCACCCAGTAGGTTCAGATTCGGGCCGTTCAGCACCAGGATGTTCACAGACGCACCTCTTTCGCGATGGCGGCCGCGATGGCGGCCATCTCCTCGGCGGAGACCTCCACGGGGCTGCCGAACGCCAGTTTCGGGTGTGGCAAATGCAAGGGCACCAGGTGGATGTGCGCATGCGGCACGTCCAGCCCTTGCACGATCACCCCCGTACGGACGCATCCGGTGGCGGCATCGATACCGCGGGCCACCGCTTTTGCGAAGAGGATCAGATCCGCCAACCATGGCCCGTCCAGATCGAACAGGTAGTCGGTCTGCGTCTTGGGCACCACCAAGGTATGCCCTTTGGCGATGGGTCGGATGTCCAGGAAGGCGAAACAACGGTCCGATTCGGCCACCTTGTGACAGGGGATCTCACCGGTGATGATGCGGCTGAAGAGGGTCATGTGATGCTTTGGTATTGAAGTGTACCCGATTGGGTCCGTATATTGCAAGTCTTTGAATCGGTAGCTCAGCCGGTAGAGCAACGGCCTTTTAAGCCGTGGGTCGTGGGTTCGAGTCCCACCCGATTCACCGGAGGGAATTTATCCCTATAATCGGAAGATGGAAATCCCTTTGATCACGGACCTCACGCCGTCATGATCGCCACCCTCCGCTCCGCGGCCTCGATGGCCGTCTTCATCCTGTCTCTGGCCCTGATCACGGTGGTGGGCGTGCCGCTCCTGCTGCTCTCCGGATTCCGGCTTCGCGACCACCTCATCCGGCATCTGGGCGGGTTCGTCGGAGCGGCCGTTCTGGCGACGGCCGGCGTGAAACTGGTGATCCGCGACCACCGGCTACGCGCCGATCAGCCCACGGTCTTCATCAGCAACCACAGCTCCACGTTGGATATGTTCGTGATCCTGGCACTGCGGTTGAAGCGGACGCGTTTTGTCGCGAAGCATGAGTTGCAATTCAACCCCTTCTTCTTCATCATCGGACGGATGACGGGCCAGGTTTTCCTGCAGCGTCAGGACCGTGAGAAGGCACTGCTGGCCTTGGATACGGCTTTGAGCGACATCCGCCGGGAGGGTTTGTCCCTCTACATGGCGCCGGAGGGTACCCGGAAGCATGAGGGTGTGGTCGGACCCTTCAAGAAGGGCGCCTTCCACATGGCCTTGAAAACGGGGTATCCGATCACGCCGATCCTCATCGAAGGGGCCTCGGCCTTGGCGCATGGAGGTTCCTTGATCACAAGGCCCGGGACGCTCACCATCACCTTGCACGAGGAGGTGGATTCATCGGCGTATGTGCCGGAGCAGGTGGACCGGTTCGTCGAAGTCGTTCGCAACCGGTATTGCGCGTGGTTGGGTGGATGCTGAGGGATTCGAACCCCCGACCCTCTGCTTGTAAGGCAGATGCTCTGAACCGACTGAGCTAAGCATCCATTTCGGAACGGGCCACAAAGATACGTCGCCCGGCACATGCATTGCAACCGGGCACGGCACATTGTTTTCGGCGTACCTTTTGGCCGTGCACCGCAACCCCAATCTGCTCATCGTCTTTTCCGTGACCCTCACCGGGATCATGGGTGTGTCGAGCATCACGCCGATCCTGCCGAGTGTGTCGGCGCATTTCGACATCACACCGGAGCAGGCCTCCATGCTCATCACGGTGTTCACGCTTCCGGGCGTCTTCCTGACACCGGTGTTCGGCATCCTGGCGGATTGGTACGGCCGGCGGCGTGTGCTCGTGCCGGTTCTGACGCTATTCGGCATCGCCGGAACCGCGTGTTTCTTCACGGAATCCTTCGACGCCCTTCTCGTGCTCCGCGGCATGCAGGGCATTGGCGCCGCTTCTCTGGGTGCCATGAACGTCACCATCATCAGCGATCTCTTCCACGGACAGGACCGTACCACCGCGCTCGGGTACAACTCGGCGGTGCTGAGTCTCGGTGCCACCCTGTATCCGGCCATCGGCGGTGCCATGGCCCTGTTCGGATGGCGCTACCCGTTCCTGCTCCCTGCGCTGGCCTTCCCGACGGCCTTGCTGGTGCTCCTGCGCCTCGACACACCCAAGGCCGACCGCTCGCTGGATGTGGCCGCCTATTTCCGAGGTGTCCGGAAAAGCCTCCGCTCCCGCAAGATCCGCACCATGTTCCTGCTCAGCACGTCCACCTTCCTCCTGCTCTACGGACCCCTGCTCACCTTCCTGCCCTTCCTCATGGAAGACAAGTTCGGCAGCGACTCTCTGGTCATCGGCATCGTGCTGGCCTCGACCTCCATCGGCAACCTCGTATCGGGCGCCATGCTGGGCCGGCTCAGCGCGCGCTACACACCCGTCCAGATGCTGCTGATCTCGTACCTGATCTACGCCGGCGCCCTCCTCGTGATCCCCTTCATGCCGCAGGCATGGTCCTTGTCCATTCCCGCGATCCTGTTCGGTGCCGCCATCGGCATCAACAATCCGAACATCCAGACCCTGATCGCCAAGACCGTGCGGCCGGAACAGCGCGCCGCCATCCTCTCGATCAACGGGATGGTGTTGCGGTTGGGGCAGACCACGGGACCCTTGCTCATGGGCCTCTTTTTCGCATTCGCGGGTCCGGAAGGCGCCTACATCCTGATGGCCGGCATGGCGCTGCTGATCTTCGCCTGGCTGCGCCGGATGGTGATGTGAGGAAAAACCGTACCTTTTCATGTCACTGAAACCACACCCGATACCCATATGACCTTCCTGTTCTTCGCCGCAGATCCCAACCAGCAAGGGGGCGGTTTCGAAAGCCTCTTCTTCCTGATGGCCATCTTCATGGTCTTCTATTTCTTCATCATCCGGCCGCAGTCGAAGCGCCAGAAAGAGCTTCAAAACAAGGTGACGGCCCTCAAAAAGGGCGACAAGATCATCACCAGCGGCGGGCTTGTCGGGTATGTGACGTCCATCGAAGACAACGAGGTACTCATGGAGGCCGACAAGGACGTGAAACTGCGCGTCCTGAAGACCGCCATCGCGGACGTCGTCGCTGGAAAGTGACATGAGGACGACCTTCGACGCCATCGACGCGGCCATCGACGACATCCGCGCCGGGAAGATCCTCATCGTCTGCGACGACGAAGACCGCGAGAACGAAGGAGATTTCCTGATGGCGGCCGAAAAGGCCACTCCGGAGGCGGTCAATCTGATGGCGACCTGGGGACGGGGCCTCATCTGCGCGCCCATCACGCGCCAGCGTGCCCACGATCTGAAGCTCGACCGGATGGTGGCCGACAACACCGAATCGCACGAGACGGCCTTCACCGTATCGGTGGATCTTCGTGAGGGCACCACCACGGGCATTTCCGCCGCGGACCGGGCGAAGTCCATCCTCGCCCTGATCGATCCGGACACCCGCCCGACCGATTTCCGCCGACCGGGGCACATCTTCCCGCTCATTTCGGTTGAGGGAGGCGTACTCCGACGTGCGGGGCATACCGAGGCGGCCGTGGATCTGGCGCGCCTGGCCGGGCTCCAGCCCGCCGGGATCATCTGCGAGATCATGAACGACGACGGGTCCATGGCCCGTGTGCCCGACCTGATGCGGATGGCCGACAAGTTCGGCATGCGCATCATCACCATCAAGGATCTGATCGCCTGGCGGATGGCGCATGAGCGCCTCATCCGCGAGGATGTGACCGTGGATCTGCCCACGGTGTACGGGCATTTCCGCCTCACCGCCTTCGAAGAGACGCTCACGGGCGGCACGCACCTGGCCTTGGTGAAAGGTGACATCGCGACCGGAACGCCCCCGCTGGTGCGGGTGCATTCCTTGTGTGTGACCGGAGACATCTTCGGCTCGAAACGCTGCGATTGCGGCGAGCAGCTGCACACGGCCCTTCAGATGATCGAAGCCGAAGGCCGCGGCATCCTGCTCTACATGAATCAGGAAGGGCGCGGCATCGGGCTCCTGAACAAGCTGAAGGCCTACAAGCTTCAGGAGGAGGGATTGGATACGGTGGAAGCCAACATGGCGCTCGGCTTCAAACCCGACCATCGCGATTACGGCGTCGGTGCGCAGATCCTGCGGCATCTCGGTGTCGACAAAATGCGCCTCCTCACCAACAATCCGACCAAGCGCGTGGGCCTCACCGGCTACGGCTTGGAGATCGTGGAGCGCGTGGCCTTGGAGGTGGGACATCTCCCCGAGAACGACCGGTACATGAAGACCAAGCGCGACAAGATGGGCCATGAGCTGGGACTCATCGATGCCATCCGCGCCTCCTGACCGGTTCCGGATCGCCCCGACGCCCAGCGGCTTCCTCCACGAGGGCAACCGCGTCAATTTCCGCCGCATCGCGGCGCTCCGCGCCCGGCTCGGAGGCACCATCCTCCTGCGCATCGACGACCTGGACGCCGCGCGCACGCGTCCGGAGTACGTGCGGCACATTTTCGAGGTGCTGCGTGAGGAAGGCATCCTGTGGGACGAGGGACCGCGGGATGAAGCGGATTTCCACGCGAACTGGAGCCAACACCACCGCTTGGCGGATTACCGTGCGCTCCTGGGCCGGCTTCGGGATGGGGGCCATCTCTTCGCGTGCGTCTGCACCCGGAAAACCGTGGCGCAATGCCGATGCGAGACCTTGGACCTGGATTTCGACGCGCCCGACGCGGCCTGGCGCCTGCGGAACATGACCGGGTCCAAGGATCCGGGACTCACCATCCTCCGCCAGAAGAACGGAATGCCGGCCTACCACATCGCCTCGGTTTCGGACGATGTGCGGTTCGGCATCACGCACATCGTACGTGGCGAGGACCTCCGGGCGAGCACCGGGCTCCAGCTCGATATCGCACGACGCTTGGGGCTGGACGCCTTCCTCCGCGCCAGCATCCTCCATCATCCGCTCATTCTTGGGCCGGACGGGCGGAAGCTGTCGAAATCTCGGCCTTGAGCAGGGCCGCCTTGATAGCGGGTCCATAGGCGTACCCGCCGAGGCCGCCGTCGCGGCGCACCACCCGATGGCAGGGAATCCAAATGGCCACGGGGTTCGCGCCGACCGCAGACCCCACCGCCCGTGCCGCCCGTGGGCGACCGATCGCGGCGGCGAGGTGGCTGTAGCTGGTCGTGGAACCGAGCGGTATGCGCCTCAGGGCGTTCCAGACCGCTTGCTGGAAGGGAGTGCCACGAAGTCGGACGGGCACGTCGGCAGACGTTGCGTCGCCGCGGAAGAGCAGGTCCCTCCACTGTCCGGCGCAGGTGTCGTCGCGCACGTGCGCCGCGTCGGGCCAGTCGGCGCGCAAGCGGGCGAGGGTGGTGTCGGGATCACCTCGGGTGAATCCCGCGTGGCACAGCATGCCATCGGCGTCGGCGAGCATCATCTCGCCGAACGGCGTGTCGCAGCGGCCATATCGAATGAGGATGTCCATGGTGTAAAAACTACGGAAAGCGATGCGGTATATTCCATCCATGTTCCCCGTTCTATTGACCATGCTGCTCCCTCCACTTCACGCCGTCCTCGATTCGCTGCCGGCCGGCGTGCAAGTGGCCGTCCGTGTGGAAACCCTGGCTGGTGAGACGCTCTTCGACCATCGCGGCGAGGTGGCGGTGCCGAGCGCCAGCGTCATCAAGATTCCGATCCTGGCCGTGATGTTGGAGGAAGCCGCCGCGGGTCGCCTGGATTGGTCCGAAACCACGCTTGTGGAGCGAACCGAGATGGTGGGCGGAGCCGGCACCTTGCAATCGCACCCGACGGACACGACCCTCACCTGGCTGCGTCTGGCGGAGCTGATGATCGCGGTGAGCGACAACACCGCCACCAACGAGATCATCCGGCGTCTGGGGATGGAACGCATCAACGGGTATTTGTCCGAGCGTGGGATGGAGGCCACACGTCTGCGCCGGTTCATGATGGATTTCGAAGCCGCGCGCGCCGGACGCGACAACACGACTTCCGCCCGCGAAACGGCCGCCATCCTGCGGCGGCATGCGCAAGATCCCGACTTCGTCCGCATCCTCATGCTGTGCGAAGACAAAACGACCTTGCCGGCCGGCTTCCCTCCCGGAACGGCCTTCGCCCACAAGACCGGCGTGTTGGACTGGGTGCGCGGCGATGCCGGCATCCTGACCGAAAGGGGGATCGTTGTGGCGGCCTTCGTGCAGGGAGCCTCGTCAACGGACGAAGCGGAGCGCATCCTGGCCGCCATCGGCCGGGCGGTAGCAGCCGAATGAACGCCGACGCGCTGATATCGGCCTACAGATCCCCATACGGATCCGGACTTCCCGCCGACGCCTCGCACCGTGTGGAGCTGCGCAACCATCGCTGCGGCGATGTGGTGGTGCTGGCGTGGACGCTCAGGGACGGACTCATCACCGTGATCGGCCATGAATGTGTCGGCTGCATGATGCACAAGGCGTCTACCTCCATCCTATGCAAGGAGGTGTCCGGAAGGCCGCTCTCGGAGATACCCGGGCTTCTGCGAACGGTGGAGCAGCTGTGCGATGCGGACGCCCCCATGCCGGACGGCCAGTCGGCGGACTTGCGCGCCTTGGCCGACATCCGTGCCTACCCGA
>Ga0169931_10007466_pt1 | contig 16198 bp, 16 predicted proteins | sample Kivu_15m_20L_FD_129675 | JGI IMG/M metagenome (GOLD analysis project Ga0169931, IMG submission 129675) | Freshwater microbial communities from Lake Kivu, Western Province, Rwanda to study Microbial Dark Matter (Phase II) - Kivu_15m_20L... | ecosystem: Environmental > Aquatic > Freshwater > Lake...
CCGCGCTGGTGCTTGCGGGCTTGTCCTGGAACCTCGCCCTGCCGGCCGCCGGTCTGGCAGCGCTGTCCTTCCTGGACGACCGGCGCGGGCTGCCGATCGCGCTGCGCTTCGGCGCGCATTTCGCGGCTGCGCTCATGTTCCTGCTGGCCTCGCCGGGGCTGGGTGGCGGGTGGGAACTGCCGCTGTTCGCCCTGGGCATGGTGTGGATGACCAACCTGTACAACTTCATGGACGGCTCGGACGGGCTGGCTGGTGGCATGGCGGTGGCGGGCTTTGGTGCCTGCACCGTGGCTGCCCTCCTGGCGGGTGACCACGCGCTGACGCTGGCCGGCGGCGCCGTGGTGGCGGCGGCCCTGGGCTTCCTGTGGTTCAACTTTCATCCGGCGCGGGTGTTCATGGGCGACGCGGGGTCGATCCCGCTGGGTTTCCTCGCCGGGGCCATCGGTCTGCTGGGTTGGGCGCGCGGGGTGTGGCCGCTGTGGTTCGGCCCGGTGGTGTTCGGCCCCTTCATCGCCGATGCCAGCGTCACGCTGCTGCGCCGGGCGCTGCGGGGCGAGCGTTTCTGGCAGGCGCACCGCACGCATTACTACCAGCGCGTGGTGCAGATGGGCTTCGGCCATCGGCGAACGGCGCTGGCGGCCTACGTGCTGATGGCATTGTCGGCCGGGGTGGCGCTCGCGGTGATGCACGCCGACGCGGGGACCCAGGCGCTGGCGGTGGCAGGGCTCGGCGTGGTCTACGTGGCGCTGGGCGTGGTGGTGGACTGGCGCTGGCGGGCGTTCACCCGCCGCGACGCGGCCGGCTGAGGCGGCGTGTCGGGCGGGACGCGGTTTCTTTACACTCCGGTGATGAGGTCTTTCGTGACCGGTCCCGACACGGGGCTCCCCGATTTCCGGAACAGTCGGTCCGGCGGCTGCGTGTCGCCCCGAGAAGGATGGCGTTGGACAACCTGAAGGCCTTCGGCCGCAACTTCACCGCGTTCGCGCACGACCTGCTCGCCTGTGCTGTGGCGTGGCTGGTGGCCTTTCTGCTGCGTTTCAATTTCGACGTGCCAGCGGAGCACCAGGCCGGCATGTGGAGCCGGCTGCTGTGGATCCTGCCGCTGCAGGCGGCGATCTTCTGGCGGCTCGGCCTCTATCGCGGGGTGTGGCGCTACGCCAGCCTGACCGATTTCCGGCGCATCGTCGTGGCCTCCGGTGCGGGCGTGGTGGTGATCGCCTTCCTCGTGTTCTTCCTCCAGCTGGGCGAGACGCCGCGCTCGGTGCTGGTGCTCTATCCCATCCTGCTCACCGGCATCATGGCCGGCAGCCGTGTGCTCTACCGTGCGGCCAAGGAAGGGCATCTGGTGCGGCTCACCCGCCTGGATGCCAAGCGTGCCATCGTGCTCGGCGCCGGGGGCGCGGCGGCGCGCCTGCTGGAGTCGGTGGCGCGCAACCAGGAATGGCTGGTGGTCGGACTGCTCGACGACGACCCGGGCAAGCAGGGGCGTGAGATCCACGGGGTGAAGGTGATCGGTCGTCTGGAGGACCTGCCGCGGCTGGCGCGCAAGCTCGACATCTATCGGGCCGTCATCGCCCTGCCCGGTGCCCAGCACGGCGCGCGGCGGCGGGCTCTGGAACTTTGCCGCGAGGCCAACGTGACGGCGATGACGGTGCCGTCCTACGAGGATCTGGTCTCGGGCCGGGTGAGCCTGTCGGCCATGCGGCCGGTGGAGGTGGACGACCTGCTCGGGCGCGACCCGGTGCGGCTGGACGGCACCGGGCTGCAGCACTGGCTGGAGGGCGCGGTGGTGATGGTGACCGGGGCCGGGGGGTCGATCGGCGCCGAGCTGTGCCGCCAGGTGGCGCGCTGGCGGCCGGCCACGCTGGTGCTCTACGAGCAGAACGAGTTCGCCCTCTACACCATCGAGCAGGAGTTCCTCACCCACGCGCCGGACACCCGGGTGGTGTGCGTGCTGGGCGACGTCAAGGACGGCGCGCGCCTGCGCGCCACCCTGCAGCACTGGCGACCGGCGGTGGTGTTCCACGCCGCGGCCTACAAGCACGTGCCGATGGTGGAGACCGGCAACAGCTGGGAGGGCGTGCGCAACAACGTGCTCGGCACCTGGCGCGCCGCCGAGGCGGCCATCGACAGCGGCGTCGGCAAGTTCGTGCTGGTGTCCACCGACAAGGCGGTGAACCCGACCAGCGTGATGGGCACCAGCAAGCGGCTGGCCGAGATGGTGTGCGCGGCCCTGCAGCGCCCGCAGGGCACGCGCTTCGTGATGGTGCGCTTCGGCAATGTGCTGGGCAGCACCGGCAGCGTGATCCCGAAGTTCCGCGAGCAGATCGCCGCCGGCGGACCGGTGACGGTGACCCACCCGGACATGACGCGCTACTTCATGTCCATCCCCGAAGCGGCGCAGCTGGTGCTGCAGGCCGGGCTGATGGGGGCGGGGGGCGAGATCTTCGTGCTCGACATGGGCGAGCCGGTGAAGATCGTCGACCTGGCGCGCGAGATGATCCGCCTGTCGGGCTTCCGCGAGGAGGACATCCGCATCGTCTTCAGCGGCCTGCGCCCGGGCGAGAAGCTGTTCGAGGAGGTGCTGGCCGACGGCGAGGCGACCCTGCCCACGCCACACCCCAAGCTGCGCATCGCCCGCTCGCGCGACGCCCACGACGGCCTGCTGGCAGAACTGGGCGACTGGCTGACCGGGGCCGGTGACCGCAGCGACGAGGAGGTGCGCGAGCGCCTGCGGCAGTGGGTGCCGGAGTACACGCCGGTGGTGATCGCGCCGCAGCCTGCACTTGGCATCACGGCTGGCGTGCCCCAGCCCGCGGAGGTGGCGATGCCGGCGACGGCTGGAAGCCGGTGATGACGTTCTGAGGTCGGGTGGTCGGCGTCTCCAGCACTCGACGAGCTGCGGAAAAATCCGTAATGTGCTCAACGTTACGTATCTTACGCAGGGTCATGGTCATGGAAACGATCAGTGCCACCGAACTCGCCCGAAACACCCGCCAGATTCTCGACCGTATCGCCGCGCGGGGCGAAACCGTGCTGGTGGAGCGCAATCACGTCACGATCGCGAAGATTGCCCCTCCTGAAGTCAGCATGACGGCGGAGCAGGCACTTGCTGGACTGCGTCCGATGCTGACTCCGCGGCAAGGCGCGGCGTGGCAGGCCGACAGCCGCGATCAGTTCGGCGAGGCTTTGCGCGACCCATGGGCATGATTCTCGACACCTGCATCTGGGTCGGACTGGCATCCGGACAAGTGGATCCCCGGCGGGTGATAGAGGCTGCCGGGAAGGAGCCCGTCTTCATCTCGGCAATCTCCCTCGGTGAGTTGGCCTTTGGCGTCGAGTCTTGCGTGGACCCTGCCGAGCGCGCGGCACGTGCAGCCAGCCTGCAACAACTCGAGATCCGCCCGACGCTGGCCGTCACGCGCGAGACTGCAGCAGCGTTCGGGGTGCTCGCTGCGTCCGTCAAGCAGTTGGGTCGCTCACCGCGTCCGCGCTACAACGACCTCTGGATCGCGGCGCAGGCCATCGAACACGGCTACGGGCTGCTGACCCTCAACGTCGCGGACTTCGCCGGCTTGCCTGGTCTGCGCCTGCTGGACGCTCGGGCGTGATTCCGCGGAACGTGCGGGCTGAGTGCGACCTGAGCCCCGTCGCTCGCCGCCCCGCGACCGCACCCTCCGGGTCGTATCGATTGGCGTCATCGCCTGCGGCTTCGTGAGATCACCGGGCGCCCGCGCGTGAAGCTCTCCGTGGTGGTGATCACCAAGGACGAGGAGGCGGCGATCGGCCGCTGTCTGGACTCGGTGCGCTGGGCCGACGAGATCGTGGTGCTGGATTCGGGCAGCACCGACCGCACGGTGGAGATCGCCCGCGAGCACGGTGCCCGGGTGGAGGTGTCGGCGGACTGGCCGGGCTTCGGGCCGCAGAAGAACCGCGCGCTGGCGCTGGCCGGCGGTGAGTGGGTGCTGTCGCTGGATGCCGACGAGTGGGTGCCGGAGGACCTCGCGGCCGAGATCCGGGCGGCGATCGCGGCGCCGGACGGACACGTGGGCTTCGAGCTGCCGCGCTCGTCGAGTTTCTGCGGCCGCGAGATGCGCCATTCCGGCTGGTGGCCGGACCACATCCTGCGCCTGTTCCGGCGCGACGCGGCGCGCTTCTCCGAGGACATCGTGCACGAGCGCGTGCTGCTGGATGGCCGGGTCGGACGGCTCACGCGGCCGTTGCGGCACGAGTCCTTCGTGTCGCTGCACGAGGTGGTGGACAAGATGAACCGCTACTCCACGGCCGGGGCGCAGATGCGGGTGATGCGCGGCAAGGGCGGTTCGGTCGGCGCTGCCGTGGCGCGCGGGCTGTGGGCCTTCGTGCGCACCTACGTGCTACGCGCCGGCTTCCTCGACGGGCGCGAGGGTTTCGTGCTGGCGGTGGCCAACGCCGAGGGCACCTACTACCGCTACCTGAAGGCGTGGCTGGCGCGGCGGGGGCGCGGGTCATGAGGCTGGCGGTGATCGTCACCACCTATAATCGACCGGACGCGCTGCGGGCCGTGCTGGCGGGTTTTGCCGCCCAGTCGGATCGCGATTTCGAATTGCTGGTGGCCGATGACGGCTCCGGCCCCGAGACCGGGGCGCTGGTGGCGGAGTTCGCGCGCACCGCGCCCATGGCCTGCCGGCATGTGTGGCACCCGGACGACGGCTTCCGTGCGGCGGAGATCCGCAACCGCGCGCTGGCGCTGACCCATGCGGACTACGTGGTGTTCACCGACGGCGATTGCATTCCTTCGCGCGTGTTCGTGGCCCGGCACCGGGCGCTGGCGGAGCCGGGCTGGTTCGTGGCGGGCAATCGCGTGCTGTTGTCCGAGGCGTTCACGGCGCGTGCCCTGGCGAACGGCCTGCCGCTGCACGCGTGGACCGGGCGGCAGTGGGTGCAGGCCCGGCTCTCGGGAAACGTGAATCGTCTGGCGCCCCTGCTCGACCTGGGCGACGGCGGCTGGCGCAAGCGCCGTCCGCGGCAGTGGGAGGGGGTGAAGACCTGCAACCTTGGTGTGTGGCGTGCCGACCTCGAGACGGTCAACGGCCTGGACGAGTCCTACACCGGCTGGGGCATGGAGGATTCGGACCTGGTGGTGCGGTTGCTGCGGGCGGGCGTGCGGCACAAGACGGCGCGCTTCAGCGCGACCGTGTTCCATCTCTGGCATCGCGAGAACGACCGCTCGCGCCTGCCGGAGAATCAGGCGCGACTGAGGCAGGTGATCGCGGCCGACCATGTCCGGGCGAAGCTCGGGCTGGACCGCCACGCGGCGGCCTGATGGCGGGGAGAGGGCATTGAAGGTACTGGTGACGGGGGCGGCGGGGTTCATCGGCATGCATACTGCCGAGCGCCTGCTGGCGGCCGGGCACGAGGTGGTGGGGGTCGACGCGCTCAACGACTACTACGACCCCGCGCTCAAGGAGGCGCGCCTGGCGCGGCTGGTGCCGCGTGCGGGCTTCGAGGCGGTGCGCATGGACCTGTGCGACGCGGACGCGGTCGACGGCCTGTTCCAGGCCCATCGCTTCGACCGGGTGATCCACCTGGCGGCCCAGCCGGGCGTGCGCTATTCGCTGAAGAACCCGCGCGCCTACATCGATCGCAACATCGGCGCCTTCATCAACGTGATGGAGGGCTGCCGCCATCACGCGCCGGCGCATTTCGTCTACGCCAGCAGCTCCAGCGTGTACGGCGGCAACACGCGGCTGCCGTTCCGCGAGGGCGATCCGGTGGACCATCCGGTGAGCCTGTACGCTGCCACCAAGCGCGCCAACGAGCTGATGGCCCACACCTACAGCCACGTGTTCGGGTTGCCGACCACGGGGCTGCGCTTCTTCACCGTGTACGGGCCGTGGGGTCGGCCGGACATGTCGCCCATGCTGTTCGCCTCGGCCATCGTCGAGGGGCGCACCATCGACCTGTTCAACCACGGACGTTCGCTGCGCGACTTCACCTACGTGACCGACATCGTCGAGGGCATCGTGCGGGTGATGGACCACATCCCGGTGGCCTCCGCGCCGCTGCCCGACGCCGAGCGTTCGCCGGCCACCAGCTGGGCGCCGTTCCGGGTGTTCAACATCGGCAATCACGATGCCGTGGAAGTGAACCGCTTCGTGGGCCTGCTGGAGGAGGCCCTGGGCCGCAAGGCGATCCTGCGGCCGCTGCCGATGGAGCCGGGCGACGTCGAGGCCACCTTCGCCGACGTCGATGCGCTGTCGGCGGCGGTGGGCTTCGCGCCGTCGACGCCGATCGAGGAGGGCGTGGCGCGCTTCGTCGCGTGGTTCCGCGAGTACTACGGCGTGGGCGGGGCGTGAGCCGCCTCGGGCTCGATGCCATCTACGTGCTGAACGTGCGGGCCTACACGGACCGCCGGGCCCACGTGGAGCGCGAGCTGGCGCGCTTCGGCCTGGAGGCGGAGTTCATCCTCGACTTCGATGTGCCCGACCTCACCCCCGAGCTCGAGGCGCAGTGGTTCGTGCCGGGCTGCACCCTGCGGCCGGGGCAGAAGTCCTGCGCCATGAAGCACGTGACGGCGCTGCAGCGCATCGTCGCCGGCGGGCATCGCGCCACGCTGGTGCTGGAGGACGACGTGGTGCTCGAGCCCGGCTTCGCCGACGGCGTGCAGGATGCGTTGCGCGAGGCCGCCGGCTGGGCCCAGCCGCACGTGCTGTTCATCGGTTCGGGCGGCAACTTCTACACGCCGCGCAGCCAGCGGCGGCCCGGGCAGCGCCTTTATCGCGGCTGGCGTGGCCGCTTCGGCGACTCGTACATCCTGGGGGCCGGGACGGCGGCGCTGCGTCTGGCCGGGATCGCCGAGCACCGCATCAGCCAGCCCATCGACAACCAGTTCGAGACCATCGACAAGGCACAGGAGATCACCATGCTGTGGCTCGAGCCGCCGGTGGTGGAGCAGGGCAGCAAGAACGGTCTGTTCACTTCGGCGCTGGAGCACAGGCCGCCCTCGCCGCCGATGCAGCGGCTGAAGTTCGCGCTGGAGAAGCTGCGGCGCAAGTACCTCTACCAGTTGTGGCGATGAGCGCGGAAGACGCCGGTCCGTGGCGCTGGTCCGGACGCGCGCTCGACGTGAGCCGCGTCGCGGCCATGGTCGCCATGGTGGGCGTGCCGCTGTCGACGGCACTGGCGAGCACCGCGATCGGGGTGTTCGCCCTGTCGCTGCTGGTGTCCGGCGGCCTGATCCGGGTGGTGCGCGACGCGTTCCGCCAGCCGCTGGGCAAGGCCATCCTCATCTTCTTCGTGGTGGTGATGCTCGGCACCCTGCACGGGCCGGCGCCGCTGGCGGAGCGCTGGGACAGCGTGTGGAGCTGGCGCAAGCTGCTCTACGCCTACCTGCTGCTGGGGATGTTCGGCGCGGAGGTCTGGAAGGACCGCTTCGTCAAGACGCTGGCGACCGTGGCCACCCTCGGGGTGGTGGCTTCGTTCATGGCGTGGTTCGTGTGGATACCGTCGAAGCCGTTTCCGCACGAGGTCGGGGTGATCTTCACCAACCACACCACCCAGGGCATGTTCTTCGCGCTGGGTTTGCTGGCCTGCGCGCAGCTGCTCATGCGCGCCTCCGGCCGCTGGCGCTGGGTGCTCGGTGCCGCCGTCGTGTTGGCGGTGCTCAACCTGCTGTTCGTCTCGCCCGGCCGCAGCGCGTATTTCGTGGCGGCGGCCATTCCCCTGGCCCTGGGCTGGCAGCGCTTCGGCGCGCGTCGCCTGCCGTTGGTGGCCGCCGCGGTCGGTGCCCTGTGCGTCGGGGCTTACCTGGTCACCCCCCAGGTGCGCGACCGCGTGGATCTGGCGGTGCACGAGGCCCTGCACGCCGACGAGTCGGAGATCCTCACCTCGGTGGGCTTCCGCGCGGTGGTGTATCGCCACACGATCGAGCTCATCGCCGCGCGCCCGATCACCGGCTACGGCACCGGCAGCTTCAGTCACGTGTATTCGCCGGTGGTGGCGAAGCGCTATTCCGACTGGCGCGGCGAGCCCACCGCCGACCCCCACAACCTGTACATGCTGATCGCGATGGAGACCGGCGCATTCGGCCTGCTGGCCTTCGCCGGCATCCTGGTCACCGCACTGGCCTGCGTCTGCCGGGGCACCATGCACGCCTGGATCGCCGCTGGCGCCCTGCTCGGCTGGATGCTCACCTGCCTGTTCAATTCGCATTTCCGGACCTTCCCGGAGAGCCATCTCATTTCGATCCTGCTCGGTGCGATGCTGGCCGCTCCTGCACGTCGGGATGGCGCGTGACGGCGCCGGATTCCCAGGCACAGCGGGTGGGTCCGATGATCGCGTTGGCGACAACATGTCTTTGAAACGCAACGCGATCGCGAATTACCTCGGGCAGGCCTGGGTCGCCATCATGGGCGTGGCCTTCGTTCCCCTGTACATCCGACATCTCGGCATGGAGGCCTGGGGGCTGGTGGGCTTCATGGCGATGCTGCAAGCCTGGTTGACCGTTCTCGACCTCGGGCTGGCGCCGACGCTCAGCCGGGAGATGGCGAGGTTTTCGGGCGGCGCACATGACGCGACAGGGATACGTGATCTGTTGCGCACTCTGGAGTGGCTGTATGCGGGCATCGCTGGGGCGGTGGTCATCGGCGTCTGGGTGGCTGCTCCCTGGCTGGCGTCTCACTGGTTGAACGCGAGTCAGTTGTCCCAAGGGGTCATGACTCAGGCGATCGTCATCATTGCCCTCGTGCTCGCGTCGCGCATGGTCGAACAGGTTTATCGTGGTGCCCTCCAGGGGCTCCAGCAGCAGGTCTGGTTGAACAGGGCCCAGAGCCTGGTGGCCACCCTTCGTTGGGGGGGAGGTGCGATCGTTGTTGCGGCAAGACCGGAGATCGGCGTGTTCTTTCTCTGGCAGGCGCTGGCATCGTTGCTGAGCCTGCTCTGGCTGGCGCAGCGGACCTATCGCGAGTTGCCGACGCCCGAGCGACGTGGTCAGTGGCGGTGGTCCGCCATACGCGAGGTGTGGCGCTTCGCAGCCGGCCTGGCGATCACCACCTTCCTGTCACTGCTGCTCACACAGGTGGACAAACTGCTGCTCAGCAAACTGGTGACTCTGGAGGCGTTCGGCCACTACACGCTGTCGGCCGCGGTCGCCGCCATGCTGGGCCATGTGGCTGGTCCAATGGCCAATGCCATCTATCCACGACTCAGCGAGCTGTTGGCGCGTGGCGAGCGGCAGCGGCTCATCGAGGCCTATCACCAGGGGTGCCAATGGGTTGCTGTCCTGCTGATCCCCGCAGGGCTGATGACAGCGTTTTTTTCCGAGCCTCTGCTGCTTGCGTGGACGGGCGATCGCCGCATTGCGATGAGTGCCGCCCCGCTGCTGGCGCCACTTGCCATCGGATCGTTATGCAACGGCCTGATGCTCGTTCCTTACATGGCGCAACTCGCGTACGGGATGACGGGCATCGCGGTGAGGTTGAGCGCAGTGGCTGTCGCCGTCATCGTGCCGGCGCTGCTCTGGATTATCCCGAGGTACGGGGCTGTCGGAGCGGCTTGGGCCTGGTGTCTGCTCAACGCCAGCTACATTGTTTTCGGCATGCATTACATGCACGTCAAGCTCCTACCGGGTGAGAAGTGGCGCTGGTACCTTGATGCTTTGGGTCGCCCTTTGATGGTCGGTGGCATCACTGTCTGGGTATTGACCCAGGTGATCGTGATTCCTGTCACTCGGCTAGGCAGTGGTGTCGTGCTTGTCGCTTCAGGTTGTGTGGTGCTGGGTCTGACGGTTTGTGCCACCCCCGCCCCCTGGCAATACGTCAGGCGGCGCATGGGATTCGCCGCCTGAGTCCGGCAAATGCCTCTTCCTCGGCAAGTTCCGCGCTGCGCGATTGAACGCGTTGCCCCCATCGCCGACACCCGCCATGGATAAGATACAAGTCATCATTCCCACAACACCGGGTCGCGAGCGCTACCTGCATTGGTGCATCGTGAGTTGCCTGGCGCAACGGGACCCGTGCTTCAGCGTTCTGGTCTCATCGAACGGCAAGTCGCCCGAGGTGCGTCGCATGGTCGAAGCCTTCGGCGATTCCCGGCTGCAACTTGTTGAACCCGATGACTTTCTCCCGATGTCAATGCACTGGGAGTTCGCGCTGGGCAAAGCCTCGGGGCAGGTGATCACATTCATCGGGGATGACGATGCCCTCATGCCAGGTTGTCTGGCCAAGGTGCGTGCGCTCTTTGCCGAGAACCCGGGCATTCCCTGTGTGACGCACAGTCCAGCCCAATACTACTGGCCCGATTATCCGCTGGACCATCAGCGAAACCGTTTCTGGGCGGTGCGTGGATCCGGGCAGTCCCACGTGGTGCGTGCCGGCGCCGCGCTGGATGCCGTGATGGCATTCAAGGCTCATTACAGCACCTTGCCCTACCTCTACCACGGCTTCATCAGAACGGAAGTGCTCGAACGCGTGCGGCGAGACCGCGGGACGATTTTCAAGCGGTCTTGCCCTGACATCTACTCGGACTTCCTTCTGGCCCTCTATTGCGAGAGCTTCATGCGATTCGATGGCGTGCTCACCCTGGGTGGTCAGGGTGCCAAGAGCACAGGGGTGAACTACCTCCTCGACAAGGCGTTTGCAGACAGGTTTTTGCAGACACTCCCCTTGGAAATGAGATCCAAGTACTCGACCAAGTCTGCGACAGTCGAAGTTTTCGAGTACATCGAGTTAGTCAGGTCCTGGCGGAAGAGACCTCCGTCCGGCGCTGGTCCGCACTCTCGCCTTTTGGTTGCTGCATTCCGGGACGCCATGAGCAATGCTGCCTACCGGCAGGACATTCTCTCCGACATCACGCGCATCTCGCGCGAGTACTTCCCTTGGTACCTCAAAATGATGGCCGCGGCACTGGTGGCGGGGGGGCGTACGGTGACCATGTCCGGACTGCTGCAGGCTTTGCTGGCGCTACGGCAACGAAGCGTCATGGCCAGGCGCTACCGGAACGCAGCCACTTTATACGGTGCCCAGAACGTATGGGATCTGGCGCAGGCTCTGGAAGGCGAACAATCGTGGAGTTCTCCATGAACGAGGGTTTCGGTGCATGAAGTACACATCCGATCTGGCATGGCTGACGCACCGTGTCGTCGGCGCTCTGAGGCGAAGAGCCGGCTTGCACCAGAAGCTTTCGTATTCGCAGTGCGGGGAAGATCTCATAGTGCGCTACGTCTTCGATTCATTGAAGATTGCAGCGCCCAGCTACCTGGACATTGGCGCGCACCATCCCGCCTATCTGAACAACACGCGCATCCTTTACGACGCTGGATCGCGCGGCGTGAACGTAGAGCCTGACCCTACGCTGATCGACGCTTTCAGGCGGCAGCGGCCGCGTGACACCAACCTGAATGTCGGCGTCGCCGCTCAGGCTGGGGAGCTGCCGTTCCACGTAATGAACGTGAAGACGCTGAACACTTTCTCGCGCGCGGACGCGGAATCTGCGGTGCGAGAAGGCAATGGCAGGATCCAGCTCGAACGCATCGTCAGTGTGCCCGTGGTCGACGTCAACGACTTGTTGAAGAAGCACTTTGAAGGGGGCCTCGATTTCCTGTCTCTGGATGTCGAAGGGCTTGATCTGCTCATCCTGCAGGGCATCGACTACGCTTGTTTTCGGCCCCGGGTCATCTGCGTCGAGACGGTGACCTTTTCGGAAAATCGGCAGGGACGGAAGATCGAAGAGATACCGCGATTCCTGGAGGGCGCGGGATACTTCCGTTACGCGGACACGTGGGTTAACTCGATCTTCGTCGACAGGTCGGTATGGTGAAGCGGGGGCTGCATGCTTAGGTTGGCGAGGCATTGGTACTGGATCCTGCAAACCCAGGCGGGTATCGACCCTCTGGTGATGCTGCGGTCGATTCGCGGTGTTGGGCGCTACGTCCGCGACTGGATCCGGTTTCGGGCGGGCTACCGTTCACCCATGACGTTCCGCCCTTGCTTGCAAGACTGGCGTCAGGAGGGCGGTGCCACCAACAACGAGTACTTCTGGCAAGACCTGTTGGTGGCGCAAAAGATCTTCCAGGCAGGTCCTGAACGACATGTCGATGTCGGTTCCCGAGTTGACGGCTTCGTGGCGCATCTCGCCACATTCCGGGATATCGAGGTGCTCGACGTGCGTCCGATCACCAGCACCATCCCCGGGGTGGCATTCAGGCAGGCGGACATGATGAAGGGTGCGCCGGACATGGAGTCCTACTGCGATTCTCTATCCTGCCTCCACGCTCTGGAGCACTTCGGACTGGGGCGGTATGGCGATCCGATAGACCCCGACGGTCATTCCCGGGGGGTGGCCAACCTCGCTGCTCTCTTGAGGGAGGGCGGACGCCTCTACCTGTCAGTCCCGGTCGGTCGTGAGCGTGTTGAATTCAACGCCGGGCGGGTGTTTGACCCCAGGACGATCCTGCACGAAGCCGGACGGTCAGGTCTTTCGCTGGAGGAGCTCTCCGTGGTGGTGCCGACCGGCATCCGCGGAACTCTCGAACCCACGGCCGTCAATCTGGCGCAGCTGGCTACCGAGGAGTATGCCGTGGGCGTCTTCGTTTTCACCAAGGTACCGGTAGCTTCGGGGTCGGACCTCAAAGTAGCTTCGGGGTCGGACCTCAAACGGTCCCTGTTTTCAAAGTAAAAAACCCCGAAAACAGGCCGTTTTTCGGCGTTAGAAGGCCATTTTCGGGGGTGTTTTCGCGGCGCTCTGGCACCGCAGCGTGATCGGGCCGGGGTGGCGCTCCGGCTACGCCGTCCGGTCAGGGGAGCAGACGGGCGTACAGGGTCTCGTGCTCCGCTGCCACGTCCGCCCAGGTACGGGTCGCCAGAGGCGGCACCGGTTGGCGCAGTGCGTCCGCGCAGGCGCGGGCCCAGGCAGCAGTGGGTGCCTGCAGTGACAGGGCGTGCAGGCCGGTGGACTGCAGGTGGTCGACGCAGCCGCAGTGATCGGAGGCCACGACCGGGACGCCGCAGGTGAGAGCCTCTGCGATCACCATGCCGAAGGGTTCGTCCCTGGCGGGGTGGACAAGGACGTCGATGCGGCGGAAGAAGTCCTCCGGCGGCGTCCACCCGAGCAGTGTGGCGCCGTCCGGCCAATGGCGCAGCACGTCTTTCGACAGGGCATCGCGCGGGCAGCCTGCCACGACCATCTCCCAGGCAGGATCTTCCTGACGCAGCGCGCGGAACACCTCGAGGGCGCGTGGCAGGCCCTTGCGCTTCCAGTCCCGCCCGATGAATCCGAGCACGCGCCGGCTGCCTGCCGGTGGGCGTGTCGTGGGTGGGAGGTAGGAATGGGCCGGCGTGATGACCTGGGTGATGCGTGCGGCCAGATGCGGGTAGGCGCTGAGGGCGATGTCCTGCACGCGGCGGGCGCAGAAGGCCACGGCTCGCAGGTGCGGGCTGTGGAACTTCTGTTTTTCCATCGCCAGGTTCCTGCGGGCGCTGGGATCGAGGTACTTCCAGGGTGCCCGACGCAGACCGTGCGCGGTGCAGGGGCCATGCTCGGTGGAGACGTCCTGCTCGATCGTGTTTTCGTGGGAATGCACGATGTCGAAGCCGGCGCGATCCGGGTGCTCGGCGAAGAAGCGCGAGACCGCGTCCCTAAACACGAGACGATCCTGCCAGCCATGCGTGGCAGGCGCCGGTTTCAGGAGAATGACCTCGATTCCGGTGCCGCCAAGCGAGGCCTCGTCAACCGTCCGGCACAGCGCGTGGACGCGGTGCCCGCGCCGGACCATCTCGCGCGCTGTCTCGAACACGTAGCGTTCCATGCCTCCGACGGGGCCGAAGGAGCGGACGATGTAGAGGAGGTTCAAGAGAATCCCGACCCGTGCTGCGTCGCGACGCAGCGGCACCGAGACGCCCCCCACCCCGGGGCAGAGCTCGACGAAAACACCCCCGAAAATGGCCTTCTAAGCCCCGAAAACAGGGGGTTTTGGGGGTGTTTTTTCAATTAAATCAGAGTGCTTCCGAGGTCCGACCCCGGATGAGGGTATTGGCCTGCTGGTCAGCGTGGTAGCTGGAGCGCACGAGCGGGCCGCAGGCGGCGTGGCGGAAGCCCATGGCCATGGCTTCGCGCTCGAAGTCGGCGAAGCGGGCGGGTTCGACGTAGCGCAGCACAGGCAGGTGGCCGGTGGTGGGCTGGAGGTACTGGCCGAGGGTGAGCATGTCGACGTCGTGGGCGCGCAGGTCGCGCATGACCTGGAGGATCTCGTCGTCGGTCTCGCCGAGGCCGAGCATGAGGCCGGACTTGGTCGGGATGTGCGGGTGGCGCTGCTTGAAGCTCTGCAGCAGGCGCAGCGAATGGGCGTAGTCGGCCCCGGGGCGCGCCTGCTTGTAGAGGCGGGGCACGGTCTCGAGGTTGTGGTTCATGACGTCGGGCGGGTTCGCGACGAGCTTGTCGAGGGCGGCGTCGAGGCGGCCGCGGAAGTCGGGGACGAGCACTTCGATGACGATGCCAGGGTTCTCGGCGCGCACTTCGCGGATGCAGTCGGCGAAGTGGCCGGCACCGCCGTCGCGCAGGTCGTCGCGGTCGACGCTGGTGATGACGACGTAGGAGAGCTGCATGTCGCAGATGGTGACCGCGAGGTTGCGCGGCTCCTCGGCGTCGGGGGGCTTGGGCCGGCCGTGGGCGACGTCGCAGAACGGGCAGCGCCGGGTGCAGAGGTCGCCGAGGATCATGAAGGTGGCGGTGCCCTTGCTGAAGCATTCGCCGATGTTGGGGCAGGAGGCCTCCTCGCAGACGGTGACCAGCTTGTGGTCGCGCAAGGCCTGCTTGACCTCCTGGAAGCGCGGGCTGTGACCCAGCCGGACGCGGATCCAGTCGGGCTTGCGCAGCGTCTCGGCCGGGACGATCTTGATGGGGTTGCGGGCGGTCTTGGCGGCACCGGTCTGCTTGATCGGTACCGGTTCCGTGCGCGGGTCAGCCATGCAGGCGCTCCATGAGATGGTGTACGAGGCCCCCGGCCAGCGTGTCGCGGTCGACGGCGACGCCCTGGCGGCGCAGGTCGGTGACGGCGAGGCCGGGGTAGCCGCAGGGGTCGATGGGGGCGAAGGGCGAGAGGTCCATGTCGATGTTGAGCGACAGGCCGTGGTAGCAGCAGCCGCCCCGCACCTTGAGCCCGAGGGCGGCGATCTTGGCGCCGCCGACGTAAACCCCGGGCCGGTCGACGTCGCCGCTGGCGGCGAGGCCGTGGTCCGCCAGCAGGCCGACCACGCCGTCCTCCAGGGTGCGCACGAGGGTGCGCACGGTCAGGCCGAGGCGGCGCAGGTCGAGAAGCGTGTAGACGACGATCTGCCCCGGGCCGTGATAGGTGATCTGCCCGCCCCGATCGGTGTGGACGACGGGGATGCCGACCTCCCCGCGCGGGAAGTGCTCGGGCCGCCCGGCGATGCCGACGGTGTACACCGGCGGGTGCTCGACCACCCAGAGCTCGTCGGGCGTGGCGGCGTCACGGGCGGCGGTGAAGTCCTTCATCGCCTGCCAGGTGGGCAGGTAGTCACGCCGGCCGAGCGGGCGCACCACGGGCGCTGGCGGCGATGCCGGCAGGCGGGGCGGTGCGGCGGCAGGTGCCGCGGCGGCCGGCGTCGGAATCACAGCACCATGACGACCTGCGGGTGATCGCAGAGGTCGCGGTAGATGGCGTCGAGCTGTTCGCGCGAGGTGGCGCGGATGACGCAGGTGACCGAGAGGTAGCTCTTCTGCTTGCTCATGCGCATCTCGATGCTGCCGCCGTCGAACTCCGGGGCGTGGCGGCGCACGATGGCGACCAGTTCCTGGGCCAGGCCGGGGCTTTGCCGCCCCATGACCTTGATGGGGAAGTCGCAGGGATACTCGATGAGCGAGGGCTGGGTGTCGGTCTGGCTCATGGGCGGGTCGCCGCAGGGCGGGTGTCGGCCTGGAGCAGGTCGTACACCCGGCGGAACATCGGGCCGGGCCGGCCGTCGCCGACCGGGCGGCCGTCCAGGGTGGTGATGGCCAGCAGCTCGCGGGTGGAGCTGGTGAGCCAGATCTCGTCGGCGGCGCGCACCTCGGCCTCGGGCACGTCGCGCGGCTCGACGGTCACGCCGCCGGCGCGGGCCAGCTCGACCACGGCGTCGTAGGTGATGCCGGCGAGGATGAGGTGGCTGACCGCGGGCGTGGCGACGACGCCGTTGCGCACGATGAACAGGTTGCTGGCCGAGCC
>Ga0169931_10007468_pt1 | contig 16194 bp, 17 predicted proteins | sample Kivu_15m_20L_FD_129675 | JGI IMG/M metagenome (GOLD analysis project Ga0169931, IMG submission 129675) | Freshwater microbial communities from Lake Kivu, Western Province, Rwanda to study Microbial Dark Matter (Phase II) - Kivu_15m_20L... | ecosystem: Environmental > Aquatic > Freshwater > Lake...
AGATTTTTAATTGGGGATAAAACTAGAATTTTTATGCCTGAATTAATTGGAATAGGAGTAGGTCCTGGAGATCCAGAACTACTTACAGTAAAGGCAGCCAAAGCAATTCAAAATGCAGACATTATAATGTGTCCTGCATCAGGTGAAGATAGACCAAGTATAGCATTATCTATAGTATCATCATTAATTGATAAATCAAAAAACCAAGAGATAGTAAAATTGATCTTTCCAATGACAAAAGATAAAGATGTACTTGAAGCAACTTGGAAAAAAAATGCAAAGATCATGGCAGAAAAAGTTTTAACAGGAAAAAATGTTGTTTATCTTACAATTGGAGATCCATATCTATACAGCACTTGGATTTACATGCATAAAGATATTGAATTGAATCATCCAGAAATAAAAATCAGTGTCATTCCGGGAATTGTTTCTATGTTTACATTTGCCGCAAAAGTTGGAATAAGTATTGCAGAGGGTTCAGAAAAAGTTGCAATAATTCCATCATGTTATGATTTAAGTACAGTAAAAGAAATTGCAAAAAATTCTGAAACAATGGTTTTTTTAAAAGACGGTAGATATTTTGATAAAGTGATTGATTTGTTAAAAGAATCCGGTTTTCCAGATAATTCTATTTTTGCAATTGGACAAGATCTAGGAACAGAAAACGAAATTATTAGAAAATTAACATTGGGTGAAGTTAATGATGGAACATTAACTACAAAATATTTTTCGATTTTGGTGGTAAAACGTGTCTAGGGTATATTTTGTTGGATGTGGTCCAGGAGATCCAGAATTAATAACTGTTAAAGCCAAAAAATTAATCCAGAAAGCAGACATTGTAGTTTATTCTGGCTCACTAATTCCTCCTCCAATTCTTAAATTATGTAAAAAAGGTAAATTACATGATGCGTCTGGGTTAGTAAGAGAAGAAATTTTTGATCTACTTTACAATAACTCAAAGAACAACAAGCTAGTTGTCAGATTACATGATGGTGATCCATCAATTTATGGAGCAATCAAAGAACAAATAGATAATTTAGAACAAAAAGGAATTGAATCAATAGTCATTCCAGGCATTACTGCATTTTTAGCATCAGCTGCTGCACTTGGAACGCAATTAACACTTCCAGGAGTAACTCAAACAATTATTGTTACAAGAGCAGAGTCTAGAACAAAAGTTCCAAAACGAGAAAAAATTTCAGAGCTTGCAAAACACAAAGCAACTCTGATTTTTTATCTTAGTGTTCATTTACTTTCAAATATTGTAAAAGAATCAATTGCAGGTGGATATAAAAAATCAACGCCTGTTGCTGTAATTTATAGAGCAAGTTGGGATGATCAAAAAATTATCAAAGGAACACTTGATGACATTGTAAAAAAAGTAAGAGATGAAAAAATAACAAGAACTGCAATTGTAATTATCAGTGATGTAATTGATCCTAAAACGTATGAATATTCAAAATTATATGATAAGAAATTTAGTCATGGATATAGAAAAGCTAAAGTCAAGTAGACAAAAAATTAACCTTATTCCTTATCCCAAGTTTAATTAAGTTATTTTGGAATTGTTTTACATTTCCAGATGTAAAAATCTTAATTGTATTTTTCTTGGAGTTATTGTTTTTAATATTTGCAAGTACTTTATGTGCTACGATATCGGAAGGATCAACAAACTTTACTTCTGGAAATTCTAACTCTAATAACGGTTTTAAAAAAGATAAATGAGTACTTGATAGAGTAGCTACGTCTATTTTGTTTTTTAAAACATTATTAAGAATTTTTTTAATAATTTCTCTACTGATTAATTTATTTGTAATAAATTTATTTGATTCTACAAGATTGACAAGCAATGAAGAATTTATTTTGTAAATTCTACTGTCTTTAGGAAAATTAAATTTTTTTATATAACTTGATAAGCTCTTACTTGCAACAACAGTTTTTGTTCCAAGTAATGCAATATTTTTTGTCTTAGAAAGATTCATAGCTTCCCTAAGAGGAGGATAAACTTTGATTATTTTTTTATTTTTAGTTTTTACCATTAAACTTGGTGTATTTGATGCCATTACAATTAGATCTGGGAAAAATTTTTCTTCTAATAGATTCACAGTTTTTTTAATTATGAATTCTAATTCTTTTTTAGATTTTTTCCCATAAGGAAAATTTTTCTGGTCTGCAAAGTAGATAATCTCTGATTTGCAGATTTTTTGTATTGCAGTAATTATTGATAACGAGCCTAATCCAGAATCAAAAACTACAATTCTGACCATAATTTGTTAAATCTCTATCTAGAATTAGTTTGTTAGCTAAATTTACTCTAATGTTTATCTAAATTTACTCTGTCCATTAAGAGCTAACTTCTAAATCACCTGACATGCCAAACTTCGATAAAACTTGGGCTCGACAAGAGACACCAGGTGTAACCGATAAACTCCGTGAGACTATAAAACCTCAAGGTGCATTAAAACCACGAATCCAAACGGCAGTAAACAAACTACAAGTCCAGATATCAAAAATGGACTCGATGCTTGGAAAACTACGTGAAAGAGACGCGCAACTCTTCCAAAGAGTCGTGACTGCAATGCAACAACATGATACCAGTACAAGCAGAGTTTTGTCAAACGAATTAGCTGAAATTCGTAAGGTTACAAAGATGCTCGGCAATGCAAGAATGTCATTGGAACAAGTCCAATTAAGACTGACAACTATTCATGATCTAGGCGATGCTATGGTAGCAATCGGTCCAGCGATGTCAACAATGAAGGGATTGAAGTCATCACTAGGAAGATTCATGCCTGAAGCAGACTCAGAATTGAATTCCATGACACAGACACTCAATGGTCTAATGATGGACTCCTTGGCAGGAGACTCATTTAGCATGGAGACTGGCGCTTCAAGTGAGGAAACCGAAAGAATCCTTCAAGAAGCATCTGCAGTAGCAGAGCAACAGATTGGAGACAAATTCCCATCTGTACCAACTTCAACTGGACTATCGTCTCAATCTTCAACTTCTACATATTAGAAGTTTGGAAAGACGATTGTCACTTTTTATTTTATTTTTAAAAAGCAATAAGATCATTAATGATTTCATAATTGGAAACGATAAGAAATTCCAAACTTAATCTTTGATTGAATTAGAATAATTGTAAAAATTGATACAGTAAATATCAGAATTGGTAGATTCAATTCTGGAAGCGATTTGTCAGGGGAGACAATATCACCCCATTGTGATGGAGGTGGAATGTCTGATGAATTTTGTTGTGTAGAATTTTTAGGCCATGAATAATATTTATCTAAACTTGCATCATAAACTGAAAGGTAGAATCCATAGTTATCAGAACGATTTAGTAATTCAATTGGAATTTTAAATTCATAGCTTGGATGTGGAATCTTTGTATATCGATCATTCTCGTCTGAAACAGAGCTGATTGCAATAAATTCTGAATTATTTGTAAATTGATACTTTGAATTATCAAGACCTTGTTGAATTGTTCCTTGTCTTTCTCCAAGTAGAACTGAAAAACAATAATCATCTTTATCTGGAATCATATTTTTATTATTTTTTCCATCAAAACAAATTATAGATTTATCCATGTTATAATCTAAGGTATGATCAGTGATCGGATCAACAAATACATAGATGAAATTTTCATGATGAGCAGTTCGTAAATGTATTACTGTTTCATCATTATCATATGAAAACATGTTATCACTTGATGCCTTCCACTCTATTTGATTTGTCCATTTACCATCAAAGATTACATTTTGTATGTTTGAAGAATATGTGATCAGTATGGGATCAGTAGATGCATAGATTTGAAGAATTGGTAAAACCATCAATGATATAATCAAAAAATAAAAAAATTTGTTAAACTTCATTGCTGAATTAATTATGAAGAAATATAAAAAATCAAGCTATATTTTTAGGCATGTTTATAGACATGTGTGAAATAATGTTTTTGTGAATAAATCTGTCATCATTGGAATTATTGTTGGAATTGTCATAATTGGTATTGGGATCACAGTATCATTATCATCAACAAACAATAATGGGCAAATACCAGAAACGGATAAAGAAATAGAGCCTATTGAAATGCCTCAAACTGGCAAAAATATCACAGTAGAGCTATCAGAATCTATTGGCCTCAAAACACCGTAAATATACCAAATTGGATCATCTGGTAAGCATTTTTTGCCAAGCAACTAATAATATAGTTAAACACATGGTATCTTAATAAATAGATTAAAAACGATCGTGTTGTTTGCAGGCATATTCGGAATAAGTCTGGGAACAATTAGTCTAAGTGGCGTATCTGCAACCTCAATGATGGTTTCAGCTGCTCCACAAACACAAGCAGGTTTTGACATGTTAGGTCATGTTGAGTACAAAGTACTAGATGAATCAGGCGCAATCAAACAGTATCTTCAAGGCGATAATATCGTAGTAATTGGAGGTAAAGATTGTGTTGCTCGTCATGTATTTGAAAACTCTACAAGTGCTGTATGTCCAGCAGGAAATAATGAATTTCAGTTCATTGCTATTGGAAACCGTACTGAAACTGGATTGCCAGTTAACACATTATCTGCACTTGAAACAACTTCAGCTGGAGCTTGTGCAAGTTCTATAGTGGATGGTGAAATGGCAAGAAAACGAGTTGTACCTAGTTTTACACCAGCAGTTACTGGAACAGGAACAATTGTAGTCTTGGATACAACCAGTGCACCATTTAATTTTGGTGCTGGTAATGCAACAGGTCCAATTATGCAATCAGGTATCTTTAATGGACCTAATGCAGCAATAGGCTCAAATGGACAATGTACATCACTGGGAACAGCTAGCATGTTTTCAGTACAGGATCTAAACTCCGACACAGGAATTACTGTATCAAGTGGAGATAGCTTGTCTGTAAAATGGACAATCACTGTAGGATAAGATTGAATTTTTAAAACCCAATCTTTTTCTTTTATTTTTAAATATTATTAGAATTATAATATTTACAATTTTTTTTAATTTTACAAACATTACACATTGGATTAATAGGTTTACAGATATTTTGTCCATACATTACAAAAGTATCATTAATTTTAATCCAGTATTTTTTTGGAATTTTTTTCATTAATTCTAGTTCTGTTTCCTCAGGAGATTTTGTATTTACTAACCCCAATCTATTAGATATTCTATGTACATGAATATCAACAGGAATTGCAGGCTTATCAAATGCATATACTAATACGCAGTTTGCTGTTTTTCTTCCTACTCCAGGAAGTTGGATTAATTCATCAAGGCTATCAGGAACTATTCCATTATACTTTGAATCTATAATTTTTGAGACTTCGATGATTCTTTTGGATTTCACATGATAAAATCCGATGGATCTAATTATTTTTTCAATATCTTTTACCTTGGCATTAGCTAGATCCTTTGGAGTTTTGTACTTTGAAAATAGCATCTTTACTGCTTTAGTGGTAGTTTCATCCTTTGTTCGTGCAGATAATATTGTTCCAATCAAAATACTAAAATTTCCTGTTTCTGCCTCATGTAATTCTCGCAAAGCAGTCATTCTTGGTGGTTTTACAGAATTCATAGTAGACATCATTCCATGAATAATTTTTTCCATGTTCATGTAATATTCTACGTACAAGTATTATATCTGTAATAATCAATATGTCGTGTGGAATTAACTCGAGAGGAAGAATCTGCTCTAAAAGGTGAACAAGGTGAAATTATGCAAATGGCATATAGAATTTTGGTAGCTACAGGTGAAGCAGTTGATGCAGAAAAACTAGTACCAATAGAGTGGGCACATCTATCAGGTGTCAACTACAATACAATTGGAGATGCAGGTGAGGAATTTCTCTCAAGTATAAGTAAGAATGCCAGGGTTAAAGTAAAAACAACTCTGAATCCTATGGGATTTGATATTGACAATGTTGAAAATTATAATTTAGATAAAAATTTCATTTCAAAACAATTATCAATTAAAAATTCTTATGAAACAATGGGTGTTACTCCTTCCTTTTCATGTATTCCGTATGAAATTTTTGATATTCCAAAAGAAGGAACTCAAGTAGCGTTTGCAGAAAGTAATGCTGCAATTTATGCAAACTCGTATGACAATCTTAAAACAAACAAAGAAAGTGCATTTAGCGCACTTGCAAGTGCAATTACAGGAAAAAGTCCATACTCTTCATTACGAAAAAATGATACTCCTAATATTACCATAAGAATGAAAGTGAAAAATCCAAACGAGTTAACATATGGTATGCTTGGATTTTTTGCTGGAAAGATTGGCGATACTTCTGTAAATATTTCAGGTCTTGGAGAGATGGATAAAAGACAGTGTAAAGCAATGTGTGGAGGTATGGGAACTTCTGGAACTTGCGCCAAGTTTCTTTTTGGAGATGGAGATGCTGATTGTGAAAAAGTGGATTTTGATGAAAAGGAGATGCAAAATATTCATGATGAGTTAAACACATCTGAAAAAGGTGATCTGATTACACTTGGTAGTCCTCAATTAGGTTTAGAAGAAATATCTGATCTTGTTGGTAAGTTAAAAGGTAGATCATTTACAAAAAGATGTATGATTTTCTGTCCAAGAACTGTCAAGGAGCAAGCAAGAAAAATAGGATATACAAATGAATTAGAGCGTGCAGGGTGTGAAATTCTTTCTGATTGTTGTACGTGTTTAACTCCACTTATTACCAAAAATGATGTGGATGCTGTAACTACAAATAGTATCAAGGGGGCATTTTATCTAAAAAATTCAAATGGTGTAGATGTAAATCTAAAATCACTGTCACAAATAATTGAAGATGAAACGAATTGAAAATTCTTGTTAAAGGTAAAACTGAAGGAATCATATTAAAATCAAATATGCCAATTAATTTTTTAGGAACAGTAGACAAGAATACAGGAATTATTAGTGATAAAAATCATGAATTATTTAATAAGTCTATTAAAAATTCAATTCTAGTATTTCCATCAGGAGTAGGTAGTAGTGTAGGTGCATATACAATCTATTCAATAAAAACCAATAATACAGCACCTTCTGCAATGATTTGTCAGAAAGCTGATCTTACAGTTGCAAGTGGTTGTGCATTATCAGATATTCCACTAGTGATAGTTTCTGATGAAGAGTTTGCATCATTTCAAAATGGCCAAAGAATTTCTTTAGATACAGAATTTGATAATCCAATTTCAATTATTCAATAATAAAAATAATGTTTTTATTCGTAAATTTTTATGAATATTCTTCAATAAAATTTCTTTAATGATTAACTAGATTTTTCTGTTTTTAATTGTTCAATGATTGTTTAGATTATTTCTTAGTTGCTTTCTTTTCTGCTTTTTCTTCTGCCTTTTGTGCCTTCTTTTCTGCTTTTTCTTCTGCTTTCTTGTCCCATTTTCCTTCAGATTTTAATTGATCAACAAATTCTTTCCATGACATTTTTTCTTTAACTAATTTTTTGGCGTCTTTATCATGTATTATTTTATTCCATGATTGACCGAAGTTTTCAATCATATTGTCATCATATTCTGAAAGATCATTATCAGATTCAGAATTAGTTTCGGCATCAACATATCGTAATGAACTTATGAAGTTTTCTAGAGTTCCTTCACGTAAGTTATGAGTACCAATGTAAGTGTTTATGATTAGCTGTTTGTCAATTCTTAGTAGTTCAATAGTGATTTCTGCTAATTCGGATTTGAATGAATTAGATTCGTGTCCTTTATGGTAAATATTTACTAGATGTTTAATTCCTTGTTTGTCATATTTGAGAGCCTTTATTGCACTCTTTTTATCTAAAAAGCTGTTTCCATCTTGAGAATAAAGTTTTGAATCAGCTCCTTTTCTAAGTTCCTTAATTGCTTTTTTAAGTTCTTTTTTGGTTTTATCATCTTGAGCTGAATTAATCAAATTTTCTAATTGTTCAATTAATGCTAGTTTTTGTTGAAGAAGTGAGTTTACAACTGTTAGAGTAATATGAATTGGCTCACTTGATGATGATGTGTTAAAACCGTCAAATGCAGTTGCAGTAATTACATTGATGCCTCCAGATAATTGAACTGTATTAGACCAGTTTCCAGTAGAATTAGCTGTTGTTGTACCTGTTGATGCACCATTAACAAACACTTCAATTGTAGAGTTTGGTTCAGAAGTACCTGTAATTGTTTGGGATGGATCAGATGTGGATGTACCGTCATCAGGAGATGTAATTACTGGCACGTTAGGTGCAACAGTATCTATAACATGATATGTTCTACTTTGTTGAATTGCAGCATTACCGTTGATGTCAGTTGAATCATAATAGATTACATAATCACCTATTGTGTTAACATCTACAGAACCAGTGACAGTTATAGGTGATCCATCGTTTGTGGTTACGCCACTTAAGAGACTAGGTGGAGATGAACCAAGTTCAATGTTAGCAGATATTGGAATCACTGTAATGATAGGAGGAATTACATCTATAACTGTAAAAGTTACAACACCTATTCCATATTGATTAGTTGTACCATCAGAAGCAATATACGACATGGTGTCTGTTCCAAAGAAACCAATGTTTGGAGTATAAGTAAAACTGCCATCGGAATTAATTACAACAGATCCTGATTGCGGTGGGAGATAAAAAAGCGCTTTGATGGTATCGCCATCAATATCAGTATCGTTAGCTAATAATCCAGGAGCACTGATGGATAACACACTATTTTGATTAAGTGAATAATTATCTGGTAAAGATACAGGTTTATCATTTTGACCAGTTATTGTCACTGTAACTATAGCGGTTGAAGTCAATTGCCCATCTGAAACAGTATACTCAAATGAATCAGTACCTGTTTGTCCTGATTTAAGGTACTCAAATTGTGAATTTGGGTTATAAGTTAATTGACCATTTATAACAGATACAAGTCCCGTAGGAATTGTTGTTAGTCCTGCACTAGTTATTGTTAAAACATCACCATCAGGATCTGTATCATTACTTAATACGATAGTTTTGATGTTTGTTGCCAATGAATCTTCATTCACAATTATGCTATCATTATTTGCAACTGGTGAATCATTTGAAGGAATTACATTAATTGTAACAAGTGCTGTAGCAAATCCATCAGTTCCATCATCTACTTTATATGAAAATTTATCAGTTCCAAAAAAGTCAGTTTGGGGAACATATTCAAAACTTCCATCTGAATTAAGATTAACAATGCCGAATTTTGGTAAAATAGTGTCCAAGGTAACTAAAAGAGTTGGACTATCTGCATCACTATCATTTTTTAGGACTCCGTTTAGTGTAGAGACTATAAGAATTCCATCTTCATCTACAGAATAATTATCTGGTAAAGCTATTGGTAATGCACAAGTAGTTTTTTTTGCTGGATTTCCTTGAAAAATTCCACCATTTAATGACATGATACCTCTAGAATCAAAATTATCGCATACATTAGTCCATGTTCCAGAATTTACAACTTTACCATTATCCAAAGTTACTAATCCTTGATTTGAGACAGAACCAAAATTATCAATTAATCCAGCTACATAAAGTGTATGCAGTATAATTGCATCTCTACCAACAGGTATTGTTGCATTTTCTCCAATTTGTATGCTAACATCATTACCATCAATAATTATTTTATCTATATTACCCGGACATGCTGAATCTATCACAGTTCCTATTCCAAAATTTGTATAACTAAATGCACTTGTGGGAGCTGGATAAAGTCCACATCGTAAATTTAGTGCACCAGTATTTAACAAATATTGTTTACTATGAAATGGTGTAGTAAACAAAAGTGTTCCATCAATTATGAGTTCACTGCCAGGTTTAATCTCTATACTAGATCTTTGCAATGTAACTGTAGTTCCAAATGCAATTTCCAGTTTTGCATTATTTTGAATAATTATTTTAGTGTCAGTTAAAACTTGATTAGTAGCATAAACAGTATCTGTAGAAATTGTAATCGTATCATCGGCATATACATTTTGAAGAGAAGGGAAAAACATAGAACTAACAAGCAAAAGTGTAGTTAAAATAAATCCAATATTTCTATTAATCACAAACAAATTATGAATTTTTTACATATAACCCTAACATGAATTTCCCATTATTGGAAAATGGAAAATTTTGTATGTCAGAAAATATAACGACACTTTAGTCATAAATTAAAATGATTTTTTATCAAGATCGCTTCTTTGTTAGATAGAGAGCTCCAACTAGAATGCCAACAGCTGCAGCTATGTAAAATGGAAAAAATGCAATCGGGTTTTTTGCAGGATCACCTGATATGAATTCAAGAATCATACTTCCAGAATTTATTGCCGGTGGATCTGTAGAACTTTCCATTCCATAAACAGAATATGAATCGATTTTAAAAACTCCAATATCAAGATTAGATACAACTATTCTTGCACCGTTGTTAACTGTTAATCCCGCTCTTTCTGTGTATGATACTATAGATTTTGATGATGAAGACCATCCCCTCTCCAAGTCACTATGCACAACAACGTATCCCTCTTTAGGAGTATTTACTGCAATCCAAAATTTTTCATTAGGTTTTGCACCCATTCCTATTTCAACTAATTTTTCAGGATTATCTTTATCATAAATTCTCAAAACTGCATTTCCATTTGGATTTGCATACAAAAGATTGTTGTCAATTGTAACTTGCCAGCTTACACCATGTATATTTTCCATTTGAATAATATCTGCATCTCTAAGAATTTTATTAAATTCGTATGATGGAATTTCAATTGTATCTATAATTAATGATGGATTCTTTGAGTCTTGGGCAAAAACTGGCGTTATGATTAATCCAGAAAATAAAATTAACACAAAAAGATACTTCACAAGCTAAATCTAGTTTTAGTGAATAAATACCTAATCAACAAATGGATGCGGATAATCCAGAATTACCTTTGAGACTTCGGGTCTTAAGATAAACTCAGAAGGGGATTTACCATCATCAATCATTTGTCGTAGTTTAGTTCCACTGATTTGCTCTTTTGCATCATCACCATGTGGACAAGCCTTTGGATTTGTATATGTCAAACATTTTCTACAATAGAAAAATGCTGGAAAAAATACTGGAGTTATTTCTAATTCGGGATAATCTTCAAAGATTTTTTGGGCTGCAAATGGATCATAAAATGTTCCAACACCTGCATGATCTCGACCAATAATGATATGTGTGCAGCCATAGTTTTGTCTCATAATTGCATGGTGTATTGCTTCTTTTGGTCCAGCATATTTCATTTCAGTATGTAATGTTCCAAGCTTGCATCTGTTTTCTGGATAATAATGTTTAATCATTGTTTCATAGCATTTTACAATCACTTCATCTACAAAATCACCAGATTTTTTCTTGCCAATTACGGGATTTACAAATACGCCATCTCGTGTTGTAATTGATGTTTTTTGAAGCATCTCATGAGCTACGTGTGGTGGATTTCTGGTTTGAAAAGCCACAATTGTCTTCCAACCTGCTTTTGCAAATGCTTCTCTGGTTTGAAGAGGAGTTAATCTATATTTTCTGATTTCAGTTTCTTCAGGTCTTGCAATGTAATCTATTTTTCCACCAACTAGATAGTCTTGCATAGACATTGTCTTTGCAACGCCAGGATGAGAAGAGTCAGTTGTTCCATATACTCCCTTTGCAGTTTTTTCTTTATCAAAAGTAAAAGTATCTTTAACATGTAAAATTGCAATTCCTAATCCTTGATGATTTTGCAGTAAAACTTTACCAGCTTTCTTCATTTTTGCAGCTGTTGATTCATCAACATCTAAAACTATTGGAATCGTCCAAGCTAAACCATTTGCTAGCCTACCTTTTGAGATGACATGTTCAAAGTCTTTTTTCTCTAAGAATCCCTCTAAAGGGCTAAAAATTCCATCTGCAATGTTTTCAACATCATTTGCAAGATCTTCAGATATCTGTATTGAGTATAATCCAGATGGATCAGATTTAGTAATTCTATTTACTAATTTTCCACCGTGTGGTTTAATTGAATCAGACATTACTAAATTGCCTATTTATGGTCTATATGAAGGCCACACTCTTTGTGCTGACCTTGTTCCCACCACCAACGCCCTGCTCTCAAGTCTTCTCCAGGTTTGATTGCTCTGGTGCATGGCTCACATCCAATACTTGGGTATCCTTTGTCAAGAAGTTTATTGTATGGTAAGTTATTTTTTTTAATATAATCTTGAATTTGTTCCCAAGTCCAATTTACAATTGGATTAATTTTTAATATTCCACCATGCCCATGATCAATTTGAAAAATATTAACATCTTTTCTTACTTCAGTTTGATCACGTCTTAATCCAGTAATCCAACCATCTAATGTAGAGAGTATTCTGTTAATTGGATGTACTTTACGGATTTCACAACATAATTTCCTGTTTTCCACACTATCATAAAAAAGATTTATCCCTTTTTCTTTAACCATGTCTTCAACTTCTTTAGTATCAGGAAACAAAACTTCAATTGTAATGTTGTATTTTTTTCTAACAATATCCATAATATCATAGGTCTCTTGAGGTAATCTCCCAGTATCTAACGTAAAGAATCTAAATTTTGGATTAATCTTGTGCATGATATCCATAATCACTGCATCTTCAGCTCCAAAACTAGACGCTTTAGCAACTCGTGGATGTAAGTTATCAGAAACCCATCGAAGTACTTCTTCTGTTGTTTTTATTTTAGAGTTGAGTTCATCTACTTGTTCCTGAGTAAATTTTTTCACAAATACACATGAATTGTTTTGTTTTATATTGATTACCCAGATATCCTATCCTAAATTATAAACAGGTACATAACTAAAATGAAAATATGGAAGATGTTTCTTATGTAGTAGTTTTTCCGTCAGTATTTTCAAAAAATAAAATTCCACAGTTAATTGTAAATATTAAAAAAATTCTAAAAATTCAAAATCAGGAATTTAAATCAGTAAAACGCGATGGAGATATTATTTTAGTAGATGCAAATGATCCTGTATTTGCATCATCAGCTATCAATTTACTTTTCGGTATTCAAAAAATAACAATTGCAAGACAGATAAAAAATGATTTTCAAAATATAGTCTCAGAAATTACTACAGTAGGTGGAAATTTACTCTTAAAAGGTGAAAAATTTCTTGTCAGAGTTGAAGGAACAACAAAGGGATTTTTTCCAAAAGATATTGAAATTGCAGCAACGTCAAGCATTATAGAAAAAAAATCAAACATGGGCGCTCGTCCTGGAACAGATGAAAATTTTGATAAATTACTCTACACATATCTAACAAAAAATTATGCATATGTCTGTATTTTTTCAGATAATGGACAGGGAGGCATACCATCAAATAATAAAAACACCATATGTTGTGTATATGATGAAATTTCTGCAATTTCTTGTTTTGAAACAATAAAACAGGGATATGATTCAAAAATAATTATCTGCTTCAGACAAAAATCAGAATTGATGAACCTAGTTAAAACAATCAATCAATTGATCCCAAGACTTGTAAAACAAGAAATTGAGTTAGAATTTTTTCATTTAAAGATAAACCAGGTTGGAATTAAAAATTATCTTATCTTTGTTAATTCAGTTTTAGAAATTATGCTTCGTGAAGGAAAATCAAAAAAGCTAAATCACGTATCTCTTGCATTGTCTCCACTAATTTTTTCTACAAAATTTATTGATTATTCAATGAAACGTGTGTTTCAAAATGATATGATTCCAATAATTCCATTAAGTGGAGTTGATTCAAAACTTTTTGAAGAAGCCAAGGAGATTGGATTAGAAAAACAAATTCCAAAATTGGAAAAATTATTTATGATTAATTCTGATGAAATACCCAAGTTTTCAAGCAAAGATGTAGATTTTGCCATAAAAACAAAGAAAAGTGTTACAGTCAAGATTGGACCAAATAATGTACATGATATCCTTGACTCATTAGAATAAAATCACTGGGAATTTAAACAGCATTTGAGGATTAATTTTTGTGCTGAAAATAGGTCAATTTATCTATCCTTGGGGAAGTGGACATTATTCTCGAATGATGAGGCTAAATGAAGTGTTAGGAGATTATATCAAAGAGAAGTTTGAAGTTCATTTTTCAAGTAAAGATCATGTTTACCAAAAGTTATTAGAAAAATTTCCAAATCAAAAAGATCAAATTCATAAGATTTTGATGCCAACTCCAATTGACGGAAAGCTAGGACCAAGTATCTTATTATCAATGCTAAATTTTTTACTACCTGTTTCAAAAAATCCGCCACTTGTAAAACAAGTTACAAGTTATTTGATACAGGAAAGAAAATTGTATGATAAAGAAAAATTTGATCTTGTAATTAATGATGGAGATATGGGTTCAAACATTATTGCAAAAAATCGTAATGTTCCAAGTTTATTTATTACAAATCAATTTAGACCAAAATTGTATAAATCAAGATCTTATTTTTATCCAGCAGTAAATTATATTTCAAAACAAATTGGTAAAGCTTCCAAAATTATTGTTGCGGATTCCCCACCTCCATATACCTTGTGTGAATATAATCTAAATTTTACAAAAGAAATTAAAGATAAGGTATCATATGTAGGTCATTTCACAAATGGTAAAAATATCAAGAAAGGAATAACATCTGATCTTGAGAAATTGATAGAAAATTCAGAATTTGGGTATTGGATGCGAACAGGAAATAAATCAACTAATGATGGTACGGGTAAAAGGTATGAACAGATATTTAATCAAAATGAAATGAAAAATGAGAAAAGGATAATCTCTCATGCAAAAAGTGATCCAAGTATTGATTATGTTTTAGGTAAGGATGGAAAAAAATATACAGTATCTGATGCTTTGGATAAAAAAATTGATTGGATTCAAATAGACATAGGTTTTCTAACCGAGCAACAAAAAGAAACGGTTTTGAATTTAACTAAATATGCTGTTGTAAACGGTTCTCATACTGTAATGGGTGAGATTCTTGGAGGAAAGGCAAAACCGATTATCGGTATTCCTGTTTATGATGAGCATACAAACAACATCAAATGGGCAGATGATAAAAAATTAGGAGTATTAGCAGTTAGAACAAAGCAAGTAATCGAGGCTATTTCAAAAATTAAAAATAATTATAATAAATTTGAAGAAAATTTAGTTGATTTTTCCAAAAACTTCGTTCCTAATGGAGCTGAAAATACAGCAAAAATAACGGCTGAAATTCTAGAAGAAAAGAAATAATACTTTATTTTGGGTTTGTTTGATATCTGGCACGCGGGATGTTCGATGGGCGAACTGACCGCAAGGGATGACGATAAAATCCGCGTGTCAGATTTTAAGTCGATCAGATAATAACGTGGGAACGCTTTTATGGAAAAAATTAAGCCAAAACATTAGTGCCTAACTGTCCAGAATGTACTGCAAGAGAAAGAAAGAAAATTCAAGCAAAGTATGAAGCTGAAACTGCAGAAGAAAATAGGGGTAGAGATGATTTATTCAAGTTATTTGATGAAGTAGAGATTCCTATGAAATTGGACTCGGCTACAAAACATTTCATTTGTAAGAGATGTGGATTGTATGCTACACGAGAACAAGTTTCTGACATCAAATACAGATTAAATCAGAAAGAAAAGACACGTGAAGATAAACAGGATGACTATCTTGAATGGTGGCAGAAAAGTAAGAAAGATAAAGAATTGATCTAGAGTTGTTGTTCTATGGTTAAAAAGACTGACGAAGAAAAATCATCAAAAAAAGAAAAAAAATCATCTAAGAACGATGACATTCCAGATTGGGTTACAGATGAAATTCAAAACGCAAAGTTTGAGAAACCTGAAGAACTAAAAAGAGCTGGATATATTCTAGAAATTTATGACGCTGACAATAAAATCGATGCTCAATTATATGATCCAGTTGAAGATGGAAGACATATTGTGACACTTGATTTACCAAAAAAAATTAAGACTTCAGATTTAGAAAAAGGAGTAGTTTATGAATTTATTTTTGATCAACATAAAGCACCATTAAGTAAAAAAGTATCTGAATTTCTTCAAAAGGAAAAAGAGATTGATATGAATGCCATTTATCAATTTGATTTAAAGTCAATGGAATTACTTGATGTAGGCTCTAGTGAATCTTCAGATGAAGATTTAGAAGAATAAAACTAGTTTTTTTTAACGTCTAATTGTTTTTTAAAAGCCATGCCTAAAATCGGATTTATGAA
>Ga0169931_10007469_pt1 | contig 16193 bp, 10 predicted proteins | sample Kivu_15m_20L_FD_129675 | JGI IMG/M metagenome (GOLD analysis project Ga0169931, IMG submission 129675) | Freshwater microbial communities from Lake Kivu, Western Province, Rwanda to study Microbial Dark Matter (Phase II) - Kivu_15m_20L... | ecosystem: Environmental > Aquatic > Freshwater > Lake...
CAGGTGATCGGCTCGACGGATCGCCTCGGCGAACACCCCAAGGACCGGCCGCTGTCCCCCAACGACGTGTGGGCGACGGTCTACCGCCACCTCGGCATCGACCCCGAGCATACCTTCCCCGACTTCACCGGCCGGCCCATGCCGATCCTGCCCGACGGCGCTGCGATACGAGAACTCATCTGAGCTGAGGTGTACTCATGGAACCCAACGATCTCGCATCTGGATTCGTATCCCGGCGTGATATGCTGCGGGTCGGTGGAGGCCTGGCGGTTGCCAGCTTCCTGACGCAGCACCTCCAGGGAAGATCACAGGGAAAGTCCGCTCGTTCCTGTATCCTCGTGCATTTGCTGGGTGGGCCGCCGCACCAGGATATGTGGGATCTCAAGCCTCTGGCGCCCGCCGAGGTGCGCGGACCGTTCAAACCCATTGCCACCACGGTGCCGGGATTGCAAATCTGTGAGCACTTGCCGCGACTGGGGACGCTTGCCCATCGCTACGCCTTGATTCGCTCGGTCAGCCATAACAACCACAATCACACGCCCATGATTTACTACTCGCTCACCGGCCGACCGGTCGAGCAGCCGCTGGTCGATAACGACGTTCGTCCACCCCAGCGGACCGACTTCCCTCATGTGGGGGCCGTGCTGGCCCATCTCAAGGGGTCTCCGGCGGGGTTACCCGGCTTTGTGGCCATCCCGGAAGTTGCGACGCGCAGCAGCACCCAGGGGGAGTTCAAACGCGCCCGCCAGCTCTTGCGCGGCGGCGGGGCAGGCTTTCTCGGCCCGATCTGCGATCCGCTCGGCGTCAACGGCGACCCAGGCTCGGCCGATGGAGTTCCCGCGATACAGCCAGCGACCGAGGTGTCCGAAGCACGGCTTGAGAGTCGTGTGGCGATCTTGAATGCCCTGGATCAGCGCGGCGCGGACGTGCCCTCGCAGCGGACCTTACGCAATCAGGCTGTCTCCCTCACGGGTCGAAGCGGCGGCGCTGCAGGCCTGTTTCGACTGGACGGCGAACCTTCTCGCCTGCGCGATCGATACGGCAACAACCGCTTCGGCCGGGCCTTGTTGCTCGCGCGCCGACTGACCGAGGCGGGCGTTCCCATGATCGCCGTCCACTTCAACGAAATGACCGTCTGCGACGGTTGGGACACCCACGCGAAGAACTTTCAGGCGTTGCAGTCCGAGTTGCTTCCCATGCTCGACCAGGGGCTTTCCGCCCTGCTCGAGGATTTGCACCAGCGCGGGCAACTCGGGGACACTGTTGTTGCATGTTTTGGTGAGTTCGGGCGAACGCCCCGAATCAACAAGGATGCCGGCCGGGATCACTGGGGTTCGTGTCAGTCAGTCCTGCTCGCGGGCGGCGGGATCCCAGGTGGGCAAGTCGTCGGTTCGTCGGATCGGATTGCCGCCTACCCGACGGCCGATCCGATTGACCCCGTCGATGTCCATGCCACCATCTACCATCGCCTCGGCCTGGCTCCCGATACGACGATCTACGATAACCTGCGTCGCCCCATGCCGATTTGCGTGGGGCGTGCCATTCGACAGTTGGTGTAGCGTTCTCGATTGCCAAACTAGCAAACTGTTTGCAAGCCATTTGATTTTGCAGTGCGGGAGGTAAGTCCGCTCCGCCGTCGACGGGCAAGAGAATCGACCTTTGGCGTTTCTCGACGACAAACTCGTCGTCGAGCCAAGTGGAGAAAAACCGATGATTGTTTCGTATTCCCGTCGAGAGTGGCTGCGGTCGCTGGGCGCGGGGTTCGGTAGTCTCGCGCTGGCCTCGCTGATGGACGAGGCCGGGTTGCTGGCGGCGGAGCCGACCGCCGGCGTTCGCAGCGACCTGACGCCGCGCCCGGGGCACTTCCCGGGCAAGGCGAAGGCCGTCATCCAACTGTTCCAGAACGGCGGGCCGTCGCAGATGGACCTGTTCGACCACAAGCCGGAGCTCAGCAAGCGGAACGGCCAGCCGCACCCCGAGCAGGTGGAAACCTTCCAGCTCGGCAACAAGAACGTGCTGCTGGGCACCGCGTTCAAGTTCGCCAGGCACAGCCAGTGCGGCATGGAACTCTCGGAACTGATCCCGCAGCTCGCGGGCATCGCGGACGACCTGTGCCTCGTCCGGTCGATGTACACCGAGAACAACAACCACCCGTTCGCCATCAACATGATGCAGACGGGCAAGACCTTCAACGGCCGACCCGCGATCGGTTCGTGGATCGGTTACGCGCTGGGCAGCGAGAGCCGCGACCTGCCCGGCTACGTCGTGCTCCGCGACCCGGCTGGTTACAACACCTCCGGCAAGTCGGTCTGGTCCAGCGGCTGGCTGCCCGCCGTCTATCAGGGAACCGAGTTCAGCAGTTCGGGTTCTCCGGTGTTGCACCTCCACCCGACACGCCAGCAATCCCCGGAGGCGTCGAAACGGGCCCGAGCGCTCCTGGCCGAGATGAACGCCGAGCATCTTCAGTCGCACCCCGGCGAGAGCGAACTCGAAGCCCGCATCCAGAACTTTGAACTGGCCGCCCGGATGCAACTGACGGCGACCGAGACCCTCGACCTGAGCCGTGAACCCGCGAAGGTGCGGGCGATGTACGGCCTCGACAATCCCGAGACCGCGGGCTACGGCACGCGCTGCCTGATGGCACGACGGCTGGTCGAGGCGGGCGTGCGTTTCGTGCAGGTCTTCCCGCCGCTCAAGCCGTCGTTCCAGCCGTGGGACAACCACGGCGACCTGAAGAACGGCCTGCGCACCATCTGCGGCCAGGTCGATCTTCCCAGCGCCGCCCTGATTCGCGATCTGAAACAGCGCGGGCTACTCGACCAGGTCATCGTAATGTGGACCGGGGAGTTCGGCCGCTTGCCGATCACGGAAGGGGCGGACGGCCGCGACCACAACCGCCATGCGTTCAGCACGCTCATGGCCGGCGGCGGGTTCCGCGGCGGGCTGACCTACGGGGCGACCGACGAGTTCGGCTACAAGTCGGTCGAGAAGCGGGTAAGCGTCCCCGACCTGCACGCGACGGTGCTCCACCAACTCGGCATCGACCACACGAAACTCGCCTTCACGCACAACGGCCGCCCCGAACGGCTGACCGACCCCGAGGTCACCGGGGCGAAAGTCGTCAAGGAGATGCTCACATGAGTGCCATTCAGACTCGTTGCGGGACTTCGCTCCTTCTGCTTGTCTGTTTCGGCAGTGCGGCGACTGCCTCGGACGACTTCGAGAAGCACGTTCGCCCGCTGCTGGTCGAGAAGTGCCAGTCGTGCCACGGGGCAGAGAAGCAGAAAGCCGGTCTCAGGCTCGATTCCAAAGCGGGCTGGCAGAACGGTGGCGACAGCGGCCCGGCGATCGTACCCGGCAAGCCGGACCGGAGCCTGCTGATTCAGGCGATTCGGGGCGAGGACGGCGTGAAGTTGATGCCGCCCATGGGGAAACTCTCAGACCGGGAAATCGCCCTTCTCACTCAGTAGGTCAAGGACGGGGCCGCGGACCCGCGGAACGGATCAGAGGTTCGTCCGCAAGCCGCGAACTGGGACGAAGAGTTTCAAAAGCGGTTGAACTGGTGGAGCCTCCAACCGCTGCGCCCGGTCAAGGCGCCGAAGGACATTGGGGGGGATTGGAGCCGCGAGCCGATCGACCGGTTCATCAAGTTGGCCCTCGATGACGCGAAGCTCCGGCCGGCTCCGCTCGCGGAACCGGAGGTGTTGCTCCGGCGGCTGGCGTTCGTGCTGACGGGGTTGCCGCCGGCGCCCGCAGTGCGTGAGCGATTCCTCAAATCGGCGCAGGTGGACCCGGCGAAGGCCTACGAACAACTGGTCGATGACCTGCTCGCATCCCCGCACTTCGGCGAGCGGTTCGCACGGCACTGGATGGATGTCGTCCGCTACACCGACACTTACGGCTACGAGTGGGACAACCCCGCGAAGGGTTCGCACGAGTATCGCGACTACCTCATCCGGGCGTTCAACGGCGACCTGCCCTACGACCAATTCGTGCGTGAGCAGCTCGCGGGCGATCTGCTGACGACGCCGCGCATTAACCACGAACTGGCCGTCAACGAGAGCCTGATCGGCCCGATGTTCTACCACCTGGGCGAGCACCGGCACGGCAGCAGCTTCGAATTCAACGGCGTCCACCAGGAGATGGTGAACAACAAGATCGATGCGTTCTCGAAGGCGTTCCTGGCCACGACCGTCGGGTGTTCGCGGTGTCACGACCACAAACTCGAAGCCGTGTCGCAGCGGGATTACTACGCCCTCGGAGCCGTGTTCATGACGCCGCGCTGGACGTCGCGTGTGGTCGATGCGCCCGGCAAGAACGATGCGGCAATCGCACGATTGCGGAAGTTGCGTGCGGACATTCGAGCGGAGATGGCGAAGGAGTGGGCGCGCGCCGAGAAGCAGCCCAGTGCCTGGCCGGTGAAGAACTGGCAAGCGGCGCTTCCGCCGAAGCCCGCCCTTGAGGACATTGCCTACCCGCTCGCCCGCCTCACCGCACCGGGAGACCCCGCCGCGAGCTGGAACACGCTCGTGGCCGAGTGGCGTGCCGCGCGGGAATCGCGAACGAAGCACAACCAGGCGTTCACGGTCGTCGCCGACTTCGCCAAGCCCGGCTTCCCCGCCGGTTGGGTGGCGGAAGGCGACGGCATCCGCTTCGGTCACGTCGAAGACGGCACGCCGTTGATCGCCCTCGAAGGCGGCGCGGTGTTCGCCCGCCTCCTGCCGCGCGGCTACCACACGCACGCGCTCTCGTCGAAGTTGCCGGGGGCGCTGCGGATGCCGCCGGACCGCGTGGTTCCCGGTTCGAGCGTCAGTCTGAAGCTCGCGGGCGGCCAGTTCGGCGGTTCCCTGGAAGTCCACGAGAACGCGTTCCAGGGCGAGGAGGTGCGGTTCTTCACGAACGTCCAGCCGCAGTGGCGCACGTATTCGGACCGAAAGCCGGTCCACGGCATTGTCCGATTCCGACACGAGTTCGCCACGTCGTCGCTGAACCCCAACTTCCCGCCGCGGACCGGACTCGCCGCCGGGTTGCCGAACAATGACTTCGGATTCGACAAGCGGAGTTGGATCAGCGTGACGGAAATCGTCGCGCACGACGGCCCTGCTGCGCCGCAGGAGATGCTTGAGCCCTTCGGGAGCCTGTACCTGGGCGAGGCGCCCAAAACCGCCGAGGACGTTCACCGGAAAGTCTCGGCGTGGTTCTCGGGAGCGGTGGTTCGGTGGTGCGAAGAAAAGCCTCGGCCCGGGGATCAACAAATCCTCGACTGGTTGCTGACGAACAAACTCCTGCCCAACGCCGCCGCCCCGGGAAGCGAACTTGCGAAACTTCTTGCCGGGTATCGCCGGGTCGAGCAGGCGATCGCCTTCCCGCGGACCGTGAACGGCATGGACGAGCGCGAGACGGCGAAGGCCGGGTTCGCGTTCAACGCCCGCGGCAACGTCGACGCCATCGGCGAGTTCGTGCCGCCCGATTTTCTCCGCATGTTCGCGGGTCGACACGGGGTGGCCAAGAGCACGGGGAGCGGACGACTCGAACTGGCGGAGTCGCTCCTGCAACCCAGTCACCCCGCTCACCGCTCGCGTGTACGCCAACCGCGTCTGGCAGTGGGTCATGGGCGCCGGCCTCGTCGCCACGCCGGACGATTTCGGGCGGCTCGGCGAGAAACCGACGCACCCCGAGGTGCTCGACTACCTGGCGAACGAGTTGATTCGCGAGGGCTGGTCCACGAAGAAGCTCGTGCGGCGGCTCGTGCTGTCGCGGACCTTCCGCCAGGCGGGCATGGTGAGCGACGAAGCCCGCGCCCGCGATCCCGGCAACCGCCTGCGACACCACTACCCGACGCGCCGGCTCGAAGCCGAGGCCGTGCGCGACAGCCTGTTGGCGGTCGCCGGTCGGCTCGATCCGAAGCTCTACGGTCGGCCGATCCTACCGCCGCGCGTCGCCGAGGATGGCGCGAAGCGGCTGTTCGCCGGGCCGCTCGATGGCCTGGGACGGCGTTCGATCTACCTGCAAATGTCGATCATGGAGCCGCCCAAGTTCCTCGTCGGCTTCAACCTGCCTGACCTGCGGCTGCCGACCGGTCGCCGCGATACGACCAATGTGCCCGCCCAGGCATTGATCCTCCTGAACGATCCGTTCGTGGAGGCGATGGCCCGGCACTGGGGCCGGGAGTTGGTGAAGGCCCAGCACGCGACGCCCGAGGAACGTGTGCGAGCAATGTTCGCAGCGGCCTTCGCTCGCGATCCGTCCGACGCGGAAGTCAAGCGTTGGACTGCCGCCGTCCGCGAGTTCTCCTCGCCCGGACAGCCGGACCCGCTGAAGGACGAGGGCGCGTGGTCGCAGCTCGGCCATGCGTTCTTCAACACAAAGGAATTCCTGCACTACCGCTAACCGGGACCAACGCCAATGAACCGACATCATCCGTTCGCCCGACGCGCGTTTCTGCAACGATCCGCCCTCGGGTTCGGCTGGCTGGCCTTCAACGGCCTCTTCACGACCCAGGCGCGTGCGGGCACGCACCACGCGGCGAGAGCGAAGAGTGTGATCTTCTGCCTCATGGACGGCGGCCCGAGCCACGTGGACACGTTCGACTACAAGCCCATGCTCAAGAAGCACGAGGGGGAAAAGATCGGTGCGGCGGCGGTGTCGAAGCGGTCGCAGTCGTCGCCGAATCGGGTATGGCTGGGAAGCCCGTGGACATTCCGGCAACGCGGCCAGAGCGGACTGTGGGTCAGCGACCTTTTTCCGAACCTCGCCCGGATCGCCGACGACCTGTGCGTTATTCGGTCGATGACGGGCGAACTCCCCCTGCACGGGCAGTCGAACCTGTTGCTCCACACCGGCCGAATCCTGGGCCAGGCTCCGAGTTTCGGTTTGTGGGTGTCCTACGGCCTCGGCACGGAGAACCGCAACCTGCCCGGCTACGTCGTGCTGAACAACGACTGGGTGCCGAACGGCGGACTCGAGAACTTCGGCAGTTCGTTCCTCCCGGCCAGCCATCAGGCAACGATGATGCGTGCGAAGGGCGTGCCGATGGACAACATCACGCCCAAGGATGCGGCGACGATTCAGAGGCGGAAACTCGCGCTCATCGCCGAACAGGACTCGGCCTTCGCCCCGCTCTCCGCGGACGCGCGGGCGATCGAGGGAGCCATCGCCAACTACGAGACCGCATTCCGGATGCAGACCGAAGTGCCGGCGCTGGCCGACCTCGGCCGCGAACCGGAGAAGGTTCGCCATCTTTACGGCCTCGACTCCAAGGACGAACACCAGCGGTACTACGCCACGCAGGCGCTCCGTGCCCGGCGGATGGTCGAAGCCGGCGTGCGGTTCATCGAGATCACCTGCCCGAGCTTCGACGGGAACAACTCTCCGTGGGATCAGCACGGCTTGCTGAAGGTGAACCACGAGAAAAACGCCCGGGTCACCGAGCAATCGGTCGCGGCGCTCATCTGCGATTTGAAGCAGCGGGGCCTACTCGATCAGACCATCGTACTCTGGGCCGGCGAGATGGGCCGCACGCCGCACACACCGGCGATCTCGGCGAACGGCGGCCGCGACCACCACGTCAACGGCTTCTCGCTGTTCCTCGCGGGCGGCGGCTTCAAGGGCGGAACGGCCTTCGGCGAAACCGACGAGTTCGGCAACGCCGCCGTCGTGAACCCGCTCACCGTCCACGACATCCACGCGACGGTTCTGCACCAACTCGGGATCGATCACACGCGGCTCACCTTCCGCCACGGCGGCCGTGACTACCGGCTGACCGACGTGCACGGGCGCGTCGTTAAGGAGATCCTCGCATGAGAACCCGGGTATTAACCGTGGCGATCCTCTTGCTCGTCGGTGTCGGCAACACAGCCGCGGCCGATGATCACTTCGAGAAGCACGTTCGCCCGCTGCTGGTCGAGAAGTGTCAATCGTGCCACGGGCCGGAGAAGCAGAAGGGCGGGTTGCGCCTGGACTCTCGGGCGGCACTGCTGAAAGGCGGTGACAGCGGCCCGGCGGTCGCGCCCGGCAAGCCCGCCGAGAGCCTGCTCGTCAAGGCGGTCGGTTACGCCGGCGATCTGAAGATGCCGCCGAAGGGAAAGCTGTCGGACAAGGAGATAGCCCTGCTATCCCGTTGGATCGAGGCGGGGGCAGTTTGGCCCGATTCCGGGAGTACGACGACATCCGGCGGCGCGTTCGCCATCACCCACAAGCAGCGCGACTGGTGGGCGTTCCAACCGGTGAAGCGGCCGGCGGTGCCGGCCGTCCCCTCCCAGCCCCTGAACCCGATTGACACCTTCGTCCGGGCGAAACTCGATTCGGCCAAACTCAAGCCCGCCGCACCCGCGGACAAGCGAACGCTGCTGCGCCGGGTCACGTTCGACCTGACCGGGTTGCCCCCCACGCCGGAGGAGGTCGATGCCTTCCTGAAGGACGGCTCCCCGGAGGCGTTCGCGAAGGTCGTGGACCGCTTGCTGGACTCACCGACCTACGGCCAGCGGTGGGCGCGGCACTGGCTGGACGTGGTCCGCTACGCCGACTACCACGACGGCAACCCGAAGGCCCGCAACCCGGTGTGCGAACCGCTCGAGGCGTGGCGGTACCGCGACTGGGTCGTGCAGAGCCTCAACCGCGACCTGCCGTTCGATCAGTTCATCACGCACCAGATCGCGGGCGACCTGCTCCCGCCGCCGGATGGCAAACCGCCCTATGCGGATGGCCTCGTCGCCACCTCGTTCCTCGTCAACGGCGCGTGGGACCGCGGCGACGCGGACAAGGAGAAGATGGTCAGCGACATGGTCGACGACCAGATCGACACGGTCGGCAAGGCGTTCCTCGGGCTGACGCTCGGTTGTGCCCGCTGCCACGACCACAAGTTCGACCCGGTCAGCACCCGAGACTACTACGCACTCGCGGGCATCTTCTACAGCACGCGGATGCTCAAGGAACTCGGGGCGAAGGGCGGCGAGATCACGCTCCAGCGGCGACCGCTGGTGCCGCAGGAGGTTCTGGACAGACGCGACCGGCAACTGAAGCAGATCGCCGGGCTGAACGCCATCCTCGCCGAGATGGACAAGAAGACTCCGAAGCCGCCAGCGAACGACCCCACCCGTGAACTCCTGATCGAGACCCGCGACCGCGTACAGAAGGACCTGATCCCCGAACCGCCGGTGGCGCTCGCGGTGAGCGAAGGCGGCGTGCCGGGCGGGCTGTTCCCGAAGATCCAGGACGTGCCGATTCACGTTCGCGGCAGTTACACCCGGCTCGGCCCGGTCGTGCCGCGCGGGATGCCGACCTTCTTCGCCGGAGAGAAGCAGCCCAAGATCACGACCGGCAGCGGGCGTTTGGAACTGGCGCACTGGGTGGCGTCGAAGGAGAATCCGCTCACCGCCCGCGTGATCGTCAACCGCGTGTGGCAGTGGCACTTCGGCACCGGGCTGGTTCGCACGCCCAACAACTTCGGGATGCTCTCCGAGCTGCCATCGCACCCCGAACTGCTCGACTGGCTGGCGGCCACGTTCGTAGCCGACGGCTGGTCGCTCAAGAAGTTGCACCGGCGGATCGTGCTGTCCGAGACGTACCAGCGGTCGAGCGCTGCGGGCCCCGAGGCGCTGACCCGCGACCCGGACAACCGCTGGCTCGGCCGGTTCACCTCGCGGCGACTGGAAGCGGAGGCGGTCCGCGACGCCATGCTGTCGGTCACGGGCCGGCTCGACGTGAAGCCGCTCGGTCCGGCGACCCACGACCTGAGCGTGCCAACTCGATCGCTATACGTCCAGACGGCGAGGTGGGACCGGAGCAACTTCGCCACCCTGTTCGACGCCGCCAACCCGGACGCGGCCGTCGAGAAGCGCGACGTCAGCACGGTGGCCCCGCAGGCACTGTTCCTGCTCAACCACGACTTCGTGATCGGGCAGGCCAAGCACCTCGCGGACCGGGCGACCCGCGACGAGCCGACGGACGCAGACGCTCGCATCCAGCGACTGTTCCGGTTGACCTTCACCCGCGCCGCCACGGCAGACGAGGTGAAGATCGCACGGGCGCTCTTATCCGCCCCCCGCGCGGGCGGCGCAAACCTGGCGTGGCGCGACCTTGCCCACGTGCTGCTGTTGAGCAACGAGTTCATCTACCTCGATTGAGTGACTTCGTCATGCCGTTCACACTGCCGCCCTCCCGCCGAGACCTGCTGGCGACCGCCGGCACCGGATTCGGCCTGCTCGCGCTCGCGGACCTGCTCGCCGCCGAGGAGAAGAAGGCCCCCGGCGTGGACCGGGCCGTCAACCCGTTCGCGGTGCGCCCACCGCACTACGCGGCGAAGGCCAAGCGTGTTATCTTCCTGTACATGCCCGGCGGCCCGAGTCACGTCGATCTGTTCGACCCGAAGCTGCGACTGACCACCGACAACGGCAAGCCGCTACCGTTCGAGAAGCCCAAGCTCGAGCGCACCAAGACCGGCAACCTGCTGGCCTCGCCGTGGAAGTTCGCCAAACACGGCAAGTCCGGCGTCGAGATGAGCGAACTGCTGCCGCGCGTCGCGTCGTGCATCGACGACATCTGCGTCGTCCGCTCGATGTACGCCGACAACATCAACCACACTGGCGCGGCGCTGCAGATGTGCACCGGCGAGCAGGCGTTCTCGCGGCCGAGCATGGGGTCGTGGCTGGTGTACGGGCTGGGCACGGAGAACCAGAACCTGCCGGGGTTCGTCGTCGTCAGCCCGGCGGAGGTGTTCCAGGGGGCGCAGCTGTGGGCGTCGAGCTTCCTGCCGAGTGCCTACCAGGGCACTCTCGTCCGGGACATGAAGAACCCGATCGCCAACCTGCACACCGGCTCAGGTGCAGCGGAGCAAAGAGACAAGCTCGACGCGCTGAAGCGGTTGAACGAGTTGCACAAACGTGACCGCCCGTCGGACACGCAACTCGACGCCCGCATCGCGTCGTTCGAACTGGCATTTCGGATGCAGAAGGACGCGCCGGAGGCGTTCGACATTTCGCGCGAGAGCGCCAAGGTGCAGGCGATGTACGGCATCGGCTCGCCGGCCACCGACCTGTTCGGCCGCCAGTGCCTGATGGGGCGGCGGTTGCTGGAACGCGGCGTCCGCTTCGTGCAACTGTTCGACGCGCCGGCCAACAACGCCTGGGACCACCACGGCGGGCTCCGCGAGAACCTGCCGAAACGCTGCCAGGCGGTGGACCAACCGATCGCGGCGCTGCTGACGGATCTGAAGTCGCGCGGCCTGCTCGACGACACGCTCGTCCTGTGGGGCGGCGAGTTCGGCCGCACCCCGACGGCGGAAGGCAATAACGGCCGCGAGCACCACCCCTTCGGCTTCACCATGTGGCTGGCCGGCGGCGGCATCAAGGGCGGCATGACCCACGGCGCGACCGACGAGTTCGGCTGGCATGCGGTGGAAAACAAGGTCCACGTCCACGACCTGCACGCCACCATCCTGCACCTGATGGGCCTCGACCACGAGAAGCTTACCTACCGCTTCGGCGGCCGCGACTACCGGCTCACCGACGTACATGGGCACGTCGTGAAGGAGATCCTCGTATGAGAACGCACGCGTGCGGAGCGGCGCTCCTACTGCTCGTCGGTTTCGGGACGGCAGCAACTGCCGCCGATGACCACTTCGAGAAGCACGTCCGCCCGCTGCTGGTGGAGAAGTGCCAGTCGTGTCACGGGTCCGAGAAGGCGAAGGGCGGGTTGCGGCTCGATTCGGGACCGGCGCTGCTCAAGGGTGGCGACAGCGGCCCGGCGGTCGCACCCGGCAAGCCCACCGAGAGCTTGCTCATTCAAGCGGTTCGGCAAACCGGCGAACTCAAGATGCCGCCGAAAGGCAAGCTCAAGAACGCCGAGATCGCACACCTCGAGGCGTGGGTGAAGGCGGGCGCGGTATGGCCGAACTCCACCGCCACGCCGAGCACCGGTGTGCCGAAAACGACTCCGAGCCTGATGCCCGTCGAGCCGAACGCGCCGGCACTGCGCGGGAATCTGCAGGCGTGGTATCGGGCCGACAAGCTGCCACTCGCGGACGGTAAGCCGGTCCACGTGTGGCCCGACTCCAGCGGGAAGGGCCGCGATCTCGCCGCGACCGAAGGCGTGCGGACCGGCGGCATCGGCAAGCCGGGCACGTTTGTCGCCAACGGCACGGTGAACGGCCGACCCGCGGTTCGTTTCACTCCGGAAACCGGGTTTGCGTCGTCGCCCGATGCGCCCGTGGACATCAAGGGCGATGCCGCTCTCACCTTGATGGTAGTCGTCAACCTGAAGCCGACCGAGTCGCAACCGCCTTACGACGGGATTTTGTGCGTCGGCAATCCGGCGTCGCCGGGCAACCCGGGCAAGCCGAAGGCCGCGCTGATTCAGATCGCCCGCACCAGCGAGCCGGAGTTGATGCTCGCAGGCGGTTGGGGCCACGACGCGAGCCTCGGCAAGGGGTCGTTCGCGACGCTCTGGAACCGCACGCTGGTGCTGACCGTGGTGAAGAAGCCCGGCCCAATGCGAACTTCCACCAAGTTCTTCGTCGATGGCGTGCCGGTCGAAGACAGTCCCCTGAAGCGGAAAGTGGAGGGGGTCGATGGCGTGCCGGACATCCAGCACCGCGACGACATCGGCCTGTACCTCGGCAAGGCGCTGGCGTGGAGCGGCAGCATCCGCGGCGACGTGAGCGAGGCCATCGTCTTCAACGCGGCGCTCGGCGACGAGCAACGCACCGGCGTGGAACTCGGCCTGATGGAACGCTACGGCGTGCTCCACCCGTCGGTTCTGGCCCAGAGCAAGGCGACGTTCACCAAGGAACAGAAGGCGTTCTGGGCGTTTCAGCCGGTGAAGCCGGTTCCGTTGCCGCGGGTCAAGGACGAAGGCTGGGTGAAGTCACCCGTCGATCGCTTCATCCTCGCGCGACTGGAGGCCGCCGGGTTGACCCCGACGGCGCCGGCCGACAGGCGAACTCTGCTTCGCCGCGTCACCTACGACCTCACGGGACTGCCGCCCACACCCGAGGAAGTGGACGCGTTCCTGAAGGACAACAGTCCGGAGGCGTTCGCCAAGGTTGTTGATCGGCTGCTCGATTCCCCCCACTACGGGGAGCGTTGGGGGCGGCACTGGCTGGACGTGGTCCGCTACGCCGAAACGACGGCCAACGACGCCAATGCAGTCATGCGGTACGCGTGGCGGTACCGCGACTATGTCGTCCGGGCGTTCAACACCGACAAGCCTTACGACCGGTTCGTCATCGAGCAGTTGGCCGGCGACTTGCTGCCGCCGAGCGGCGACCTCAACCGCGACGCGGAAGCGGTGATCGCCACCGGGTTCCTGATGCTCGGCCCGAAGGCGCTGGCCGAGACCGACAAGGAGCAGAGCCGCCGCGACATCATCGACGACCAGCTCGACACCACCGGGCGTGCGTTCCTCGGCCTGACGATCGGCTGTGCCCGGTGCCACGACCACAAGTTCGACCCGATCCCGACCGTCGATTACTATTCCCTCGCGGGCATCCTCCGTGGCAGCGAGGTCTTCCAGAACGAAGTCCGCAACGCGACCATGTGGGAGGAGCGCACGCTGCTGCACCTGCCGGGCGAGCAACCGGTGGTGGTGATGGCCCCGCGCGACCTGCGGCCGACGAACCTCCGCGTGGCGATTCGCGGCAACTACCAGACGCCCGGGGTGCTGACGCCCCGGCGGTTCTTGCAGATCATCGCCGGGGAAGGACACGCCCCGATCGCGTCGGTGCAGAGCGGTCGGCTCGAACTCGCCAAGTGGATCGCCTCGAAGGACAATCCGCTCACCGCCCGCGTGATGGTCAACCGCGTCTGGCAGCACCACTTCGGCCTCGGGCTCGTGGCGACCTCCGACAATTTCGGCGAGCGGGGCGAGAAGCCCTCACACCCCGAGTTGCTCGACTGGCTGGCGGACGAGTTCGTGGCGAACGGCTGGTCGGTCAAGAAGTTGCACCGGCTCGTCGTGCTGTCCGCGGCGTATCAGACCGCAGCGCAAGCGGACGAACGTGCGCTGAAGGTCGATCCGAGCAACCGGCTGTTCGGACGTGCCTCGCGTCGGCGGCTCGATGCGGAGTCGCTCCGCGACAGTTTGCTCGTGGTCAGTGGGCGGTTGGATCGCGCCGTCGGCGGGAACGACTCCGGCGAACTTCTGAACAAGGAGGCCGAGGACATCGGCGCCAAGATCCGGCCGAACCGCATGCAGACCAGCCATCCGATCTTCACCACCTCGACCCGGCGGAGCCTGTACCTGCCGGTGATCCGGAACGCCGTCCCGGACGTGTTCGCGCTGTTCGACGGCGCCGACCCCAACGGCGTGACGGCGGTGCGCAACGACACGACCGTGGCCTCGCAGGCGTTGTTCCTGCTCAACCACCCGTTCGTCCGCGAACAGTCGCTCCACTTCGCCCAGCGGCTCCTCGCGGACACCAAGGCGACGGATGAGCAGCGAATCCACGCGGCGTTCCGGTATGCCCTCGGCCACACCGCCACGCCAGCAGAACTCGCCGCCACGACGAAGTTCCTTGCCGAGTATCAGAAGCGGGACACCGCACGAAAACCCGAAGAGGCACGGCTTGCGGCGTGGCAGAGCTTCTGCCAGACGCTCTTCTGCCGCAACGAGTTTCTATACCTCGATTGATCCGGAGACCTCTCCATGCAACCACAGACACGCCGGCAGATGCTCGGAACCTTCGCCCACGGCTTCGGCAGCCTGGCCCTCGCTTCGCTGTTCGCGGATGAAGCTCGGGGTACACCGGACGCGACCGACCCGCTCGCGCCGAAGCCGCCTCACTTCCGGCCCCGGGCGAAGCGGGTCATCGTCCTGTTCATGCACGGTGGTGTCTCGCATGTCGACAGCTTCGACCCGAAGCCTAAGCTTGCCGAGATGAACGGCAAGCCCCTGCCGATCGCCAAACCGAAGTTTGAGTTCGCTCCCACGGGCAACCTGCTCGCCTCGCCGTGGAAGTTCAAACGGCACGCGAAGTGCGGCACGGAGGTGAGCGAACTCTTCCCCCACATCGGGGCGATGGCCGACGACATCTGCGTGATCCGCTCGATGAACGGCGGTAACGAGGTTTCGCACGGCCCGGCCATGCTCCGCATGAACACCGGCGACGGCGTGTTCAACCGGCCCAGCATGGGGGCGTGGGCGTTGTACGGCCTCGGCACCGAGAACCGCGACTTGCCCGGCTTCGTCTCGTTCAGCCCGTCGCTGTACCACGGCGGCGCGCAGAACTACGGCTCCGCCTTCCTCCCCGCATCGTTCCAGGGTACGCGCATCGGCGACGGCAACACCCCCTTCGCCAAGGCCACCCTCTCGAACTCCACGCCGGCGGACGCGCCGGAGTTGCAGCGGCTCCAACTCGACTTGCTCAGCTCGGCGAACAAGGAGCATCTTCAGAAAACCGGGGCCGACGCTCGCCTGGAGGCACGCATCGCCACCTTCGAACTCGCCTTTCGCATGCAGGCGACCGCCCCGAAGGTGTTCGACCTCGCGCAGGAGACGAAGGACACGCACGCGCTCTACGGCGTCGGCACGGACCCGACCGACGAGTTCGGGCGACAGTGCCTGCTGGCCCGGCGGCTGGTCGAAACCGGAGTGCGGTTCGTGCAGGTCAACCACGGCTACCCGCGCAACTACTGGGACGCGCACGGCGACCTGCGGAACAACCACTCGTCGATGGCGAAGCGCGTCGACCGGCCGATCGCCGGCTTGATCGCCGATCTCAAGCAGCGCGGAATGCTCAACGACACGCTGGTGCTGTTCGCGACGGAGTTCGGCCGCACCCCGGCGGCGCAAGGGAACGACGGCCGCGACCACCACCCGCACGCGTTCTCGATGTGGCTCGCCGGCGGCGGGGTGAAGGGCGGCCTCGCGCACGGCACGACCGACGACTTCGGCTACTACGTCGCCGAGAACCGGGTGACGATCCCGGACCTGCACGCCACCATCCTGCACCTGCTGGGCCTCGACCACACGCGACTGACCTACCGGCACGCCGGCCGCGACTACCGCCTGACCGATGTCCACGGCGAAGTGCTGAAGGAGATCGTGGTGTGAACGCGCGACACCGGACGGACGTGACGGGCCGGCTCGACCTGAAGCCGCTCGGCCCGGCGACCCACGACCTGAACGTTCCGAACCGCTCGCTTTACGTCCAGACGGCGCGCTGGGACCGGAGTAACTTCGCCACCCTCTTCGACGCC
>Ga0169931_10007470_pt1 | contig 16192 bp, 10 predicted proteins | sample Kivu_15m_20L_FD_129675 | JGI IMG/M metagenome (GOLD analysis project Ga0169931, IMG submission 129675) | Freshwater microbial communities from Lake Kivu, Western Province, Rwanda to study Microbial Dark Matter (Phase II) - Kivu_15m_20L... | ecosystem: Environmental > Aquatic > Freshwater > Lake...
CGGCGAGCGCGACGCCCGCGCTGGCGGAGCTCCTCGGCGACTCGAGCGCGCAGCCGCGCAGCGACGTCGACGCCTCCGAGCTCGCCGTCGGCGACGGCGTCTTCCAGGTGAAGGCGACCAACGGCGACGGTCACCTCGGCGGCGACGACTTCGACCAGCGGCTGATCGACCACATCGCCGAGCAGTTCCGCAAGCAGGAGGGCATCGACGTCCGCAAGGACCCGATGGCGCTGCAGCGCCTCAAGGAGGCCGCGGAGAAGGCGAAGATCGAGCTCTCCAGCCAGATGGAGACCACGGTCAACCTGCCCTTCATCACCGCCGACCAGAGCGGGCCGAAGCACCTGCAGGTCACCGTGACCCGCGCGTCCTTCGAGTCGATGTGCCACGACCTCTTCGACCGCCTCCGCGGTCCCTGCGAGCAGGCGCTCCGCGACGCGAAGTTCTCCGCCTCCGACATCCAGGAGGTGGTGATGGTCGGCGGCTCGACCCGCATCCCCAAGGTCCAGGAGATCGCCAAGCAGATCTTCAAGACGCAGGAGCTCGACAAGAGCATCAACCCCGACGAGGTCGTGGCGATCGGCGCCGCGATCCAGGGCGGCGTCCTGCAGGGCGAGGTGAAGGACGTGCTGCTCCTCGACGTCACCCCGCTCTCGCTCGGCGTCGAGACGCTCGGCGGAGTGATGACCGCGCTCATCCCCCGCAACACCACGATCCCGACGAGCCGCAAGGAGACGTTCTCGACCGCCACCGACAACCAGAGCGCGGTGACGATCCACGTCGTGCAGGGCGAGCGCCCGATGGCGTCGGACAACCGCACGCTCGGTCAGTTCGACCTCTCCGGCATCGCCGCGGCGCCGCGCGGCATGCCGCAGATCGAGGTCGAGTTCGCGATCGACGCGAACGGCATCCTCAACGTCTCCGCGACCGACAAGGCGACCGGGAAGGCGCAGAAGATCGAGATCAAGGGCTCGTCTGGCCTCGACAAGAACGAGATCGAGCGGATGAAGCGCGAGGCGGAGTCGCATGCCGCCGAGGACCAGGCGAAGCGCGAGCTCGTGGAGCTCCGCAACCAGGCGGAGGTCCTCCTCTACTCGACGCAGAAGGCGCTCGCCGAGCACGGCGACAAGGTCGCCGCGAACGACCGTGCCAGCATCGAGAGCGCCGTGTCGAACCTCTCCACCAAGGTGAAGGGCGACGACAAGACCGCGATCCAGGCCGCCATGCGGCAGCTCGAGACCGCGGCCGCACCGCTCGGCAAGGCGGCGTACGACTCGAGCGCCCGCTCCGGTCCGGGGACCGAGGTGAAGCCGGATGCGGCGACGGGGCAGAAGTCCGACGAGGTCATCGACGCGGAGTACGAGGTGAAGGACTGAGCCGACCTTCCCCTCGAGCCCCCGCCGATCCCTTCACGGGGGTCCGGGGCTCCGCGACGAACCCCCGCGAGCGCCGGCGGCACGCCCCGCCGGCGTTCGCTGCTTCTTGAGGTAGCATCGCCCCCCCTCGTTCGCCCACGCGGTCGCCACGGCGCCAGCCTCCGACCGCCCGCCGGGCAGGAGCCGTCGTTCATGGAGAGCGTGCAAGGCATCGCCGTGAGTCCGGGCATCGTCATCGGCCCGGCGTTCGTGATCGGCGAGGTCGAGGAGCACGTCCCCCACCGAAGCGTCCCGCCCCGGGAGCGCGCCGCCGAGGTGGTGCGGCTCGACGACGCCCTCGCGGCGGCGCTCGCCGAACTGCGGGAGCTCCGCGACCGCACCGCCCGGGAGCTCGGCGACGAGGCGGCGAAGATCTTCGAGTTCCACGTCGGTCTGCTGCAGGATCCTCCGCTGCTCGGACCGATCCGCGCCCGCATCCGGGAGGAGGGCGTGAACGCCGAGGTCGCGGTCGCCGACCGTTTCCGCATGCTCATCCAGCAGTTCGAGGCGCTCGGCAGCGAGGTGTTCCGGCAGAAGGCGAACGACGTCATCGACCTCGACCGCCGCATCCTCGGAAAGCTGATGGGCGGCACCTCGAGCCGGCTTGCGCGGCTCAAGGCGCAGGCGGTGCTCGTCGCGCACGAGCTGACCCCGAGCGAGGCGGCGGCGATCGACCGCGAGCGGATCCTCGCGTTCGCCACGGACCTCGGAGGAAGAACGGGTCACACCTCGATCGTCGCCCGCGCGCTGGGACTTCCCGCCGTGGTCGGCTGCACCCGGCTCAGCCAGCGGGTCGAGGACGGCGACCTCGTGATCGTCGACGGCGACAGCGGCACGGTCATCCTCCGTCCCGACGCGGACACCGTGCAGGCCTACCGCGAGCTCGACCGCCGCAAGCGGCAGTACCGGGCGAGCCTCCGTGCCGATGCCGCGATGAAGGCGGAGACCCGCGACGGCACCGCGATCACGCTGCTCGGCAACATCGAGTTTCCCGACGAGATCCCCGCGGTCCTCGCGAACGGCGGCGCGGGCGTCGGGCTCTATCGGACGGAGTTCCTCTTCCTCACGAGCCCGACGGAGCCGCTCGAGGACGACCACTACGCGGCGTACCGACGGGCGATCGAGCTCCTCGGCGGTCGACCGCTGACGATCCGCACGCTCGACCTCGGCGCCGACAAGTACACCCAGCTCCGCGCGGAGGAGCCCGAGCGCAATCCATTCCTCGGGCTCCGCAGCATCCGCTACTGCCTGCAGAACCAGCCGCTCTTCAAGACCCAGCTGCGGGCGATCCTTCGGGCGAGCGTCCACGGGCCCGTGAAGGTGATGTTCCCGCTGGTGTCCACGGTGATGGAGCTGCGGCAGGCGCGGATGATCCTGAACGACGTGATCGAGGAGCTCGAGGAGGAGGGCGTCCCCTTCCGCGCCGACCTGCCGATCGGCATGATGATCGAGGTGCCGAGCGCGGCGCTCATGTCGAAGGCGTTCGCCCGCGAGGTCTCCTTCTTCTCGATCGGCACCAACGACCTGATCCAGTACGTCCTCGCGGTCGACCGCGGCAACGAGCGGGTGGCGCCGCTCTACAGCGGCGCGAACCCCGCGGTGCTGCAGCTCGTCAAGTCGGTGGTCCGCTCTGCTCGCCGCGAGTCGATCGACGTCTCGATCTGCGGCGAGCTCGCGGGCGAGCCGCTCTACGCGATGCTCCTGATCGGCATGGGACTGCGTTCCCTCTCGATGACGCCGGGGCAGATCCCCGAGATCAAGAAGATCGTCCGCCTCGTCGATCTCGAGCAGTGCGAGCGGCTCGCCCGACGGGTGGGCTCGTTCGAGTCGGAGCGGCAGGTGCTGAACGCCCTCCGCGACGAGCTGCGGGCGATCGCCCCCGACTCGACCGGGGGCTGGACCGCGGAGTGACCCTCGGGGATGGTTCGGGCGACCCAAGGGTTCGATCGCCCGAACGTCGGCTCGTTTGCCGCTGATCCCGCGGGTCCTTAGACTCCGTCGATCGCGGCGCTCCCCGCCGCGACCGCGCACGGCATCGAAGGATGCCCTCCGCGATTCGGACCTCCGGTCGTATGCCGGGAGTCCAAGGAACCACCACCCGCGAGCGGCGCCGATGCGACCGCCCCGCGGGTCACGGAACTCACCCCGGTCGGCGTGATGGGCACGCCCCCCGGATCTTCGAATCACCCCCGGGCGACCGCCGCGCTTCGCCGCAGTCGCCGATCCAGGGCCGCCGTCGCGGTCCTCCGCGGATCGATCCGTGTTCCGGCGGGAACTTCTCCCGCCCGCCCGAGTCCGCCCATCGAACTCCGGCTCCCCGAGGTCCACCGACCTCCGCGGGAGGATCGAGGATCTCCGCGGGACCGAGACGGCGCCGCCACGCTCGTGTCCTTCCCGATCAACCTCGAGAGAACGACCACTCCACGCATCGAGGCGCCCCGCGCCTCCGATGGAGTCGTCGTGCCCTCGATCGATCGCGCGACCGGACCGCGAGCGGGCGCCCGCCCGCCATGCAAGGAGCCAGCGCGTGAGCCAGCAACCATCGAACTTCGACCGCGTGATGATCGTCAACGACACGCCGGGCGAGGAATGCCGCATCGCGATCCTCGACCGCGGCCGTCTTGACGCGCTCTTCAGCGAGCGCGTCGCGACGGCGACGAACGTCGGCAACATCTACAAGGGGAAGGTCACCAACGTCGAGCCGGCGATCCAGGCCGCCTTCGTCGACTTCGGCGAGGGACAGAACGGCTTCCTCCACGTCTCCGATCTCCACCCCCGCTACTTCCCGGGCGGCGACAAGACGGAGAAGGTCGGCAAGAAGATCCCCCGCCGCGCCCGACCGATGATGCAGGACGCCCTTCGTCGCGGGTCGGAGATCCTCGTGCAGGTCCTCAAGGAAGGACTCGGCACCAAGGGCCCGACCCTCACGAGCTACCTGTCGATCCCCGGTCGGCTGCTCGTGATGATGCCCGGGATGGACAAGGTGGGGGTGAGCCGCAAGGTCGAGGACGAGTCCCAGCGGAAGGAGATGCGGAAGATCCTCGACTCCCTCGCCCTGCCGGAGGGATTCGGCTTCATCGTGCGGACCGCGGGGTTCACCGCGACCAAGACCGACCTCTCGCGCGACGTCGCCTACCTTTCGCGGCTCTGGAAGGTGATGGAGCGCCGCATGAACTCGGTGGGCGCCCCGTGCGAGCTCTACACCGAGAGCGACCTGCTGCTCCGGACGCTCCGCGACGTCCTCGACGGGTCGGTGCAGGCGATCATCGTCGACAGCGAGTCGGCGCTGCTCCGGGCGAGCACCTTCCTCGGCGTGATCGCGCCACGTTCGAGTCCGCCGGTCCGCTACTACGGCGGCAAGACGCCGATCTTCCACGCCTTCGACGTGGAGCGGCAGATCGAGCTGAGCCACGCCCGAGAAGTGCCGCTTCCCTCGGGAGGCGCGCTCGTCTTCGACCAGGCGGAGGCGCTCGTCGCCATCGACGTGAACAGCGGCAAGAGCCGCTCCGCGCGGGACAGCGAGACCAACGCCTACCAGACCAACTGCGAGGCGGTCGAGGAGATCTGCCGGCAGCTTCGGCTCCGCGACCTCGGCGGGCTCGTGGTCTGCGACATGATCGACATGCGGAGCGCGAAGCACCGCAAGGACATCGAGGAGCGGTTCAACCTCGCCTTCAAGAGGGACCGTGCCCGCACCACCGTGCTGCCGGTGAGCGACTTCGGGATCGTGGAGATCACCCGCCAGCGCATGCGGCCGAGCCTCCGCAAGGTGCACTACTCCGACTGCCCGACCTGCAGCGGTCACGGCGAGATCCGCCTCCCCGACTCGGTCGCCGCCGACGCCCTGCGCCGCGCCGGCGCCATCCTCGCCCACGAGCGGATCAATCGCCTCGAGCTGGTCGTCCCGGTGCGGGTGGCATCGAGCCTCCTGAGCTCGCGTCGCGCCCAGCTCGCCGAGCTCGAGGAGTCGTTCGCCAAGCGGATCGACGTGCGGATCTCCGAGGCGATCGCGATCGATCGATTCGACGTCTACGCCTATGACGACCGCAACGCGGACGTCGAGATCGACCGGCTGCCGGCGCTCCCGATGCCGGCGATCGCCGACCTGCCCACCGCGGCGCCGCCGCCGGCGCCAGAGGGCGAGGCGGAGGAGGAGCTGGACGAGGAGTCGAGCTCGCGAGGGCGGCGCCGTCGACGACGGAAGCCCGGTCCGGCCGATGCCGCCGCGATCGCGCTTGCGGGTGGCTTCGAGCCGCTTCCCGAGGAGGACGGCGACGTGGTGCCTGGCGAGCTCGCCGATGAGGCGGACTCGGAGGAGGGCGCCGAGGCGACCGCCGCCGCGGCGGGATCGGACGAGGCTGGCGAGGGAGGCGGTCGCCGCAGACGTCGTCGCCGTCGCCGTCGTGGACGTGGTCGTGGAGTCGAGGGTGGCGGTCAAGCGGGCGAGCCGGGCGAGGTCGCCGTGGCGCCGCCGACGCCACCGCCGCCGCCGCCGCCGGTCGACGAGGGACCCACGCGGGTGCACCTGCTCGCGAAGGAGTTCGGCGTCGCCAGCAAGGACATCATCGACCGCTGCGTCGCCGAGGGTCTCCTCACCGTGAAGGCGGCGATGAGCACGGTCTCGGGCGAGGACCTCGCCCGCATCCGCTCGTGGTTCGCGCCTCCCGCGCCCGCCGTCGAGACCGCGACCGCGACGTCTGCCTCGACCGACGAGCTCGCCGACGGAGAGCCGCTGCTCGGACCGGATGGCGAGCCGCGTCGTCGCCGTCGCCGACGCCGCCGGCGCGGCGGACGTGGTCGCGGACGAGGTCCCGACGGCGCTCCCCTCGCGCCACCGTCGGGCGAGGGCGGCGCGGACGGCGCCCCGCTCGTCGAGACGATCTCCCACGACCACGCGTCAAGCGACGACGGCGAGGAGGCTGGCGAGCAGGACGCTCGCGGCGCCGGCGCCGAGGACTCCGAGGACGATGGTCCCGCGAGCGAGTCGGATCAGGATCGCACCGCTGACGGGGGCGACGGCGGCGAGGGCGGCGATGGCGAGCCGCGTCGTGGTCGGCGGCGGCGGCGGCGGCGTGGTCGTCGCGGACGCGGCGGTCGCGAGGGCGCCGACGGCACGACCTCGGGCGGCGACGGCGGAGAAGTCGCGGCTTCGCAGGCACCGCCGAGCTCCCCGTCTTCCCAGTCGACCGTCGACCCTGCAGCGCCCGCGGGCTCGCAGACCTCCGGCGGCGGACCCCCTCGCCCCCGCGCGCTCTACGCCGGCGGGCGAAGCCGGAAGATCAATCCCGCGGCGCTGCGGTCGGACGACCGCTGATCCCCTCCGAGGACCCAGACCGATGTCGGCTCGGCGCATCATCATCCTCGGCTCGACCGGCTCGATCGGCACGAACACGCTCCGCGTGATCGAGCACCTCGCGGAGGTGGGCGGTCCTCGGTACGAGGTCGTCGCCCTCGTCGCCGGTCGCAACGCGTCGCTCCTCGCCGAGCAGGCGGAGCGGCATCGTCCGCGGGCGCTCGGGCTCGTCGATGGCGACGGTGCCGCGGCGATCTCCCGGAGCGGTCGCGCGGTGCACGCGGGACCGGACGCGGCGATCGAGATCATCGAGCGTTTCGTCGAGCCAGGCGACGTGGTGATGGGCGCCATGGTCGGCGCCGCCGGACTCGAGCCGACCCTCGCCGCGATCCGGCGCGGCGCGACCATCGCGCTCGCCAACAAGGAGACCCTCGTCGCCGCCGGCGAGATCGTCATGGCCGAGGTCGCCGCCCGAGGAGGAACGATCCTTCCCGTCGACAGCGAGCACAGCGCCCTCTTCCAGTGCCTGCTCGCGGGTCACGGAAGCCAGGAGGTGCGCCGCGTCGTGCTGACCGCGTCGGGCGGTCCCTTCCGGACCTGGCCCGCCGCACGACTGCGGGAGGCGACGATCGCGGACGCCCTCGCGCACCCCACCTGGCGCATGGGTCGCAAGGTCACCATCGACAGCGCCAGCCTGATGAACAAGGCGCTCGAGCTCGTCGAGGCACGATGGCTCTTCGGCCTCGGCGCGGACCGCATCGAGGCGATCGTCCATCCCCAGTCGATCGTGCACGGTCTCGCCGAGTTCGTGGACGGCTCGGTGATCGCCCAGCTCTCGCCGCCGGACATGAAGCTGCCGATCCAGCTCGCCCTCACCTGGCCCGACCGCGTCGAGGGCTGCGCCGACCGGCTCGATTGGACCCGGCTCCGCGGACTCGAGTTCGAGCAAGTCGATCACGACCGCTTCCCGGCGCTTCGGCTGGCCGCGGAGGTGATCCGGCGCGGCGGCTCGAGCGGCGCCGTGCTCAACGCGGCGAACGAGGTCGCGGTCGAGGCGTTCCTCGCCGGAACCATCCCCTTCCTCGCGATCACCGACCTCGTCGCGGAGGCGCTCGCGGGACTTCCGACCCGGACGGTCCGGACGCTCGCGGAGGTCGCCGCCGCCGATCAGGAGGCGAGGGAGTTCGCGAGCGACCGCGTCGCGGCGATCAGCGGCTGACCCGCGCGACCTCGTCGCCCCTCTGTCCCTGGGCAGGGAGGGACTCGTCAGCGGGTCACGGAGTCCTCGCGGGACGCAGACCAATGCGGTCCAGCACGATGCCGGGTCCGACGCCGAGCCTCGCCGACGACCGCTCGTAGGAGCTCGGGTGGTTCCAGCTTCCGCCTCGAAGGACGCGGGCGATCCCGCCCGCGGGACCGGTCGGATCGACCGCCGGGCTCTGCCAGTAGAAGCTCTCGCCGTACCAGTCCTCGACCCACTCGAAGACGTTTCCGTGCAGGTCGTGGAAGCCGAGCCGATTGGGCAGCTTCCCCCCGACCGGATGGGTCTGCGCCGCGGAGTTGGTCGCGTACCACGCGAGCAGCCCGAGCGTGGCGTCGTCGTCGCTTCCGTCGTTGAATGCGGTCGTGGTGCCTGCCCGGCAGGCGAACTCCCACTCCGCCTCGGTCGGCAGGCGCAGCGACGTCGTCTCCATGAACTTCGCCGCGGCGTTCCACGACACCTGTTCGACCGGCCTCTCGTCGGATCCGGGGTAGCCGTTCGCAGCGACGAAGCGCGAGGGATTCGAGCCCATCACCGCGGTCCACTCGGCTTGGGTCACCTCGTGGCGGGCGAGGTAGAACGCGCGGGTCAGCGTCACCTGATGCACCGGTTCCTCGTGCGGCAGGCACGCATCCTGCAGCGACGCCGAGCATCCCATCATGAAGGTGCCCGGCGGCACGAGGAGCATCTCGACGGCGCTCGCATTGTCGCGGACCCGCCACGGAAGACCGGTGGCGACGATCGCGGCGCGAAGCGAGGCATCGACCACCACCGCCGGATCAGGCGCAACCTCGAGGATCGTCGCCCACGGCACCGGTCCGACTCGGTACTCGAACGCCTGCGGGAGCGTCGCCGAGCCGAAGGGCGTCGTCACCACGACGTCGTGGGTGCCGACGATGCCCGGCGGAGTGACCGCCACGATCGAGGTTCCTTCGGCGTCGAGGATTCGGGGGACCGACGTGCCGCCGATGGTGATGCTGGTGACCTCGCGGAGGTGCCCGCCGGCGATCGTCACGACCGTGCCTCCGGCGGCGAAGCCGCTCGATGGCGCGATGCCCGCGAGCTCCGGGGCGTAGGTCTGGTGCCATGCGTCGAGCAGCTCGACGAGATCCTCGCCGTCCACGATGCCGTCGCCGTTGAGGTCGGGCGTGCAGCTCGACTGCCCGACCGCCATCGAGCAGAGGATCGCCGCGGCGATCGGCGCGGCGAGGAGCAGGACTCGTGGATGCATGAGGAGCCCTCCGGGCACGTCCGGGGCGGAGCGCGTCGCGCGGCTCCGCCGCGGGCAGCAGGCAGGAACCGAAAGACTAGGCGCCGGCGAGGCGGTTGCCTTCGGGGTCAAGACCTCTTCCGCGTCTGCCGCTCCGTCGCCGACCGCTCGAGCAAGTCGTCTCGCCGGGGTCGGAGTTCAACGCCCGGTCGGCGCGATCGCGGAGCTCAGCGGGCCTCGATCACCGCGGCGAGCCTTCCGCTGCGGGCGCCGTCGCGGCGGTAGCTGAAGAACCGCGACGCGTCGGCATGGGTGCAGCAGGGCCCGCCGTCGATGCGCTCCGAGGAGAACCCCAGCCGGAGGAGCTGCGACCGACTCGTCTCGAAGAGGTCGAGTCGAAGCCCCCGCGAATCGCGGCGGAAGGTCCCCTCTCGACCAGCCGCTCGGAAGGCGTCCACGACGTCCTCGCCGACCTCGTACGCGTCGACGCCGATCGCCGGACCGATCGCGGCGAGGAGTGCGCCGCGGTCCGCGGCGGCGGCGACGAGACGATCCACCGCAGCATCGAGCACGCCGAGCACGAGACCCCGCCACCCCGCGTGCACCGCCGCGACGGCGCCCCGCCTCGGGCACGCGAGCAGGATCGGCACGCAGTCGGCGGTCCGGACGCTCGCGAGGCGACCAGGCGTGGCGGTCGCGATCGCATCGGCGGCGGGCAGCGAGGCGAGATCCTTGAGATCGTTCATCGCGCCCTCGGACCAGTGCACCTCGCGACCGTGCACCTGCCGCGACAGCACCCACGGACACGACTCGACGTCGATCGAACGCGCGAGCCGGCGGCGGTTCTCCGCGAGGTTCGCGCTGGAGTCCGGCTCGCCGGGAGCCCCGGCGACCCCGAGGTTCAGCGAGGCGAACGGTCCCCCGCTCACCCCGCCGGTCCTCGTCGAGAAGGCGTGACGGAATCCAGCCTCGGCAAGGAGGACGCTTTCGAGGATGAGAAGATCCCCCTCCGCGCGACGCTCGCGGAGCGGGCGGGCGCGGTCGACGGCGATCGACGTCGAGGAGCGCGAGGCGACCGTCAAGGAGTCCACGCTCCGAGCAGGATCGCGAGGTCCGCCCCATCCACGACCCCGTCGCCGTTGAGGTCGCCGGGTCCGGGACCTCCGAAGGCGCCGAGCAGGATGCTGAGGTCGGCGCCGTTGACCAGCCCGTCGCCGTTGAGGTCGGCGATCGCCGGCGTGACCGAGATCACCGCGACCGCCTCGCCGCGGGCGAGGTCATGCCGGCGGGCGGAGATCGTGACCTCGACCGTCGGCTTGGGGAGATCCGCGGACTCGAACTCCACGCTGAACTTCGCCGAGCCGCCCGCGGCGATCGTCGCCGACGTCGGGGTGATCGACGCGTCGATCGCGGGATCGAGCCGAAGCTCGACCTCCGCCTCGCGTGGTCCCACGTTGGAGATGGTCCAGACCGCGGTGGCGGCGCCGCCCGCGGGGACCGCGACCTCGCCGGTCGCGGGCGTGACGACGACCCGTGCATCGAGATCAAGCTCGACGCCGGGTCGCTCGGCGCCGGGACCCCAGACCATCTCCCACGGCATCGCCCCGTCGCCCTGCAGGTGGAGCGCCAGGAACTCGAGCATGAGGGCGCGGGTCAGGGCGAGCTGCGTCGCCCGGGAGATCGAGCCCGAGTCGCAGAAGGGAATCGACGAGTCGATGAAGCCGCAGTGCGATCCGCCGACGATGTCCGCGAGCTGGCGGGGTCCGAGCACGTTGTCGTACATCGGACCGGCGGAGGGTCCGGGCGGAACGATGGCGTCCTGCGATCCGACGATGAGCCGCGTCGGCGCCACCACCTGTCCCGCCGCGGTGATCGACGAGGGATTCGTGTTCGCCGCGGCGAGCGTCACCACCGCGCGGATGCGGGGATCCGCCGCGGCGGCGAGGATCGACGCCCCGCCTCCCATCGAGTGACCGCCGACGCCAAGCGCCTCGACCGCGACCGATCCGAAGTAGGGACTCGACGCGCTGGCGTTGGCGGCGATCATGTGGTCGAGGCAGAAGCGGATGTCGTTCGCGAACGCCGCGTGGCTCGGGAAGAGCCCGCCTTGGCTCTGGCTCGCGATCGCGAAGAAGCCGTGGCTTGCGAGATGCGCGAGGGTCGACTGATAGAGCGTCACCGCCGAGAGGAAGCCGTGACCGAAGGAGTAGACCGGGTAGGGTCCGCCGCTCGGGTCAAAGGGTGCGTTCACGCCCGCGGAGGTCGCCGGATAGTGCAGGGTCGCCGTGAAGCTGGAGCCGTCGGGTCGCGTGACCGTGACGTCCCGCCGACCGGCCGCGAACGGACCGGGATCCGCGGTGGTCCCGCCCGCGAGGGCGCTTCCCGCGAGGAGCACGACGCTGAGGAGCGACGCCACGACGGGAGAGGCCGACGTCGGGACGGCGCAGCAAGACGAGGCGGAAGGACGAGGCATGGATCGGCTCCGGGGCGTCGAGGCAGACGCTGAAGGATGCTTCACGAGGAGCGGGACGGTAGGCAGAACGACCATCGTCCTTCGAAAGTTCGGCGGATTCGTCCCACCCCGTCCCGGCGATCACCCCCCGTTTCCGCGCAGGGACCGGATCGAGGATCATCCGGCGGCCGAAGGATCCCCGCGGGTGCCCGAGGTCCAGTCTCAGATCCACTCCCCCCACCCACCCTCGCCGCCTCCGACGCGACGACCCCCGCTCGTTCCGATCGCCGCGGCGCTGCGCGAGTCGCTCCGCGCGGGCTACGGGCTCGACTCGCTCCGCCGCGACGTCATCGCCGGACTGGTCGTCGGCGTCGTGTCGCTGCCGCTCTCGATGGCGCTCGCGATCGCGACCGGCGTCGGACCGCATCAGGGACTCGTGACCGCGATCGTCGCCGGCGGGGTCATCGCGCTCACCGGCGGCTCGCGGATGCAGGTCGCCGGTCCGACCGCCGCCTTCGTGGTGATCCTCGCCCCCGTCGTCGCCGAGCATTGACCGGGCGGCTTGATGCTTGCGACCACGCTCGCCGCCTTCCTGCTCCTCTTCATGGGGATCTTCCGACTCGGTCGCGCCGTGCGGCTCGTGCCGCATTCGGTGGTCACCGGCTTCACCGCCGGCATCGCCGTCGTGATCGGGCTGCTGCAACTCCGCGACCTCCTCGGGATCCGCACCGATGCTGCTCCGGTCGAGCTCATTCCGCGCCTCGTCGCGTGGCGGATGGGCGACTTCCCGCACGTCGCCCGCATGATCCGCGATGCGCCTCGGGGCGACGCCGCGGTGATGCTCGCCTGCATGCTCCTGACGGTCGCCTTCGACATGATCGTCTCCGTCACCGTGGGGCTCGCGATGGCGTCGCTCATCTTCATCCGACGCATGAGCGAGGCGTCGACGGTGACGCTGGTCTCCCCGCAGGAAGCCGCCGCGCCCGCGACGCCGCTGCCGAGCGGCGTCGTGCTCTACCGCGTGGGTGGACCGCTCTTCTTCGGCGCCGCCGCGAAGGCGATGCGGGAGCTCGAGCGGATCGAGCGGATGCGCCTCGTGATCCTCGACCTCGGCGGGGTGCCCTTCATCGACTCGACGGGACTCGTCAACTTGGAGTCGACCGTCTCGACGCTTGCCGGAAGCGGCACCGCCGTGGCGATCGTCGGTCTCGAGCCGGGTCCCGCCGAGGTCCTCGAGCGTGCGATGCCCCACTGGCAGGAGCGACCACGGATCTTCCGCCGCGTCGAGGACGTGCTCGCTTCGCCGGGATCCTGAAGGGCAACCTCACTCGCCGAGGTACCACCGTCGGCGGACCTTGGCGCCGTAGCCGAGTCCGAACTTCGGCAGCGCGATCATCCCGATCTGCCGCGCCGCCTCGGCGGGATCGTCCGTCACCGTGAAGCGGTCGAGGTCGGCCGCGTCGATGGTGCCCTCCGCGACCATCCGCTGCCGCAGGAAGTCGAGCATCGGCTGCCAGTACTCCCGACCCATCAGGACGACCGGGAAGTCGCGGATCTTGTTGGTCTGGATGAGGGTCAAGGTCTCGAACAACTCGTCCATGGTGCCGAAGCCGCCCGGCAGCACCACGAAGGCGTAGGAGTACTTGACCAGCATCACCTTGCGGACGAAGAAGTAGCGGAACTCGATGCAGAGGTCGATGTACGGGTTCGGCGCCTGCTCCATCGGCAGGACGATGTTGCAGCCGATCGATCGCCCGCGGACGTCGCGGGCGCCCCGGTTCGCCGCCTCCATGATGCCTGGTCCGCCTCCGGTCATGATGGTGAAGCCAGAGAGCGCCAGGCGGCGGGCGACCTCGCGGCCCATCCGGTAGTAGCGGTGGTCCTCCTTGAAGCGTGCCGAGCCGAACACCGTGACGCATGGACCGACGAAGTGGAGCGTGCGGAATCCCCGGATGAACTCGACGAGGATCTTCCACGCCCGGATCGCCTCGAAGAGGCGGGACTGCGGTCCCTCGAGGAACTGGAGCTCCGCGGGGACGGTGCCGGGAAGGCTCCCGACCTCGGCGACCGGAGGTGGCGGCTCGTGCGGGGCGCTGCTGGAAGGCTCGATGCTCATCGCGGGTCTCCTGCCATCGGCGAGTCCCGCCGGGGAAGTCCAACGCGGCGCTCGAGGGAGGAGGGGTCGGTCGTGAGCACCCCATCCGCGTCGATCGACCGATCGCCACGGGGCTGGTCGCGGGCGGTCCTTCTCGCGCTGGCGCTCGCCGCGCTCCTCTGGTGCTTCTGGTCGTTCTTCCGCGTGCAGTGGCGGTGGGTCGCGTCCGACCCGACCGAGTGGGGGCACACCCTGCTTGCGCCGCTCGGCGCGGTCTGGCTCGCCTGGATGGGGCGGCGGCGGCTGCCCGCGCTCGGTGGTCGAGGCTCATGGATCGCGCCCGTGATCGTCCTCCTCGGCGCGGCGTGGTTCTGCCTCGCGACGGTCACGCCGGCGTCGGTCATCAACAGCCACAACAGCCGGGGTCTCGGCGTCGTGCTCGCGGCGACCGGTCTCGCCGCCGCCTGGCTCGGTGCCGGCAGCCTGCGGATCCTGTGGATCCCCGCCCTCTACCTCCTCGTCTTCGGTCAGTGCCTCGGCAGCCGGTTCCTTGCGCCGATCACGCTGCGCCTGCAGGAGATCGCCGCCGCGTGGGGCTACCACCTCGTCGGGATGTTCGGCTGGACCGCCGAGCGCCACGGCACGGTGATCTCGGTCCTCTCCGGGGACGAGTGGCATCCCGTGAACGTCGCGGAGGCGTGCTCGGGCATCCGGATGCTCCCCGCGGTGCTCGCGGCGATGGTCCCGCTGTCATTCTGGATCCTTGATCGGGCATGGACGAGGGCGACCGTGCTGCTCGCGACGGTGCTGATCACGCTCGTCTTCAACGCCCTGCGGATCGTGTTCATGGCGCTCCTCGCGACGTGGGACTCACGGATCCTCGAGGGCGACCTGCATGCGTCGATCTCCGACGTCTGGGCGCTGCCGGTCGTGCTCATCGCCCTCGCCGTGGCGTGGGGCTTGACCTCCTTCAACCGCGACGACGAGTCGAGCGAGGATCCACCGCCCGCCTGGCGCCTCCCGCCGCCCGCCATGCTCGTCGCCTGCATCGCGCTCCTCGGCGCCTCGGCGATCGGGCTCCGAGTGGTGAACGCGGTCCTCGGCATCGAGCCGGAGAAGCTCGCGGCGCCGCTGCGCTCGCCGCTCTCCACGCTTCCGACGCGCCTTGGCGGCTGGAGCCGGATCGACGAGGACGTCATCCTCGATGCGCAGATGGTGGAGGTGCTCGGCACGCCTCACTACCTGGAGCGGCGCTACCGCCTCGCGGACGCGGATGCCGCAGATCCCACCTCGGTCCTTCGACTGCACGTCGCCTTCTACACCGGCGATCCCGACGAGGCGCCGCACGTGCCGGAGATCTGCTGGGTCGGCCAGGGTCTGACCATCGAAGGACCCGCCGAGATCCGACCGCTCCGCCTCGCGATCGAGGGCGTGAGGGTCGATCCGGAGCGCTCCAATCGAGACACCGGCGAGCCGTATCCGCTCCTCGACCTCGCGCATCCCGTCACTGGCGTGCCGGAGGTCGTGGCGCTTCCGGTGGGCGACCTCTCGCTCCGGATCAGCCGGTTCGTCGATCCTGCCGACGCGCGGACGCTGCACCTTGGCGGATATCTCTTCATCGCCAACGGTCGGGCGACCCCCCGCGCGGGCGACGTCCGCAGCCTCGCCTTCCAGCTCTACCAGCGGCACGCCTACTGGATGAAGGTCGAGTTCGATGCCTCGATCCCGCGTGGACCGCACGAGGGCGAGATGATCGACGCCTACGTCGCAGGGGTGGAATCCCTGCTGTCGAAAGTGCTGCCGGAACTCATGCGCCGCCTGCCGGACTGGCCACGCCTCGAGCGTTCGGGCGCCTCCGCCGTCGACGCCGAGCCATGACGCCCGAGCGGCTCAGCCCCAGTCGCCGAGCAGCATCGAGAGGTCGGTTCCATTCACGACGCCGTCGTCGTTGAGGTCGGCGACCGGATCGCTGGTGCCCCACGCGGCGAGCAGCATGGAGAGATCCGTGCCGTCCACGACTCCGTCGCCGTTCAGGTCGCCGGGAATCGCGGGCGCCGACGGTCCCGCGACGGCGATCGCCATCGAGGGAATCGAGCCGGGCTTGAAGAGACCGAGCGTCGCCGAGACCTGGGTCGGGGGCGCATCCGCGTCGAAGAGGAAGCTGTAGAGCGTTCCCCAGCGGAGGGCGTTCGCGTTCGGGCTCTGCTGGTACTGCACGCTTCGCCAGAGCACCTTGCCGTCGCCGAACGAACCGCTCCATGCGGTCGTCGAGTACGGCTCGCCGCTGTGGTGCGGGATGCCGCTGAAGCCAATGTTGGACACGGTCACGCCCGCCGGCACCGGGATCTCGAACGACTGACCCGAGCGGTCGGAGTTGAGGTTCTGGATGGCGTAGTCGTAGCGCCAATGCCCGTTGCCGAGCTCCCGCGCCTTGAAGCCGACGAGGAAGCGACCGTCGCCGGGCACGTC
>Ga0169931_10007471_pt1 | contig 16190 bp, 7 predicted proteins | sample Kivu_15m_20L_FD_129675 | JGI IMG/M metagenome (GOLD analysis project Ga0169931, IMG submission 129675) | Freshwater microbial communities from Lake Kivu, Western Province, Rwanda to study Microbial Dark Matter (Phase II) - Kivu_15m_20L... | ecosystem: Environmental > Aquatic > Freshwater > Lake ...
CGAATAAACTAGTCCAATTTACAGAAACACTGTATATTTGCATGTTTACTACTGACCTCCATTGAAGTACCATAACGTTCTTTGATTTAATTAAGCCTAAAAAAGCACTAAAAGTGTAGTTCTGCCAGTATTACTTAATTGCTGTTATATGATGATCGGTTGTGTAGTTAGTTGAAACATTTTTGGTTGATCTAGACCCACAGAGAGATTTCCGTTGTTGTTAATTAAAGGATACATGCAATTGCTGTTACCATTTTGACCCCAAATAGTCGCATCGAGCATCCCGTTAGAATTTATATCATCTTTTTATGATTAAAATTACATAGGTAGAAATTCAAAGGAGTGCATCCATTTTAAAAAGTAATAGTTTGTGTCAATTCGAATATTTCTGAGGTTCTATTGAACAAAAAAAGTAGAATGCTATTTTGATTCAAGGCTAGATAATCTGTCTGAAGATCGTTGTTGAAATCTCCGTAAGCTTGTATCTGATAGTTCATGGCTTACGATGTTAAAGTTATGTTGTAGATGCCTTATTGCGGATAGGAGAAATCGAAGAGTTTTTTGACGAAGCAATCAGGTTGGTTGGAGCATCTATCTGCGCAGAGAACTGAAAGTATGAAGAAAAATGGTAGGATGAGTTTCATCGTTTATATATTATGTGTCAGAAAGGAATGGCAAATGTAATTTGATACAAAAAACATTAAAAATAATGAAAATATTAAAGGTCATGTATTCTAGATATTATAAATAATCGTTGCAAAAAAAAACTTAGATATTTCAATACTTTTTTTCATATTGGCTATTCTAATGCGATTATTCCCTTAGGGCGGTATATAAAATTAGCAATGCTATCACGCAAGGTCTGCTACCTCTACAACGAAGACATAACATCTTACTAATTCGGAAAATAACACCCTATGAAAACAAAACGCATCAAAATGGCACACTCCCTCATCCACAACTACAACCTCACCCCACATCTCTCCCTCTATCATCCCAAACATTCAACCGTATAATAATTGGCATCATTCCATCATCCCAGTTATATCTAGTATTTGCAGAGTTGGGTCTCGCCGAATCCTCAGCAAATTGTACAGCAATATCATGATTAGAATGAAGCGCCTAATTTGCCTCCACCTGTCAAGTAAGATTTCACTCTAGGATCAATTTTCAAGATCAACCAGACGCCCGACTGCCCTGGATTCTAGGGTTTGTTTGATTTTTGTAGATTAGCTGCAGGTTCGAGCATCGATGCTGCAGATCTGATCATCGCTGGTATGGCAGATGTATCGATCAACTGGTCTGGAGGATTCCATCATGCTAAGAAAAGTTAGGCAAGTGGGTTTTGTTATGTAAATGACATAGTTTTATGCATCTTGTAGTTATTGAAGGTATATCCAAGGGTACTCTATTTGGATATTGATGTGCATCATGGGGATGGAGTTGAAGAAGCGTTCTATCATACGAATAGGGTCATGACTGTTAGTTTTCATTAGTATTAGGAAGAATTTTTCCCAGGAACTGGAGCTCTAGAGGAAGTTGGTGAAGGAATAGGCAAATATTTTACAGTCAATGTGCCACTAAGACGAGGAATCAACGATTAAGCATATCTATAACTGTTCAAAAAAGTTATGGGAAGGATCATGGCTAGTTTTGTCCCTGATGTACTAGTGATCCAATGTGGAGCAGATTCTCTCTCGAGAGACAAACTAGGTCACCTGAATTTATCAATCAAAGGTCATGGATAACTCTTAACTTTCATGAAAGGATACGGAACTCCAATAGTTTTGCTGGGCGGTGGAGGCTACACCATCTAAAACGTGGCTCGTTGCTGGGCCTACTAAACCGGTCTAATGCTTGGCAAACAGATCTAAGACACCATCCCTCCATTCGACCCCTACTATAAATATTATTAATAAGGCAATCACAAAATACATTTTTAGGTCGAGCCTTGTCAAAACATGAATCCTACTGCTTATTGTGAGATGATATATCAGACTGTGTGCTAGAATTTAAGGGAGAGTTAGATAAGGCCGTCGATTAGTTTTCATAGTGCACCGAGGGCGTATATGCCGACTTAGGAGAATGATTGGGAGGTTGTGGAGGATGATAGTATGGTTGATTAGGCTTGTTAGAGGTTTTTCAAAAAATTGTGATCTGATTGTGTTGTAATAATAATGAAGTATGAAAATGAAATGAAAAAATATCACTTTTACTATTCTTTTTTGATATAATAGATACTCTAAAAATCACTATTTTATAATAAATTTCTATCTTTTATATATTATTTCTTTAAAGATGACGAATCCTCGATAATTTAGGCAATTCCAGCCTATTTATCTAAATTTAACTTTCTGTTTATAATTATAGTTATAGTTATAATGATCACGGGCTAAGCCACGTCTCTGTTAATTATAAGTTTAATGTTGATTTTCAAATGATATTCTGATTGTATTCCTAAAATAATAACAAATGAACTTCTAAGACCGCCTTAGACTGATCTTCCAGTAATAATACCAGATCCGTCGAGTCGTCAAAGGTACATCTGCCCCACCCAGAGATCTAAACTCTCCGTGAAGTAAAGCAAAAACTCGGAATGTAAGTCCGATATGCAAGTACAAAACAAGTGCAGCTCGCAGTCATCGTCGAGATAACAAAAGCAAAACTAAAATAAATAAAACAACTCAGTTTTCTTTAAAAATTATAGTTCAAAATAGTACTCACCAAAGACTACCCCGCCTAGACTCCAAGAATGTATTTTATAAACTAAAACTCTCTCTAACTCGGATTGAATCCATTCCACGACTACCTGACCGCCGCTTTACCATCTTGGAACTTAAAAACAACTTGTCTTGATATAATCCGGGTGGTACCTGTGTTCGTGATGGGTAGTTTTGGTTAGTAGAAAAAAAAACGATAAGGAGTGCCTAGAGTGGGGGCGTATTTCGAGGCTTAGAGGTTGTTGATGTATAGGGGTTGCCATAGTTTTCCTGTGAAGTTGTTGAGAGGAGTGGATTGGGTCAATGGGGCTATAAGTGTTGTAAATGGACATGAAATTGTTTTGTTCTAGATGTCCATGCAAGCTACTTACAGTGTCACTGATTTTATGGCTATAACGTAAGCAGTTTCGTTGTTTAAACATAAGACCAGACATACAAGATGCATGCTATAGATCAGAAAAGAAAAATCGAAATACTCGATATAATTTTAGTCAGATTAGTACTAGACGATCTCACAAGCACTTGTAGACGCGATCAAGGCGAATCAACTGATAGACCGCTAGAGCGATTCTTCGTCAAGTTAGTAATAAATAGTTGATTTTTTTGGATAAGCAGAAAAGGAGTTGATTCTGACTTAGGATAATATTGGTGATGTGTAAGGTCAGATAGTTGTTTTGCAGTCTTTGGTCGAAAGCAATCCGACTGCGAACAATGTGAATTAATTGATATAGTTGCTCAAAAAGGTAAGAAAAAATTTATATAGGCTGTCGAATACTATTCGATTAAAGGAGATATGAAATGCACTACATACTTGAGAGAAGTTCAATCAATTATGGGAAATTAATTTTTGCAGACACTCATAAATAGCAAGTAGCAGACAAAAACATAAAGTTACTAGAAGAGGTAGTACGAGAGTATAGCTAACTATTTGTGATATCAAAGTTTATTAATTAAAAGAATATTTTGCATATGACAGTATAAATCTTATTTTTTTAATAAAGTTATGCATATCAAAAGTCAGTTGACGTCACGCGATCGAAAAAGATGTGTTTAACATCAATTTTGGTGATTAAACCTTTTTCTTAGGCTTGTTTTTAGTGCTCACATCCAGCGGATTTTTTTTGACTTTTCTTCATTCTCCACTTTTTCTAGTAAATTAGAAACTTCCCTCTTCTACCACATCTTGATCTCTCTTTTTCTATCTTATTTATTCAAGTAACCTTGTGAGTGAGCTTCGAGGTGTATGCTTTTTCTCACTCTGAATACTATTAATATAGATGAATAATTGCGAGCTCAGCGTATCGGTCGATTCCCTACGGTTGAAAGTGAAATTTCCTTCAAAAATAACAATCACGATCAAATACAGTACATGTTTGTTTACCTAGAAACACAGGAATTTGTGATAATAGATCAGGTTCCTCTAGGCACGGGTCCATTGAGTGCACCTGCTAAAAAAATAGTTTTGAGTGAAGTGCCATAAAATAAGTAAAAATGGGGTGAGCAGTAAAAGGTATTAATAAGTTAATTTAGATAGTCGGATCGGTTTATTTGCACTCGACGCAAGGAAGATTAGCGATTGGTAGCTTCACGCCAAAACTCAAAGATCTGTTAGCCAATCCTACTTTTGTGTAAAAACTAAAGAACGCGCCTGATAAGACTGCATAGCTAACGATGACGATCAAAATTGCATTAAATCAAGCTAAAAAACCATAGTCACCTAAAACAGTAACTGTTAAGACTGAGCCGGCTAGAGCATTGTCGCCGAAAGGCGAGCCAGTCAAAAAAGAGCTGTTTCGAGGTGATTCTATTGAAAAATAAAAGCCTAAAGAGTAGAACAGTCCTCAAGGTAATCCTTTCGCAATACTTTTGAGGAGTCTCAGCAACAAGCAAGAACCCCCGAAGGAATAGAAAAAAGAAAAAAGCTAATAAAAATAAAAATAAGATCTGGCTGTAGGTTTTCTTGCAACAACAAACAAATCAGTTTAGCATATTTAGGAACAAAAAAAACAAGTTGAATTAGGTCGGTAGATCAAAAATAAACGATTAGCTGCTCTTTTTTAAAATGCATCTGAAGCCAAGACATAATATGCGTAAAAATAGTTGCCTATACATGCAAAATAAAGTAAGATGGTAGACTCTCCTGCTATTGTGGTCACATCTTAAAAGAAAACAGTTCTTTCGCCTCGAACCAAAGATCCTCCTAGCTCCAAAGCCACTCCACTCGCATCTAATATAATGTCAACATAAAAGAAAACTCCTCTATCTCCTAAGGCATAGAAATCACCTCTGATCCCCAGAATGACAAGCATTCAAAAAAATCCAATGCTCAGAACCGCAGGATCACCTATCTAGCGAGGCGGGAGGGGTAACGTATAGACTCTAATGACCAAACTTGGAGAAGCGAGGAGAATTAGTTAGAAATAAATGAGATTATCTGAGCAACTTGCATAGATGGAGAGATAGCTAAAAATACAGCGATAGAGAGCGAACAATTTATAATTGTAGTTGAGACAGAAAGAGTATGCTTTGAGTACTTTGTAAAAATAATTGGCGCTGAGAGTCTAGAGAGGAGAGGGGATGTAGTCATAGATGAGGTAGAGGTACAAACGAGGGTCAACTTTGTAACAAAAAGTGAGGGAACTTTAATATCGTTTAAAGCATCTAACAGCTTAGAATAGTTAATTAACGCATAATAATAATTTGTTGCTGAGAAGGGGGTAGAAGAAAGATGAGTTTTATAAGGAACAAATGGCTCAACTCAATCAAAAATGCCAGAATTTGTAGAAATAAAAAGAACAGCTTGAGTACAAGCTTGATAGCAATAGCTCAACGTTACAGTAAGCGGTCAAAAAAGCACAACTATAGATGAAGTAGAAAATAAAGACTTCAACAGATTAAAAAAATATCCGAGACAAGAAAATATCCCAGCTCTAGAGAACAGTAGGTTAGCTAAAAGACGAAAAAACAACCCTCATCTAAAAAAACAAAGCTCTAACATAATAAGTAAAATAACTTCAAAAATCAACCAAATAGCTAAGGTAGTAGTAGCGCAATCTTAAAGACAGGATAGCTGATCTGTAGCTTTCCTTGAACACTAGCAAGATGTAGAAACAAGTGGTCGAGTAGTAACTCAGATAATAAAAATAAAAAAACTAGGTGAATAATCAACTGGCGTCTAAAATAGTGTTGAGTCAGCAACGAAATGCGGAGTTGCAGATGCAGATATAAAAACAAAAGTAGTAGATGTTGTAGCTGTAATAAACTCTGAAGTAAAAAATGTAGCAAATCCAATCACTATAGACTTAATTCTAGAAATTGTATTATGAAAATGTGTAGCAAGTGGAGTAGGCTTAAAAACGCAAGAATATTATATCGAGTTTGACACTATAGGTGCAGCAATTATAAAAAGCGATGGAAAAAATGAATCTGGTTTTGGCTAATACTCGTAAGGAACTAGAGGAGTATCGTAATAAGACTAAGAGTTAGGCTGGAGAGCTTGGAAGGATTTTGTAAGAAAAAGAAGAGGCGTTGAAGGTAGCAACCGAGGAGCTGGCATAGTAGCAGTAGAGAAGACAAACTGTAGAAGGAAAATTGGATGAAAATTCAAAGAAATTGATAGCAAAACTGGCATAATGTGAAGAACTATAAGGAAGAGTGCCTCAGTTGTAGGGTCAACTACACGTGGCTAGAGGTTAGATAGTGTTAAATCAAAACAAAATAACCTACTTGACCCAGCAACTGTAGCAAATGAAGAAAGCCAAAGAAGACAGAGAGAGCAGATTGGGCAAAATAGCCTAGTAAGGTGAGATGGCAATAAAAAACAAAGACTAACAAATCCACTAACTATAATCAAAATCAATGTAACTGCGTAGCTAACTCGTCCAAATGCAACACTAGATGTAGCGTAACGGCGAGGTCGTAGCTAGCAAAGTTAAGTAAATCAACGATCTAAAAAACCAGATCGAGATGAAGCGAAAATAATAAGGTATATACATAAACGCCAGAAGACAGCTATAACTGACGATAAGTTAATACAAAGATAAGGTGATTGATATGCATCAGCAGATTGATAATCTAAGGGAGGAATAGAAGAAATATATGGATCATTTGGAGGATATTGATAAGGTTATGGAGAGGACTTAGAGTACTTTTTAGTCGAGAGTAGAAGCTATAAGGGAAATGTTGAAGGAAAAAAAAGAGTTGGAAGAAGATATTTATATAGCAAAGGAGAAAAATGATAATTTGAACAAAGATTTTGATTAATTGAAGAAAAAAGGGACAGAGCTAGAGACAAAATTAAGCGCAAAAGAGACCTAACTCCAAGGTATGAGAAAATAGAAATAATAGTTACAAAGATACATGGACGCTACTTATGGCGAGATGAACAATAAAATTAAATAAAAATAAGCCGCAGCCGTAGTCATGTCTCTTTTCAAACTAGGCACCTAGAACAAAATGAAATAAGACTAAACCAAGATCCAATCATTTGGTGACAAAATGAAGAATCTTAATGAAAAAATATAGAGTATTGTACAGGAGAACCAGCAACTTAACGCTAAGATTGCTTCGATGAGGGAGGATCAAGAGAGGATGGGAAGGCAGTTGCAGAGTGCGGCGGATCGGGAGGCGGATTTTTAGTTTCAGAAGAAGGAGTTTAAGGAGAAGATCAAAGAGAAAGAGGGGATCGTGGGCAAGGGAGAGACCCAGACTCAGGCATTGAAAGATGAAATTAGAAAACTTAAGCAAGAAATCGCTTAATTAACAGCTTAACTCTAAACAAGAAGACAACTAGTAAGACAACACGAACATACTATCTAGTAATTGAGAGACTAAGTGCAGCGTCTTGACGCTGACATGGGCAAACAAAGACTAATCTGGTCAGCCAAGTAATAATAATGGTCAATACGTGACAAAGACATAAAGAAAAGTATTTAACTAATCCAACAATAAAATCAAAACAAACTATCAAAACTAACCTAACAAGACAATTAAAAAAAAAACCGACTAGGTCAACTAAACCACGCCCTCGATAACCTGCGTAAATAAAACTACGATCTTCAAACGGTAGCGTATGCCTAGAAAACAAATAATACTAAATTGAATAATATCCAGCAGGAGATAACGAATAGTATTGATAAGTTGTAGAAGAATAATCCATCGATAAAGTCCTATTATTTGATTCCGATTAAAGATTTGTTGAAGAAGTTTTAGGGGATTATGTCGGCTAGTGATAAGATGTATTAGGAGTTTGATAAGAAGAATGCGAAGAGAGAAAAGTGATGTTTTTTATTTATCATTTACAACAAATATAGTATCGTATACATTAATATTGTGATTGAAATAGATAGAATATGGTGTATCATGCGATGGATTTGCTTCTACAATGCTGGGTTCTGTGTCTGCGGTGTTATTTTCGTTTGTGACGCATGTACAGTCCTTACATTTCTTAAGTTTTTGTTCGCTATACGCTTATCACGCTGCCTATTTTGAAGTTAGATTTATAGTATCTTGCGTAGTATTCGTTAATTTTATCACTTTTGTAACAATTTTTTAAGTTTTTTAATCTTTTATGACTCTCACTTATAGTATATGCCCTTTCTATATTAACTTTAGATTATTTTATATTTTATTGTTACTAATACTTGCAACTAGGGTTAGGACATTAATAAATTCCTAATTTTTGCCTCATCTGATTGATCTCTGTCTACCCTAATTGCTCAAGTATCGAATCTATTTTGGCAACCGACTTTATTTTACTTTGTAAAGGCAAATGTCGAGTGTTTCTTATCGAATTCTTTTTGATATTTTTAACGTTTACCAGTTGAAGTCTATGCTGAAGAGTCATCTAACGGTAGTACTACTAAAATTATTATAAAGAAGATTTGTTTGCTTTGTTGTATAGTTTTTAAGCTAATGGATTTTTCATATGAAAGTCTATTTTTGGTTCATTTTATTACTATTTTTAGATGATTTCAGTAGCAACTCTCATAGTTGATCCTCCTATACTTTTTTTCTTAAATATTTTTTATCCAAATTACATCTACTAGTTCATCTATCTCTGCATCTAGCTTATCGTCTACTATTTTTCTTTCAATTTCGTTTATAAATACTGCATTTTATTATGCGAGTACTGCCCTATGAGTTGCTCTACGATTTAAGGATCGACTTGCTATGCATCTTGGAAAACGATATGTGCTCTTAGATAGTTCATTGAGGTGTTTAGATCGACGTTGAATTTTGCAGTTGCTTTTCTTACATCTAGAAGTAATTTTGCAGTTAATTATTGTATTATTGCTTGTAGGGTGGCTGGCATGTTATGATACGAGATGATTGTTCTTGGTTTTTTTATATTTTTTATGTGAACGGAGTTACCTACTTACGTGCTGATCTTTTTTGTGTTTCTAAAAGAATCACAACCATCTTGTTGTTGAGATCTATTTTTAAGTTGAGTGATAAGCATGCGTTAAATCTGATACTATAAAAATACCTATCAATCTATATAAACACAAAACAAATAATAAAAAGATCATACTTTCATTCCATCCTAAAATTTGTTTATCTTTATCTTGACTGATTTGTTGCTGGTCTAAAAATGAGGGTAAATAGGTTGACTTAGCATATTTTATGGTATTTTGCCTGACCATATCATATCATGATTTATGTAAAATTCTATCAATTTAAGAGGAATTTAAATGACGATTCTAAGTGAGTCATGGACTCGTGTTTTGTATGGAAGTTAGATTTGTTTTCCTTATTAGTAGATTGAGTGAGTGTATCCATCGAAGCAGATACAGTTAGGTTTGTTACAAGAATATTGATTTTGAAAATTTTAAGGAGTTATTATGCCGACTATTACCATTCTAAGGGTCAATCTCAGTACTCTGACTTAAAAATAGTGTCTTCCTTCGATTGGAACTGGGTTTTTGTTGTATATTTGACAGTAAAAAGTACCTTTTTTCTATAATTAATGCTATCTGACATTAAATTAGTTGTAATATTTGCAAGTTGGTTATATGTCTATCGCGATTCTCTGGCCAAATTTGTTTTCGAAAAGATGTTAAAGTCGTATTAGAGCGAAAGCTCGTCTTTTGATTTCACTCACATTTGACATTCTTAGTATTTTTTGCACTCGTTTTCGACCGAATAAGTGTTAGAGATCTTTCCAGTATTTGCTTTTCCAAAAGCCTTTGATGCTCACTGGATCGCCTTGTTCATTTTATGTTTAAGGTTGAGATGAAAAATATTATTAAATTTTTGCTTTAATAGATTAGTCTTAAGCTTTTTAAACTTAATTTTTAGGCTTTTTGGGTCGTCCTCGAGATCGTGGCTTATCAGTGCTTATCTTATTGTTCGTTTTTGATATAGAGACAACTTTTTATTATGTTTTTTACTAAATTTGTTATTTGTAACTTTTGTTTATTGTGGCTTAAGGAAAATGATCTTTCTGCTAGATTTTCTAGTTTGTAAAAAGATTTTATTATTAAGTTTTGGAAGTATCTTCATCAGAGCTATCGGATTGACTTTTCTACTATATTTTTTAATTATTGTCCTAAACTAGTTATTTTTTCTAAACTTTTTTGTAGTTTTTTTCTCTTAAATTTAGTCTTTTCTAGTTTTTTTGTTTAGTATTCCAGTTCTTCATTCTTTTTTATCGTGACCTTCTTAAAGACTAGCCATCATCACTATTTTCACGTCTTTTAACAATTTTCCATCTGCGACCTCTTTTCATAGCATTCTAATCTCCTTTTCTCTGCTATCTTGAAGCAAAAACACACTTTTGACTCAGGCTATATGCTGTATTTTGAGTGCTGATTTTCGTCTTGAACGTATCTAGTTGCATAGTTATTAAAATGTTGATTTTTCATTTGTTTTTACTGAAATTTGTACTTTTATAAGTCATCCAACATTCCAATATTATATTGATAATTTAAATCACTATGATGCAACGCCTCAAATCCACAACTAAAACAAAAAAGCCCCTCTAACCCCATATAAACACCATCAAACCAAAAACAAATAAAAACGATAACAAAGACGTCAAGACGAGAGTAGGATAGAGCAGAAAAACTACAAGAAGATAGGGTCGATAGAGTGAAAGTAAATAGAGGGAGAGCAAGGATAAGGATAAGATAAAGAAGAATTAGAAGAAGAAATCTAGACAAAAATCAAGTGGGAAAAGAGGGTAGTAGCAGGTTATTAATATGAAACAAGATTTGAAGCTTATAATCAGTAGAAATCAACAGAAACATAAAGCCATGGTGCCTGATGTATTGAGTAATATCTAAAAAAACTGCAAAATTTTACGAAAAATACATTAAAAGTAACAAAAAGCTGGAAAGAGTTCTAACCTTGTAAGCAACCATACAAGCAAAGATAAAAAATAACATCCAACAAACAACAAAAGTCACTAGATGGGCAGAAACACAAACAAAACTTCAAAAGATCAGTTCAAAAGTAACCGACATAGTATGATCGTTCCAAGCAGCATCCCGACACCCATTCCTAATCAAAAATCAAGCTCGAAAGCAGATATAAATATCCTCTAGCTAGTCAAATTATACAAAAAGAATTTTTAGATATAGGAGATTAAGATTGATAAGAGTGGCAAAAATACGAATTACAACACGAATCAATCGAGAAACAGCTCATCTCTTATGCAGTCGCATGGGGTCGGAAGGGATAATTAAAAATCAATTCAAATCAAGGCATTAAAAGTGTAAAGTTTGATAAGAAGTCAGCAGAATAGTGCAAGTAAAGAGAAGGAATCGAGTCGGAAATAGTCCAGGTAATGCAGCAGAGAATAAAATGTTTAAAAATAACATTCTAAACAAAAAAATCATGAGAAAACTTCATCAAAAGATTAGCGTAATTCTCAGCAATAGAAATTGATGAGACAACTTTTCGAGAGCTAGTCTTCTGCTAGCAAAGCCATGGACCGAAGATAGCTTTAAAAAAGGTTCTAGAATTCAAGCTATTATGTGTGTCCTGTGCCAGTAGAGAACAGTCTGCTTGGATGCTCTATTACTCTTGTGGAAGATAATTTGATATAGGAAGACAGTCTGGGTTGCTAGCTCGAGCTTTGATGTTTTGCATTTTACCATTCAATCACATATTGTATATTATATCGATCATAAATGAAGAAAAAATAAAAGTGAAGATAGATATAGATATTTGTTTAGATAGACAAATTTATATCAGAAATGGTCTTAGGGTTGCGTGGAGTTAACGAAGGCTGTGTGTGGTCTGACTAATCTTGATTTTTAAAGCTTTTCGTATTATTTTGCCAACTGAAGATAGTCTGGCACAGATTCTACGTATTATGATTAAGTACCTTTCTTTATTATGATATTTCTGTATTTTAGATTTTCTTTCCACTACTGAGAAAGACCTCTGAGACTGTACTCAGATCTGACATTTTCGAGTTTATCGATGATCTTCTAAATCCCCCAAAACTTACAATATTTTCCCTCTGGATACTACTCGATTAATTTCTCCTTTCCCTATTCTTCAATTCCATAAAAGTTTGTTTATTTGACGGAATCGTTCTGGGGATAGGATTGATAGTATTGCACATGGGTTCCGTCTCTATCTTCAGCATTCTACTAAGCAAATTTTTATTATGCCTTGCCATTTAATTCTCAACGACTGTATGAGATCGAATGTACATTTATGGTATTTGTTAAGTCTTTTGGAGAGGGAGAATGATGGTTTCCAGGGTTATTCTATTTTGATGCCGGGGCGGATGTTGCGTAAACTTTGACGGTGTTTTTGGTAGGTGAGGACCTGGGTGGGTGGACGGGTACTTTCATTTTTTGGGAGACGGGTTTGTTGTTGTATGCTGTGTTCCACATTCGATGTTCGATTTTGTATTATAATAGAAACAGAAAAACAACATATATAGAATACCATCATTGATGATAGGAAAGACACTTTAAAGCATGATTTTGAGTTTTTGTAGATTTTTTGAGTATTTTGATCAAAAATTTAATACTTTTGTATTTTTGAAGTCATGGGTATTCTGAGTGAATTGACTGAGGCTATGGCGCCTATCAACCCATTTTGATTTATAAATAGAGTCTCACAATGTAGCTAAGCAGCGTCATGCAAATCTTCCAAGAACTCAACAACTCCTAAGCACTCCCAAAATCTCACAATTTCTAGCTAGCCCGACTCTTCCGTCTTGACCCCGTCCTGTTCTCGCACGCATGGTAGCAAGCATATCTCAAAATCTTCAAGATCTTCCACGAAAAAGCTAATAGAAAGATGCCGGTAAAGTACTAAAAACTTTCAGAAACTTTCTTTCAGAATTTGCTCTAATCCAAAGATGATCAGGTGACGGACTTGTTTAATTTCTTCTTGCAGTTTTTGGCGGAAGCTGCCTTTTCGAGTATCACTGGAGTTCGCATCACTGCTTCGAGGATGTTGTTTGTGCACTTGAAGATGGATGTGAATAGGGTGAATCAAAAAGTGAGGGAAAATATTTTGGGTGCGATTTTTTATCTACTGAGGTTGAAAGTGTCGACATACAAGCAGATGGGGATCAAGCTGGCCTCCTTGGTGCTAAAATGGACTGATTCTTTGAGAGATAAGGTCGAAAACTAACTTTTCTTTCTAATGGCAACATAGGATAACGAACAAATACGCAAGCTAGCCTTGACTAATATTTGGTTAAATAATCATAATCTTCCAAGATTTCTTGTTAGACTTAGAGACACTTCATCCTAAGTAAGAACGATAGTTATAAAAAAACTGAAGACAGAGGCATTCAAATTGAACGAAATGCATCCTCAGCATAGATTAAGACTCCTATACGATGGCTACGGTAACAAAGAAAGTGATGTCTAGCAAGACACTCTTGAATATTTTTCAAGTTTTTTCAAATAAAACAATTAACCTTAAGCTTTCAGATAGTTCATCTAACTTATGTAACCTGATCTTCTTTTACTGCATCCTCACATCTACGCAGTTTTCTAGAGTCTTTTGGGTTAGATGGTAAACCAACATCTTTCAAACGATCACTTGATAGTTCTCACCAATCACATATGTCAGACGGTTAAAATGATAGTCAGAGGGGAGGTAAGTAGATGTCGATAGCTGATTTGGTTGAAACATATAATGAAGGCTTAGAATAGTCAACTTAGATCAGTGTTTGAATAAGCTATTCCAGCGGGAACTTAGCTAGCTAAATGTTTGCTGAATCTTGTAGCAGGAAAAGATCTTTTTTCGATAAACGAGTGCATAGAGCTATTTGCCTTGCAGAAATCTGCGGATTAGTTGGGTCGCAATAAAATGTTCTAAGCCCTAAGACAAGTTTTATTAGAAATTCGATATTTCTCACCTGAAAGACATCTGACAGGTTATTAAAAAGACGATGTATGCCCTTAGATCAATCTTGAAGAAATCTAGCACAAAAAATTACTACTTTCTTACTTCGATTTACCACCTATAACCAACTCATATGACCTGATACCGAAAGTCACAAACGCAATGAAAGCCTTATGGCCTGATCATTACTAGATCGAGCTTAAACAGATGATGGCGGATTGGTATAATCCTGAAGAAAATAGTTTGCTTAAATAAAAGGAAACTATTTTGAGCAATATACAAAAATTATAGGCTCAAGGGGATATGAGGTTGATTGATACTTTAAAAGGCAAAATTAGGGCTATAGATGATCAACTAGATACTCAGAATTCGAAGTCAAAATTGATAATAACATCGATTAGCAGACTTAAACCTAATGCATCGATAGATGACTATATGCCGATTATCAGGGAAGAATTGGTTAAGACCGATCAGTCTCAGGGTCTCTTCATGCTTGCACTTTATTGCCTTTAGAGCCAAGAAAGAACCTAAAACTATTTGCCCATCTTTTGGAAACAATTTAAATAAAAAACAAGCACAAAACCTCATATCATGACATCACTCAAAGCCATGACAGATCTAGCAGTCAGATTCGACCTAAGTCTCACTCAACCTGACCCTTAGAGCAATTTTACTTTCCCTCTTTTCATCTAGCGACTCTCATAGCTGATCATATGTTCGGACCCAGATTTAAGGATTTTATCGATATAAAGTTTATGTAGATTGCTCTTCCATGGTCGGATAGGCTAACCACATCGATAGAGTTGCATGGTCAGACTGTTATTCTTGTGGTGGGAAACAAGTTCAACTTAGGTAAGCGCGAGAGCAGTGCATACCATCTCTATTTTTGTTCGACAGTTCCAATAAAAAGGACTAAATGAGGTCAGAAAAATGTCATAAGCAATTTGCATTTTTTTTAAAGTACTCCTCAACGCTCATTCTTAAGGTTTCGGCTTGAACAAATTAAAAATCACCTACAACTTGAAAGCATAAGAGTTTATCAGAAGATCTTTGGTGATTTCGATGACTGTTCTCAAATATCATAAAGAAAATAGACAAGTTATATGGAGTTATCAGTAAGATTCGGCTGAGCTGGGTCCTCAAGAATTGTTCTTGTTGCTGGCTTTGAAAAATTAGTATTTGGTTACTTTGATTTAAAAGGCTTTAGTGGTATGTGATTTCATGGAGGATGCACCTTTGTAGACTCTTATTTTGGTCAAACAAAGAGTATAAGAAACTTTGGAAAATCTTTCTGAGCGTAGAAACAGACAAAAATAAGCTCTAAAACAGCTGTAAAAAGATATATAGTAAAAAATCCAAGTAAAAATGCAATAAACTTTCAACGAACAGCTACTAAGCGGACTCAAAAAATAGCTCTAATAATATGAGCTTTTGGTCGAAGGCTCATCACAACGTATATTTTCATAACTGAAAGAAGCATAGCTATTAGTATAGAAAGCTTTGTAGTTAAAAGACGAAGATTAGCGAAGTTCTGAAAGTGCAAACGAGTAATCTTAGTAGGAATAGGAGTTGTAGAAATCAAAAAGCAATAAGAAAAAAAATTTGAATAGGATTTCGTAGAAGCTTTAGGAGGATGAGATGGAGTCGCCGAAAAAGAAAAATAACAAGAAACCAGCCAAGAAGAGAGATAGTAACTTTAAATAGGGCGGAAAGGGAAGAAACAGAAAGAAAATGCCATCACCTGAGCCTGAAAAATCATCAGAAAAGCCTCCAGGGGTCAGCAACATAACGTATCGTACGAGAAGTAGACACCAAGTATGATCTCTATGATTTGCCTTTAATATTCATATTATTATTATTGATGGCATGTTATACATAAGAGTGCTATCACTCGAGTTAGGTCCTTAGATTCCATTATCCCTCATTTTCGACATAAACATAACTGCTACTTTTCTCCTAATCAGCCACAGAGACACTCAACGTATTTCCAGTGATAGATTGAGCTATCCTAAAAATCGGATAATCATGTTGGCAGATCTTCTTGCTGCTAGACAACTCATTTTTCTCGAAAGAACTCAATTAAACGCTTCCATCCTTGATAATATATAAGTTACTTCTGAACTGCTGAAAAGTTGATAGGTGATC
>Ga0169931_10007473_pt1 | contig 16185 bp, 13 predicted proteins | sample Kivu_15m_20L_FD_129675 | JGI IMG/M metagenome (GOLD analysis project Ga0169931, IMG submission 129675) | Freshwater microbial communities from Lake Kivu, Western Province, Rwanda to study Microbial Dark Matter (Phase II) - Kivu_15m_20L... | ecosystem: Environmental > Aquatic > Freshwater > Lake...
AAGATTATCAAAGCAGACAATGGAGGCAGGCATTAGACCAAATATCAGACCAAATAAAGAAACCTGTGCCATCGCATAAACCGCTTTTTGAAAGTGATAAAAAAATCTTCGATAACATCAAGGATGAAAGAGATGCAGTTATGCGAGAAATACTCATAAGCGCTACAATAAGATCGTTGACGGCTGTGCGCGAATCTCTAGATGATGCTGCACTAAAAGACTCTGAAAGGCAAAGATTTGAACGTCTAATCTATTGGGCAAGAGAAGCAGGTTTTAATTGCTACGATTTTTTCGATATGAGGTGGCACGATTCGTCCATTTTTAATTGGCACGATTTTTTCTACATGAGGGATTCATCGATTGTAATAAGCGACCCATGTAAGACATTCGCGAAGACTCTGCTTGATATAAACAAATTTACCGATTTTGTGCGACGCTTGGTTTTGACGCAATTCCTTTATATTGACGGTGGCGAGAAAGTGACTCTTAACGATGACCCAATGAACACAAATTTTCAGTCGCAGGAACTTCCTGATAACTTAAAAAGAAAATATTGGCGATACAAGCCTAAAAATAGTAAAAACGTATGTGATATATTATTCACAACAGCAGAAGAATACCAGCTTGTGCATGCAATAAACAAAAATTGGCATATGCCTTGGGAAAAAAAATCAAATATACCTCCGTCTTGGCTCAGTAAGAATAATATTCAACATACTTCTAAATTCCCTGATGATGATGCTGCTTTATCTAATAGGACATGGGAGTATTGGATGAGCGAAATAATGCCTGCTCCCACTGCTATGAAAGCATAAATAATGGCTATAACACCTGTTGCAGAGCCAGTTATGCGTTAAAACATCATAGTATAACAAAACTCATTAATACTTCTGAAACTAGATCATATTGCAAATATTTGTTTTCATCATTTTATTGCAAGAATAATTGAAACTTGTAGAACTAAATGATATTACATCCATCATCTTTTCTTGCGAAAATCGTAAACGTAATGCAAGCCTTTTTTGCGCTTGCTGCTAAACCAATTCCAGAACATAAGCACACGCTTTGTAAAACGTATTGGCTTGATACGCTTTTGCAATATATCAATCCATTCTGTTAGTCTCTTATAAAAAATATGGCGAAATAATGCAAAGAAAAAAACCATTGAAAACACTAAAATAATTTCAACATGATAAAACCTGATTAGGTCTAATATTTGAGATAAAACTATCACTTGTCTCGATTATATCATAAAAATATTAGTTGAGGAAACAGGAAAATTCTTTAGCAAAAAACCAACTTCTCAAGAAAACTAACTAGTACCCCATTGGACCCATGCCGCCTGGAGCTGCTTCTTTTTCTTCTTTTGGAATGATTGTTACTGCAACATCAGAAACGAGCAACATGGCAGCCGTTGTAGCCGCATTCTGTAAGGCACAACGCACAACCTTAGCAGGGTCAATTACACCCATCTTCAACATATCGCCAAACTTGTTGTTACGCACGTCCAAACCAAAGTGTTTTTCACCCTTTTCATGAGCCTGCTCAATTTTTTCAAGCACAACAGCAAAATCTTTTCTGCCAGCATTTTCAAGAATCTTTTGCAATAACGCCTCAGTTGCGTTATAAATTGCTTCTATACCAATCTTTTGATCTCCGCTTGATTTTTCAATCAACTTCTTCAATCCACGACGCGCGTATAACAAAGCCGCTGTGCCACCAGGAACGATACCTTCAGCAATTGCAGCTTTAACCGCTTGCACAGCATCGTCTACCCTATCCTTACACTCTTTAGCAGCCTCTTCAGTCGGGCCGCCAACTTTCAAAATAGCCACGCCACCTGTAAGCTTTGCCAAGCGCTCTTGCAGCTTTTCTTTATCATAATCTGATGTCGCATCATCAATAGCCTTCTTAATGTGCTTGATACGAGCTTTTACACTATCACTTGCTCCTGCACCTTCAATAATTGTTGTTTCATTCGCATTTACAACAATCTTACGCGCTGTGCCCAAATCTTCCATTGTAACTTTATCTAGCGTGTAACCTACTTCTTCAGAAATTACTGTTGCACCTGTTAATGTTGCAATGTCTTGACAAATTTCTTTACGACGCTCGCCAAAACCAGGAGCCTTAACAGCAACCGCTTGCAATACTCCACGCAACTTGTTCACAATCATTGTTGAAATTGCTTCACCATCAATATCTTCTGCAATAATCAACAAGCTGCGTCCCTTTTCATGCGCAAGTTTTAACACAGGAACAATGCTTTGAGCTGAGCTAATCTTCTTATCATAAATAAGAATCAACGGACTTTCGAACTCTGCAATCATTTTTTCTGTATTTGTAGCAAAATATGATGAGATATATCCTCTATCAAATTGCATGCCCTCAACTACCTTTAGCTCATGCTCGCGAGTTTTTCCTTCTTCAACATTAATCACCCCATCATTGCCAATTTTCTTGAATGCATCAGTAATTAAATTGCCAATTTCTTGATCGCCGTTTGCAGAAACCATAGCAACTTGATTGATCTTCTCATAATCGTTGTTGATAACCACTTTAAGCTCGTTCAACTCATCAACAACAACTTCAAGAGCAGAATCAATGCCTTCTTTAATTAACACAGGATTAGCACCCATACTTGAAGCTTTAAGAACTGCCTTGAATATATTTGCTGCTAACACGATAGATGTTGTTGTGCCATCACCAGCTTGATCTACTGTGTGGCTTGCTGCTGTCTTGAAAAACGTCGTTATACAATTTTCAATTGGATCTTTGAATTCAATTGCTTTTGCTACTGATACTCCATCTTTTGTCATTTTTGGCGCCCCGTATGGTTGCTCTACTAGCACCATTCTGCCTGATGGACCTAATGTAGTGCCGACTGCCCGCTCAACTGCTGTAATTGCTTTTAGAGCAATCTCTTTAAGCTCTTTATCACATGTAATCATTTTTGCCATAATAAATTTTCTCCTATTTCTTTTTGCTTATCTTTATTTTTTTGCTTTATTTCTTGCTTTCAATTCCAAGAATATCTTCCAACTTTATTATGATGAATGTCTCGCCATTTTCATCTTTAATTTCTGTGCCACCCCACTTTGGAAAATACGCAATATCACCAACTTTAATATCAACTTCTTTGTCTTTTTCAAACTTACCTACAGCAAGCACTTCACCTTTGGTTGATTTTTCCTGCGCGTTTTCAGGAATGATGATGCCTCCAGACTTCGTTTCAGGCTCGCTGCGCTTGATCAACGCTTTTCCTAGTAATGGTTTTAAATTCATAGTTGTTCCTTTCTGTTAATTAGGTTGTGCAGAATGCACTTATCTAAATAAAATTCTAAAATTACAGACTCGATTAGTCAATGTTTTGTTTTTTGATTCAAAAGATTGATAAAAACGAGCAATTCAAACTTGTAGTATAAACGGCAAAAGACTAAGCTGACTTAATTCTGTATCAGATATCAACTTAGTAGTTTCTATCGAATATTAAAAAAGAGCTATTGAGCGGCTTGTTTTATTTCCTGGCCTATTTGCCACCTATTTTCCTACTAACCCCAAAATCGGACCAATTTTCTTAATAATCTTTGCCCCAAGTGGCGCTACATTAAATGATGCAAGCACGAAGCCGAACGTCTTTGGCGTAGCTTTCGGCTCGTCTAAACTAACTATGCCGATAATCTGAGGATCATTTGTAGGAAAAACAAAGCAATATGTACAAACGCTATGCTTATCAACATATTTTCCATCAATGAGCTTGTTTGCCGTGCCAGTTTTGCCGCCAATTTCATATCCAGCAACTTCATTCTGTTTGCCATACCATGAACTTGAAAAAGTCAAACGCAATAAATATCTTATTTTATCGCATGTTGATTGTTTTATAATTCGCTTTTGCTCGTTTTTTGAATTAGGATAATTTTGCAAAATATGCAGCTGACTTTCAAACCCTGTAATCATGCGCAACATAGCACGCATGTATTGTGCGTTTGTAGTTGCAAGACTATGCCCGTAGGCTGCAGTAATACAAGTTGCCAAGCTCCATTTTTTGGGAATCAATCCACGCGCTACGCTTAAATTATCAATCTTCATATCCTCAAAAATTCCAACGCGCTCAAAAAACTCAACCTGTTTTTGCGCGCCAGCTTTTATGGTAAACAAACCATGAACGATGTTAGAAGACTTTGCAAAGGCTTTCTCAAAAGAATAAATGCAATCTTTCGTACGTTTATCCACATCATGAATTCTATGCTTGCCCACCTTCAATTCTGCAGGTGCAAAAATTTCTGTTTTCACATCAACTAAATCATTTTCTAATAACATTGCTGCATTAATTGTTTTAAATATAGAACCGCGCTCTGCAACATGTTGCGTGTTTAAATTAACAGCTTCCTGATCATTTTCATGAGGATTCACATCACTGTTACTTGATTGCGAATATGAAGCAAGCACACGCCCAGTTTTTGCACAGATAATCATGCCATAGCCAGATTTAGCACTAAATTCTTTTTTCGCCTCATCAAGCACATCTTTGAGCACAAATTGAATTGGCATAGAAAGCGAAAGTTGCAACGGTTCTTTGCTTTTTTTCAATTTAGAATCAAATGCAAGCTCCACTCCGCTAATACCATTGTTCATATCATCAACACGACCTAAAATGTGCACGCATAATCCACCAAGCGGATAGAAACGGCGCATATCTCGTGCAACATATAAACCAGAATAATTTAATTGGCTAATTGCTGATGCTTGCCATGGCGCAATATGACGCAAAACCCATACAAACTTTTTTGAAGGCACTGCAAAACGAGCTGCAATTTTTTCTCGCTCAACATTCAAAATTTCTGATAAATCGTTTATAATTTTCTCTTTTTCTAACACCTCATGTGGAATGATATAAACCGATTGAGTGCCAATTGTAGTAGCAAGCAACACACCAGTTGAATCAACAATATCTGCGCGCGCCGTCTGCAGCTTAACAACGCCTACTTCCTTGTAAAACAAGTAACTGGTTAACTTCGTTGCTAATGGAAGAAAAAGGCACAATGCGAAAATAATTAATCTGCGAATCATTTTAATCATGCTGAATTATCTACCTTTATTTAAGGCGCTCACCTTAGCTTGTTGCTGCTTTTTTTGTTCTGCAATATTAGTTTTTTGATCATTTTTTTCTTTTAAGGTTTGCTTCTTCTTTTGCGCGTTTTGGATGCTTTTGTTTTCATATTTTTTGCGCTGTTTTCTTTCTCTCTCTTCTTTTTCGAGCCTATCTCTCTCTTCTTTTTCTATCTGCTCAACATGGGCAAAACCTGCTTTGATTTTTTGCACGTCCTTCATCTGCTTGGGCTCTATTGGACGCCAGGTTGGAAGACACAATTTTGCCAATTTTTGCAACCTACTATTTTGATTTAGATATGTCCATTCCACCTTCAACAAATTAATATTCTTCTTACGAGCATTAACTTGCTTTTTCAAAGATGCAACGTTTTTTTCTATATAAAACACATAACTTTTAGCAATGCCAATTATAAACACCGAAAGCAAAATTATATGCTTTAATTTCAATTTCATTTGCATTGCTTGCCCTCCCTATTAGCATTCTTTTTTTTATTGCTTCTTTTCTATTGAGATGTTTTAATCATCCAACGCAACTTTGCTGAACGCGCACGTGCGTTGTGCTCAATTTCCTTAGTAGATGGCAGCTGCAAAAAACTCACTTCATTTGCAAAAAAATCTTTAACAATCTTATCTTCAAGCGAATGAAATGTTAGCACTGCTAGACGTCCGTGTTGCTTCAAAATTTTCCTTGCTTCAATCAACGCTTTTCTAATATGCGTGAACTCATCGTTTACATGTATACGAATAGCTTGAAAAATACGCGTTGCTGCATGCTTGCCATCAAATTCGTTATACTTTGCTATTATATCCACTAGCGCAAATGTTGTAGTAATCTCACCGCTTTTACGTTGCTTAACAATTTCTTTTGCAATGATGCTTGCGTGCTTTTCCTGACCATACTTTTCAAAAACATCAGCCAACTCTTGCGCGCTTGCTGTGTTAATCCAGGTGCGTGCACTTAATTCTTGAGAAAAATCAAAGCGCATATCAAGATTGCCATTCTTTGAAAAAGCAAAACCACGATCAGCATCTTCAATCTGGTTGGAAGAAAAACCTAAATCAAGCAAAATTCCATCAACCTTCATCGGCGCGCCCTTATTACCCCAAACCTTATCGATATTCGCAAATGATGTGTGCTTGATAAAAAATGTATGAGGATAATCTTTTTCAACAACGGCCGCGCGATCAATCGCTTCTTGATCACGATCAAGTGCTAGCACTACAGCTCCATGTTGTAACATCGCACGCGTATGACCACCTGCACCAAATGTTCCATCTATATAAAAACCACACTCGCGCACTTTCAATGCGTCCAACACTGGCTGCATCATTACTGGAATGTGCACCTGAAATGAAGCAGCTTGCATTCGAGACTCTGCTGAATAATTTGATACTTCATGATTGCTTGAATTCATATCCGTGTTCGTGTTAGAACTTAATGAAAGCATTTCTTGAATTGTCATAATACTCTTCCTTATATACCCTTTCGCCTACCCTTTTTGATGCAATTTTGCGCGCACACTTCTTTGATGCTTCGTGAATGCTTGCGGATTCCATAACTGAAACGTCGCGCCACGACCTACAAAAGCTATTTTCGCTTCAGATTTTTCGCTTCCATTAAAAGCAATACCAGCGTGTTCAAGCAGCTCTTGAGGAATCACAACACGGCCATCTTTATCAAAACGCAATGTCACAGCATCAGCAAACACTGCCGATTCAATCGATTCGCGATCAATTGCAAATGGATCCATTGTTTCATCAATTTGCTGACTCAACTTCTCCATCCGTTCCATGCTGAAACAATCAACAGCGTTCAGCTTGTGAGATCTGAATGCCACAAATGAATGACATTTATCCAACACGACGCGAAATTCTTTTGGCACAACAACTCTGCCTTTGTTATCAACTGGATTTATAAACGTCGAAAGGAATATAGCCACTTTAATATATGATCTATTACGCAGTGATTTTTGTCAATGGGATAATCTGGGATTTTCTGGGATTTTTCCACATTTTTTTCCACAGACTGGGGAAAACTAGATTCATCCAGCTACCAGAGCCGAAATTAGAGCCAGTTGATGCTTTATTTTAATATCCCATCGCTTGTCTTATAAAAAAAAGCCGATTTTGCTGCTAAATAGAATGTTTTGCAAATGAGCGATCAATGCCAAAGGGATCCAAATGCTCTCTATTATCTACATCCAATTTTTGCTATCATCGTTTTACTATGAAACTATTGAAATTCTCACCAATAGCATTGCTTATTACGTTGCTATCATTCTCACCAAACGCAATTGAACCACTAGCATGGAAAACATTTGCCTTATTTGCCTCAACAATATTGGCCTTAATTCTTCAATCAGCAAGCATGGGCGCGGTTGGATTTATCAGCCTTAGTGTGGGCGCTCTTATTGGTGCATTTACAATAAAAGATGCAATTGCAGGCTTTGGCGCGCCACTTGTATGGCAAATTGTGACTGTATTCTTTATTGCACGAGGATTTGTGAAAACAGGCTTATCAAAACGCATCTCATTTCATATTATTAAATTTTTTGGCAGAAACGTTCTTGGCCTAAGCTATGGATTTGTATTTGCAAATTTCACACTTGGTCCGTTGATTCCTAGCTGCGCTGCAAGAATTGGAGGTATCATTTTTCCAATTGTCCGTTCAGTTTCAGAAACATTAGGCAGCGACCCGGAAAATGGGACTCATAAAAAAATTGGCTCTTTCCTGACACTCCTTTGCTTATACGGCAATGCAATAGTATCAGCCACATTTCTAACTGCAATGGCAGGCAATCTAATTATTAAAAGCCTAGCTAGTGATGTTGGCCTGCAACTTACATGGCTCAACTGGTTTCAAGCATCGTGCGTGCCAGCATTTTTATGCATCCTGACTATGCCTTTATTGCTATACACAATCTATCCTCCACAAATAAAAGACATTTCAAAAACACGTAAGTTAATTGATCAAGAATTATCGAAACTAGGCAAATTCTCTCAACAAGAAAAGCAAATGACAATTATTCTGCTCTCTATTCTATGCGCATGGGTCTTTGGAGATTATTTCAAAATCGATGCAATTCTAGCATCATTCATTGGCCTTAGCTTGTTGATTTTGTTCAACATCTTGAATTTTGAAAAAGACTTGCTGACAGAAAAAGAAGCGTGGCATACATTAATATGGTTATCAGCGCTGTTGATGCTTGCACGCACCCTTGAAACAAGCGGATTCCTTGAATTTTTAGTAATGAATTTGAATCAAATGTTGGTTGGATATAGCTGGCAAATGGCATTAACTGTATTAGTTCTCGTTTATGGTTACACTCACTATTTATTTGCAAGCAACTCATCGCATGTTAGCGCAATGTATGCAATATTTCTTGGCACAGCAATAAAAATGGGCGCGCCTATAATGTTGGCTGGCCTGGTTTTTGCATTTACAAGCTCACTGTTTGCGGGACTATACTACTACACTTCAACAGAAGCGGTTATATTATATAATTCCAAATACGTTCCAATGAAAGACTTTTTTAAATATGGAATAATAATTACAACGTATCTTTTTCTACTTTGGATGCTTTCAGGAATCGTTTGGTGGAAAATGATTGGATTGTATTAATTAGAAGTTTATAGGAAAACGATATGCAACAATTAGAAAAAATTTTGAAAGAGACGCTAAAAAAGCACAAAGAGCTATTTCAAGATGAAAATTTTGTGAACACTCAAGAATTCGCGCAAATGATTGACGAGATGAAAATCACTCTGCCTAATATAGGGTCTAGAAATAAAATAGATTGCCATTATTGCTCTAATATTTTATTCAGATTGCGAAGGTTTTTAGCTGCAGGATTTGAAGAAAAATTGAGCGCAGCATTAAAAAACTCACGAACGGAAAACAACCAACAAATGATTGTCGATATCCAATTTATCAACGGATATATCAACATGAAAGTCAGCGCCAGCGTTTTTGCAACAATCACACGCGACATTTTAAATAAAGACATTTTTCCAACACTTGGACTAGATGAATCTGGAAAAAAACGAAAAGTGAATGTTGAGTATTGCTCGATCAATCCAACTGGCTTCCTGCACATTGGACATGCGCGTAATGCAATTCTAGGCGATTCAATTGCTCGCATTCTTGATAAAGCAAATTTCGATGTAACAAAAGAATACTATGTAAATGATGCTGGAAACCAAATTGCACTTTTAGCACAGTCTGTACAAGCGAGATTTTTTGAATCAATCAACAAAGCAGATAAACATCCATTCCCTGAAGGTGGATATATCGGCAGTGAAATTAAAGATATCGCTAAACTTGTGAATGAAGAAAATACGCTTGAAGAAATTGGGGCAATTGCTGTTAACTATTTTTTGAATGAGATAAAAAAAGATCTGTCTGATTTGAAAATTCATCATGATGTATGGTCACATGAAAAAGATATAATCAAGTCTAACTATATTGAAAAAGCAATAGATGTTCTTACGAAAAAAGAATACATATATAGTGGAACTCGCGATTCAAAGAAAGCTGCAAAAGGCAAAGAGAGGCATGAAGAATTGCTGCTGCTCAAAACAACAACATTTGGCGATGATGAAGATCGACCGCTGAAAAAGCCAGATGGCGAATGGACATATCTTGCGCCAGATATCGGTTACCACTTGAACAAAATAGAACGTGGATTCAATTATCTAATTTGCGTGTTAGGCGCAGACCATGATAGCTATGCGCGTAGAATAAAAATTGCTGTAAAATTATTGAAAGAAGATATTGAGCATCGCACGCCAATCGTGCAAATGGTTTCGTTCGAACATGATGGAAAACATGTTAAATTTTCTAAGCGCGCTGGCAATTCAATTAGAACGCATGATTTTATTCAACAAATTCACCCTGATATCTTGCGTTTCATGATGCTTGCAAAAACCCCTGGCACTCCTTTTGTTTTTGATTATGAAAGTGCATGCACAATTTCAATGAAAAACCCTGTTTTTTATATCCAATATGCTCATGCACGCGGACACTCAATTTTCAGAAACACGCAATCAAAAGCATGCTTGCACATGGATGCATTTACATTTGAAATAGAAGAATTTCAAGAATTGCTGATGCTGTTATCCTCATTTAAAAATGTGCTAAATGATGCTGCATCTCAACTAGCTCCGCACACGATTGCAAATTATGCGCAACGTGTAGCAGAGGCAATGCACAAACTCTGGCAAGTTGGAAAAATAGATAGCTCAAAGCGCGTTATTGTTGAAGGTAATGATAAAGAAACTGAAACACGTCTTGCAATCACGCAAGCGTTTTTAATCGTACTTGGAACATGCTTAGAAATACTGGCAATTAATGCGCCAGAAAGCATGAACTGATTAAGCGCAAAAAAGCAATTGTAATATTGGAAAATATGTAAAATAAATGCTATTGAATATGTATGATAAAATTCAATATATTTCTATTAATATGCTTAGCGCATACACTTCCAGCACGAGCTCCAACCCCCGATGGTGCAAATGAATTGCTTTTTTAGACTCCAGAAGGAGGTGTTTTTTGCGAATTTAAAGTAACATTACCTACATCTAAATTACCTACAATCCATGAGTGGCCAAAAACTTTTATCGACCTTCAAATATTTATGAACAAGAATGGTGTTAATTAATTAATCGAATTCTTCAATAAAAATCCCTATACATCATGGCCATCTGCTGCAATTCAATTCTTGGCCGAAAACGAAACAGACAAAAGAGAACTGGAAGAACTGAAAAAAAAGATAGAGACTTGTAAATCGCTTCGTCACAAATGGATAGAAATATTGCTACATCAAACTCAAAAGAGTTTTTCGCCTTATGCGATGCTTAATGAGCGATTCAAGCAACTTAATATTCGACTTGATAAAATTGCTCAACCTCAACTTGCTCCACTTGAATTGCCTCAAATGCTTGAAAATATTAGAATTGCTAGCAGCAGTTTGTTTGATATTTTACAAAGTCTCAGTGTTAGCTTTCCACCTGAAATGAAAGAAATCGCTTCGAAATTTCGGTCAAATGCTCCAAATATGAGTTGTCATGAGCTTATTCCCCTCAATCACTCAATTTACAATGGCATAATTGAAACTTTGAAACGTACGGCTAAAATGCCTATAGCTGGATTCCAAGCTTACATGGTGCTATATTTATACCTTCTTAAATCAGGAGCATAAAACCTACAGCTTGTTTGAGCAAAGCATGCCCATGGACCCTCAGCTGATTGGAAAACGCATTTAGCCTTACAATAAACTTACATTGATCAAGTAACTTAGTTACGGAACACCTTATGCTCCAAGAGCGCGGCTATTGCCTAAAAAACAACATATTGTAATATATTAATATATGAGAAAAATTTTTACTACATTGCTATTAAATTGCATTAACTTCGGTGCTTCCGACTGCAGCGCCAAGAACTAGAGAAGAAGAAGAAGAAGAAGAAAAGATTTGTGATCAATATATGAAAGTGTTTTCAACGATGCAAGTTATTACTGGTAGAAGAAATGCACAAGATGTCGAAAACTTAAATAGGCAATTAGAAATAAACCCACATCACTTGCGTCCATATCATGTAGCAAATTTCTTGTGCCAAACTACTGAGAAAAAAATGACATTAGGACTGTCAGAAGGTGTGTATGCTGCACTTTCAAACGAAAATGTATACGCTGGAAAAGTAATGAGCAGTCAATGGTTCGTAATATTCACATATGTAACTCGAAGCCTTTTTTCCGATCACCCTTTGATCAAGCAATTTATTTTTGAACTTTCATCGCCCACAACTGATAATATTAGCGTCGCCAAAATAACTTTGTCTAAAATTTTAAATCAATTATTGCCTGAAGTTAGACAAATGCTTGATGGGACAATTGAGCATGCATTCAATAATGAATTTAAAGAAACTGCCGCCTGCCATATATATAGAAACCCAGATAAAAAAGATTTTTATATCGTGCCTGGTTTTACGCAGGACTCAATCGATGTTTTTCTTCTTCACGTCGTACGTCATATAATGGCTCAAAATTTTGAACCTCAATCTACAATTCCATCTTTAAAAGCTTTAATTGTAGTACTATTGTTTCTGTCGAAAACAGATAAGAAAATTGAGTCATCATTGGCTCCGTTAATACGTTTGCGTTTACTGCAGTAACAATCTTTGGTGCTATTATCTTCTAATCAACTTAAATAAGACTTAACTAAAATTATTTTCAAAAAACTGCCCAAAATCTTTTAAACTAACACGATTCATTTTTTGAATAAACACAACACACATCTCAACAGCGGCATAACTAAGGGGCATACGATGAATGCAATAATTAATAATTTGATTGCGCACGATAAACCCTAAACTAGCCAAACGCTGATTAAGCAACGGCGCGACCATATCATCTGTTAGTTCAAAAATTTCTGCCCGTTGCATAGCTTTTAGACGAGATTCAACATCTTTTGTCACAACACGCCCTGATTGGCCAAACACATTTGCAATAGCAATGCTATTAACCCAAATTGCCTTGCGCTGGGTTGTCTGCAAGTTATCATATTCATCAATAATTTGCGCATCGCTCATTAAATGAGTAAACAATACCCTGCACTCTTGCATTTTCACGACCTTAAACGCAAGATGCTTCTTGCCACAAAATTTTGGACCACATAATAATATCTGATTACTAGCGTTATATAAAACATCTGTTGCAAACTTGTTTGAATCACCAACTATCCATTCGCTTTCATAATTTGCGCTCCAAAGCTCAAGTGGAATTTGTGAAAAACTCATAGCGCGAAACCTTGTTAATACTTAACGCTTATTGCGTCAACAATTTTTTAAACTCTTGAAGATCATATGCTAATTTAATCTTGTGCTTAGAAAACAAGTTATGACAAATTCCATAATAAACACCGCGCACACTCTTAATGCCCATGGGAATAGATGGCACGCTCACTTCGAAAACCAAACCTGTGGCAGTAATCGTAATTGGCCCGGCAATTCTTCCATCGCCCAAAATTTTCTTTTCATAATCAGGTAAATGACGCAATTCTTTTACAGCCTCCCCCAACAATTTCTTAACAACCTGAACATCGGCGTTTACATCAACTACAAGAGTAAATATAAGATTGATATATCCTCTGCTTTTGTTCGAGAAAATTTCAATCTTGTTAAATGGAATCGAAATCAATGCACCTGCAGAATCACGCACTTTCAATACGCGCAATGTAATATCTTCAACCTGACCTGAAACACCTGAAACCTCAACCTCGTCTCCAATATGAAACGTATCTTCAAACATCATGAGCACGCCAATTGCTAAGTCTTTCATCAATGTCTGCAAACCAAGCAACAAACCTGCGAGCAAAATCCAGATATTGCCAAATAACGGAGTAGGATTAACACGCAAAATTAATAGCGCAATAAACAAAAATATAGTAGCAAGAACTACCTTGAATACAATTACAATAATGTGGATGAGTGTCTCAAGACGCTTTGCAATCGCTGCATTTGTCGCACGCTCAGCTAAGTATGCGCGAACGATTAAATCTGCAAAAATCATGATGACTCTAAACAAAACAAGAAACACAAGAAAAGTGAGTGCACGAGTCAATAAATTAAGTCCACATACATCAACAAGCAAAGCAATGCAATCAATCTGCCAAATATAAGAGATAAAAATTGCGATAATAGGATCAACAATTACTTTCAATAAAAATGAAATGAAATTATAAAGAGAAGCTAATTCTTTTTGGTGTGGTTTTTTTTGGATATATAAAACAAGCGCACGCTTTAAAAGCCATTTGAAAAAATAAAAGCTGATAAAGATAGTCATGCTGAAAATTACTTTTTTAGATTTGACTAAAATTGATTCATCAGAAAGCCACATGAACAAAAACAGGACAATTAATACCCAACTGCCCGAATAAAACGTCTTTAAAACTCGTCTTGCCAAGGCATTGCTTCTATTAGCAATTGAATCTTTTGCAATACGTCTCAACAAAATAATGGAAATGATAAATATAAAAAATACACCCAGCACAAAAAGCTTTAGATGGCCCGCTTGTATTAACTCAGATTCTGGTAAAAAATAACTAGATGAAAAACTTAAAAAGACCCAGTTGAACAACGAATAAAAATCGAATTTCAAAATACGCATAATGCGCTTCGATAATGATCTTTTGTATTTTTCAAAAATGCTGTTTGAAATAACAAAAATAACAAAATATACATACATCAACTTAAGCGAATACTGCGTGTAACCTATGCTAGAAAACCGATCAAAACAATATGCAATACCATAGACTCCGCAAAGCAATGCTAACAGCATCAATAATCGCACATACCATTTTCGCCTTCTGACTAAATTAAACAAATATATACATGTATAAAACACACATGCAGACACAAAAAAATTAGCAGCGCCAAAAAATATATGGTGCCTAGTCATGCCGCCTAAAACATGACCAACATATGAAAAAAACTGACATATCTCAAATAAAAATTGAGATTCACTAATGAAATTGTTGATTATTTCAAACATATACGTATTTTCCTTTTAATCCTACTGCCCGACCATAGTAATTTTTGTCCGCAACCTTAAGGATTCTAAAGATGCAGAAACTACATCATTCAAAATCGCCATCTGCAAATAATTCTGCGAAGCCTTTACCTGATCTTTGTTTGCTACTGCATGAACAATTCTGTCTACAACTACAAAATAAGTTTCATCTCCACGATCATACCTTGCAACTTTTCCTACAGTATTCAGAAACATTCCTTGCAAAACTACTTCAGGAATACCTAAATAATTTTCTCCAAATTTAACATCATAAATTCGCATCCATCCACCATTAGGCTGAGCATTCTTCATGCGATATTGTTTATCATATTCTTTGGCTACCACATATTTAATTTTCGCTAATTCAGGGGTATAACCTGCAACAATCTTCATCAACTTAGCTGCATAGATCTTTTCACCAATTGCATATAAACGTGTGTTTTCTCCTACCTTCAATGGCACAGAATCAAAAGCACGCAAAACATCATCTGGCACCAATGCATTCAGACTTTCTTTCGAAGCATCGCTCATTACTGCAACATTTTCAAACTTACTTGCAGCTGTATCAAATTTCTGCCTATCAAGCAAACTGTTCAATTTAGGGTTATATTTGCTATCTTTAAATGCAAGAATCTTATAAACGCGATGTTCAGGCACGGCAAATAAACTAATATTATCTTTATAGAATTTTTCTAACTGCGCTTGATTTAATTTTGGCACCTTAATCCCAGCACGATCAATTACAACATAACGCCCTGTACGCTTTTGTGCATATGCATTAGCAACAACTTGAGCTGCATTTTCTGGAACAATATATGCATTCTGAACCATAAACAACCATTGACGATGCAACAAGGCTTCTTTTTGAATACTCTTATATTCCATTTCAGAAACACCAAGCTTTGCTAATTCTTCTAAAAATTTTGCACGTGAAAACTTTCCATCGACTAAAAACTGAGGCTGTTTCTTGATAATTTCAACAACTTTAGCATCTGAAACAACAAATTTTAAACGCTTGCATTCTTGAGTAATCAATGCATTGCGAATTAATATGTTCAAAGCCGCTTGCAGAACGCGCATATCATTTCGATCAACACCTTCTGGCAATGGCACCAACTGTGCATATTTGCGCACATCATAATAGCGGATAGTTTGCCTACCAACACGCGCCAATACAGGATTATTTGAAGATCCGAACAAACTGCCTTGCAAAACGCCACTAACGACAAAAATGCTAAGTATTACCCAAATGAGTAAATTCTTAATACTATGCTTCTTCTTTTCCATAAATGTTGTTCCTATTTGATTTATATTATTTAATCGTAATTTCGTAAGTTTGTCCACATGATAAGATGAATATCATGATAATATTTAATCAATCCAACTCTTTCAATAGCCAAGCTACTTATAATAGAATTTATTCATGAAGTATACATCACACAACACGCAAAAACTAATTGAAAAAATTAAAGGACATCAACTGATATAATAAAAAAAACTGATGAAA
>Ga0169931_10007474_pt1 | contig 16184 bp, 10 predicted proteins | sample Kivu_15m_20L_FD_129675 | JGI IMG/M metagenome (GOLD analysis project Ga0169931, IMG submission 129675) | Freshwater microbial communities from Lake Kivu, Western Province, Rwanda to study Microbial Dark Matter (Phase II) - Kivu_15m_20L... | ecosystem: Environmental > Aquatic > Freshwater > Lake...
AGAATCAAAAGCAGCGAAAGACTGAACGCAAGACCGCCCTGCCACACCGACATATCCAGATACCACGGCGTCACAAATGCACTCAGGTCAGCACCAAAGAGTCGTACAAGCCCCGCCCGTTGCGTATATCCCTCGGTCATCCAGATACCGTTGGCGGTTGTGCTAACCAGCGTTGCGAGCGCCATCACCGCAGGTATCCAGGCCCTCCGGGTAGGCCCCAACGAGTTAGTCTCATCGACGGTTTGGGGTTCTGCGACAGAGTCACTCATGAGAGACCGTTCATGGGGTTCCGGGCGGCATGCCCGCCTGTGCTAATCGGGTCGCAGGATCTCGATCGGAAAAAGCCGACCTCCACCGTCCACCTGCCACAACCCCATATCGCGCAACACTGCGCCGTCCATGGTCAACGACATCTCGCCGCAGGCACCCGAAAACACGTCGGCGTGATCCACTGCGCGCACGACCGCCGCCGGATTTAGTCCGTCTGCATCGTGACCCGTCAGCGCGCTGAGCACAAAGCCGGCAGCGTCAAACACCTGCGCCTCAAACTCCGTCGGGCGCGCGGCCCAGCGCGCCTCGTACTCCATCGCGAACGCTGAGGCGGCAGCTCGCGGGTCGTCAGCGGAGTGCAACAGGGTCACCATCGCCCCGGCGGCCGAGTCGCCTGCGTACGCCAGCGCGGGCCCGTTCCAGTGGGACACGCCCAGCAGCGCCACGTTCTCATCGGGGTCGTCGCTGATCCACTCCAGGAACCGTAACGCCGGCAGCAGGTCAGCGACCGGCTGGTCGTAATCGGCAATAAAAACCGCATCGGGTCGCTCCATGCGACCAGCGGCCGAGGCGCTTACCCGCGTCCGAGGTGGCTGTGCCCAGCCACTGCCAGGCGCGACCAGCCTACGCGTGCGCAGGCCCACCAGCTGCTCAGCGGTCGGCAGGGCCTCAAAACTGTCACGCGCATACAGCACCACCTGATTCACCACACCGCCCTGCCCACGGACAGCAGAGATGAAGCGGGTGGCTGTGTCATGGCCACTCGCGTCGTCGGTGGCCAGCACGGCATAGGTCTGACCAGGGCGTTGCGACGCATGCCAGCTGCCGATGAGGTGTGCCTGATCGCCCGCCGACGAGTGCAGCCGAAAGATGCGCGCGCCCAGCGACTCCAGACCTGCCACGCTGCTCAGCAGGTAAATCGGCAGACCATCCGACCCGGCCGCGTCGATAACAGCCCGGCTCTCGCCTTCGCCTACAGGGCCCAGAATCGCCACGGCACCATCCATGACCGCTGCCTGATACGCCAGCACCGGGTTGTCGCCTGTGTCGTAGACCTCGACCCGCACGCCGGGCCACAGCTCGGACGCCATGACTACCGAACGATGCGCCCGCCGGCCCACGCCACCCCACTCGCCCGACAGGGGCGCCAGAAAGGCCACCAGCGGCAGGTCGGATTCTGCAGGCTGCTGGGCCATCGCTGGCGGTCCCCACAACAGCGTAGCTGCTGTCGCGGCCACCACAACGAACGTGCGCTGCCACCACTGGCTCGTCATGTGGACTCGCTCCGCATATCTGCCAGCAGCCGGTCAATCAGCTGGCGCTCTGGCACAGCCTGAGCGCCGATCTGGTCTTCCAGCGCCCGCAGCTGCACGAGAAGGTCACGGTCCAGACCTCGGGGCACGCAGGCGTCCATGATGAAGATGGCGTCGCCATGCACCTGACCTTCACGGCGAATACCACACCCCTCTATCCTTATTTCAGAACCCGTAGATGTTCCCGGGGGCACAACAAGGGTTCGCAAGCCATGAACAGTGGGTACTTCGACCGTGGCACCGGCAATCAGCTGGCTCAGACGCAGCGGCAGCCGCACGACGACATGTTCGTTGCGACGCACAAACAGGGCGTGCGGCTGCACCTCTATGGTAACGTAAAGATTTCCGTCTGGCGCGCCGTAAGTGCCGGGAGCACCCTCGCCCTGCCATCGCAACACTTCGCCGTGCGCCACCCCGGCAGGAATGCGAAACTCCAGTCGACGTGCCACGGGTTGAAGGCCATCGGGGTCACGGATGGACTTGCGAGGTAACTCGAAGACGCGGGCGCAACCACGCACGGCATCCATGAACGCAATGGACGAACGCACCCGGATGTCGGCTCCCTTCACCGCCTTCAACGCGCGACCCGCGTTGCGGGCCACGTTTCGAAGTACGGAGACGACGGTGGTCTCGGTTCGAACGACGCGCATGGGTTGGTACGCTGACCCTGGCGGTGCGTGGCCGTAGCGATCGTAAGCCAGCCGGGTCTCGGGGGTGGACAGGACGCGGTAGGCCTCCGCGATTTGCTTGAACCGATCGGTCGCTATCGGATCCGGGTTCTGGTCGGGATGAAACTGTCGAGCCAGCCGGCGATAGGCCTGTTTGATCTCCTCGCCTGATGCACCACGTTCCAGACCGAGGATCTCGTAATAGTCCCGAAGCACCATCAGGTGCTGCCACCCGGGTCGGCCTGCGAGTACATGGCGTCGGCAAGACGGTAGGCGCTGTCCTCGAGCACGAGGATGGCGTTACGAAGGTCATCGGCGCTGGTGGGCGAATCCATGATCTCGCGACAGACCTGCAACGCATCCTGAATGGATTCCCGGTCCTCGTCGGACAGGAAGGAGGCGTACTCGACGACGCTGCGCTCGGTGGTGTACATCAGCCCGGCGGCCCGGTTGCGAAGCTCGACGAGCTCACGACTGTCGCGGTCGCGCTGACGGTATTCTTCGGCCTCGTTGATGATGTTCTCAATGTCGACGTCGCTGAGCCCGCCGGCGGCGTTCACTCGCACGGTATGGTGAATTCCGGTACCGAGGTCGCGTGCGCTGACCTGCACAATGCCGTTGGCGTCGATGGCGAACGAGACCTCAATCTGCGGTACGCCACGAGGGGCTGGCGGAATACCGGTGAGGTCGAATTTGGCGAGCGATGTGTTGTCGCGCGCGAGCGGTCGCTCACCCTGCAGAACGTGAACCTGCACAAATGGCTGGTTGTCGAGCGCAGTGGTAAAAACCTCGCTGACAGTGACCGGGATCGTCGTGTTTCGTTGAATGAGCGGCGTGAACACACCGCCCTGCGTTTCGACACCTAGCGTCAGAGGCGTAACGTCCAGCAGCAGGACGTCGGCCACTTCACCGCGCATGACGCCGCCCTGCATGGCCGCGCCGACGGCGACCACTTCGTCGGGGTTGACGCCTCGGCTGGGTTCGCGACCAAAAAACTCACTCACTCGCTTCTGCACGAGGGGCATGCGCGTCATGCCGCCTACCAGAATGACCTCGGTGATCTTCTGGGCGCTCAATCCAGCCTGTTGCAACGCGTCTGCACAGGGCTGCAGGGTGCGTTCCACCAGGTCCGACACCAGCGCCTCCAAGTCGGCGCGCGTCACTTCGCATGTAAAGTGCACGGGGCCGTTGTAGGTGGCGGCAATGAACGGAAGATTCACATCCGTGGTTACCCGGCTCGACAGCTCATGCTTTGCCTTCTCGGCGGCCTCACGAAGCCTTTGCAGCGCCATGCGGTCCTGCCGAAGGTCAATGCCATGCGATTCCAGAAAGAGCTCGGCAAAGAAGTCCACCAACCGTACGTCAAAGTCCTCGCCGCCGAGAAACGTGTCGCCGGAGGTGGCGCGCACCTCGTACACGCCACCGTTCACCTCGAGCACCGTGACGTCGAACGTGCCGCCGCCAAGGTCATACACCACATAAATGCCCTCGCGGTCGGCCTGAAAACCGTAGGCGAGCGCGGCGGCGGTGGGCTCGTTGATGATACGGAGCACGTTGAGCCCGGCGATGCGACCGGCATCTTTCGTGGCCTGCCGCTGGGCGTCGTTGAAGTAGGCAGGGACCGTGATGATGGCGTCGCTGACCTGTTCACCGAGGTAGTCTTCGGCCGTCTGCTTCATTTTCTGCAGCACCAGCGCGCTCACCTCGGGCGGGCTCATGCGCCGAGAACGAAGCTGCACCCACGCGTCCCCGTTGTCGGATGGCACGATCTGGTACGGCGACAGCGTCTGGGCGCGCTGCACCTCGGGATCCTGAAACTTGCGTCCGATCAGGCGCTTGACCGCCGTCGCCGTATGTTCCGGATTGGTTACCGCCTGACGTTTCGCCAGCTGGCCGACCAGTCGCTCACCGCTCTCGGTGAACGCCACGACAGACGGCGTCGTCCGGCTGCCCTCGCTGTTGGCGATCACCAGCGGTTCGCCATCCACAAACACCGACACACAGGAGTTGGTGGTGCCGAGGTCGATTCCAATCACACGAGACATGACACTCCCAGAGGGCAGAACACACAGAGCAGACCATACATATACAATCTCAGGCCTGCGTGACAACATCGACGGCTGCGAGTGGCAGACGATGAACGGGCTGTTCCACAGGCCACCATCGTGCCAGACCGGATCCGCTTACGCGTCGGAACCACAGGACGGGCCAGTCTCGTCCGGTGAAGGGCCACCGGTCGACACCACCACCATGGCCGGACGCAGAAGGCGATCGTTCAACATGTACGCCTTCTGAAACTCCTGAACCACCGTATTGCGCGGCACCGTCGCATCTTCGCGCTGCGAGATCGCCTCGTGCAGGTGCGGATCAAAGGGCTGCCCCACGGATACGATCATCGTTACGCCGTGTTTCTCCATCGTCTGCACGAAGCGACGGTGTACCATCTGAATCCCGGTCAGCAGGCCGGTCGGCATGCCCGTCTGATCAGCACCCGTGACATGCTCGAGCGCGCGGTCCAGATCATCCAGCAACGACACGACGTCCTTGAGCACCTTCTCGCCGGCGTACTTCGATTGCTCTTCGCGCTCTTTCTGGTGGCGCCGCCTCATATTCTCAAAGTCGGCGGCCTTCCGAAGCAGCTGCTCCTTCAGCTCATCCCGTTCGGTCTGCGCAGCGGCCAGATCCGCGGTCGCGCGTGCCAGGGCCAGCGCGATCGGATCCTGCGACGCTTCGTCCACACCCTCGGGCGCGGTAAAATCATCGATGAACAACTCGTCGTCCGGCTCTGCCGTCACTTCGGGCTCCACATCGACGACCTCGGCCACCTCGTCTTCCACCGGTTTTGTCTCTTCATTCTCGGGCGATGTCATCATCTTGCACCGTACTGGAAAGCAACGTTCGTACTGTAGGCAGAAAAAGCACTGCGACGCCATTGGCGTACCGCAGCGAAACCATAACCGCGCTGCATTATCGGCACCGCGGCGGGGACGTAAAGGGCGCAGTCGTCATAACGGTGATTTCCGCTCGTCGGACTGTCCAGACAGCCACCCAAAGGCTTCGCTGGCCATGGTATCGGCCTGCAGCATGCCCGCCTGTGTGACCTGAACCTGCGAGCCCGTGCGACGGATCCATCCTCGTTCCTGCCAGGGCGAGAGCACTGCATCCAGCCAGAGACCGGTGTTACCACCAAAGCGACGCTGCAAGTCATCGGGCCGCAGCGCGTCGGAAGTGCGCACCCCCGTCATGATCAGCTCTCCCAGATGCTCGGACGCGCGCACGACCTCGACAGTCCGCGTCGTGTCTGCGGCATCGGACAGATAATCGCGCACCGCCCGCGGATTCGCCCGGCGAAGGGCGCGCTGCCCTTGCGCATCAACCTGCAACGAATGGGAGCCCACCCCGAGTCCCAGATAAGCGTCACCAGACCAGTACGCCGCGTTGTGCAACGCGCGGCCGCCGGGTCTGGCGAAGCTCGACACCTCGTACCGTTCAAATCCGTGGGACGACAGCCGCTCGACCACGGCCAGTGACAGCTGCACCAACCGATCGTCTTCCCAGGGCGAAAGCCAGCCACGTCTTCGGCGCCTGTCAAATCCGGTACCCGGCTCCCATGTCAGCTCATAGGCCGACAAATGCTCTACCCCGGGCAGGCCTGCCATCGCGTCGATGTCACGCATCACGTCATCGACGTCCGTGCCGGGCACGCCGTAGATCAGGTCCACCGAGACACGCGCAATACCCGCCTGTCGCAACGCCTCAACGGCCGCTGTCACATTCGCTGGGCCGTGTTCGCGTCCCAGGGTTTGCAGGGCGGCCGTGTTCATGCTCTGCACACCGAGACTCACCCGGTTGACGCCATGCGCAGCAAGCGCAGCAGCGCGCGTCACATCAAACGTCTCCGGGTTGACCTCGACGGTGATCTCACCCGGCTCGGCGCCCTGCGCTCGCACAGCATCGATGACATAGCCGAGCCACACAGGGTCCCACAGGCCCGGAGTGCCGCCTCCGAAGTAAAGGGTTCGCACCGCGGCGCCATCCAGCTCGTGCCACCGCTCACGCAGTTCGGCCACTACCGCCCTGCTGTACTCCTCATGAGGAATGCGGCGGTTCACCGCAACGGCAAAGTCGCAGTACGGGCAATGGCGCAGGCACCACGGAAAATGGACGTAGATGCCCCCTCGGCCAGTCGCCTGCAGCGACCCGGTGACCAGCTCGGGCACCATGAACAGCGCCGCCACTACTCGGCCGCAGGCGCGATGGGAAACGCTATAGACCCCTGCGCTGCCGACACCGTGACGAGACGAGGATACCAGGCACGGTCCCCGTCAAAGCCGGGGAACTGGTCGGCCAGGGCGGCGTCTTCCCATCCAAAAAGTCCGGGTGTTCGCGGCAGCGCCCATCGACTCGTGGTGTCTTCCATCGCAATGTTGAGTTCGATGCCCATGGCAACCGACTCGAACCGAACGAACCACCGATTGTCAAAGTCGATGAGAACGTCCCGCCACGGCTGCATGCCACGATTCCTCACCGTGACGTACACACCACCCTCGGTGCCCTGACTCACCTGTACGTCGGCACCCAGAGCGTTCGATGCCTCGGCAGGCCAGAGTCCGACGATGATACTGAAAGAACTCAACACCAGCCACGATGCCACCGACACCACGCGCAGACGTCCCCACGGGTCGCGCCAATGTTGCAGGAGTGTGGTCAATGGGCTCATGCGGGCCGGAAAGCTACGGGAAGAACCCGGGTCACATAGCGCAGGCACGCTCAATTGAACAGCAGGCGATGCACCCGGCTGGGAGATGCGTCTTTCTCGCCGGTTCGTGGGCTCGAGAGCCGCGATGTTCCATCGCTGCCCGGAAATCTGACGACCGAGGATCAGGCGACCTTGCCAAGGCGGTTGCCGGGTGCGACCCGGCGGTGATAAGTCGGCACGCGCGTTTGTCTCCTGCCCGTTCGGGAGACGGTCTGGTACTGCAGCACGTCCCCGTGGCCCGTGAGCTCTCCTCATGAAGTTCGTTTGTGATTCCTGCCGCTCCAGATACGAGATCGCCGACGAGAAGGTCGCGGGAAAGACACTGCAGATTCGGTGTCGAAACTGCGGTCACCTGATTCGGTTATCGGCGCCCGCGCTGGCCGCCGCCCCGAGCGTGGTCAACGCATTGGGCAACGACGCAGCAGCCGTCGCGTGGCACTACTCCATCAACGGCGAAGTCTTTGGTCCGTACTCCGAAGATGAGCTCGTGGATCGGTTTCAGGATGGACGTCTTGGAGATGAGGCCTACGTCTGGCAGGCCCTGTTTGCGGAGTGGAAGCCCGCGATCGAAGTACCCGTCTTCTCTTCGGCCATCGCTGTTGGTCGTCGATCACAGCTTCGGCAACGTGCGCCAAAGACCGTGCAGCTCGAGGCCAGCGATCTGGCCGGTTTCATGGCCGCGGCGCAACCATCACCATCACCATCGCTTGAGCCTCTGCCTGCTCGACGCGCCACCCTTGCGCACGCGCCCATTACGGCGGCCGCGCCGACCGAAATAGACACGACGCGTGACCAGCCTCTGCCATCGCGTTCGACTGCAGCGGAGGCCTTCCCTCTGGCCGAATCAGAAGCGAACGCTCGGGACAGCCTTCCCAGACCGATGCGGCGTCGCGCATCGGTCGCCATGCCGGTCGCGTTCGACGAGCTGCGAGAGCGCATCGCAAGTGGCAACCGACCTGCGACCGAGACACCATCCGGGGCCTCTGTCGCCGCTGCGCTCGATGCACCAGCGCCTGCCGAACAAACAGGTCCTTCCACGCCGGTCTCAGAAAACGTCAGCACGGTGGCACCTTCGGCAGCCGAACCCAGGGACACGCCCGCTGCCGAACCGGGCGCCGCAGCCCGACTGACCGCTGACGAGCTGCCCACCAGTGCTCTGCCGGCTCCTGAAAATCGGTCCGCCGGGCCAGAGGATCTTCGTCAGGCAACGGCGTCGAACGTACCGGCAAGACCGCGAACGGCGTCAGCATCAGTGGGCGCGGTCCCCCCACCCAAACCCATGGGTGCGCGTGCCCCGACAGGGTCGCCGCCTGCGGTTCCGCAATCGGTCAACGTTCCTGCGCGCACCCCGGCGACCACTCCGGCGCATCTGCCTGAAGTGGCGCCCGCTGCGACCGATTCCGTCACAGAGGCTCCCGTTGCAGAGGCTCCCGTCTCAAAAGCACCTGTCGCAGAAGCACCTGACGCACAGGAGACGTCAGCCCCCGACGCAACAGCGCCGCCAACGCCGACTTCGACAGAGGATGAGCCCGCACCCGACAGGGGCGAAACCCGGGCCCAGACTCCGCCCGCCGCTTCAGCGGATGCCACACCCTCAGCGCGACGGGCGACATCGGCGAGTAAAGCCCCCGGGACCGAAGACGATGCGCTCGTTGATTCATGGCTCGGGCAGAGCGGCGGTCCCCGCACGGTCACTTCAGCCAGCTATGCAGTACCGACCATCCCGCTGCCAGCGGTGCAACGCAAGAAGACGTCGCCTCTGGTATGGGCCAGCGCGTTTATCGTTCTGGCTGCGGTCGTCGGCGCCGGCGTCATCTTTCTGGCACCCGATACCACCATCTCGACACCATCCCCGGCCGTCGTCGCGGCTGTGCAAGAAGGCGATGCCGCGGCGGCAGCTCCGGGCGAAGCATCCGCCGTGGCCGAAGCCTCGGCTACGCCCGTCGCGCCTTCTGCCCCTCCTTCCGCGGACTTACTCGTCAGGGTGCGCGCCCAGCGCGCCGTTGGTGCAGCGGTCCTCGCTGCGCACACAGCCGCGTTATCATCAGCCGGCCTGCCCCCCGAAGCGATCGCCGAGCTGCAACGACGTCAGCAAATCCAGCAGAACACGCCACCCGCCTTCGCGCAGGTCAACGGTGCTGCGAACGACCGCGGCCCCAGCGCAGACACTCCGGACAACGCAAATCAGGGCACTGGACAGTCTGTCGGCAGCTCGTTCGCCAATATGCGTAACACACAACAGGTGGCCATCAGCGCGGGGCAAGGCGGACAACGAAACGACGGCCCAGGGCGCGAGCATTTCGCCGCCGGCCTCTCCGGATTCGTCGCCAACGCATTCCGCCGCTGTGTGCAGCGCCACCTGGTAGACGAAGGCTCGCTCCCCAACGCGGCACGCGTCGTGGTCGAAATCACCGTGCAACCCGATGGTGACGTCAGCGGCATTCGACTGGACGATGCGTTGCGTGGCACCACCTTTGGCGATTGTATGCAGGGCAATAGCCAGAACTGGCGCTTTCCCCCGTTCGATGGTGCGGCCACCACACTGCAACGCACCTACATCATCGAATAGGCCCAAAGTTACCGGGTACGGCACCTGCGTAACAATAGTCTCTCGACGTTACCTTCGACCGCCTGTACATATCGCAACCACGCACGCCCACAGCGTGAACCATGTACCAGGCGCAGCCTCATCATGCTCAGGCACCTTATTGGCTCATGGGGACGGAACCCTTTGATGTCACAGCCACTTCGCAAACCCTATGCCGATGGCTTGTTCGAGCGCGCGCTCGCCTCCTGGACAGCCGACCCGCAAGACGATGACCCCTTTGCGAGCTTCGCCATGGCCGTCATGCAGCAGGAGGTCGCCGACGAACGCCTCGCGCCCATCGTCGCCCCCGACGCGGAACCCTACGAGTTTGCGCCGTCCTGGCTCAACCTGCTGCTGGATAATCATCGGCTCCCTCCACACCTTCAGCTCGACGCCGACGGCCTTCAACCCGCCCGCGCACTGCTCGCCGGCTATTTCCTGAAACAGGGCGATTTTGAACAGGCGGTCGCGGGCCTTCTGACGTTCGTCGAGGAACGGTTCAGCGGCGGGCACTTCGCGCAGGCCGCCGGGTTGCTCCAAATCTTCGAATCCGACCTTCCCACGAGGCGCAACAACGAACGTCAGCTCTTCTTCGAGGAGCTTCAGGCTGCATTTGGGAACACGCGCAACGCCAGCGCACCCGGCGCCGACGCATGGAAACGACTGCTCAAGGCTGCGCCCAAAGCGCCCTGGGACCGCCTCTTCTGGATCATCGAACACCTGCGCGACCTCGCACATGTGCGTTTGCACTGCCTCTTCAGGCCGGTCGGCGACGGCACGCCGTGGACCACCCGTTCCGAAAACCTCACCGAGATGCAGAGAACTGAGCTCCTCGACCGCGTGCACCCCCCGCAGTGGCGCATTCCCGAGGCATCTTCCCTGCGCGCAAACGTCGCCGCACACCTCGACTACTTCTCGGTGGAGCAATACGTCACCCGTCTCACCCGCGTCGCCTACTACCTGATCCTCGCCACCGGAAAGACCGGGTACGAAGGGCTGATCCTTGATTTCTACCGCTGGCTTGGCCAGCACTTTGACGTCATCCCTGCGCGGCTGCTCCCTCAGATCCACCGCGAGACAACCGTTGACGACATGTTCCTGTCCGAATCCCTGCAGGGCTGCCTCGAATCCGTGCTGTCGGCCCCCCGTGAGACGCTCGTCGTCCCATCCGAGTGCCATGTAGATGACGCCGTGGCTCAGGTGTGCGAACAACTCGCAGCCATGAACCCTCGCGATGTCGCACCGGGCGACTACGACCTTGGCGGCCTCTTCATGGACCAGATCCTTGGCTTCACAACCGCCCCGGCAGAGCATCGCCTTCGCATGCACCGCTTCCTCTGAGAGCGTACGATCGCCATGGCTCCCATCCCGAAACTCGCCCTGGATTTTGCCTTCGGGCGCGGTTTCCTGACCGCTCGTGATGTCGCGCTTGCTCCCTTTCTGACCATCGACCTCATTCAGGTTGAAATTCCCGACCTGCGATTTCCCTTCCGGGTGGGCGAAGGCAACGAGCGCTTCAAGGCCACCCGCGGGCTGGTGCGGTCGCTGCACCTTCGCGTGCATGCCCCCGCTCTGCAGACCACGCTGCAACAGGCACTACAGGCACACCCCGAGTTTCACGATGTACGCATCGTCGCCAATTCCCGGGGACTCTGGCTGGATGTCGCCGTCCGCGCCTTCTCGGGCCATGGGCGCATTCTCTGCTCGCTCGGCGTGTGGGCCGACACCTCGTCCGCACAGCCCACGCTCCATGTCGTTCCGCTCGAATACTGGTGTAGTGGACTGCTACCACTCACACCCGGTCTGCACATCGCGCGACTGCTGCAGGCCATCATCGACGCCACACGCGAAGCGTTCACCCCAACCGCGCTCTGTCCCAGCCTCATTGACCAACACCTCGTGCTCGATCTCCCGGCGCTGGTTGCGGCCGCGTGGTTTCTTCCACACGGCTGGAAAATCCCCGGCGTCGAGCTCCTCGACATCGACACCGTCGTCGCGCGTGATTCCGAGCTCCTCGTACGCGCCTCTACCCCATCCGACCCTCGACTCGCCCGGCTCGCCGAAGCCGAAGACCCGGGACCCGGGGCCCTCTCGCTGCTGTCACCGCATGCATGGGCCCGTTTACAGGACGTCCACGAAGCGCAAATCCGCAACGCACTGCAGCTGGGGGATCTGGAAGCGGCATGGGCATCACTACCATCCGCCGAACAGCAAAATTGCGACACCCCGTTCGCCATCGACCTCGCTCTCGCCCTCTCATCGCCCGCCGCACTGGCCGCTGCACGACGCAGCATCAACGAACGACTGCGCGAAAATCAACACGATATCAGGGCGTTACTTCACCGGGCGCGGCTGGCCTCAATCGACGCTCGCCCTGAACTGGCGCTGGAAAACCTCGAAAAAGCGGTCGCCTGCTGCTCACCCGAACATGCGCCCGAGGTCGCCGAGTTTTTGCTCATGGCGCTCGCCGACGCACAGAGCAGCCGAGCACCCGACGCGGCGCTCCGTACCGTCACCCGCCTGCTAAGGCACAACCCTCGCCACGAACCCGCCGCGCGAATGAAGGCTGAGCTGGGCAATCGACTGGGCGATCTGGACGCCGTCGAAGACGCGCACCGTCGACTTCTGGCGGTAGCCGGCGCGCGACAGGAGAGGTCACGCCTTCACCTGGAGCTCGCCCGTCTGCTGGAATCACGCCGCAACGACGACACCGAAGCGCTCCTGCACCTCGAAAAAGCACGCGAGCACGACCCCGCAAACGCCGACATCGTCCTGCACATCGCGCACATACGGTTGCGAGACGGTCGCTTCGCCGAGGCCGTGCAGGCGTTTGTGCAGTCCGCTGAGCTGCGAAGAACCACCCGCCCTGCGCTGGCGGCCGAGGCCCTGCAGCGAGCTGCCGAAATCTGGCTGAATGAGCTTCAGGACCCTCGTGAAGCCATGGCGCTCATTCGCCGCGCGGTCACGCTGGACCCCGAAAACCTGCAGGTCGCGATTCTGGGCGCGCGCGCTGCCACAGCAGCCCGCGTGTATGATCAGGCTTTACAATGGCTCGACCATGCCACCACCCGCGCCGAATTACTCTGGGCGCAGACCGCGCAACCCGGTCCGCTGCGCGTGCTCCATGACGCGTGGCTCGCCCGGGCCGACCTCGACGAACGTCGGCAGCGACCCGATCAGGCGCTTGAGCACCGCTTTCACGCACTGTCGCTCGCACCCGATGACCGCCGCACAGCGCAGGCCATCGAGCGCCTGCTTTTACAGCTCGACCAGAGGGCGCGACTCGCAGATTTTCTTGCCGATCGCGCCGCAGTCGAGACCGATCCCACCGAACGACAGCGCATCGCGCAGCTCAGAAACCGGCTCCTGCAAGGCGAAACCGACGACACCGCGCTACCGCCCGATCAACAACCCGCTGGCCCGCAAGGCTACAACCTGCTGATAAGGCTCGCCGACGAGGCGTGGGATAATGATCAGCTCTCGCAGGCCATTGACTGGTATCAGCAGGCCAACGCCCTGCAGTTCGACGAGCGCAGCATGCAGCGTATTGACGCCGGCCTACGACGCATCGCCGCCCTGCAACAGCGCGAGGCGCAACGCATTTCCGTACAGGCCACCGCCGAACCTCAGGGCTCGCCCGCGCTCTCGCAGGTGCGTCGCCAACTCGAAAAAGCCAACGCGCTCTGGCAGCGCTCCAACCAGTTCAGGGCGGCGTCCGAAGACGAGGCCGTGCAACACGCCGAGGCGCTGCTACGAGAGCTGGCGTTACAGCCCTCTGATGCCGTCGCCGATGATCCCGACGAGCTCCCCATCGCGCTCGATGAAAGTCCCCATGCGGCACCAGCGATGGTGCCACCCACCGACCCGGTTGCGTGGCAGGATGCACTGCGTGCGCTGGAAGAAGCGCGGCGAAAGCTCGACTACCCGCGCATCTGCGACCTCCTGCTATGGCTCGCCGACCACGAAGTTCAGCACCGCGACGCGGCCGAACGTATCGCAGACGCTGCCATGGTCACCTATTACGACCTTGAGAATGACCATGACGCCCTCTCGCTGCTCGACTTGGCCATCCAGCGCGACTCGGCCATCTTGGACCGGCGCTTTGATGTGCTGTCGACCTGGGAAGATCTGTGCGCTGCCGCCGGTCGCTTTGACGCGCTGCTATTGATTTACGACCGCCGCATCGCCAGCGCAGCCGACCCCGGACTCGCCAATGTACACCGGCTCCTGAAAGCAGAGCTGATCGTCACGTTTCTGAAGCGTCCCAACGAGGCGTTACTCGAAATCGACCGGGCGCTGCAGCTCGACCCCGCCAACACGACCGCGCAGCGTCGCCGCGCCGAGTACCTGCTGCTCGCCAACGACCCGCCGGCCGCCCTACTCGCGTACACGCGACTGCTGCGAAACCCCGGCCTGGACGCGGTCGAAAAACCGGCCATTCAACTCGATTACGCGCGCGCCGCCGAACAGTTCGCCGAAAATCCGCAAGCCGTCGAAGCCTGGCGCGGTGTGCTCGCGCTGGAACCCGCTCACGGAGAGGCCCTCTCGGCACTTCGACGGCGGCTGGCGGCCACCACGATGGGCACCGATCGCCTCGCCCTCAACGCCTGGGAGCTCAACCTGATGCCGGGCATTCAGGTCCATGTCGCCGACCTGGACGCATGGACCGCACAGGCATGGGGCTCACTTCCAGAAGTGCTTCAGCAACATGCCGCGACCCTCCTCCTCGACACCGCACTCACCGCCCGCACGAATCGCCTCGCCGCCGCGACCACCCTGACGCCGCTGGCGCTGCTGGCGCGAACGCTACAGCCGTGGGACCCGGCGCTAGGTGAGTCCATCGCGTCGGAGCTCGAAGCGCTAGGCGATCCGGCAGCGGCGGCCGACCTCTGGGAGCAGCTGGCAGGCGAGTACTTCGATGACCAGGACGCCACTCGCGCCCGGCAGCGCGCCCACGACCTGCGAAGGTGCACCGCCTCACCGTCCGTACCTGTCGTAGATCGCGCTGCTTTAGCAGAACCCGCGGCGTCGCCGACTCAACCTGCGTTGACTCGCCCCGCGACGCCACCACTCCGAGGTCGCGACGAGCTGCACAAACTGGCTGCCATTCCATCTGCGGCACCTGCGGGCAGGGCGGTGGTCACACTCGACGTAGACCGCGAGTTACAGGCCATGGACGCGCTGGTTGAGCGCGGCCAGTTCGACGCCGCGATCGTGTCATTGAACCGTGTACTGCGCGACGTGCGGCAGCCCGAGCTGCGCATGAGCCTGCTATTGCGAAAGGGACATTGGCTGAACGAGCGGTCGCGTTATTCAGACGCGCTGCAACCCCTGAAAGGTGCCTTTATTTATGACCCGGAAAACCCGGCGCTGCTGCTGGAGCTGGCGCGCGCCAGCGCAGGTGCCGGCAATACCCGCGATGCCAACCAGTATTTACACCAGGCCATGCACGGTCCCCGGTCAAGTGAAATTACCGAACAAATCCGTGGTTTCCAACTGCCAGTCCCCGCCGATGTTACCTGTGACGATGAATAATCCCTGAATTTAACCGATTATTTATTTCATCCAGTGCAGAACCGCTGCGTAACCCCGTACAGAGCGGCCATTTCCGTTCCAGGAAATGAGCGCCAGGCAGCGTTTCAGAAATTGACGCCGGGCAATGGTGAACTCAAGGCGTAGTCGGGAAAATAGCCACCCAGATCAGGCACATGGACAACATCGGCGCGACCAGCCGCAAGTTCATACGCGATCATCAGCGCAAATACGCTCTTCACGTAATCGCGCGCCTGATCGAACGGAATTTCTTCGACGAATTCATCCATGGGCAAACCACCATTGCGGGCGATCCAGTCATCCATCGCCACCGGACCCGCATTGTATGCAGCGATGGCGAGCGGATACTGCCCATCATATTTCTTTAATAATTCTGCCAGATACCATGCGCCATAATCGAGCGCCACCTCGGGTTCAAACAGCATGCCGTCCCGATAATACAGGTCGCGTGAACGCGAAATCGCCAGCGCCGTCTGCGGAACCACCTGCATCAGCCCCATGGCATCCGATACGCTCACCGCGAGTGGCTGGTACAAACTCTCCTTCTGCATAATCGCCCACAGAAGTGACGGAGGGAGCCTGTGAGAGTCGCCCGCTCTCTGAACCGGCCCCGGGAAAAACGCCGGGTGCAGAAGGCGCCATGCGCTCCACTCTGCTTCGCCCTCCGGCCAACCGTCGCCCTCCCAATTCGTGCGCCAGCCGCGCCAGTCCTCTCCGCTGCTCAGAATGGCCATGCGGATCAGAGGAGCGAGCTGGTCCACTCCCGCACGCCGCAGTGCCAGCCACCGCGCCTCATTGACCCGCCCCGCAAGGGCCAGCTCATGCAGCGCTCGCCAGCCCTCAGGCACGCGAACGGCCTGCGCCGACGGCACCGACGCGTGGTCAAGCAGCGGGCGACCCAGACGTCGTTGAGCCAACAGCCCGTACCAGTGGGTCGGCCAGCTCGCGACAACCTCCTCAAACATCGGCCGTGCACGCTCCACACCATCCGTGCTCGCCACGCTCACCGCGGTCCAGTAGGCCGCCTGCGCGCG
>Ga0169931_10007475_pt1 | contig 16184 bp, 17 predicted proteins | sample Kivu_15m_20L_FD_129675 | JGI IMG/M metagenome (GOLD analysis project Ga0169931, IMG submission 129675) | Freshwater microbial communities from Lake Kivu, Western Province, Rwanda to study Microbial Dark Matter (Phase II) - Kivu_15m_20L... | ecosystem: Environmental > Aquatic > Freshwater > Lake...
CAATATTGCGGATGAGCAAATTGAAGATTTGATGGATGATGCTATCCAGATTTATCAAAATCGCCATATGGATGGTGTTGAATTGATGTACCTAAAGCATAAAGTTACACAACCATTTTTAGACGCAATTCAAGCAAGAGGAAGTAATAAAACTACTGGTATTACTACATCATCAGGGGCTGCTAATATAACTGGTATTGGAACTACCACATTTACATTTGAAGAAAATCAAAACTTTCTCCAAATTCCAGACGCAGTTATTGGTGTTGAGCGCGTTTGGAAATTAGATAATCGCGCAATCAGCACTAATATGTTTAGTGTCAATTATCAATTGTTCTTGAATGAGATTTACTGGTTTAGTTCTACTGAATTATTGAACTATACCACGACAAAAAGATATCTGGAAGATATTGATTTTATTCTACATCCAGATAAACAAATTAGGTTCAATAGAAGACAAAATAGATTATATCTAGATACAGACTATTCCAGTATGAGAGTTGATGATTACATTATCATTCAATGCTACAGAGTTCTAAATCCAAATGAATTTACTAAAGTTTATAATGATCCATTCTTGAAGAAGTATTTCACTGCTTTGATGAAGAGGCAATGGGGACAAAATCTTATCAAGTTTAGGGGAGTAAAACTTCCAGGTGGAGTTGAGTTGAATGGTCGTGAAATCTATGAAGATGCAGTAAGAGAAATTGAAAAACTTGAAGAGCGTATGACTTATGAATACGAACTTCCACCACTAGATCTAATCGGATAATGCTCAATCCATTTTTTACTCAAGGAACTAAATCAGAACAAACTCTTGTTCAAGAGTTGATGGATGAGCATATCAAAATTCATGGTATTGAATTCATTTATTTACCAAGAATTTTTGTAAACATAAAAACAATATTTCGAGAAGTTTCTACATCCAAGTTCAACAGATCATTTCCTATTGAAGGATATGTTCAAAGTTATGAAGGATTTGGTGATCCTGGAAATATTCTAACAAAATTTGGTGTTAGAACAACTGCAGAAATGCAAATTGTTATTTCTCAAAGAAGATTTGAAGACAGCATAACTCCATTATTAGAAGGTGTAACTGGTTTACCAGATAATCCAACCAGACCATTAGAAGGAGATTTGCTTTATTTCCCCTTATCAGATACTTTATTTGAAATAAAGTATGTGGAAAATGATCAACCAGCGTTCTTCCAATTACAAAAAAATTACACCTATCTTTTGAAGTGTGAAGCATTCGAATATGAAGATGAGGTTCTCAACACTGGTATTGATGAAATCGATGATGAATTTGCTTCGTTTGGATACAATGCAACTCTAACATTTGTTTCGGCAGGAACAACTGCTGCGGCTTATACTTCACTAGTCAATGGTGGTGTTCATAAGATTACAATTCTTAATGAAGGAACGGGATATACTGCGGATCCTACAGTTAGAATTGCTCCTCCAGGAATAGGCAGAACAGCGCAAGCAATTGCAATTACAACTGAAAATAGTGGCGGATCTAGGTCACTACAAGCAATCTATATTACAAATCCTGGATTTGGGTATACTACTATTCCAACTGTTCAAATTATTCCTACTGATGGAAGAGGAACTGGTGCATCTGCAGTAGCTGGTATCGGAACAACTGGATCTGTTGGTATTGTTACAATTACCAGTGGTGGTTCAAGTTATGTACTACCACCTACAGTTTCATTTAGTTCTCCTGTTGCGGGTGGTGTTACTGCTATCGGAACTGCTGTACTCAATACCCAAAATCAATTGCTTGCAATTAGAGTTATCAATGCTGGTTATGGTTATACTCAAGCACCAACAATAAATGTCTCTGCTGCGGGAACAATTGGAGTTGGAACTTACCAATACGCAGATATTATTAGGGGAGTTTCAACTGGTACGACTGCATTTGTAGCGTCCTGGAACCAACCAACACTAACAATGAGAGCGCGTAATCTAACTGGAAGATTTGCTCCTGGCGAAATGATCCTTGGTGCTGGAACCACCAGTGGTAGCGTTGCATACATACTAAATACAATCAACTATGATGACGACGATCCATTTGAGCAAAACCAAGAAATTCAAGCAGCGTCAAATGAAATTCTTGATTTCTCAGAAAAAAATCCATTTGGTGAGGTGTAAAGAATGTTAGGTCAATATTTCTATCACGAAATTACTAAAAAAACCGTTGTTGCTTTTGGCACACTATTCAATAATATTGAAATTAGGCATAAAGCAGATGACAATGATGACACACTAAGTATCATCAAAGTTCCAATTGCTTATGGACCAATTCAAAAATTCTTAGCGAGAATTGAACAGCAACCAAACTTCGAGAGAACTGTTGCAATCACACTACCAAGACTTGCGTTTGAAATTATATCTTATCGATATGATCCATCTAGAAAAGCATCACCAATCACTAAATTTTGTGGCGTAGAAAATAATAAGATCAAAAAAGTATTCATGCCTGTTCCATATGATATTGGATTTAGGTTGAGTTTTGTATCAAAATTGCAAGATGATGCACTTCAGATTTTAGAACAAATTTTACCTTTCTTTCAACCATCATTTTCAGTTTCAGTAAAATTGATTGACGAGATTGATGAAGTCAGAGATATTCCATTTACTCTAAACAACATTTCATTTAGAGATGAATATGAAGGATCTTTTGATAAAAGAAGATATATTCAGTATGATTTAGATTTTACTGCAAAAACATACTTCTATAGTGAACTACCAACCGATGAAAGTGGTGGTATCATCAAACGTGTTCAAATTGATTACGCTTCTGCAATCAGAGCACCAAGAGAAGTTAGATATGTTGCAACTCCTGCTGCAACAAAAGATTATAATAACGATCAAACAACTGCACTAACAGCAACACTGGAAACTTCTAAAACATTGATGAAAGTTACAAGTGCTGCATCATTGGAGACTAGAAAATTCATTCAAGTCAACAATGAAGTCATGAGAATTGAAGAAATTGATGGCACGAATGTTATTGTTTCTAGAGGACAATATGGAACATCAATTCAAGAACATTATGCTGGCGATAAGATCAATCTCATTACAATTGCAGATGACGAATTGATTGATACTGATGACGACTTTGGTTTCAATGAAACTAGAACATTCTTCCAAGACTTCAAACCATTCAGTCCAAGTCAGGGAAGTGATGTATAATTTATGGAAAAACCTTTCGATGCTATTGATAAGGCGCTTGATATAAAAGCGGAGATGGTGGAGACTGTCAAAGAAAAACCACCAGTAGAAACTCCAGATGATCCTCAAAAGGATTATGAATATAGTAGAGCGCAGTTATATACTCTTATCGAAAAGGGTCAAGAAGCTGTTAGTGGAATACTTGAATTAGCACAAGACAGTCAACATCCAAGAGCATTTGAAGTTGCAGGGCAATTGATCAAGTCTGTTGGTGATGTGACTGACAAATTACTTGAACTTCAAAAGAAAATGAAAGACATTGAGAAACCTCAAAGTAATGGTCCAAAAACCGTCAATAATGCATTATTTGTTGGATCGACTGCAGATTTACAAAAAATGTTGAAGCAAGGATTTCTAAATAATGATAAGTAACCACCACAATAATGAACGAAGATCTTAGGAAATGGTTTGGTAAAGGTGGCGAAGGTGGAGTAGGTGGTGGTGGATGGGATAGATATAATACAAAAGGCGAAAGAATTGGTAAATGTGCTCGTGAACCAGGTGAACCAAAACCAAAATGCTTATCAAAAGAAAAAGCAGCAAAAATGTCTAAAGATGAAATTGCTGCAGCAGTAAAAAGAAAACGTAGAGAAGATCCAGTAGCAGATCGTCCAGGAAAAGGAGGAAAACCAGTTATGTCATCGAACAAAATTGATGAGCAATCAGCACAAGAATATCAAAAGTTTGATCGTAGAGTAACCTCAGCGATGGCAGCAAAGACGCCAGAACTAAAAATCAAACTCCTAAAACTTGCTGGGCAATCACATCCAGTAAAAACTGCAGAAGAGTTTATGGAGGCTTGCTGGAAAGGTTATAAGCAAGTTGGAATGAAGAAGAAAGGAAAAAAAATGGTTCCTAACTGCGTTCCTGAAGAAGCAGAATTAGATGAAATGATCGCACTTGCTGCTCCCATTGTAAAAGCAGTTTCGGCAGTATCAAGAGTTGGACAGGGTGTTGCAAAGGCAGGACAAGCAGTAAAATCTGGAGTAAAAAAAGTAGGATCAAAAATCAAAGACGCTGCTCAGTCTACATCAGAAGATAAACCAGAAAAGCAACCATTAGGATCAAAAAAAGTAAAAACTCCAGACTGGAAAAAGAATGTGGAAAAGGCAGGTGAAACTGCAAAATCTGCAGTTAGAACAACAACTAGTGGATTAGCATCAATGTATGCTCCTAGAGAAGAATATATTATGGAAAAGAATGTTCCCACTAACCCTTCTCTGTGGTCCAAAGCAAAATCACAAGCAAGAGCAAAGTTCGATGTTTATCCATCCGCTTATGCTAATGGATGGGCTGCCAAATGGTATAAATCCAAAGGCGGTGGATGGAAAAAATCTGCAAAGGAGAGTTATGACGGAACAAGAGAACTACTTTCTTTTAGTAATTTTAGGCAGATCTCTAACAATAGCTTCAGTAATGCGGAGGAAATTGTAAATGAAGTTGCAGCATGGCAGCGTAAAGCAGGAAAAAATAAAGAGGGTGGACTAAACGAAAAGGGTCGTAAATCTTATGAGGCAGAAAATCCAGGATCAGATCTAAAAGCACCATCTAAAAAAGTTGGTAATCCACGTAGAGCATCATTCTGTGCGAGAATGTCTGGGATGAAAAAGAAACTTACCAGCAAAAAAACTGCTAACGATCCAAATTCGCGTATCAATAAATCATTGAGAGCTTGGAACTGCTGATAAATTATGGCAGCTGACATTTATCTTGGTAATCCCAACCTAAAAAAAGCAAATACTCCGATTGAATTTACTGAGGAACAAATTCTTGAGTTCCTCAAATGTAAACAAGATCCAGTATATTTTGCTAGAAATTATATCAAAATTGTTTCTCTTGACCATGGTCTAGTTCCTTTTGAAATGTATCCTTTTCAGGAAAAACTCATTAGGAACTTCCATGCTCATCGTTTCAATATTTGTAAGATGCCTAGACAGACTGGTAAATCTACCACTGTAGTATCTTATTTGCTTCACTATGCAGTTTTCAATGACAATGTAAACATTGCAATCCTTGCAAACAAAGCATCTACTGCTGGAGATCTACTAAGCAGACTTCAACTTGCTTACGAAAACCTTCCAAAGTGGATGCAACAAGGCATTATTGCCTGGAACAAACGTTCTATGGAGTTAGAAAATGGCTCAAAGATTATTGCTGCTTCTACTTCTGCCTCTGCGGTACGTGGTGGCTCTTACAATATTATATTCTTGGACGAATTTGCGTTCATTCCTAATCATATTGCTGACGAGTTCTTCGCTTCTGTCTATCCTACTATTTCATCTGGTCAATCTACAAAGGTAATTATTGTTTCTACTCCACATGGTATGAACCATTTCTACCGAATGTGGCATGATGCAGAAAGAGAAAAAAATGAATATGTTCCTACAGAAGTTCATTGGTCTGAAGTTCCTGGTAGGGACACTAAATGGAAAGCACAGACTATTGCAACACTTCTGAACAACAGTTTAGAGTTGAGTTTGAATGCGAATTCTTAGGATCTGTTGATACTCTGATCGCACCATCTAAACTCAAAGCGATGGTTTATGATGATCCTGTGAAAAATAATGGAAGTCTATGTGTATATAATGAACCAGATGAAATTCGAGATTATATTATAACCGTTGACGTTGCTCGTGGAGTATCAAAAGATTATTCTGCCTTTGTCGTGTTTGATATTACTACATTCCCATATAAAGTTGTTGCCAAGTATAGGAATAATGAAATCAAACCTATGTTATTCCCATCGGTTATTGAGGAAGTTGCAAGAGCATATAACAATGCTTACATACTATGTGAAGTCAATGACATTGGGGATCAAGTTGCTTCAATTTTGAATTTTGATCTTGAATATGAAAATATGTTGATGTGTTCTATGCGTGGACGTGCTGGACAAATTGTTGGTACTGGTTTTTCTGGTAAAAAAACTCAACTTGGAGTAAAGATGAGTTCGACTACAAAGAAAGTAGGATGCTCAAACCTAAAGACTTTGATTGAAGATGACAAGCTTATTATAACAGATTACGATACAATCAGCGAGTTGACGACATTTATTCAAAGAAAGCAATCATTTGAAGCTGAAGAAGGATGTAATGATGACTTGGCAATGTGTCTTGTTATCTTCTCTTGGTTAGTTGCTCAAGATTATTTCAAAGAGATGACGGATCAGGATGTCCGTAAGCGTATCTATGAAGAACAGAGAAATCAAATTGAGCAGGATATGGCACCATTTGGGTTTATTAGCGATGGTTTAGATGCTATGGGAACTGAGGTTGATAGTAATGGTGATGTATGGAAAGTTGATGAATATGGTGATAGGTCTTATATGTGGGAGTACCACTGATTTCAGGAATTTATAAATAATTTTAGTCTAAAATTAGGGTTACTGCAGGGAGTTTAGAATGGCACTTCAGTTAGCATCTCCAGGTATTAGTGTAAGAGAGGTAGATCTAACCCGTGGCGGCGTAAATGCAACACTAAACGTCGCTGCAGGTATCGCAGCACCTTTCAAAAAAGGTCCTGTCAATGAGGTCGTAAGAATTATAAATGAAAAAGAATTGGTGGAAGTTTTTGGTGGTCCTGGAGCAGGGCTAACTGACTACCATTATGAGAGCTGGTATGCAGCATCAAACTTCTTATCATATGGCGGACAACTAGATGTAGTTAGAGCAGGTGGTGGAGAACTAAACAATGCTAACGCTGGTGTTGGAATTGCTTCAACCACATCATTGCGTGTTGATAACTTTGATGACTACAACAACAATCATTCCTCAGATACCTCCTTTTACTGGGCAGCAAAGAACCCAGGTTTTTGGGCAGAAAACGTCAAAGTCTGTGTAATTGACGCTGCGGCAGACCAAAGAATTTCTGGAGTTCTAACAACTGCAGTTGGAGTTGGAACAACAGTTGTTTCTCATGGACTTCAAGTTGGTTATGCAGTAACCCAAGCATTGAGTGGTACTTCAATCGGTGTTGGTACATTTGCTTCAGCATCTGGTTATCTAAAAGGTGTCATTACTGGAGTTGGCGCAAGTTTTGTAGATGTAAAGGTTGTAAGTTACGTAAGTAACGGAACAGAAACTAAAGTAGATTATCAAGCAAATTCACTATATCAGTTTACATCTGCAGAGATTGGAATTTCTTCATCAACTCTAGGTGACGTTGGTTTCATGACTGGAACCAAAGCACCAACTGACTGGTATGATCAACAGAACGTTCTAACAAGTGTTGCTGATGGTGGTTCTGATGCAGTAACAGTATCTTGGAGATCGGTTCTTGCAAAACCAGGAACAAACTCATACGTTGCACAAAGAAACGGACGCAACGATGCACTAAACGTAGTTGTCATTGATGCTTCTGGTTCAGTAACTGGTGTTGTTGGATCAATCCTAGAGAAGTTTGGCAATCTTTCAAAAGCAAAAGATGCTGAAGTTTCACCACAAAAATCAGTTTACTACAAAGATTATCTTGCGGTAAATTCGCAATATATTTACGCTGGTCTATCTCCAGTAAATGCAACTGACGCTTATTGGGGAACAAGATCACTTCCTGGCGGTTTTAGTAGTGGTGTTACTGCTATTACAGCATCTGCTGGTTCTTGGGGACAGGAAGCAAAAGATATTACGTTCTCTTCACTAGGTAACGCTACTTACAGACTAACTGGCGGTAAGGATTATCAAGGAGTTGGATACTATGATGCTCCACTTGGAGATCTTCTAACTGCTTATGATAAGCTATCTGATCCAGTAAACGGCGATATCGGTTCCTTCTCCAGGGTGGTGCTCATAAGTCGAAAGAAGAAGAGCAAGCGAAAGCAAATAAACTAATCTCAATCTGTGAAGGACGTAAGGATTGTGTAGCATTTATCTCACCTAACAGAGATAGCGTTGTAAACATTACAAACGCAAGTACACAACTAACGAACGTTCTATCGTTCTTCTCGCCACTTTCATCTTCGTCCTACGTAGTATTTGATAGTGGTTATCAGTACGTATACGATCGCTTCAATAAGAAGTTTGTATACATGCCTTGCTCAAACGATGTAGCAGGTCTATGTGTAAGAACCGATAGAGATCAATTCCCATGGTTCTCACCTGCAGGAACAAGCAGAGGTTCACTAAACTTCGCTGTCAAACTTGCATTCAATCCAGGACAAGATGCAAGAGATAGATTGTACTCTAATAGGATCAATCCAATCATCGCATCACCTGGTTCTGGAATTATTCTCTTTGGAGATAAGACTGGACTAGCATTTGAAAGTGCATTTGATCGCATCAACGTAAGACGCCTATTCATCACCATTGAAAAAGCAATCGAAAATGCAGCAAAGGCACAACTCTTTGAACTCAACGATGCTGGAACAAGATCAAACTTTGTAAATATCGTTGAACCATATCTCCGCGATGTTCAAGCAAAACGCGGTGTTACTGAGTTCTTGGTTGTTTGTGACGAAACGAACAACACGCCTGATGTAATTGATCGTAATGAATTCATCGCTGACATCTACGTGAAGCCAGCAAGATCGATCAACTTCATCGGTCTAACGTTTGTAGCCACGAGAACGGGAGTTTCGTTCTCCGAAATCGTCGGCACCGTTTGATAATAGGAGGACAAAACAATGCCATTACAAAACACAAACATCTTCAATACTCCTAATAATGAAAGAACAATTGACAGTTTCAAGTCAAGACTTGTTCAAGGTGGTGCTAGACCAAATCTTTTCGAAGTAGAAATGAATTTCCCAACAGGTGTTGGGATTTTCGATGAAATTGGTGACACTTCTTATAGAATGCTTATCAAAGGTGCTCAACTTCCAGCTTCAAACATTGCTGAAGTAATCGTTCCTTTCCGTGGCAGACAACTCAAAGTTGCTGGTGATAGAAGATTTGATCCATGGACAATTACAGTTGTCAACGATGGTGACTTCAAACTAAGAGAAGCATTTGAAAAATGGTCCAATTACATTATCAAAGTTTCCGATGGTTCTGGTACAATCAATCCTGCAGACTATTTTTCTGATTGGGTAGTAACTCAACTTGGACGTGCAGAAACTGTTCCTGGTTCAGGAAGTCAAAATGCTGCTCCACTTCCAGTAAAACGTGCATATAAAATGTACGGTTGCTGGCCAAGTTCAGTTGGTGCTATCGAACTTTCTTACGATAGTGCTGATGTTATTGAGGAGTTTCAAGTAACACTACAAGTTCAGTGGTGGGAAGCTTATACGGGTTCAAATACCGATTCCGTAGTCTGATAAATAGGCAAAAGGGTTTTTTATAATAATGGCGAAACTTTTTGGTTTTTCGATTGATGATGAAGAGAAAAAGTCTAAAGGCATAGTCAGTCCAGTTCCTCCAAACAATGAGGATGGGGCTGACTATTATCTTTCTTCGGGTTTTTATGGACAATATGTAGACATTGAAGGTGTCTTTAGGACGGAATTTGATATTGTAAGAAAATATCGTGACATGGCATTGCATCCAGAATGCGATACTGCAATTGAGCATGTTGTCAATGAAGCGATTGTTTCTGACCTAAATGATAGTCCAATAGAAATTGATCTTGATAATCTTCAAGTAAGTGCTTCGCTAAAAAAAATAATTAGAAACGAATTCAAATATATCAAAGATTTATTAGAATTTGATAAAAAATCTCATGAAATTTTTCGTAATTGGTATGTTGATGGTAGACTTTATTATCATAAAGTAATTGATTTACAAAAACCAGATGAAGGTATCAAAGAAGTAAGATATATTGATGCCTTGAAGATGAAACTCATGCGAGTTCGTCCAAATGATAAAAAAGCATTACCAGCAAGACCTTACAATGAAGACGTAACATCTACTAAAGATGCTGATGTAGTAGAATTTTACACATACTATCCAGAAGGTGTTGCACAAAAATATGGATCAGTATCTGGTAAAGGAATAAAAATTGCAAAAGATGCTATCTGCCATGTTTCTTCTGGTCTTGTAGATAGAAATAAGCATCTCACACTTTCATATTTACATAAAGCAATCAAATCACTCAATCAACTTCGTATGATTGAGGATAGTCTTGTAATTTATAGAATGTCTCGTGCTCCAGAACGTCGTATTTTCTACATTGATGTTGGTAATCTTCCAAAAGTAAAGGCGGAACAGTATCTTCGTGATGTTATGAGCCGTTATCGTAACAAACTTGTTTATGATGCAAACACTGGTGAGATCAAAGACGATAAAAAGTTCATGTCAATGCTAGAAGATTTCTGGTTGCCTAGACGTGAAGGTGGACGTGGGACAGAAATTTCTACACTTCCTGGTGGACAGAACCTTGGAGAATTGACAGACGTTGAGTACTTCCAAAAGAAACTATACAGGTCACTCAATGTTCCTGATAGTAGAATTGGATCTGATAGTGGTTTCAATTTAGGTCGTTCATCAGAAATTCTTCGTGATGAATTGATGTTTAGTAAGTTTGTTGGTCGTTTGAGAAAACGTTTTAGTGCTCTATTTCTAGATCTTCTAAAAACACAACTTATTCTAAAGAATATTGTAACGCCAGAAGACTGGGATCAAATGTCAGAGCATATTCAATTTGATTATCTTTATGACAATCATTTTGCAGAACTAAAAGATACTGAACTGATGAATGAACGTCTCAATCTTATGGTTGCTATTGAACCTTATATTGGAACATATTACTCTAGAGATTATGTAAAGCGTAAAGTTCTTCGTCAGACTGACGAAGAAATTATGGAAATGGAAGAGGAAATGGAAAGTGAAAATGAAATGGGTATTGGTGTTCCATTAGAAACTCAAAATGCGATTATGCAAGGTCAAATGCAAAATGATCTTGGCATGAGGCAAACTGAACCAGATCTTGATAAAAAGAAAGATGGTGGATCAACAGAAGCACCATCAATAAACATCAAAAAAGCTAAGATATAAATAAATACAGGCATTTTTACAAATTATGGATTCTGCAGAATTAGTTGATATGGTAGTTTCTGATGCTCCGTCATCAGAAGTTTCCGATTACATCAAAAGTCTTTTGTTTGCAAAAACAAGTGAAAAGGTTGATGCTCTAAAACCAGAAGTCGCTGCTGGTTTATTTGGGGCAGATGAAACTGAGGATAGTCTTGAAAGCGAAGATGAACCAGAAACAGACGAGGAAGAATGAGCGCATCACAACCAATTCGTTGCGTCCAAGATTTTGGAAAACTTACTAGCAACAATACTACGTTAGCAACTAGAAATGCCTTCATCGTAAAGACTGGTATTTTACATATATCAGTAAGTGATGCTAAAAATGGAGGACATGTTGGAGTTTGTAATACAACTTCAACAACAGTTGGAATGGTTACTGCACATGTAAATAAGCAGTCAGACTTACTTCTTCGTTTTGGACATCCAGCATCTGCATCCGTTATTGGCATTACTACTGGAACAACAACGACATTAGAACTCAATCACCCAGACACCAAAATTCTGAAGGGTGATTATGTAACACTGATTGGTTCTTCTGTTGCTGCTTATAATAATAGCATCAAACATGTTGAAGTTCTTTCAGTTACTGAACCTCAACGTGTCAACGACTATAAGATGAAAATTGTAGTCAATTCAAATACTAGTTCCATTTCAACAGCATTTGTTGGTATAGCAACTGTTGCAAAATCAGTTATTCCAGTTTTATATCCAGAAACTAATAATGGTTGCGATGCATACCTTCAGGAGGCACAACTAGGATGAAACTAATTTCCGAAGAGATCGAAGCAGTAGAAGTTATTGCCGAAGAAAAAAACGGCAAGAAAACTCTTTACATTCAGGGTCCATTCCTTCAGGCTGAAGTAGTCAATCGCAACAAACGTTGCTATCCACTTCAGACTATGATGAATGAAGTAAAGCGTTATACCGAAAACTTTATTGATAAAGGTCGTGCTCTTGGGGAATTAGGGCATCCTGATGGTCCACAAATCAATCTTGATCGTGTATCGCACAAAATTGTCACGCTAACACAAGAAGGAAATAATTTTATTGGTAAAGCACAAATCCTTAGCACACCAATGGGTAAGATTGCATCTTCTCTTATTGGTGAGGGTGTAAAACTAGGAGTTTCTTCTAGAGGAATGGGATCCATCTACATGAAAGATGGTGTCAATTATGTTGGTGAAGATTTCATGTTAGCAACTGCTGCTGACATTGTAGCAGATCCTTCTGCTCCTGATGCGTTTGTTGACGGCATTATGGAAGGTAAAGAATGGGTATGGGATGGTGGAGTACTGCGTGAGCTTCATTGTGAGCAAGTAAAGAAGACAATAAATACTTTAGTAGATCAGGACATTCTAGAGGCAAATAAACTACGTCTCTTTGCAAACTTCCTATCAAATCTATAATTTATAAATAATAACAGAAATTCTAGGTATTCTCGGAAAGAAAAAATGACCGTTAATAACGAACTACATGAGATGGAAAACCAGGTAACCCGTGGTGCTAAGGCTGCCGATCCAATGCCAAAGGCACCTAACTATGTACCTGACGCTGGTTCTGTCGAGAATCTTGGCGGTCCAACTCCTCAGAATTCAAAGCCAACTGATGATAGCAACAAGATGAAGACACCTTCTGCATCTTTTGCACAATCAGGTGATGTTCAATTCAAAGGTGCTTCTGGAAAAGTACAACTACCTGGTCCTGCTGCTCTAAAAGCAACTGGATATGGTCGTGGTGCTAATGAAGAAGTTGAGCAAGAAGAAGAAGTAATTGCTGAAACCGAAGAACTAGAAGATCAGGTTGAAGAAGAAATTGAAGAAGAAGAGGAAGAAGAGGAACTAGATCTTGAAGAAGATGTAAAAGCACTTCTAGAAGGCGAAGAACTTTCCGAAGAATTCCAAGATAAAGCAAAAACAGTTTTTGAAGCAGCGGTTCGTTCTAAGATTGCTTCTCTAAAAGAAACACTTGAGAACCGTTATGCTTCAGCTCTTGTTGAGCAAGTAGAAGCGATCAAGGGCGAACTAACCGAGCGTGTTGATTCATATCTTGAATATGTTTCTAATGAATGGATCAACGAAAACGCACTACAGGTTGAGACAGGACTAAGAGGTGAACTCTCGGAGTCCTTCATGACAGGTCTCAAGAACCTTTTTGAAGAGCATTATGTAGAAATCCCTGAAGAAAAATATAATGTTCTTGAGGCTATGGTCGAGAAACTTGATGAAATGGAGACAAAACTCAACGAACAGATTGATACCAATATTGCTCTAAACAAGCGTTTATCGGAATCTGTTTCGGACAACATCCTAGATGAAGTAAGTGAGGGTCTTGCTCTTTCCCAAAAGGAAAAACTAGCAAGTCTTGCTGAAGGTGTTGAGTTTGATAGTGAGGAACAATACCGTGAAAAACTTGTTACGCTACGTGAAGCATATTTTGCTTCAAAGCCTGTAACCAATTCACAAGAAGTCATCTCAGAGGAAGGGCTTGCTGATGATGTATCACCAGCAATGGCTGCATACCTCAATGCGTTGACTAAGTTCAACTGATTGATTTTTTCGTAAACACTAAACACTTTTCCAAGACGGAGTAAACTACCATGTTCAATTCTGCTGCACTGCAGAAGAAGTGGGCTCCTCTTCTAGAGGCAGAAGGACTTGATGGAATCAAGGACAGCCACAGAAGAGCAGTTACCGCTCAACTTCTAGAAAACCAAGAGCGTTTTCTACGCGAAGAGCGTGCTTTCCTAACTGAAGCACCTCCAACAGTAAATACCGATCCATCTTCAACTGGCAACCCAGGTTTCTCGGGTTCGGCTGCTGCTCCAGTTGCAGGTTTCGATCCAGTTCTAATCAGCCTAATCCGCCGTGCGATGCCTAACTTGGTCGCTTATGACCTAGCAGGTGTTCAACCAATGAACGGTCCAACAGGTCTTATCTTTGCGATGAGAACCCGTTATGACAATCAGAATGGTACTGAAGCATTCTTCAACGAACCAGATTCTGCATTCTCGGCTCAGAACAGTGCTGCTTCGCTAACCCAAGGCGACTACACTGGTGGTGCTGATGACGGTACTAGCGTTGGTTTTGGTACAACTGCACAATCAGGAACCAATCCATCGATCCTAAATGGTGGCGTATCTAATACCTATAACCTAGGTCAAGGTTTCAGCACCCAAGCATTAGAAGCACTTGGTGATAACACCACTTCTAACGACTTCCGTGAGATGGCTTTCTCGATCGAGAAAGTTAGCGTTACCGCGAAGTCAAGAGCACTCAAAGCTGAGTACTCGCTAGAACTAGCACAAGACCTCAAGGCAATTCATGGTCTTGATGCTGAAGCTGAACTAGCAAACATTCTATCGACTGAAATTCTTGCTGAAATCAACCGCGAGATCATCCGTACCATCTATAAGGTTGCAGAACCAGGTGCTCAAACCAACGTTGCAACCGCTGGTGTATTCGATCTAGACGTTGACAGCAACGGTCGTTGGATGGTTGAGAAGTTCAAGGGTCTAATGTTCCAGCTAGAGCGTGATGCTAACGCTATTGCTCAGAGAACTCGTAGAGGAAAGGGCAATATCATCCTTTGCTCTGCTGACGTTGCTTCTGCACTTGCTTCGGCTGGTCAACTAGATTACACCCCAGCACTATCTGCAAACCTAACTGTTGATGACACTGGCAATACTTTTGCTGGTACTCTAAACGGTCGCTTCAAGGTATACATCGATCCATTCGCTGCAAACCTAAGCGCAGATCAGTACTACGTCATGGGTTATAAGGGTTCAACTCCTTATGATGCAGGTCTATTCTACTGCCCATACGTTCCACTCCAGATGGTTCGTGCAGTTGGTCAGGATACTTTCCAACCAAAGATCGGCTTCAAGACACGCTACGGCATGGTTGCAAACCCATTTGCGGAAGGCACCGCTGTTGGCGCAGGTCGTATTGCCGAGAACACCAACCGTTACTACAGACGTGTAAAGGTTACCAACCTAATGTGATCTTAGATCACAATCATCAGGACCTCCACACATGTGGGGGTCTTTTTTATTGAGAATTTATACATAATAAAGCCTAGTTTGGCATAGTATGGATGCACTTATAAAGGCAGCAATTATTTTTGCAATAATAGGATACTTTATATACTGGGGATTGAATAACGCATATGCCTAGAAATCAACTTACGCGAGATCAAATAAAAGCAGATGTTTTGAGAATAAAAAATTCACTGTATAATGAGCAAATAAATTATTCTACTGACATCAAAAGTTTAGCACACAAGTATTTGAATATGGTTTTGGATAGGATCGAAGAATATCGCTACTAAATAGTCCTAGCTTGGGAAGCTGATTTGTCCAATAATCCTTGTACCCTGCAACAAGTTTCAAATAAAAACTTTTTGTCGTTGGGTGGGTTCAAACTTATTATCAATAGGTGTCCAAAAGTAGATTTTCTTTGCAATAAAGCAAATCTGCCAGGGATGACATTGGGCAGTGCAACGCAATCAACATACCTAAAAGATATTCCTGTTCCAGGAGATAAACTTAGATATGAAGATTTGACAGTCAACTTTATGGTTGATGAAGAATTAGAAAATTATATTCAAATCTATCAGTGGATGACATCATTAGGTTATCCACAGTCAGTTGCACAATACTCTGAATTACAAACAAAAAATAGATTTTATCCGAATACGGATGGCAATGATCCGTATAGTGAAAGATCTGATGCTACATTATTGATTTTGAGCAGCAATTATCAAACTGCTGGAAAGGTAATTTTCAAAGATTTGTTTCCAACATTTCTTTCTGGAATTCCTTTCGATGCAACGTTGCAGGAGCAGCAATACTACACCGCAACTTGCACATTCCGTTATACTATTTTTGATTTGATCGACATTGATGGAAAAGAAGTCTAGTATTTCCCTGGAAGTCATCCAGGAAATGTGGCAAAAAGATAGTGAGGTAAATCAAGACGAACTTGATAC
>Ga0169931_10007476_pt1 | contig 16184 bp, 11 predicted proteins | sample Kivu_15m_20L_FD_129675 | JGI IMG/M metagenome (GOLD analysis project Ga0169931, IMG submission 129675) | Freshwater microbial communities from Lake Kivu, Western Province, Rwanda to study Microbial Dark Matter (Phase II) - Kivu_15m_20L... | ecosystem: Environmental > Aquatic > Freshwater > Lake...
ACACCCAATCAAAAATTTCCCAATACTAGCTTTGACTGCAACAGCAACTGATAGAGTGGCTAGCGATATAAAGGCAACACTAGGTATGACTGATTGCAAAATTGTAAGAAATAGTTTTTATAGAGAAAACCTTGAATTTTCCGTTTCTTACCCTCAAAGTGAAAGTGACAGATGGGAACAACTGTTAGATTTACTCCAACCTTGGAATGGTAAATCTAAACTAGATCCTGGACGTGCCATAGTTTACTGTGCCACCCGAAAGAAAACAGATGAAGTCTATGAAAATTTGAAAGACCTTGGATTTTCGGTAGGGAAGTATCATGCTGGTAGAACTGAAGGAGTCAGAGAGAAAACTCAAAATGCATATTCTCTTGGCAAGGTTTCAATTCTGATTGCAACAAATGCTTTTGGGATGGGAATAGATCAGCCGAATGTGCGGCTTGTTGTTCACTATCAATCTCCAGCTTCATTAGAGGCTTACTACCAAGAGGCAGGTCGAGCTGGAAGAGATGGTCGTAGTGCAAAATGCTTTTTACTTTTTCGTCCAGCCGATATGGCAACCCAAAGTTTTCTAATCTCAAAAGAATCGAACTTTAAAAGTGGCGAAACTTTGCTTAAGCATATGAAGGAATATGTACAATCTTCAAAGTGTCGGCAATCTGTTTTGTGCCTTTATTTTGGAGAAACAACAGCTCCATGTCGTAAGTGTGACAACTGTCAATCTAGTCATTTTGAGAGAGATGTGTTTTTTGAAAAAGAAAAAGAGAAGAATAGAAAAAAAGAATTAAAAAAAAATTACGCATGGTCTTCTAACGAAGAAGAGGTTATAATTGAAATTTTAACTGAATTGCCCTCTATGTATGGAAAGAATCTAATCGCTAAGACACTTAACGGAAAAAATTCAAAAGATATTTTGAGACACAGATTAGAACGAAATCGTTTCCATGGTTCCCTATCTCAGATCCCAGAGGAGGCTATTGTATCGAAACTTGAAGATTGGATCGAAACGAAGCGGATCTCAATTCACGGAATCAAATACCCAAAACTTTCCTTAGCAGGATGGTCTGCGACTCCCAAAAAAAATCCCAAACTTTCTCAACCTGCCAAGCCCAAAACTCAAACGACACTAATCCTCGCTGAATTGAAAAATTACCGAGACAGAACTGCTCGATCTTTGAAGTGGAAGAAGTTCATGGTTCTCCAGAACCCTGTTCTGAAGAGAATAGCGGAAAATAAACCTAAGAATTTATACGAACTTACTTGCATAAAGGGATTAGGTCCATCTAAGGTAGAAAAATACGGGAAAGATATTTTACGAATTCTAGAGATGTATAAATAAAATGGGAAAAATCGCAGGAAAATTCATAACGCATGAATCCGAGTTTGAAGGTACGGTTTCCTGGGATGACAATACCAAACTCATAAGCGAGGTAAAAGAAGGCCTGGATCCAGATGCCTTGCAGTTCTCTTCATCAGAATGTCTCATTTTTGCAGGATTTGGTGACATCCATGTCCATGCCCGGGATGATGTCTCAGGCAAGCATCGCTACAAAGAAGACTATTGTTCGGCAGGAAACGCTGCTGTCAACGGTGGAGTGGTCCACATAGCAGATATGCCAAACAATCCAATCCCACCTGTAGATGATCTTACCTACCAAGAAAAATCTCAACTGATTTCAAAATCAATAATACATATAACTTTGTATGCTGGAATCGGACCCGAAACTTCTCCTCTCTCAAAAGAAGTCCCATATAAGGCTTTTATGGGTCCTTCGGTAGGAGAATTGTTTTTTGAATCGAATGAGGCACTAGAATCTGCTATTAGTCGCTATGCAGGACAAAATGTAAGCTTCCATTGTGAGGATCCAGAGGTGCTAATTGAAAACAGAACCAAACCAACTCATGAAGAAAGACGGCCAGCAAAAGCAGAGACTCTTGCAACTGACTTCGCACTTTACTTAATTGAAAAATACAACTTAAGGGGAAAGCTTTGTCATTACTCAACCAAAGATGGCCTCAAAAAAATCATAGAAGCAAAAAAGAAAAAAGTTCAAGTTACTTGTGAGGTTACGCCTACTCACCTTATGTTTGATACGACCATGCTAACCGATGAAAACCGTCATTGGTTTCAAATGAATCCTCCTTTGCGTGGACCAGAAGATAGGGAGGCATTGCTTCATGGTATTTTGAATGGCGATATCGATTACCTTGCGACAGATCATGCCCCTCATAGCATTGAAGAGAAAATGAAGGGAACAAGTGGAATTTCACATCTTGATACTTACGGACTTTTTGTGACCTATATGATCAAGAAGTTGAATGTTCCCTTAAAAACTATAGCAAGAATTTGTTGTTCAAATCCTGGTGACTTTGTAAATCCCTACCTCCCAGAAAAATTTGGGAAGGGATTTGGTTATCTCAGAGAAGGTTATGCTGCGAATTTTACCGTTTTAAATATGCTCAGACCTTGTTTGTTCAAAAAAGAAATGATCAAAAGCAAATCGGGTTGGTCACCCTTTGAGGACTTTGAATTCCCAGGTTCCATAGAAACTGTCATCTATCTTGGCGATTCCATTTCTGTTTAGAGAATATAACATATGCTAAATGCTTTTTATTATTTTGAAAAAGTAAAAACCAGAGTATAAAAAAATCTATCCTGGCAAGCAAGAGACTCATATTAGAATTGAATCCGACATAATTTTTTCGAATCACCTGATCTTCATTTCCCTGGATAAAATACGATTGACCTTGTTTGGATTGTTGTAAATTCTTTAGTTGGTTCTTTTCGTGAAACTTTCATTTGATTGGCTTAATGATTTCGTTCCCTTCAAGGAAATTCCATTCAGCAACTTCTACAATACCATACTAACTTCTATCTGTGAAGTAGATGAGGTAGAGGAATGGCTTCCATTTCTGGATTCTGTGATCCCTGTTCGGATCGACTCCCTCGAACCTCATCCAGATGCGGAGAAACTTTTGGTAGCGAAATGTTTCGATGGAATTAGGGCATTGCAGATCATCACAGGAGCCACGAACCTAAAGGTTGATGACTTGGTCCCCTTGGCTTTGCCAGGAACGCAACTTCCAGGGCAACTCATCCAAGAATCCCGAGTGAGAGGCATTCTGTCGTCGGGTATGATGTGTTCTCAAAAGGAACTAGGTTTGGGAGAGGATGATTCTAGGGTTTGGATTCTTGAAAATCTGGCTCTCGGCATCTCCCTTCGGAAGCAAATGGGGCAAGATGACAAAATCTTACACATAGACAACAAGTCGATAACCCATCGTCCTGACCTTTGGTCTCATTTTGGATTTGCGCGGGAGGTTGGAGCCCAACTAGGAATGCCTATCCAATGGAACCCCCTTCAGGCGACTGAATTTCCAAGAAGTACTGGATCAGATGGAATTCAAGTTACGACCACATCTCATGCCCATTCTTACACAGCAACTTCTATTCGGAATGTTAGTATTCAAAGATCCAATGAGAAAATTCGTCTTAGGCTAATGAAATGCGGTTTCAAATCCATAAACAATATAGTTGATGTCAGTAATTATTTATTATTAGAATGTGGCCAGCCTACTCATTTTTTTGACAGAGAAAAAGTTACCAATTGTAACTTTTATGTAGAACCACTTGGTGATTCACAAACTATATCTTTGTTAGATGATTCTACTCCCAAGATACCGAACGGAACTTTGATGGTTTGGGCAGGAGCAGAACCCGTAGTACTTGCTGGCGTTATGGGGGGCAAGTCCACTGCGGTTCAGCCTGAGACGAGACATATTATTTTAGAATCTGCCGTATTTCCCAGAGAGAGTGTTCGATCGACAATCAGAAAGACTGGGATCAGATCAGAATCGGCTGTAAGATATGAGAAAGGTCTGGACAGGACTACCACCTTATCGATTGTTAGAAGAGCCTTATCTCTCCTCAAAGAAAATCATGCTGGGGAATTTGAATGTTTTGAATCTATGGGATTTGAAAATATTTTGCCTCCAGTAGTTATAGATCTACCTCTTCATTTTTTAGAATTAAAATTAGGTTTGAGTTTAGAAAAAATTGAAATCGAAGAAATTCTCAAGCACCTTGGTTTTAGAACAGAAGATTTGGGAGACAAACTAAGAGTAGAAGTCCCTTCCTATAGATCAAATTATGATGTAACAATTCCAGAAGATCTGGTTGAGGAAATAGGAAGAACGATCGGTTACGCCAAAATTCCCAGGAGAAAGCTCAACTCAACTATCTCTCCGCCAATTGTAAATTCACTACGAATTTTAGAAAGAACAACTAAGGGATTTTTTTCAGAGAGGTTTGGTTTTTCAGAAGTCTTCAATTATTCCTTTACTGATCCGAATTTTGCCAATCTAAGTGCCACCAAAGATGAAATCATTGGTATCAAAAACCCAATGCCATCGGAATTGAGCGTTCTCAGAACTTCACTATTTCCAGGTTTAGCAAAACAAGCAATGATCAATCAAGATCGATTCCCTGAAGTTAAGTTATTTGAGATTGGAAGGACTTACTTTAAGGAGTCGAAAGAAAAGCGAATACTATCCGTTTTTCATCTGATTTCTAATAAAAGTAACAACCGAGTTGATTTAGAAAAAGAATTTTTGATTTTTCGAGATCAAATATTGGAATTTTTGAATAAGCTAGGTGTCGCTATCGAATTAAAAAATTATCACAGCGAGTTTTTTCATCCTAATGCTTCCCTTGCAATAGAAATCAGAAATAAAATGGTAGGATCCATTGGTATATTGAATAGCAAACTTCAAGAAAAATGGGAATTGCGTAGAAGAGTTTTTTTAGCCGAATTGGATTTAGAAGTTGTACAGGAAAGTTTAGAAAAAGGGAAAGAAGGCACGAAATTCAAAGTTCCTTCAAATTTTCCAAATGGAGAGTTGGATATTTCCTTAGTTCTGAAGGAAAGAGAAGATACTAGCCAATATCTAATTGCTGTCAAAGCAGCCGCCATAGTTGAAATTTCGGATTCCTATGTAGAATCAGTATTTAGAAGTGAATCAATCGGTAATGAATCCAAATCGGTTACTTACAGATTTCAATTGATTTCTTATGATAAAACCTTCACTCAAGAGAGGTTAAAGGAAATTTCAGATAAACTAGTCCAGATTGCAAATCAAATAGGCTATTTATTGAGATGAAATTGTTATTTAAACTTTTTCTTTTATTAATTTTTATTTCTTCGTGCCAAAAGTTAAGTAAATCAAATGAGGGACGATCTTTTGCTCCATCGAGCATTCATTATTTAATCCTCGATGCTGGAACGATCCCGAACCTTCCAGATCATGCAACTTCGAGCTCAGAATGGGTAGAAGCTGCAAAGAATAAAATGAGTTTTGGTTTTAATGAGAAAGTAGTATGGCTTGCGATCAAAGCAACTAATGAAACAAGTGAAAACTCTCTTATTTTGGAACTAGGCAATCCATTGCTGGATACAGTTTTTTTGTACGAAGCTGGGCAAAAAGAACCATTTCTTCGGGTAGGAGATTTTATCCCACTTTCCGAATGGCAAATCATTTCCAAGTCAGTGACGGCAATTGTTCCATGGGAAGCAGGCAAAACGAAAACAATTTTTGCAAGGATTGAGACAACCTCTGCTATTTTCTTAGCCATAAATTTTTACAATCGAGTCGGATTTGAAGTAAAAGAAAATAAAGAAAATTCAATTCTTGGATTTTTCTATGGGACTATTATAATTATGGTTCTTTACAATTTGTTCATTTTTTTATTACTCAAAGATCCAGCTTATATCCTATATTCATTGAGTATATTCTTCAATCTACTTGTGCAATTTTACCTGAATGGAATGTCCAATCAGATTTTTACTCCTGATGATCCCCAGGTACACAATAGAATAGGTTCGGTTTTTGTTTGTTTGTCGGCTTTGTCAGGCTGGAATTTTGCAAAGTACTATTTGAATCTGAAATCCTATTTGCCAAGGTTCAATACTTTTATCACAGTTCTAATTTTCATTGTATTGGTTTACTTTCTACTTGTATTAAATGTTCTTTCTTTAAGAATTATAACTCGGTACACAATTATTTTAGCTCAAATATTTGTTGGAACAGTTTTCTTATCTGGTTTGCTCTCTGTCAAAGCTGGGAATCGCCAAGCGAAGCTTTTTTTGCTAGGCTGGTCACTTCTACTGATGGGAATTCTTTTGTTCACATTGATGCAATCAGGTGTTGTGTCATCGAATTGGTTTACTATTTATTCGAATCAAATAGGAAGTACTTTAGAAGCTGGAGTTCTTTCCTTAGCGTTAGCTGATAAAATTAACCAATTGAAAGAAGAAAAGGCTTCTGCTCAATTGGACGCCTTAGCTATGCTTGAAGATAAAGTTAAAGCCCGCACGAAGGAATTAGATGAATCCCTACAAATAATTCGAAAGGATTTGAATGTTGCTAAGAAGATCCAAAGAAATCTTTTTACTCCTCCTAGAATACTCGATGAAAGAATTCAATTTGAAGTTTATTTTTCGGCTATGTCAGAAGTGGGAGGTGATTTTTTTGATATTGCTAGAATTTCAAAAGATAAATATAGATTTTGTGTCGCTGACGCAACTGGACATGGCATTCAGGCAGCGTTAATTACTATGGCTATCAAGTCTGAGTATGAATCCCTGAAATCAGTCCACGACCACCCAGATGAATTGTTGGCTCACCTCAACCGGATTTTTTATCACAAGTATAGCATGCTTCAAACAATCTTCACTTGTGTGGTATGCGACATAGACTTGGTGAACAAGCAATTCTCCTTTGCTGCAGCGGGTCACCCAGACCAGCTTTGGATTGACCGAGGGAAATTTCAGAATCTATCTAGAACGGGAAGGATCATAGGAATCACTCCTGATTCCAGCTACTCTAGGATCACCAAAGATTTTTCCTTGGGGGATCGAGTTTTTCTTTTCTCAGATGGGTTATTTGAGCAATTCAATTCCAATAGATTGATCTACGGTGAAGAAAGGCTCTATGATACCATCCTCTCGAAAAATAAGCTTTCCTTGGAGGATACTGTCCAAACCACTGTGGAGTCTCTAACAGCATTCTTGGAAGCCGGGTCCATCCAGGACGACATCACTTTCCTTGCCTGCGAATTCCGAAAAACCTCCTAGAATTCCGTTGACGCTGGATGGGCGTACCAGAACCTTTCCCTACGCCATTGATGCAATCATTTTTTTAGGGATTTTCCATGAAACGCACTTACCAACCAAGCAATACCAAGAGAATAAGAACTCATGGTTTTCGTACACGAATGGCGACTCCGAGTGGTCGGAGCGTGCTCAGCCGACGCCGAAGGAAAGGCAGACACAAACTTACGATTTCTGATGAGAAGATCGGGAGAAAGTTCTAAGAGGTAGGTAGCGGAAACTCTTCGTAGCAAAGTTTCGATCCAAGAGCTTTTCCAAAAGGGCCGCAGAATTGGCAGCGGACCTGTGTATCTGGTCTGGAGACCTCAGGAAACGGGAGTTCCTTCCCACCTGTACTGTCCCGAACGTGAGCATAGGAGGGCAGTGGATAGAAACAGAACCAAGCGATTTTTGCGTGAAGGCATTCGTCACTTGGATTGGGAAGGCTTCCTGCCATGCCACTTGGCGTGGGTAGCCAAACCTTCCTTCCAAAATCTAAATCCCGAAGAGAGAACACATCACTTATCAAATCTCCAACAGAAACTCAAAAATGAACAAGCTCATTATCCTACTACTAAATCTATACAAAAAGGCGATTAGTCCACTACTACCTCAAAGTTGTCGTTTTGTACCGACTTGTTCTGAGTATGCCATGGAATCTTTCCGCTTGTATTCTTTCTTTCCGGCTCTCTGGCTGACCATTAGTCGGGTAATTCGTTGCAGTCCCTGGTTTGAAGGTGGCCATGATCCAGTACCCCTTCCCAAAAAAAGAGGTTAATGATGCAAACTGACCAAAATAATACTCAAGGAAGATTGTTCTTGGCACTATTCTTAAGTTTGGCGGTTTGGATGGGAATCAATTATATTTTTTTCCCTCCAAAACCCCAAGCCACCAAGCAAATTATAGAACCAATGGAAGAAGTCAAACCAACAGCTTCAACAACAGAACTCAAACAAATTCCTGAAACCAAGCCACTCTACAAAAAAGAAGACATTAAGAATTTTTCTATCAAGACAGATGCTTTTTTAATTAGCTTTTCCAATCTTGGTGGAAAGATTTCTGAATACTACATCCGTAATCACAAAGAACCAGATGGAACGGATTTCAATTTTGTAAAGGATTATAAATTCAAAACTAAATTCGATGAGGAAGATATATTAGCCGTTGAACTTTCCCGATTTGAAGGTTTTGATTTTAATATTATAAATAACAGGGATAGTATACCAAATTCCGAATTTAATAGTATTCTATTCCAAACAGATTTTAAGCCAGAACAAAAAAGGATCTCCTTCGTCGGATTATCTCCTGATGGTAAGTACAAAATACACAAAACTTACCAATTCTTTGACACTGAAAATTACTTCAAATTCACATTTAAGTTAGAGAATATTTCTAAGGATACCATAGAATTAAGTAATTCAGAGAAAGATATATATTTAAGATCCTTTAGTTCTTTGGGACCCGTTCTGAAAAACAGGACGGAATTTAATGATCGAGATGCGGCGCATTACTTTCGCTATTTCTTCTTAGATGGCAGCTTTAAGGATTTTATAGATAGCACTAGCACCCAAGGATTTTTCGATAACATGTTTGGCTCTGATACAGGGGTAGATTCGAGATTTGAAATTAGAAAAGCTTCCGAAACTGGAGTTGATTTTGTTGGAACTGGTTCGCGTTATTTTATTGCCGTCTTAGATCCATTAGATCATAAACCATCTGGAGTTTTGCTGGACAATAGAAAAGGTAACGAAACGGGAGTTCTACTCACATACAATGATTGGATTTTAGGGCCTGGCAAGTCTATCGATTTGGAATTTGCGGCCTATGTTGGTGTTAGGGAATTGGATGGAACTGCATTTCGCAACAAAAGCCTAGACCCCAAAAATTCTAAAGAATCTCCCTTCCAAGGGCTCAGCGATTCACTGGACAAGTCATTTAATCAGGGACTAACTACTCCGTTACGAAATGGTATTGTCTGGATTTTAAAGAAAGTATATTTAATAATTCCAAACTATGGATGGGCAATTATTGTATTTGCGATTTTATTTAAAGCCGCATTCTATCCGCTTAACAAAAAACAAGCGGAATCTATGAAAAAGATGCAAGAATTATCTCCTCAAATCAAGGCAATTAATGAAAAATATGAAGATCCGAAAGTAAGACAAGAAAAGACAATGGAGCTTTACAGAAAGCATGGTACGAATCCACTTTCTGGATGTTTGCCGATGGTTGTACAAATTCCAATTTTTATAGCTCTTTATACTGCTTTTTCAGATACCGTTGACCTCTGGAGTTCTCCATTTTTATGGATCAATGATTTGAGCGAACCAGATACAGTCTTTGTATCACCTGTTTTTCCAATTTTAGGAAGAATTAGTCTTAATGTTTTACCTTTGATCATGGTTGCGACGCAAATTGTGCAATCAAGGATGACCACTGTTCCTACTGATCCAAATCAAAAGATGATGATGTATTTGATGCCAGTGATTATGCTTTACTTCTTTTGGTCTATGCCGTCTGGAGTCACACTGTACTGGACAATGCAAAATGTTTTATCGATCGGTCAGCAATTTTACACCAATAAGTATGGAAAATCTGATAAATCGAAAACGTTAGGTGGTAATACAGCAGGGGACAGTTCTGTAATTTCGGAGCCTGCTCCCAAGAGAGGTTTTCGTCAGCCATCAGCAAAGAAGAAAAAGAAAAAATGAGCTCATTTTATAGGATATAAACATGGATAATTACATATTTGAAGCAGAAGCAAAAACCAAATCAGAAGCGGAGGACTTGACCTTACAGACCTTAAGACTCCAGCCTGGAGATTTGAAATTCGAAGTAGTAGATTCAGGAAAAAGTGGATTTTTGGGAATCACACAAAAAAAGCCAGCCATTGTGAGAGCCTATGTCGCTAACAATGACATTCCCTCCGAAAAAATCATTCACGGAGTTGCGCTGACCATCTTAAAAAAAATGGGTGTCTCTGCAGAAGTCGTTGGAATGGGAGATGTTGATGGTAAGATATATGTTGAACTATCTAGCGATGAATCTGGTTTGGTTATTGGTAAACGTGGCGCCACCTTAGATTCTTTACAGTTTCTTCTAAACCTTATGGTTGATTCTAGAATTCGTCACAATCGAAAGATTGTTTTGGATATCGAATCTTATAGGGATAAGAGAGAGCTTTCTCTAATTCGACTTGCAAAATCAATAGCATCCTCCGTTGCAAAAACTGGAAAATCCAAATTATTAGATCCAATGAATCCTTTCGAGAGGCGAATCGTACACATGGCGATTCAAGAAGACGAAAAAGTTTTTACTCGATCGGAGGGAAATGGAACTTTCAAGCGCGTTCGAGTAATTCCTGCAAAAGATAAACACAAATACAAAGACTTAGAAGATCCAATCAAAAAAGGTCTTCCTGTCGAAGATTTCCAAGATTCCGAAGATATGGATTGAACTTCTCTGCCAGCATCGGAAACAATAGCTGCTATCTCAACGGCTCCTGGATCGGGAGCCATTGGAATTGTTAGGCTATCAGGCCCAAAAGCCATCGCTATCGCCCAAAACTTCCTAGAAAAAGAAATTAATACTCTCAAAACTAAGTATAACTATTTCACTTCCCTATCTTTTCAAGGAGAAATGTTAGACGAAGGTATCGTTAATTTTTCCAAAGAACCAAATTCTTATACTGGAGAAGATTTAGTAGAGTTTCATCTTCATGGAAATCCGATTCTATTGAAAAGGTTCTTGAATATCTTGTTTTCATTGGGTGCAAGACCTGCTGAAAACGGGGAATTCACAAAAAGAGCTATGCTAAATGGCAAATTCCCTATTTCCAAAGCTGAAGCAATTGGTCGTTTGATTGGAGCTAGGTCAGCATTAGAGTTAAAACTAGCTCAGAGGAATGTATTTGGAGTGCTAACACAATTAGAATCAAAGTTACGGAGTGACTTGATTTCTCTAAAAGCTGAATGTGAGGCAGAAATAGATTTTTCTTCCGAGGATTTGACTTTTGAGTCTCGTGAAGAGCGCAAGGAGAGATTGCATTCTGTTGCCCGACTGACTAAAAATGTAATTGCATCTTCGGAAAGAGCAAATCGACAAATTGATCAGTCAGTAGTTGTCCTGTTTGGTTCACCTAATACAGGAAAATCTAGTTTGATGAACTTAATTTTAGGTAAAGATCGATCTATTGTATCTGATATACCTGGAACTACGAGAGATTATATAGCTGAAGAAATTCTCTTAGAGGGAATTCCAATTCGCATTGTAGACACTGCTGGAATTAGAAACACAGGGGATACAGTTGAAGAATTAGGGATAAAAAGAAGCTGGGAAGAATGGTCAAAAGCAAATATTCGTATTTTATTATTAGATGCAGCAGAGCCCTGGCAAAGGCAATTTGAAAATTTTACAAACCATACTTTCGATCGTACATTGATCGTTTATAATAAGATAGATCTTGGGATAAATTCTATTGAATTAGAGGAGTTAAGAAAATTCCTGAATCAAAAGAGTCTATCTTTCTTTCCTTTGTCCTGCAAAACGGGAGAGGGAATTGAAGATCTTTTGCTTGAAATTCAAAAGTCACTACAAATGTCTGAAGTAGAAGAAGATATGGTTTTGTTAGAGGATCGACAACTCTATCATTTGAGAAATATAGAGAAGAACTTGAGGAATGCTATAGACCTCTTAGACTCTGAAACTCCGGCTGAAATCGTAGTTGAGGAAATCAATTCTGCATTGACGGAAGTGGGAAAGATCAATGGAAGGGTAGATCAAGAAGAAATTTTGGGTCGAATTTTTAGTAAGTTTTGTGTCGGAAAATAAATGAACCTTGAAATATTTCGCCTTTTTGATCGATTGGAAATATGAGTCCTGTGGTTGTGTTTAATTTACTTTTAGTCTTGATAATATCTGGTACGACTTTCTCTCAAGGCAATGATCCCGATATAGAGCCTCGACTGCAAACGGAAGATAACGGAATGAAACCTGAGACGCTCTCACCCACCAAAAATAGACCAAAATCCAAATTACAAAACTCAGAATCTAAAACAGGGAAAAAATTAAAAAAGTCTAACAAACCTGGTAAAGATACTAATTCAAAGAATTCAAAAAATAAATAAAAGCAATTACCGAATTAGCTCTAGATACCTAATTTTTGTAAGTCGTTATCATTAAAAGCTTTTGTTTTGATTTGAAATTTTGATATCCTGTCTTTCTTTTCTGGAAATTTTTCTAAATAGGCAAAAGCATACTTTTTCCAAAGAATACGGCTGTGTTTGAATTGATTCAATTCTAGGATGCCTGGAATGCATTGATTGTTTTCATCCAAATAAAATGGATCCCAACCAATGGCTAAAAATTGTTCCAATGACTCAGAGGCATCGTTTTCTGCGGCTACAAAGGGTGGAAATTTTTGATTCGATTCAACTGAATCCAAAGAAATCATTTTTCTATCTAAAAAATAAGTGCATAACCGAGAGATCAACTGGGGGCGATTGTATTCCGCCAAGATTCCTAAGATTCTGTAGCTATCTAACTTGGCTCCCGTCGTTCCATATTCTGTGAGCAAGAATTCCAATACTTCCCAATCAGCAAAAGCAGAAGCTCTATCTATAAGATTCAAACCTTCTTCATTTCGAAGGCTCAGTGCTCGAAAACGATCGGGGCAATAGTCCCAAAAGACTAAAAACTCATTACCAATCGAAGGATCGAGCAAGAGATGATATACGGAATTTCCATCAGAATCTTGGTGGGTCCAATGCTCACTCATCGCGAAGAACTCTCGTTTCTCTAGCAGAGCTAAATAAAATCTCTCTTTTCCCGATTTCAAAATGTCATGGAAGGTAGAACCAGGTTTTCGGAAAGGACTTAGGGGATCTGCTCCCGTTTCGATACCTAAACAAAAGACCTCAAAGGCGTCAGCTTTTACTGCCCAATGTAAAGGAGTGAACCCGAAATGGTCTAATTCATTTGGGTTATTACCTGAAGATAGGCAAGAATTCCATAATTCTAAATTATTTTGTTTTGCTGCAGAAAAGAAATCCAATTTCAATTTTAAGGACTAATCGGATTGATTTTTGGGATTTCACTTGGATAGCCAGGAGGTCTGGAAAAACAACTCATGGCAAATCCCTCAACTATCAAACAGACAGCATCTTTCGAGAGACATTTGAGGGACTTCTGTACTTCAACTCCATCGATCTCTGTTGGTATGGATACACAAACCATTTTGTCCTGAGCGATTATCCTCTTTAAATCTGATTCCTGGGCAATTAGTGAAAAAGAGCAAATTGTAAGAAACAACAAAAATTTCATACCACTATCATCGGCGTATTTTTGATCACAATCAATCGATTCTTCGTTAGGGAGAGAGAACGAAACGAATTGGATGACCAATTTTTTCATCTAAATGAACTAGAGCTTCATTGGCTTTTTCCAATGGCAAAATATCAGTTATGGAATTTTTCAAGTTAAGATCCCCGTTTTCCACCAAACTTATCAAGTCTGGCAAGGCTCTCCGATCGGAGCCATAAGAACCTAAAATCGAAATTTGCCGCTCAATCAAATAGAAGGGAATTGGAATCTCCAACGGACTTCTTCCTATTCCAACAAGAACAATTCTACCACCTCTATTTGTGATTCGAAAAATACTTGTTACAGTTTCCATATGTCCAGAAAAATCCAAAACTATATCTACAGTCTTTCCCATTTTTTGGATTTTCTTCCCAAGATTTTCCCCTTTTCCTAGGAGTAGGCATTCTGTTGCTCCGAATTTTTTGGCATTTTCCAATGATCCTTCATCAATGTCAGCAACCAGAATTTCTAATGCTCCTAAAGATTTGCATATGGCAACAGCATGAATTCCTAATCCCCCAGAACCAATTACCAGTGCATTTTCGCCAACTTGCAAATTGCCACGAAACTTAACAGCATGGTAGGGGGTAGAAACTGCGTCAGCTAAAATTCCTCCAATATCAAAAGGAATGGTTTCTGGCAATCGTACGACATCCTTTTCATCCGCATTCGCAAATTCTGCGTATCCTCCCCAGGAATCAAATCCTCGAACTCCAGTTTGGGAACATAAATTCTCTCGACCAGACTGGCAATGGATGCAACGACCGCATGACGTTCCAGCTCCTAGGACCACCCTGTCACCAACTTTAAATTTGGTAACTTCCTCTCCTAATTTTTCAATAATTCCTGAAACTTCATGTCCCGGAACGCAAGGGAATTGATTCGGTTTCAAATGACCATGAAGTACTAAATGCACATCTGACCCACAAACTCCACAAGATTTAACTTGGATCTGTATCTCCTTAGGTTTTGGAGGAGGGATTTCTATATTTTCAATAGAAAGATTCCTTCGATTCGGGTGCAAAATAGCTGCTTTCATCCAACTAAGTTTGATTTCTTCGTTCGAAAAGTCGAAGATAAAAATAAGATGAAAGGCAAATGGATGAGGATTTTTCTATTTGGGGTATTCCTTCTGCCTCTTCTATTTCTCTTTGCAGACCAAGCAAGCCTAAAGGCCACTCAGTTGATCCGAGTGGGAATAGGCATAAAAGAGAATCATTTACTCATCAAAGAAATGAATTCTACCATTACAAATCGAGGAACAGAGGAACAAAAGCGCCTCTATAAGCGATGCATTCAGCATCACATTGAATCTGAAATTTTATACCATGAGATGGACTTGGGAGTATCCTATGCCGAATTGGTAAGAACCCAAACCCTATTGGTCAGACTCTACTCCTTAGTAATTAAAGAAGAAATAGATGAACTCAAAGAAGAACTAGTGAGATTGGCTAGACTTTCTAGTGGAAAAGAAAAGCCAGAAACCAAAGAGTTTTTTCGACTTGGTTTTAGACAAATCGCGGTGGCGAAGCAAAAATGGACTACTGGTCATAATACTCGTCCATATCTTCCATCAATAAAACTTAGAGATTACTCTTTTGCTTTGCATTCCTTAAAAGATGGAGAAAAGTATATTGTCCTTTTGGGACTGCTACATGACTCCAATGGAGAATTTGAAAATGATAAAAAAAGTTTCCAAGAATTAGAATCCGAAATAGTGAGATTAATTTCATCTGATAAACAAAAGTATATTAGGTTTCTTTATGATAGTCGATTTTTGAATTACGGAGATAGTGATTTCTTTAAGACTACTTGGGAAAATCCTAATCTTGAAGAACTAGAAATGGCTCTTGCAGATTTTGATCCACCGTATAAAAGAAGACCAACAACTCCACAAACAGAAAAATAGTGATCCGATTTTTTTGGCAATTTCCATTAACAGCTGGAATGGTATCCTTTCTATTTGTTCTTTATCCATCAATTTTGATCTTTTGTTCTGTCCCGACTAGAAGAATGTTTTATACTACTCCTGGAGAGTTTGAACCGCTTTCCTGGATTCTATCTACATTTTTCCATGCCTCTGCAGAACATTTATTATCAAACTTATTATTTCTTTTTTTATTGGGAAGAGTTGTAGAAGCAAAAGTAGGTAAGGCAAAATGGGTCCTTTTTTATTTTTTAGCTGGAATCATAGCCGTACTCGGAGATTCTTTCGTTCGTGGGTTTTTGATGGGTGACCGAACTCCTATCGTAGGGGCTAGCGGTGCTATAGCTGGTCTCGCTGCAGTAGCAACTTTGCTTTCACCTTTTCACTTTCCACTAACACCTAAAACTATAATTCCCTTCCCAGTATTTCTATTTGGATGGCTTATGATCTACTCGGACTTAACCAATTTATTCACAAGGGATAGAATTGCTCACTGGGCCCACTTGGCTGGATTCTTTTCTGTACTTCTAACATCTTATTTATTGGGAGAAAAAGAACGGCAAGCGATTCATACGGGGTTTCTGCTCAATTCTACGTTTTTTACATTGACCTTGCTACTAATGTTTTTTATTAACAATAGGTAATGGAGATAGAATTCCAGGCATGGGACTACACCAGAGAAGACCAATTCCAAAAATCGAAGTATAGATTTGTTGGAAGTGAAAAAGATGGCTGGAAGATTGAAAGG
>Ga0169931_10007477_pt1 | contig 16183 bp, 17 predicted proteins | sample Kivu_15m_20L_FD_129675 | JGI IMG/M metagenome (GOLD analysis project Ga0169931, IMG submission 129675) | Freshwater microbial communities from Lake Kivu, Western Province, Rwanda to study Microbial Dark Matter (Phase II) - Kivu_15m_20L... | ecosystem: Environmental > Aquatic > Freshwater > Lake...
CTGCAGGATGCATTCCGGTGCCCGAGACGCCCGCGCGGCGCGCGAGCATCACCCCGACCACGATACCGGGCGCCTCCATCAGCGCGACCAGCATCGCGAGATACGCCTCGGGCTGCAGGCCCGCCCGCGCGAGCGCGCTCTGGGCGACCGCGAACGTGACCACCGATACTGATCCGTAATGCGCTGCGATCGAGGCGGCGTCCGCGGGCGCGAGGCGGACGGCGCCCAGCAGCACCGGGTACAGCGCGAGCGGCACCAGCGCCGACAGCGTGACCGCGGCCGTCGCGAGCGGCCACAGCTCGGCGAGCGGCTGCACGGCGAGCTGCGCGCCGCCCTTCAGCCCGATAGCGAGCAGCAGGTAGATCGACAGCGTCTCGTACAGCGCCTCGGGCAGCCGCAGATCCGAGCGCGCGAGCCGGGCGAGCACCCCCAGCACGAAGAACAGGATGACCGGATCGAGACTCACCGGCGCGCTCCACGGGCGACCCGACGCTCAGTCACGTTCGTCGATCCACGCCTGCTGGATTGCTTCGAGGATCTTCTCGCCCGAACGGCGTGGGTCGTCATCGAACCCGGGCAGCGCGAGGACCCAGCGGTGCAGGTCGGTGAACCGGACGGTCGTCGGGTCGACCTCCGGATGAGCCAGATCGAGCGCGATCGCGATCTCCAGCGAGTCGGTCCACTTCATCGGATCCTCCCGTGTCACGCGAAGAGCCCGCTACTCTCGCGCGTGGTTGATCGTGTACTTCGGCAGCTCGATCACCAGGTCCGTGCTCGGCTGCACCTGGCACGACAGCCGCGAGGTGGCCGTCAGGCCCCAGGCCTTGTCCAGCAGGTCGTCCTCGGCCTCGCTCGCGGGCGCGAGCCGGGCGAAACCCTCGCGGATAATCACGTGGCACGTGGTGCACGCAGCCACCATGCCGCACGCGTGCTCGATGTCGATGCCCTGGTCGAGCAGCTGCTGGCACAGGCTCGCCCCGGGCCGCGCGTCGAACCGCGCGCCGTGCGGTGCGAGGGTCTCGTGCGGCAGGACCGTGACCGTCGGCACGACGCTCACCCGATCTCGTCGAGCCGGCGCCCCGACAGCGCATCGCGTACTGCCCGGTCCATCCGACGGGCGGCGAAGTCCTCGGTGGCGTGCGCCAGGGCTTCGACCGCGGCCGCGATCGCCTGCGGGTCCTCGGCCTGAGCGGTCGATCGCAGCGCACGCATCCGCGCGACCACCCGTTCGCGTTCGTCGTCCGACAGCAGGTCCCCGTCGGCGTCGAGCGCGCCCTGGGTGGCTGCGAGCAGCCGGTCGGCCTCGACCTGGCGTTCGCGCAGCGTCCGCGCCCGCATGTCCTCCTCGGCCGAACCGAACGCATCCTGCAGCATCCGCGCGATCTGGTCGTCCGACAGTCCGTACGACGGCTTGACCGCGATCGACGCCTCGACGCCCTGCGACAGCTCCCGGGCGGTGACCGCCAGCAATCCGTCGGCATCGACCTGGAAGGTGACCCGGATGCGCGCAGCACCGGCGGCCATCGGCGGGATGCCGCGCAGCTCGAAGCGGGCGAGCGAGCGGCAGTCGGCGACCAGTTCGCGTTCGCCCTGAACGACGTGGATCGCCATCGCGGTCTGGCCGTCCTTGTAGGTGGTGAACTCCTGCGCGCGCGCCACCGGGATGGTCGAGTTGCGAGGCACGATCTTCTCGACCAGCCCGCCCATGGTCTCGATGCCGAGCGACAGCGGGATCACGTCGAGCAGCAGCCAGTCGTCGCCCTCGCCGCGGCGGTTGCCGGCGAGCAGATCGGCCTGGATCGCCGCTCCCAGCGCGACGACCGCGTCCGGGTCCAGGTCGGTGAGCGCAGGACGGCCGAACAGCTCGGCGACCGCCTCGCGTACCTGGGGCATCCGCGTGGCGCCGCCCACGAGTACGACGCCCGCGACCTCGTGCGCAGTGAGCCGCGCGTCGCGAAGCGCCCGTCGGACGGTCTCGAGCGTGCGCTCGAGCAGATCTCGGGTGAGGTCGCGGAAGGTCACGGCGTCGATCGGGGTGGACACCCGCCCACGCGTGCCGAGCTGCACGTCGATGCTCGTCTCGGGCTGAGCGGACAGGGCTTCCTTGGCGAGGCGCGCGGCCTTCAGCGCCCGGCTCAGGTCGTCGGCCGCGAGTTCACCGAGCCCGTTGCGCTCGGTGAACCAGTCGAGCAGCCGCCGATCGAAATCGTCACCGCCCAGCGCAGTATCGCCAGCGGTCGCGATCACCTCGAACAGGCCGCGCGAGAGCCGCAGGATCGACAGGTCGAACGTGCCCCCGCCGAGGTCGTACACCGCGTACAGGCCCTCGGCACCATGGTCCAGCCCGTAGGCGATCGCCGCGGCCGTCGGCTCGTTGAGCAGCCTGAGCACCTCCAGTCCGGCCAGCCGCGCGGCGTCCTTGGTCGCCTGACGCTGCGCGTCGTCGAAATAGGCGGGCACGGTGATCACCGCACCGCTGAGCTCTCCGCCGAGTGTCTCTTCCGCCCGGTGCCGCAGCACCCGAAGGATCTCGGCGGACACCTCCACCGGGCTGCGCTCGCCCGCCACGGTGAGCAGTCGGACCATGCCGGGCGCGTCGACGATCCGGTACGGCATCCGGTGACGCCGGGCATCGTCGACGCCGCGCCCCATCAGCCGCTTCACCGACGCGATCGTGTTCAGCGGATCCTCCGCCGCGCACTCCCAGGCGATCTGACCCACCTCGACGCCACCGCCCTCGCGATAGCGGACGACCGACGGCAGCAGCGGTCGGCCGAGCCCATCGGGGAGCACCTCGGGTACGCCCGAACGCACTGCGGCCACCAGCGAGTGCGTGGTGCCCAGGTCGATGCCGACCGCGAGCCGCCGTTGGTGCGGCTCGGGCGACATGCCCGGCTCTGAGATCTGCAGCAGCGCCATCGGAATCCTCAGGCCGCCAGGCCGTCCTCAGCGACCGCGACCTCAGTGCCGAAACGGTCGACGAACATCCAGCGTCGGACCGCATCGGCGGCGCGCCGATAGTCGCGACGCGCGTCGATGGACTCGGCCAGCTCGGCGAGCAGGCGGGCCCGCTGCTCGCCGAGCTGCGCCGACAGCTCGGCCAGAGCCTTGCGGTCGCATGCGCGACGCGCGTCGTCCAGCGTCTCGCGCCAGGCCATCTGCTGCAGCAGGAACGCGGCGGGCATTGCCGTGTTGGTCTCGGCGCGGATTGCTTCCCCGGAGCGCTCGCACAGGTAGGCCGCCCGACGGCCGGGGTCCGCCAGCGTGCGGTAGGCCTCGTTCGCGCGCGTGGCGAGCTGCATCGCGATGCGACGCTCGGTCGCGCCGGACGCAGCGAACCGGTCCGGGTGAACCGCCGCCTGAAGGCGCCTGTAGGCCTGCTGCAGCGCGACCGGGTCAAGCTCGAACCGCTCGGGCAGGCCGAGCAGCTCGAAGTGGCTCCGGTTCAGCAGGTCCATTGATGAAGGGCCTCGAAAAGAAGAGGCGGCCTGAGGCCGCCTCCTGCGACGGATCGCGGATCGCTCAGACCTTGAACGACTCGCCGCAGCCGCACTCGCTCTTGACGTTGGGGTTGTTGAAGCGGAACCCTTCGTTGAGCCCTTCGCGCACGAAGTCCAGTTCGGTGCCGTCGATGTAGACCAGGCTCTTCGGGTCCACCAGAACGCACACGCCGTGGCTCTCGAAGCTGAGGTCTTCCGGCTGCACGTCGTCGGCGTACTCGAGCTTGTAGGCGAGACCCGAGCACCCGGTGGTCTTCACCCCCAGCCTCAGCCCGATGCCCTTGCCGCGCCGCGCGATGTAGCGCGACACGTGCCGTGCCGCGGACTCGGTCAGCGTGATCGCCATGGTCGGTAAGCCTCTCAGGCAGCCTTCGGCTCGGCCGCCATCGCCTGCCCGTGCTTGGTCCGGTAGTCCTCGATCGCCGCCTTGATCGCATCCTCGGCGAGGATCGAGCAGTGGATCTTCACCGGCGGAAGCGCCAGTTCCTCAGCGATCGCGGTGTTGCGGATCGCCATCGCCTCGTCAAGCGTCTTGCCCTTGACCCACTCGGTGACCAGCGAACTGGAGGCGATCGCAGAGCCGCACCCGTAGGTCTTGAACTTCGCGTCCTCGATCACGCCGCGGTCGTTGACGCGGATCTGCAGCTTCATCACGTCGCCGCAGGCCGGCGCGCCGACCATGCCCGTCCCGACCGTCGGGTCCGCCTTGTCCAGGGCCCCGACGTTACGGGGGTTCTCGTAGTGATCGATGACCTTGTCGCTGTATGCCATCACGCACCTCCGTCAGCGTATCGTTCTCGTCCCTGCACCGATCGGCGTCAGTGGGCGGCCCACTGCACCGTGTTCAGATCGATGCCTTCCTTCACCATCTCCCACAGCGGAGACATCTCGCGCAACTTGCCGACCTTGTCGGTCAGCAGCCTCACCGCGAAGTCGACCTCCTCCTCAGTGGTGAACCGCCCGACCGAGAAGCGGATCGAACTGTGTGCGAGTTCGTCGCTGCGGCCGAGTGCCCTCAGCACGTACGACGGCTCCAGGCTCGCGGACGTGCAGGCCGAACCCGAGGACACGGCCAGGTCCTTGACCGCCATGATCAGCGACTCGCCCTCGACGTAGTTGAAGCTCACGTTGAGGTTGTGCGGCACGCGGCGCTCGAGGTCGCCGTTCACATAGACCTCCTCGATCGCGGCGATCCCGCGCCACAGCTTGTCGCGCAACATCCGGATGCGCTCGTTCTCGACCTTCATCTCGGCCCGCGCGAGGCGAAACGCCTCGCCCATCCCGACGATCTGGTGCGTGGGCAACGTGCCGGAGCGCATGCCGCGTTCGTGCCCACCGCCATGGATCTGAGCTTCGATCCGCACCCTCGGCCGGCGCCGGACGTACAGCGCGCCGACGCCCTTCGGACCATAGGTCTTGTGAGCCGAGAAGCTCATCAGATCGACCGGCAGGGCGGCGAGGTCGACGTCGACCTTGCCGGTCGCCTGCGCGCTGTCGACGTGCAGCAGGATGCCCCGGCTGCGGCACATCTCGCCGATCGCCGGGATGTCCTGAATGACGCCGATCTCGTTGTTGACGAACATGACCGACACCAACACGGTGTCCGACCGCAACGCCGCCTCGAGCGCGGCGAGGTCGATCAGGCCGTCGGCGAGCACGTCGAGGTAGGTGACCTCGAACCCTTCGCGCTCGAGCTCGCGCATGGTGTCGAGCGTCGCCTTGTGCTCGGTCTTCACCGTGACCAGGTGCTTGCCCTTGCCCGAATAAAAGTGGGCCGCACCCTTGATCGCCAGGTTGATCGACTCGGTCGCGCCCGACGTCCAGACAAGCTCCTTCGCGTCGCAATTCACCAGCTCGGCGACCTGCTCACGGGCATCCTCGACCGCCTTCTCCGCATCCCAGCCGTAGGCGTGGCTGCGCGAGGCCGGGTTGCCGAAGCGCTGTCCTAGCCACGGCACCATCCGGTCGACCACACGCGCGTCGACCGGCGTCGTAGCCGAGTAGTCGAGGTAAACCGGCAGTTGCATCGCGAAAGCTCCCTGGGAGACGGCCGATGGATCGGTGCGGCGGTCAGACCGCCGAGGTGACCCTCGCGCCGTGGATGTTGATCGGCTGCAGCGTCGAAGTGGGGAACTCGAGCGCGGCGCGGTGCTCACGAAGCACCGAAATCTGCTTGGTGGGTACCTTGGTCTCCCGCGTGCGCTGCTTCTCGACCAGCTCCTGGAGCGTCACCCCGTCCAGGAACTCGATCATCTTCTTGTTCAGGTTCGCCCAGAGCTCGTGCGTCATGCACGGACCGTCGTCGTGGCAGTTCTCCTTGCCGCCGCAGCTGGTCGCGTCCAGCGGCTCGTCGACGGCGAAGATGATGTCGGCCACGGACACGTCGCGCATCGGGCGCGCGAGCGTGTAGCCGCCGCCGGGACCGCGGGTGCTTTCAACCAGTTCGTGGCGGCGCAACTTGCCGAACAGCTGCTCGAGGTACGACAGCGAGATCTTCTGCCGCTGGCTGATCCCGGCCAGGGTCACCGGCCCGTTGTGCTGGCGCATGGCCAGATCGATCATGGCGGTGACGGCGAAGCGGCCCTTGGTGGTCAATCGCATGTCGTGGCTCCGTTAAACCTGACGAAGTTAGTCAAGAATACCCAATTCCGAGTGTTTTGGTCGAGTGTCCATTTGGGGTCCGTGGCTTTGTCCAGGACAAACCGACCGCGACCGAAAGTTGACGCCCGCCGTCGGATTTGTCAAGGGATGTCTGAGCGTGCGCTGGACAGGGCCCGGGCAGGGCCCCGGGGCCTACGCTCAGTCGGGTCAGTCGGGGACAGGCGGCGGCGGCGGGCCGCAGCGCAGCCGGGCTTCGGCCGCCCAGGGGCTTCGCCCCGCCGGCCGGCGCGGCGGCCCGGGGCGTGCCTCGGGCACGGGCCGGAACCGGCCCGTGCGGGCCGGTGTCGCGCCCTCAGGCGGCCGCGACCTGGGTGGCGCGGCGGCGCGCCACTTCGAGCAGGCCCGAGCAGGCGTCCTCGATGAACTCCAGCGCCTGCTCGAAGCCCTGCTGCGCTCCGTAATAGGGGTCGGGAATCGTCGCCGACTCGTGCTCGGTCGCGAAGCGCATCAGCAGCTGCAGCTTGTGGTGCGCCGACTTCGGCGCGATCCCTTGCAGCATCGACAGGTTGTCCCAGTCCATCGCGAGCACCAGGTCGTAGCGCTCGAAGTCCGCCGGGCGCACCTGACGCGCACGCAAGTCGGAGATGTCGTAACCGCGTTTGGATGCGATCGCCTGCGCGCGCCGATCCGGCGCCTCGCCGACGTGGAAGGCGTGCGTGCCGGCCGATTCGACGGCGACGATCTGCTCGAGCCCGGCCTGGCGAACCAGATGCCGGAACACGCCCTCGGCCATCGGTGACCGACAGATGTTGCCCATGCAGACGAACAGCACGCGGGTGTTCATCGCCATCGACACAGGTTCTCTTTTCGCCATGTTGGATCTTCCGCGCTGGTATGGATGGGTCGTCGGCGGTCTCGCTGCGTGGCCTCAGGCCGCCTTGTTCGATACGAAGGGCACCACGTTGCCCGCCACGGAGGCGCCGAACAGCTGGCGTTTGAGCACCGTCAGCTGGTCGCGCACCTGCGCCGCCTTCTCGAACTCGAGATTCCGTGCGTGCTCCAGCATCAGCTTCTCGAGACGTTTGAGCTCGCGGGCGGCGCCCTTCTCACTCATCGTCTCGAACTGAGCCCGCTCGTCGGCGGCCTTCGATTCCTTGCGCTCGGCCGACGGATCGAACACCCCGTCGATGAGCTCGCGAACCTCCTTCACAACGCCGCGGGGCACCACCCCGTGCACCGCGTTGAACTCGAGCTGCCGGGCGCGCCGCCGTGCGGTCTCGTCGACCGCGCGCCGGATCGAGTCGGTGACGCGATCGGCGTACAGGATCGCGGTCCCGTGCAGGTTCCGCGCGGCCCGGCCGATGGTCTGGATGAGGCTGCGCTCCGAGCGCAGGAACCCCTCCTTGTCCGCATCGAGGATCGCGACCAGCGACACCTCCGGGATGTCCAGCCCCTCGCGCAGCAGGTTGATGCCGACCAGCACGTCGAAGGTGCCCAGGCGCAGGTCGCGGATGATTTCCACCCGTTCGACCGTGTCGATGTCCGAATGCAGGTAGCGCACCTTGACCCCGTGCTCGCCGAGGTAGTCGGTGAGGTCCTCGGCCATCCGCTTGGTCAGCGTGGTGACCAGCACCCGTTCGCGCCGTTCGACCCGCAGGTGGATCTCCGACAGCACGTCGTCGACCTGGCTTCCCGCCGGCCGGACGATGACCTCGGGGTCGATCAGGCCGGTGGGCCGGACCACCTGCTCGACCACCTGACCGCTGCGGCGCATCTCGTAGTCCGCCGGGGTCGCGGACACAAAGACCGCCTGGCGCAGCTTGCGCTCGAACTCCTCGAACTTGAGCGGACGGTTGTCGAGCGCCGAGGGCAACCGGAACCCGAACTGGACCAGGGTCTCCTTGCGCGCACGGTCGCCGCGGTACATGCCGCCGAGCTGGCCGACGGTCACGTGCGACTCGTCGACGATCATCAGCGCGTCGTCCGGCAGGTAGTCGACCAGCGTGGGCGGCGGATCGCCCGGGGCCGCGCCCGACAGGTGCCGCGTGTAGTTCTCGATGCCCTTGCAGAACCCGAGCTCGGCGAGCATCTCCAGATCGAAGCGGGTGCGCTGCTCCAGGCGCTGCGCCTCGACCAGCTTGCCCTGCTCGTGGAACCAGGCGAGCCGCTCGCGCAGCTCGTCCTTGATGGTCTCCACCGCGCGCAGCACCGTCGCGCGCGGCGTCACGTAGTGCGACGACGGATAGACGGTGAAGCGCGGGATCTTCTGACGCACGCGCCCGGTCAGCGGATCGAACAGCTGCAGGGATTCGACCTCGTCGTCGAACAGCTCGATGCGCACCGCGAGCTCGGCATGCTCGGCCGGAAAGACGTCGATCGTGTCGCCGCGCACCCTGAACGTGCCACGGGCGAAGTCGGTCTCGTTGCGCTTGTACTGCATCGCGACCAGCCGCTGCAGCACTTCGCGCTGCGACATGCGGTCCTTGACGCGCAGCGTCATCACCATCGCGTGGTAGTCGCCCGGGTTGCCGATGCCGTAGATGCACGAAACCGTGGCGACGATCACCGTGTCGCGGCGTTCGAGCAGCGACTTGGTCGCCGACAGGCGCATCTGCTCGATGTGCTCGTTGACCGACGAATCCTTCTCGATGTAGAGATCGCGCTGCGGGACGTACGCCTCGGGCTGGTAGTAGTCGTAGTACGAGACGAAGTACTCGACGGCGTTGAGCGGAAAGAACTCGCGCATCTCCGCGTACAACTGCGCGGCCAGGGTCTTGTTCGGCGCGAGCACGATCGCTGGGCGCCCCAGGCGCGCGATCACGTTGGCCATCGTGTAGGTCTTGCCCGATCCCGTGACCCCGAGCAGCGTCTGGAACGACAGGCCGTCGGCGATACCCTCGATCAGACGCTCGATCGCCTGCGGCTGGTCTCCGGCCGGCTCGAACGACGGGTTCAGCTGAAACGGACTGCCCGGAAAGCTGGTCAGCCGGGCCGGGTCCACGGGTGCGCTCATCGGGGCTCCGAGACGGGGGCGCGTGCTAGACTCGAAACGCCAGGAGGCCACGCGCGCCAAAACATCGAAGTATGGCTCCTGCGAGCTGAAAAAGCCAACGGATTGCACAAGAATTAAGCAGGCCCGGCCGCTCACCCACTGCCCTACAGAAAAATTCTAGCTTCCAGATCAAGGTCTTGCAATGGGTTTTTCACCCTTTACCTCGCTGCGGATGGCCCCGAGGGATCCGATCCTCGGACTGAACGAGGCCTACGCCGCCGATCCGCGGCCGAACAAGGTCAATCTCGGGGTCGGCGTCTACTTCGATGACGGCGGCCGGATCCCGCTGCTGGAGTCTGTGCGTCGGGCCGAGGAAGCGCTGGTCGAGGCGCACGCTGCGCGCGGCTACCTGCCGATCGACGGCATCGCGCGCTACAACGCGGCGGTCCAGCGCCTGCTGTTCGGGGCGAGCGCCGCGGCGGTGGCCGACGGCCGGGTGGTGACCGTGCAGACGCTCGGCGGCACCGGGGCGCTCAAGGTGGGCGCCGACCTGCTCCGCCGGACGCTGCCCGCGGCGGGCGTGTGGATCAGCGACCCGAGCTGGGAGAACCATCGGGCGCTGTTCGAGGCCGCCGGCTTCGAGGTGGCGACCTACCCGTACTACGACCCGGTCACCCGCGGCGTGCGCTTCGAGGCGATGATGGCCGCCCTGGAGGCGCTCGCACCGTCGTCGGTCGTCGTCCTGCACGCCTGCTGCCACAACCCGACCGGCGTCGATCTGGACGAGGCGCAGTGGGACGCGGTGGTGCGCGTGTGCGAGTCCCGCCGGCTGGTGCCCTTTCTGGACATCGCCTATCAGGGGTTCGGCGACGGCATCGAGCCGGACGCGCAGGCGGTCCGTCGCTTCACCGCCGCCGGGCTCGACCTGCTGGTGTCGAGTTCGTTCTCGAAGTCGTTCTCGCTGTACGGCGAACGCGTGGGTGCGCTGTCGATCGTCACCCAGGAACGCGACGAGGCCGCGCGCGTGCTCTCCCAGCTCAAGCGCGTGGTGCGCACCAGCTACTCGAACCCGCCCACCCATGGCGGTGCGCTGGTGACCGCGGTGCTCGAGTCCACCGAACTGCGCGCCCTGTGGGAGCACGAACTCGCCGGCATGCGCGACCGCATCCGGACGATGCGCACCGGCCTGCTCGAGCGGCTGCGGCAGCGGGAGACCGGGCACGACTTCAGCTTCATCTCTCGCCAGCGCGGGATGTTTTCGTATTCGGGACTGAGCGCCGCGCAGGTCGACCGCCTGCGCGACGAGTTCGGCATCTACGCGGTCGCTTCCGGGCGCATCTGCGTGGCGGCACTCAACAGCCGGAACATCGACGCGGTGGCCGACGCGATCGCCGCGGTGGTCTGAACGGACGCGGGAGCGCCGCGCCCGCGCGGCGCCCTGGGCCAAGGCGCGAAGGAATCGGCGCGGCGGCGCTGGCCGCGGATCAGCCGCGGCCGACGAAGGGCATTTTCGTGGCCATCAGGGTCATGAACTGCACGTTGGCGTCCAGCGGCAGGCTCGCCATGTAGCGGATCGCACTGCCGACGTGCTCCGGGTCCATCGTCGGCTCGGCGCGGATCGTACCGTCGGCCTGCGGCACCCCGGCCGCCATCCGGGCGCCCATCGGCGTGTGCGCATTGCCGATGTCGATCTGCGAGCAGGCGATGTCCCAGCGGCGGCCGTCGAGCGAGGTCGACCTGGTCAGCCCCGTGATCGCGTGCTTCGTCGACGTGTACGGTGCCGAGTCCGGCCGGGGCGCATGAGCGGAGATCGACCCGTTGTTGATGATCCGCCCGCCCCGCGGCGTCTGAGCCTTCATCACGCGGAAGGCGTGCTGCGTGCACAGGAACGGGCCGGTGAGGTTCGTCTCGACCACCGCGCGCCAGTGCTCCAGGGACAGCTCGTCCAGCGGAACCGCGGGCGCGCCGATGCCGGCGTTGTTGAAGAGGAGGTCCAGCCGGCCGAACTCGGCCACCGTGCGGTCGAACATCGACGCAACCGAGCCGGGGTCGGTGACGTCGGCGACCACCACGCAGGCCCGCCCGGGCGCGCACTCCGACTCGGCTGCCACCGCATCCAGCAGCGCCCGACGCCGGCCCGCCAGCACCACGCGCCAACCGTCCGCGAGCAATGCGAGCGCGGCCGCCCGGCCCACGCCCGTGCCCGCACCCGTGATCAGCGCCACCCTGGTCCCACCCGTCATGCCGCTCCCCTCGCCCGAATGCGAACGCCATGGTACCGCGCGGCCCGCTGGGCCCACCGGAGTCGTCCCCGCGCTCGACTGCAGCCCGGATCCGATGCGCCGACGCGGTGGCGACCCGCCCTCCCCGCCGTCGCGCGAGCGCGCCCGGCGGCCCTCCGTCCGGTCGCTCCGACCGGGCGGGCGGGTCGCATCGGCCCCGAACCCCGGCGACCGGCGGGATGGCCGCGGTCGTCGTGGTGGCGCCGGGGCCGGTGGGTGCGCGAACTGCGGGACGGTCGTCGGGGGGGTATCGCGGGCCTCGCGGCGCCGTTCGAGCGAGCTGCCCTCGCGCGGCGAACCGCACGACCGTCGGGCCGCGTTTGTGAGGGTCCGCCCCGATGGATTATCATCGCCGGCTGATCCCCGATAGCTCAGTCGGTAGAGCGACGGACTGTTAATCCGCAGGTCCCTGGTTCGAGCCCAGGTCGGGGAGCCAAGACGTGGCCGGCCTTGCGCGCGAAAGCGCGCAAGGCCCAGCCGACAGCCGGGGTTGCGTCTGCGGCGGTCTCTTCGAGCGGATCCGAGCCGGGCGCGAGCGCCGAGGCGGGCCGCAACCCCTGCGGGAAGACACTCCGAAGTCGCACGGTCCGGTGCCGGGGGAGCGTTCGGCGATCGGTCCGATCGACGCCGGTTCGGAGCGGTCGGGCCGTCGGCGGATGGCGGGAGCGCGCCGAGCGCAGTCCGACCGACGGCCGATCCCGCGCGGCGCCCGCGGCTCGCTCAGCGGTCGCGAATTGGAGCGGCGGGGGGCCGCGTCGGGGCGGTCAGCACAGCCGCACCCGGATCGCGTCGTGCCGGTTGATCGCCCGCAGCATCGCCACGAGCGGCTCGCGGTCCTCGGGCCGATCGCGGGCGAGGCGCAGCAGCAGCGGCAAGTGCAGCGCGTTCATCCGAGCGTCGTCGCCGCCCAGCGCGGCGCGCAGGGCCTGGGCCGAGGGCTCGGACAGCGCCCACCCTCGGGGCTCGTGGTCGCCCCGGGGCGGCGCATCCGTGGTGAAGGCGATCGTGGGCACGGCGATGGTGTCGGGAGGATCGCGCCCGCCCACCGGGGCCATCCCGGGTGCGGGCGCAGCGAGGTGAGGTTGTATCAGGCGTGCAGCAACCGCCCCGACCGTTCGTCGGTCGGCATCGCCCGCGGGGGGCGCGACTGCAGACCGCGCATCGCAGCACGGCGGGCAGCCGCCGCGGCCGGCGGGCGCTCTCACCCGCGCGCGGCCCACGCCGCCTCGTACAGCGAACGCGGCGGGCGGTGGAAGCCGCCGCCGATCCGCCCGAGCTCGCCGAAGCGGTCGAGCACGCCGAGGCTGACCCGGGGCAGATCGCCGGCACCGAGGACACGCCCCGCCTGCACGATCACGCGGGGGCCGGCTCGCGGCATCGCCGGGTGCTCGACGCTGAGCAGCGCCGCCGGCGACCCGCCGCCCCAGGCCGCCAGAACCTCCGGCGGCACCGGCGGCGCGCTGCGCAGACTGCACATCGCACCGAACCCCAGCAGATCGACGATCGCGCTGTCGCCGATCGCTCCGAGGCTGCGGTCGGCCACCTCGGGCGACGCGCCCGGAATCACCGGCGGCTCCGCTGCGGCGACGATCCAACGACCGGCATCGCCGGCCACCTGGATCCCGCAGGTCTGCCCGTTGCCGCCGGCGGCCACGACGATGTCCGAGCCGCGTGTGCCGGCGGCCGCCGACAGCATGCATCGCGACGCCGCCATCCAGAGGTTCAGGAAGAATCCCGGCGATCGCGCCAGGTAGGCTCGCGCTTCGTCGCCGGCCGGCCCGGCCAGACGCGCATCGACCTCGGTGGCGAGACGCGCGCTCGACGCGGCCGTGCGGCCGTGGCCGTCGTCGCCCAGCGCGAGGCCCGCATCGGCGATCGGCGCGAGCGCCACCGGCTCGGACGCGGCCGCCCGCCACGCGGGGGCGAACCGTTCGCCGAGCCACCGCAGGTGCGCGACCACCGCGGGCCCGAGCACGCCCACACGCTGGGGGTGTTCGGCGCCGCCGTTGATCGGGGCGAAGGCATCCGGAGCCACTGCGGCGGCGTCACGCACGCGCTGCACCCACATCGACGGCGACAGCACGTCGGCGAGCGGCACGGTGCAGCCGAGGTCCTGCGCCGGACGGAACACGACGCCCCCGCCGCCGATCAGCGCACGCGCCGCGTCCGCGTCGCGGGCCCAGCCCTCGAGCAGGATCGCGCAGATCGCGGCGTGGGCGACCGGCACGCAGGGTGCGCGCGGATCGGGCAGCGGCGGACCGGCGTGCAGCAAGTCACGCGGGCCGAGGCCCAGCGCGTCGCCCGCCCGCTCGAGCCCGACCCAGTGCGGACGCACCGCGAGCACCCGGGACACGCCGGGATCGTCGATGGGGGCGCTCATGGGGCGGGCGGGGTCAGCCAGGTCTCGGAGAACGCCAGGAACGCGGTGCTCATCCGCCGGCCCAGGAAGTCGCGCTCGATCGCGCGGCCCGGCAGCGGCCGGCCTTCGACCAGGATGCTCCCCGTCCGCGCCTCCAGGAACACGCTCAGCATCCGGTGCTGGCCGGTCGCCGACGCCGACGCAGGCACGTCCACCGCGAACGGTTCCTGCAGGCCCTCCCATCGCATCGCCACCGAGACGCCGTCGGCGGTCATCGCCTCCTCGTGCACCGAGCGGCCGACGCCGCGGGTCGTCACCGAGGTGGCGGCCAGGTACGTGGTCGCCGCCAGTGCGGCGGTCCCGCGGAAGGTCGCGAAGCGCGAGACGAAGTGCTCGACCAGCCAGCGCATCAGCGGTTCGCTGGTCGACACGAACACGTTCGGGGCCGCCGGCCAGCCGGCTGCAACGTCCGGCGCACCGAGCACCAGGATGCCCGCGCCGCTGCCCAGCGGCGACGTGGCCACCCGGAAGTGCAGCGCGAGCGCCCGCCAGCGGTCCGAGTCGTCCTTCAGATAGATGCCGGGGTTGTCGCCGGTCCAGACGATCCGGCCGGGAAGCATGGGAGAGGTCACCTGGGCGCTCCTCGTTCGAAGAGGCCACCGGCGCAAGCGGCGCGCGCCGGCGGCAGCACGACGCAGCCGACGCGCGCCGGGCCGGTGTCGTGCGGTTCAGCCACGGGCGAGGGCCTCGCGGAAGGCGGCGCGCCGTGCCGCGTCGTGCAGCGCGTCGAAGTCCTGCGGATAAGGCTCGCCCGGCACCACCCGCAGCGTCACGAAAGTCGGGCCGGGGGCGGCGAGGACCGCGCCGATGCGCGCCTCGAAGTCGGGCAGCTCGGAGAACTCGTGGACCCCGGCCCAGCCGGCGGCGCGGGCGAATCCGGCGAAACTGACTCGGTCGGCGCCGGGGATCGGATGCCCGCCGTTGGCCTCGTAGCAGTCGTTCTGGCACACGAAGTGCACCAGGTTGCGCGGCGCGGCCTGCGCGATCGTGACCAGGGTGCCCAGGTTCATCAGCAGGCTGCCGTCGCCGTCGAGCACCAGCACCTGCCGATCGGGGCGGCCGAGCGCCAGTCCCAGCGCGTGGGAGGAGGCCTGACCCATCGCCCCGACGCCGAGGTAGGTGAGCGGGTGCGGCCGGATCACCATCCACTCGAACGCGGCCTGGTAGACCGGCACCACGATCTGATCTCGATGGTGACGGGCCAGCACCTTCAGGCAGTCGTCGCGTCGCATCATCGGCGGTTCACCGGGGCGGGCGCCCGACGAGGAAGGCGAACGGTCGCGAGCGGGACCAGGCACGTTCGAACGCCGGCTCGATGCGGGCCACGTCCGAGGCACGCGACAGGCGCGCGTGCTCGATGCCCATCGCATCGAGCACCGGCGCAACCACGCGCACGCCGTACCGAGCCGACTCGGGCGGCTCGCGATCCGGCTCCATGCCCTGCAGGCCGACGATCATGCAGACCGGAGCGCCATACTCGACCGCGATCGCCCGCAGCGCGTTGAGCGAGTCGAACAGTCCGGTGTGCTGGATCAGCAGCACCGAACGCGTGCCGGTGTAGGCGAGGCCGGCGCAGATCGACACCCCCTCGTCCTCCTTGCACACGCGCACCAGCCGCAGTTCGGGATCGCGCGAGATCGGCCAGAGCAGGCCGTCGCTGGTGACGATGTCGGGCAACGATACGACGATGCCGATGCCGCAGCGCTTGAGCGCCGCGATCACGGCGGCGCCGCTGGGCACCGAATCGTCGGGGACGGCCGCAGGCCGGGTCGCGTCGCTCAACGCGCCGCCCCGGGGAACGGATCGGCGACCGACGCGGTGCCGATCCACACGCTCTTCACTTGCAGGAACTCGCGGATCGACTCCACGCCGTTCTCCCGGCCGTAGCCGCTGGCCTTGTAGCCGCCCACCGGAGAGAGCGCGCTCACGCCGCGATAGGTGTTCACGTAGACCGTGCCCGCCTCGAGACGCTCGGCCAGCCGCAGGGTGCGAGCGGTGTCGCGGGTCCACAGGCCGGCGGCCAGGCCGTATCTCGAATCGTTGGCCATCTGCAGCGCCTGCGCCTCGTCGTCGAAGCGCATGACCGCCAGCACCGGCCCGAACACCTCCTCGCGCGCGAGGAACGACTCTGGGTTCACGTCGGTGAAGATCGTCGGCTCGACGAACCAACCGCCCTCGCACCCGGGGGGCGCGGCGGCGCGCCCGCCGAGAACGCACCGCGCGCCCTCGGCACGCGCGCGATCGATGAAGGCCATCACCTTGTCGCGCTGCTCGCGGGTGGCGATCGGACCGAGCTGCACCGCGGGATCGGCCGGATCGCCCAGGCGTACGCCGGCCATCGCCCGCACGAGCCGATGAACGAAGTCGTCGTGGATCGCCGCATGCAGCA
>Ga0169931_10007478_pt1 | contig 16183 bp, 18 predicted proteins | sample Kivu_15m_20L_FD_129675 | JGI IMG/M metagenome (GOLD analysis project Ga0169931, IMG submission 129675) | Freshwater microbial communities from Lake Kivu, Western Province, Rwanda to study Microbial Dark Matter (Phase II) - Kivu_15m_20L... | ecosystem: Environmental > Aquatic > Freshwater > Lake...
ACTGGGTCCAGATGTGCAACTTTGCCCCCGGGCGATGTCCGCCTCCATGCCATAGCCCGGGACAGGTCGCCGAACTTGCCCTATGCTTCATTCGCATGTTGCACCCACCCCACGGAGACATCATGACGCTCAAGCCCACCACCGGTCCCGTCCTGCTGATGGCGGGCGGGGCCATCCTGCTGGCCGCGGCCCTGGCCAGCCTGCGGCTGCCGATGATCCTCTTTGCCGCGGCCTTGATCGGCCTCGGGTTCTGGTCGCTGCGCGGCCTGGACCTCGGGCGCTTCATGACGGGCCCCGTGCTGCTGGCGGCGTGTGCCGCCACCATTGGCATCGCGGGCCTGGTGAGCCAGCAGGCCCCGGTGTTCCTGGTGGCCTTGGCTCTGGTCGCCCTGGCGTTCGGCTCCCTGCGCGGCCGGGTGCACAGCCGCGTCACGAAAGGCCCGGTGCTGCTCGCCGCCTCGGCCGTCGCGTTGGGCGCGGCCGGGCTGATGAGCAGGCAGGTGCTGCTGTTCCTGATGGCGGGCGTCGCGGCTGGGCTGGCCTGGTACGCCTGGCAGCGCGAACAAGGCTGACGGCGCCACGCCGGATGCGGTGCAATGCGGGCTGTTCCGGCCCTCCAGGAGAAGCCCCATGCCCCGCCCCGTGCTCGAAGAATCCCGCATCCACCCCGCCGTGCGCGAGCGCGTGGCCGCGCACCACCGCGACATCGTCGACGAGGTCGAGGCCGCCGTGCGCGCGCACGCGGTCGTCGTCGTCGGCATGCAGGGCAACCCCTACCCGCGCAAGGCGCGGCGCCTGCTGCAGGACGCCGGCGTCGCGCACCGCGCCCTGGAGTACGGCGGCTATCTCAGCGAATGGCGCCGCCGCAACGCGCTGAAGATGTGGACCGGCTGGCCGACCTTCCCGATGGTCTTCGTGCGCGGCGTGCTGGTGGGCGGCTACGACGACCTGAAGGCGCTGCACGACAGCGGCGAGCTGGCGCGGATGCTGCAGGGCTGAAGCAGCGGCCAGCGGGTTCTCATCGCTTCCAGCTCGGCAGGCCGCCGAGGGCGCGGTCGACCTCGGCGCGCGTGGGCATGGCCTCGATGTTGCCGGGCAGCTGGATCGCCAGGCGCGCCACCGCGATGCCCAGGCGCGCCGCGTCGACGAGGTCGCGGCCTTCCAGCAGGCCGGCCAGGCAGCCCGCGGCCAGCGCGTCGCCGGCGCCCATCAGGTCCACGGGCTGCTCGACCGGCGCCACCGGCAGGCGGGTGGGCGCACCGTCGTGCAGCACGTGCACGTCATGCGCCCCGGCCTTCAACACCGCATTGCGGCAGCCCAGCGCCTGCAGCCGGGTCAGCGCGGCCTCGGCCGTCGCGTCGCCGTAGAGCATCTGCAGGTCCTCCAGACCGGGCAGCACGAGGTCGGCGGCCTCGAAGTAGCGGGCCAGGCCGGCGCGGGCCTGGGCGGCCGTCCACAGGGCCAGGCGCACGTTGGGGTCGAAGGAGACCTGCACGCCGTGCGCGCGCGCGATCTCCACCGCGCGCCAGCAGGCCGCGTCGCAGGCCGGCGACAGCGCCGGGCTGATGCCGGTCAGGTGCAGGCGCCGCGCCGAGGCGATGAAGGCCTCGTCGAGCCGCTCCGGGCCGTAGGACGAGAAGGCCGAGCCCTTGCGGTAGTAGAAGTGGCGCGCGTCGCCCCCGGGCAGGCGCTCGCGCAGGAAGACCGCCGTCGGGTGGCCCGCGAGCATCTGCACGCGCGAGACGTCCACCCCCTCGGCGGCCACCAGGCCGCGCAGGTAGTGTCCCATCTCGTCGTCGCCGAGCGCGCTCATCCAGGCCGCGCCGAAGCCCAGGCGCTGCACCCCCACCGCCACCGTGGCCTCGGCGCCGCCCGGGCGCAAGGTGTAGTCGCGGCAATAGCGCATGCGGCCGACGTCGCGCGCGACGAAGACGGCGCTGGTCTCGCCGAGGGTCACGAGATCAGGCATGGCCTTCGTCCTTGGGCACGTGCGGTGCCGCCGCCGCGGCCCCGAGAAAGGTTTCCAGGTTCGCGGTGAGGCGCCCGAGCGCGCGCGCGAACTCGTCGATCTCCTGTGGCGTGAAGCCCTGGTACAGGGTGGCGCGGTAGCGGTCCACCGCCTGCAGCGCCTGCTGCTGCATGCGCCGGCCCGTCGGGGTCAGGCGCACCACGCTGTGGCGCTTGTCGTCGCGGCTGGCGTCGCGCGTGACGAGCTGCTTGGCCTCGAGCAGGCCCAGGGTGCGCGAGAGGTTGTTGCGGTCCTGGCCGGTGCGCTGCGCGAGCTCGGCCTGGTTGCAGCCGTCGCCCTGCGCGAGCTCGCGCAGGATGGCCTCCTGCTCGCGCGTCACGTCCAGGCCCTGCAGCTGGAACTGGCGGCTCATCACCAGGTTGACGAGCTTGTTGAAGTACGCGAGCCGGACCCGCGGGTACGGGGTCCGGGCCTGCGGGTCGGGCGCCATCGGTCTCGGGTCTTCCATGGGGGGAGGCGGCGCGCTTGGCGCACCGTGCCGGGGCTGGATTGTGGACCGCCGCCCATGGGAAAACCCTTGGGGATTGACCGCTTGACGCCCCTCAAAAGATGTAGCAACATCTATTTGTCTGGTCTGAGTGGCGCCCTTGCAGGCGCGCAGGCCGGCGACGACACCCACCCAGGAGCCCCCGTTCGATGACCTCCAAGTTCCACGGCGCGATGCCGGCGCTGATCACCCCCTTCGACGAGCGCGGCGAGGTGGACGTGCCCAAGCTGCGCGCCTTCGTGCAGTGGCTGCAGCCGCGCGTGCAGGGCTTCTACGTCTGCGGCTCCTACGGCTCGCAGCCGCTGATGCGCGAGGACCAGTGCCGTCTCGTGGCCGAGACCGTCATGAAGGAGTGCCAGGGCAAGAGCACGACCGTGATCGTGCACGTCGGCCACCCCTCCACCGACATCACGATCGAGCGCGCCCGCCACGCGGCGAGCATCGGCGCGCACGGCGCGGCCAGCCTGACGCCCTACTACTACCTGCATGGCCCGCAGCTCGTCAACGACCACTTCAAGGCCCTGATCGACGCCGTCGGGCGCGACATCCCCGTCTACCTCTACAACAACCCCAAGTACACGAACTTCTGCGTCACCGGCGAGCAGGTGGGCGAGCTCGCCGCCTACGGCCTGCGCGGCCTGAAGGACTCGAGCACCAGCATCCAGCTCTTCTACAACTGCATCGCCGCAGTCAAGGACCCGGATTTCGTCTTCCTCGTGGGCTCGCAGACCATGCTCTACCCATGCCTGTCGGCGGGCGGGCAGGGCTGCGTGTCGGGCATGTCCAACCTGTTCCCGGGGCTGGTGAACGCGATCTTCGCCGCCGCGGCGGCCGGCGACAACAAGCGCGCCGTCGCGCTGCAGCAGGAGGCCAACGAGCTGCGGCACCTGACCGGCACCGGCATCCCCGTGGCCTTCTACCACGCCGCCATCAAATACCGCTGGGGTATCGACATCGGCCTGCCGCGGCGCCCGCTGAAGCCGCTGGACGCCCAGGCCGAGGCCCGGGTGCGGGCCACGCTGGACCGCTTCCAGCATCTGACCTGAGCAAGGTTCCGGCAGGCCGAGGAGACCCGATCAGCCCCGGAGCATCGTCACCCGACGCGCTAACCGCGCCATGACCAAGGAGACCCGATGAACACGAGACGCGCCACCTTGCTCGCCGCTGCCGCCAGCCTGCTGGCGGCGGGCGGCGCCCGGGCCCAGGCCTTCCCGGCCAGGCCTGTCCGGCTGGTCGTGCCGCTGGCCCCGGGCGGCGCCACGGACATCGCCGCGCGCGTGCTGGCCGAGCGCATCGCCCCCCACCTCGGCCAGGCCATGGTGGTGGAGAACCGCGGCGGTGCCGGTGGCACGCTGGGCTCCCAGGCTGTCGCCACGGCCGCCGCGGACGGCTACACGCTGCTGATGGGCACGGTGGGCACGCTCGCCGTCAGCCCCAGCATGTACCGGCGCCTGCCCTACGACTCCGACCGCGACCTCGTGCCCGTCTCGCGCGTGGCAGTCGGCAACTTCGCCCTCGTCGCCGCCCCCGCCTTCCCGGCCGCCTCCTTCCAGGACTTCCTGCGCCTGGCGCGCTCGCGCCCCGGGGAGCTGAACTACGGCTCGGCCGGCAACGGCAGCATGCTGCACCTGGGCATGGAGTTGATGAACCGGGCCGCGGGGCTCGAGATCAAGCACATCCCCTACAAGAGCAGCGGCCAGCTCGTCACCGCGATCGTGGGCGGCGAGGTCCAGGTCGGCCTGCCCGACGTGCCCTCGGTGCTGCAACTGGTGCGCGCCGGCCGGCTGAAGGTGCTGGCCGTGGCCGGCAGCGCGCGCGACCCGCTGCTGCCCGATGTGCCGACCGTCGCCGAGGCGGGCCTGCCCGGCTTCGACGTCGCGTCCTGGCTCGGGGTGATGGCCCCTGCGCGCACGCCGCCCGCCCTCGTCGAGCAGCTCAACGGCGCCATCGTCAAGACCATGGGCGACCCGGCCGTCGCCGCGCGGCTGGGCGAGCTCGGCATGCGCGCCGTGACCTCGACGCCGGGCGAGTTCCGCGAGTTCCTGACGCGCGAGCGCGCCAAGTGGGACGGCGTGGTCAAGGCCGCCGGAGTGGTGGCAGACTGAGCGCGTCGCTGCCGCAAGGGCCACACCGTCGACCGACGGGCCCCCGAGACGACACCCGAGCAGACCCCCCCGCTCGGTCACGGGCACGACAACGAAGGAGACATGCGATGAAGAAGCGACTGTTTGCCACCCTGGCCGCGACGGTGCTCGCAGCATCCGCGCTGGCCCAGCAGGCCGCCCCGGCGCCGGTGCCGGGCTGGGCCGTGGGCCGCCCTGCGGGCTCGACGCTCGCCCCGCACGCGCCCAAGCTGACGGCCACGCCGCTGGCTGACGTGCCGGTGGGCGCGATCCGCGTGCCGCCGGGCTTCAAGGTCGAGGTCTACGCCCACGGCATGCCCGGCGCGCGCATGATGGCCGAAGGCCCCAAGGGCACCGTCTTTGCCGGTTCGCGCGCCATCGGCCGCGTCTACGCCATCACCCGCAACGCCGACGGCAGCACGCGCACCCGCGTCGTCGCGCAGGGTCTGCCCCAGCCCAATGGCCTGGTGATGATCGGCGACAGCCTGTACGTGCTGGCCGTCAACCGCGTGCTGCGCTACGACAACATCGAGGCCAACCTCGACAACGTGCCCACGCCGGTGGACCTGACCGCCGCCTTCGCGCTGCCCACCGAGGCCGAGCACGGCGGCAACCACCACTGGAAGTTCGCCTCGCTCGGGCCCGACGGCCGCATCTACACCAACGTCGGCGTCAACTGCAACGTCTGCGACTTCGACCGCGACAAGTTCGCGCTGCTCGTGTCCTTCAACCCCGACGGCAGCGGCCGGCGCGTCGAGGCGCGCGGGGTGCGCAACAGCGTGGGCATGGCGCACCACCCGGTCACACGCGAGCTGTGGGCCACGAACAACGGCCGCGACTGGGCCGGCAACGAATGGCCGCACGACACCCTGCACCGCGTGCGCGCCAGCGGCGAGGACCACGGCTTCCCCTACTGCACCGGCAACACGCCCGACCCGCAGTTCAACAAGGGCCGCAGCTGCGGCGACTTCGTCGCGCCGGCCGCGCTGCTCGGGCCGCACGTGGCTGCGCTGGGCATGCGCTTCTACACCGGCAGCATGTTCCCGGCCGAGTACCGCAACCAGCTCATCATGGCCCGCCGCGGCTCGTGGAACCGCGAGCGCCTGACCGGCTTCGACCTGGTCGTGGCACACCTGGACGCGCAGGGCAACGTGGCCCGGCTCGAGGAATTCATGACCGGCCTGCGCGACGACGCGAACCAGCGCTTCCTCGACCGCCCGGTGGACGTACACGTGATGCGCGACGGCTCGCTGCTCGTGGCCGGTGAGCAGATGGGCGCGATCTACCGCATCACCTACGCCCGGTGAAGCGCGCCGCCCTGGCGGCGGCCCTCCTGTGGGCCGCCGCGTTCAGCCCCGCGGCGCAGGCGCGCGACCCGGCGCGTGGCGCGGCCATCGCCGCGCAGCGTTGCGCCGCCTGCCACGGCGCCGACGGGCGCAGCATCGCGGCCGAGATCCCGATGCTGGCCGGCCAGCAGCGCGAGTTCGTCACGCTGCAGCTCATCCTCTTTCGCGAAGGCATCCGCCCGGTGCCGGCCATGCAGGCCGCCGCCGACAAGCTCAGCGACGAGGACGTGGAGGCGCTGGCCGCGCACTACGCCGGCCTGCCGGCGCGCGCGGCCGAACGGGCGCCGCGGGACGCCGCGCTGGCGGCGCGCGGCCAGGCCGTGTCCGCGGCGCGCAACTGCGGCGTGTGCCACCTGCCCGACTATGCCGGTCGGGCCCAGGTGCCGCGCCTGACGCGCCAGCACGAGGCCTTCCTCGCGCGCACCCTGGCCGAGTACCGCGACGGCCGCCGCGTCGGCATCGACACGCAGATGAACGGCGCCGTGCAGGGCCTGGCCGACGCCGACATCGCGGCCCTGGCGCACCACCTCGCGCACCGCGACTGAGAGCCTGAGCCAGCCCGGCCGATGCGCGCCGCCCCGCCCCCGCAACCCCCAGCCCCCGAACCGCACCATGCCCACCCCTTCCGCCACCGCCGGCGCCCGCTCGGGCATCCGCGTCCGCCCGCTGACCGAGCACATCGGCGCCGAGGTCGAGAACGTGGACCTCTCGCGCCCGATCACTCAGGCCGAGTACGAGGACATCAACGACGCGCTCGTGACCCACAGCGTGCTCGTCTTCCGCGACCAGGACCTGCCCCCGGCCATGCACGTGGACTTCTCCGCGCGCTTCGGGCGCCTGGTCGGCCACCTCGTCAAGCGCTTCTCGGTGGAGGACTACCCCGAGGTCACCTACATCTCCAACGTGCGCAACGAGAAAGGCGAGATGATCGGCGCCGACCGCGCGGGCATGGTCTGGCATTCCGACATGTCCTACTTCCCGCGCCCCATGCTGGGCTCGATGCTGTACGGCGTGGAATGCCCGCCCGAAGGCGCCGACACCGAGTTCGCCAGCATGTTCGCAGCGCACGACGCGCTGCCACCCCCCCTTCACGCGCTGCTGGCGCGCTCGCGCGGCGTGCACGACTACGCCTGGCACTACGCCAACTATCTCTCGCACCGCCCGCCGCTGACCGAGGACGAGAAGGCAAAGGCACCTGCGGTCACGCACCCGGCGCTGCGCACGCACCCGGTCAGCGGGCGCAAGGCCGTCTACCTCAGCGAGGGCCTCACGCGCACGGTCGAGGGCATGGACGAGGAGGCGGGGCGCCGGCTCGTCGTCGAGGTCAGCCAGTTCGCCACGCAGCCGCAGTTCGTCTACCGCCACAAGTGGCGCCCGCGCGACCTGGTGTTCTGGGACAACCGCTCGACGATGCACCGCGCCACCGAGTTCGACAACCGCCACCGGCGCCTGATGCGGCGCACCACCGTCGAGGGCGACGTGCCGTTCTGAGCGCGCCACCGCAGTGCGACATGGCGACGGCCGGGCTGACCATGCAACACACAAGACCGATACCCGAGGAGACACGACGATGAAGAAATGGACCCGAAGGCAGTGGTGCGCCACTGCGACGCTCGGCGCGCTGGGCGCCACCGGCGCGCCCGCGCTGGCGCAGGCGCCGGGCGAGTTCCCCTCGCGCCGGGTGACCTTCGTCGTGCCCTTCACGCCCGGCGGCGCGGGCGACCTGATCGCACGCGCGCTCGCGCCGCGCCTGGCGGCGATGTGGGGCCAGCCGGTGATCATCGAGAACCGGGCCGGGGCCGGCGGCAACACGGGCTCGAAGACCGTGGCCGTCGCACCGCCGGACGGCCACACCATCCTGATCGGCTCGACCAGCTCGCACGCCATCAACTCGAGCCTGTACAAGGACAAGATGCCCTACGACGTGCAGCGCGACTTCGCGCACGTCGTGATGGTGGCCAACTCGCCCCACATCCTGATGCTCAACCCGGCGGTGCCGGCGGCGAGCATGGCCGAATTCATCGCCCATGCGCGCGCGAACCCGGGCAAGCTGAACTTCTCCAGCGGCGGCAACGGCACGAGCACCCACCTGGCGGGTGAGCTGCTCAATTCGATGGCCGGCCTGCGCATGGTGCACGTACCCTACCGCGGCGCGCCCGAGGCCGTGGCCGGCGTCATCGGCGGCGACACGCAGCTCATGTTCGAGAACCTCGCCGGCGCATTGGCCCAGGTGCGCGGCGGGCGCCTGCGCGGGCTGGCGATCTCCTCGCCGCGGCGCTCGCCCCAGGCGCCCGAGCTGCCGCCGGTGGCCGAGACGGTGCCGGGTTTCGAGACCGGCGTGTGGTTCGGCATCTTCGCGCCAGCGGCCACGCCTGCGGCGGTGGTGGCGCGCCTGAACGCCGACATCAACACCGTGATGCAGACGCGCGAGATGCGCGAGCAGCTCGACAAGCTCGGCATGGAGGGCATGGGCGGCAGCCCGGCCGAGGCCCAGCGCTTCGTGCGCGAGGAGACGGCCAAGTGGGCCCGGGTGGTCGCCGCCTCGGGCGCTCGCATCGATTGAGAGCGCCCCCAGGGCCGGGCTGCGCCCGTCCCGGCCCCTCCGCGGGGGAGCAAAGAACTCTGGTACGGCCCTGGAAGAAGGAGACAAGACGATGAACCGCATCCGCATCCGCATGCTGCGTGGCCTGGCTGCCACCACGCTGGCCCTGGCCGCGGCGCCCTGGGCCCTGGCGCAGGCGCCGAAGTACCCGGCCCAGCCGGTGAAGATGGTGGTGCCCTTCGCCCCCGGCGGGGCCACCGACATCATCGCGCGGCTGCTGGCCGAGCGCCTGACGCAGCGCCTGGGCCAGCCCTTCGTGGTGGAGAACCGCGGCGGTGCCTCGGGCATCCCGGGCACGCAGGCGGTGCGCACCGCCCGGCCCGACGGCTACACCCTGCTGCTCACCGGCAACGGGCCGCACGCCACCAACGTGGCGCTGTTCAAGCGCCTGCCCTACGACCCGCTGCGCGACTTCGCCCAGGTCAGCCTGACCGGCGTGCTGCCGCTGGTGCTGAACGTGAACCCTGCGGCGCCGGCGCAGACCTTCGACGAGTTCGTCCAGTGGGTCAAGGCCAACCCGGGCCGCATCAGCTATGCCTCCCCGGGCATCGGCACGCCGCCGCACCTGTCGATGGAGCTGCTCGCGCAGCGTCTCGGGCTGTCGCTGGTGCACGTGCCCTACAAGGGCAGCGCGCCCGCGATCAACGACCTCATGGCCGGCCACGTGCCGGTGATGTTCGACAACGTCTTCGCGTCCATCTCCAACGTGCGCGCGGGGCGCATCCGCGCGCTCGCGGTGGGCTCGGGCCAGCGCCTGGCCAGCCTGCCCGCGGTGCCGACCTTCGTCGAATCGGGCAACCCCGGCTTCGAGGTCGCGACCTGGACGTCCATGGCCGCGCCCGCCGGCACGCCGCGCGAGATCGTCGAGCTGCTCTCGGCCGAGGTGCGGCAGATCTTCGCCCAGCCCGACGTGCAGACGCGGCTGCTCGAGCAGGGCGCGGTGCCGGTGACGACCACGCCCGAGCAGACCGAGCGCTTCGTGCGCGAGGAGATCCAGAAGTGGACCCGCGTCGTCGACAACGCCAAGCTCGAGCGCATCGACAACTGAGGGCGCGGGCGCGACACCCAGCCGCTGGTGCGCTCGGGCTTCACGGCTTCTTCATCGGGCAGGTGCTGAAACCCAGCACCGTGTAGAGCGGGCAGAAGCCCAGTGCCGCCGTGGCCAGCGGCACCAGGCCGATCCAGCCCCAGGGGCCGATCGTGCCCGTCACCGCGAGGGCGACGAGCGCGACGCCGAGGATGACGCGCAGCACGCGGTCGATGCCGCCGACGTTGGGGGTCATGGTGAACTCCTTCTGCGATGACCCGGTGGGCCGGGCCGCAGGTGAATTCTGCGGCGCGCCACGATGGCGCGTGTTGACGCAGATCAGGTGACGCCCGGCGGCGCGGCGGCGGACTCCAGCGTCAGGTGCATGAAACGGTTGAACGCGCTCGGCGGGTAACCGGCGAAGGCCTCGCCGTCGACGAAGCCGCGGCGCCGGTACAGCGCGAGCGCCGGCTCGAAGGCGGGGCCGGTGCCGGTCTCCAGGCTCAGGCGCCGCAGGCCGCAGGCGCGGGCGACGCCGATGATGTGCTCGAGCAGCAGCGCGCCCACCCCCTGGCGCAGGAAGTCCGGGTGCGTGCGCATCGACTTCAGCTCCCCCCAGTCGGGCGCCAGCCGCTTCAAGGCGCCCATGCCGGCGATCGCGTCGCCGGCCCAGGCGGTCCAGACCGTGATCGAGGCTTGCCGCAGCCCGGAATCGTCCAGCGCGAACGAGGTGCCCGGCGGCGAGTTCGCGTGCATGCCGGCCAGGTGCAGGCGCAGCAGGGCCTGCACCGGCGCGCCCGAGAGGTCGTCCTCGCGCAGGGCGAAGGCGGGCCGCCCTGTGCGGTCCGCGCCGGGTGCGCCCGGTGGGCCGTCCGCGGCGGGCGGACCGGGCGCGTCGGCCAGGCGCGCGAAGCGCGGCTGTTCGCGGCCGTCGGCCTGCACGGTGCCGAAGAACATGGCGTGCGGCCGCACCCACCAGCCGGTGGCGTTGTACAGCGGCCGGTAGACGATCAGCGGCTCGAGCGTCTCGCTGTGGCGCGCGGCACCGAGCACCTCGTACTCGCCGCCCTTGTAGTGGCGGTAGCGGCCTGGCGGGGTGGGCGGCAGGGGCGGCAGGTCGTCGTTCACGGTCACCTCGGCGGTGGGGCGGGGTTCAGCGGATGGCGGGCGGCGGCCGGCGCGGCGCGGTCTGCGCCTCCAGGCGGGTGAGCCAGCGCAGCGCCTGGCCGCGCGTGCGGCCGCACATCTCGGGCGCGGGCACGAGGCTCGCGCACACGGCCGGGCGCAGCGGGTGGCCGAACAGGCGGCAGCGCAGGTCTTCGTCGAGCTGCACGCAGGGCACGCCCGCCGGCTTGCCCTGGGGCATGCCGGGAATGGGCGTCGTGATCGAGGGCGCGGTGCAGCATGCGGCGCAGCGGGGGCGGCACTGCATGGGCGGCGGGTCGGAGAAGGGGCCGAGGTCAGGGGCGGGATGGCCTGACGGGAAGCGTGCCGCAGGCGCTCAAACGTCGAGCCGGAAGCCCAGGTCCACCTCCGAGGCGGGGATGCCACCGCGGATGGCCCAGTTGTCGAGCGGCGGCTCCTGCACGACGATGAAGACGTCGGCCGCGGCGATGCCCAGGCGGCCGAAGCGCTCGACGATGGCGCGGTACAGGCGCCGCTTGGCCTCGAGCGAGCGACCCGGGAAGAGCAGGATCTCGACGTAGGTGTAGTCCTCGGTCTTGCCCGGCGGCACCGCGAAGTGCTCGGGCCGGTGCTCGACGTAGCGGATCTGGCGGTCGTCTTCGGGCAGCTTCAGCGCCTCGCGCTGGGCCTCATAGACGGCCTGGATCAGCGCCTGCACCTGCTCGGGCGGGCGCTGGCGGCGGACTTCGATGCGTGTCATCGGCATGAGGGAAGCGTAGCACGCGGGGGCACCCTTCCAGGCTCTGCGCCACCGGCGGCGCCTTTGGAAGGCGAGTCGCCGGGAGCTCGACGTTTGTACAATTTCAAGCTTAGAACTTGAAGATGTACAAAAATGATCCCCCGCCGAGCCACCCCCACGCTGCGCGAGATGGCTGCCGGCTTCCCGGTGCTCGTGCTCACCGGGCCGCGGCAGTCGGGCAAGACCACGCTCGCGCGCGAGACCTTCCCCCACCTGCCCTATGTGAACCTCGAGGACCTCGACACGCGCGAGCTCGCACAGTCCGATCCGCGCCGCTTCCTCGCCCGGCTGGCCGGGGGCGCGGTGCTCGACGAGGTGCAGCGCGTGCCGCAGCTGCTGTCCTACCTGCTCGGCGTGGCGGACGCGGCGCGGGAGATGGGCCGCTGGGTGCTGACGGGGTCGCAGCAGTTCGGGCTCATGGACGGGGTCACGCAGTCGCTCGCGGGCCGGGCCGGGCTGCTCACCCTGCTGCCGCTGTGCAATGCCGAGCTGCACGGCCGCGGCGACACGCTCGAGCAGCGCTTGTGGACCGGCGGCTACCCGGCGCTCTACACCGACGGGCGCGCGCTGCACCCGCCGCACTGGTTCGCGAGCTACATGGCCACCTACGTCGAGCGCGACCTGCGGCAGCTGCTGAACGTGGGCAACCTCGGCCTCTTCCAACGCTTCGTCGGGATGTGCGCCGCGCGCAGCAGCCAGTTGCTGAACCTGAGTGCCCTGGCCGCCGACTGCGGCATCAGCCAGCCCACGGCGCGGCAATGGCTGACGGCCCTGCAGGCCAGCCACCTGGTGACGCTGCTGCCGCCCTACCACCGCAACTTCGGCAAGCGCCTGGTCAAGACACCCAAGCTCTACTTCCTCGACACCGGGCTGCTGTGCTGGCTGCTGCGCATTGCCTCGGCCGAAGACCTGCAGATCCACGCGGCACGGGGCGCCATCTTCGAGACCTGGGTCGTGGGTGAGACCTTGAAGCACCGCAGCAACCTCGGCCTGCCGCCCGACCTGCACTTCTGGCGCGACAACCACGAGGTCGAAGTGGACCTGCTGTTCGAGCATGCCGGCCGCCTGCACAGCGTGGAGTGCAAATCGGGCACCACCTACGCCAGCGACTGGATGGACACGGCGCGCCGATGGCGCGAGGCGGCGGGCCCCGAGGCGACCGAGCCCACGCTGGTCTACGGCGGGGAACAGAGCTTCGAGCGCAGCGACCACCGCGTGCTCGGCTGGCGCAGCCTGGGCACAGACCGGGATGCTGCCGGCGGCGAGCACGCAGAAGGCGCCCCCGCCTAAAATCGAGGGTTTTCATCGGGAATTTGCCGGGGGGCGTCCCTCCCCCGTCAGATGCAAGCCCGAAGCCCTCGCGGAGTCCAAGGTGCAGTTTCCCAGGTCATTCGACGTCATCGTCGTCGGCGGCGGCCACGCCGGCACCGAGGCCGCACTCGCCGCGGCGCGCATGGGCTGCGCCACGTTGCTGCTGACGCACAACATCGAGACGCTGGGGCAGATGAGCTGCAACCCCTCGATCGGCGGCATCGGCAAGGGCCACCTCGTCAAGGAGGTGGACGCGCTCGGCGGTGCGATGGCCGCGGCCACCGACGAGGCGGGCATCCAGTTCCGCATCCTCAACGGCTCCAAGGGCCCGGCTGTGCGCGCCACGCGCGCGCAGGCCGACCGCGTGCTGTACAAGGCCGCGATCCGCCGGCGGCTGGAGAACCAGCCCGGGCTGTGGCTGTTCCAGTCGGCGGTGGACGACCTGACGGTCGAGGCCGGCCGAGTCACCGGCGCCGTGACGCAGTCGGGCCTGCGCTTCGCGGCCCGGGCCGTCGTGCTGACGGCCGGCACCTTTCTCGATGGCCGGGTGCACATCGGGCTGCAGAGCCACGCCGCCGGCCGCGCCGGCGACCCGCCCGCCGTCACGCTGTCGGCCCGGCTCAAGGAACTGAAGCTGCCGCAGGGCCGGCTCAAGACCGGCACGCCGCCGCGCATCGACGGCCGCACGATCGACTTCACGCGCCTGCAGGAGCAGCCGGGCGACGGGATGCCAGGCCCCGACGGCGCACCGGCCACGACACCGCTGCCGGTATTCAGCTTCCTCGGCCACGCCAGCCAGCACCCGCGTCAGGTGCCGTGCTGGATCACCCACACGAACGAGCGCACGCACGAGATCATCCGCGGCGGCTTCGACCGCAGCCCGATGTTCACCGGCATCATCGGCGGCGTCGGCCCGCGCTACTGCCCGAGCATCGAGGACAAGGTCAACCGCTTCGCCGACAAGGGCAGCCACCAGATCTTCCTCGAGCCCGAGGGCCTGAGCACGCACGAGTTCTACCCGAACGGCATCTCGACCTCCCTGCCCTTCGACGTGCAGGTCGCCGCGGTGCAATCCATCGTGGGTCTGGAGCAGGCGCACATCCTGCGCCCGGGCTACGCAATCGAGTACGACTACTTCGACCCGCGCGCGCTGCAGGCCTCCTTCGAGACCCGGGCCATCGGTGGCCTGTTCTTCGCCGGGCAGATCAACGGCACCACCGGCTACGAAGAGGCGGCCGCCCAGGGCCTGCACGCGGGCATGAACGCGGCACTGCAGGTGCAGGGGCGCGAGCCCTGGGTGCCGCGGCGCGACGAGGCCTACCTGGGCGTGCTGGTGGACGACCTGATCACGCGCGGCGTGACCGAGCCCTACCGCATGTTCACCAGCCGCGCCGAGTACCGTCTGCAACTGCGCGAGGACAACGCCGACATGCGCCTGACCGAGGCCGGGCGCCGCCTGGGCCTGGTGGACGACGCGCGCTGGGACGCCTTCAACCGCAAGCGCGATGCGGTTTCACGTGAAACACAGCGCCTGAAGTCGGTCTGGGTGCACCCGGGCGTGCTGCCGGCGGCAGACGCCGAGCGCCTGCTCGGCAAGGCGCTCGAGCACGAGCACAGCCTGCTGGACCTGCTGCGGCGCCCTGGCGTGGGCTATGACACCGTCGCCGAGGTGGCGGCGCTGGCCCGGCCGGATGCGGCTGTTTCACGTGAAACCATGGCCGAGGAACTGGGCGCCGAGCTCGCCGACGCCGTCATCGAGCAGGTGGAGATCGCCACGCGCTATGCGGGCTACATCGACAAGCAGCAGGAGGAAGTCGCCCGCGCCGCCGCCTACGAGCACCTGCGGCTGCCCGAGGACCTGGATTACCAGGCCGTGAAGGCGCTGTCCTTCGAGGTCCGGCAAAAGCTCACCACCCACCGCCCCCAGACCCTGGGCCAGGCCTCGCGCGTGCCGGGCGTGACGCCGGCAGCGGTGTCCTTGCTGCTCGTGCACCTGAAGAAGGGGCGCATGCCTGCCCGCGCGCCCGGCGCCGCGCAGCAGGCCGCATGAGCGGCTGCGCTGACGGGCTCGAGCGCAGACCGTAATCCAACCGACCTGGAACACCGCCGCGCCCCATCGCCAACCCGACCCACGCGCGACGAGAATCCACACAAACCACGGGCCTTGCTCGGCCCTTCGGAGGCCAAGGGACTTCACAGCCCCTCTCCACTCGCGGGAGAGGGGTTGGGGAGAGACCCATGTGGCGCCGTGAGCGCCACCGACTGGAGCCCCGGAACCAGGCAGCACGGAGCCCGGGCTTGGCTCCCCTCCCCCCTGGCGGGGGAGGGGCTGGGGGAGAGGGGGGGCGAGTGCCAAGGCCTCAGCTTCCCCCCTCTCCCCAACCCCTCTCCCGCGAGGGGAGAGGGGCCGGAATCCGCGCGCTTCGGGTGTGGTTCCTGGGTAGGGGGGTGGGCGCCAAGGCCTCAGCGTTCCCCCCTCTCCCCAACCCCTCTCCCGCGGGGGGAGAGGGGCCGAAATGCGTGCGCTTTGGGTGTGGCTCCTGGGTAGGCCCATGTGGCGCCGTGGGCGCCACCGAATTGCGTCCCGGAACCAGGCCGCTTGGAGCGCGGGCTTTGCCCCCCTCCCCCCTCGCGGGGGAGGGGCTGGGGGAGAGGGGGGTGAGCGCCGAGGCCTCAGCTTTCCCCCCTCTCCCCAACCCCTCTTCCACGAAGGGAGAGTGGCTGAAACTCGCGCGCATTGGATGTGTCCTGAGAGTAGGGGGAAAGCCGAGGCCTTGGCACTCGCCGCGCACCCAGCTCCTATCCGCGAGCGCAGACGGGCCGACTGCGAACCCGATCTCGCGAAGAGGCCCATGGCTCAGGGCCGACAGCCGAACGCGCCGCACCCACCTGACCCCACTTCGTGTTCTGATGCGCACTCACAGCGCCCTGTGCTCGCCTCCATGATCGACACCACCGGTCCGATGACCTCAACGCTCGAGCGCGGCCTCGCGGACCTTGGCTTGACACTGGGACCCGAGGCGCTCACCCGCCTGCTTGCCTACGTCGCCCTGATCGAGCGCTGGAACCGCGTCTACAACCTGACGGCCGTGCGCGAGCCGGCGCAGATGGTGGTGCAGCACCTGCTCGACAGCCTGGCCGCGCTGCCGTCGCTGCGTCGACACTTCGCCGCCACCGACGCGGCGTCCGGATCGAGCCACACCGCAGGCGCACCGCGCCAGATCCTGGACGTGGGCAGCGGCGCCGGGCTGCCGGGGGTCGTCTGGGCCATCGCTGAGCCCGCCTGGGCCATCACCTGTGTCGACGCCGCGGCCAAGAAGGCCAGCTTCATTCG
>Ga0169931_10007479_pt1 | contig 16182 bp, 16 predicted proteins | sample Kivu_15m_20L_FD_129675 | JGI IMG/M metagenome (GOLD analysis project Ga0169931, IMG submission 129675) | Freshwater microbial communities from Lake Kivu, Western Province, Rwanda to study Microbial Dark Matter (Phase II) - Kivu_15m_20L... | ecosystem: Environmental > Aquatic > Freshwater > Lake...
CGACGGGTTCGGCATGTTGGACGCACTGGTCGATGTGCGCATTGTCGATAACCTTCACGTGTATGTGCGCGGGGAGAATCTTACCAACGCGCAACCTCTGGCATCGCGTCTTCCCTTCGGAGCACGACCCGGCAAGCCGTTACAGGCGCAGATTGGCATTCGCTGGGCCTACTAGCCATCCACAGCGGACGACGATCTCCAGCCTGCCATGGGTATTCATCACGGCTGGGGTCATTCACGCCCTGCTGATGCTTCGATATCCCGAGGCCGCTGCGCTCTATAATCCATCGGCGTGGCTCAATTCACTTCTGATTGTCTCCCTGATCGGGGCCATGAGGTGGTTGCATGACAAGGGCCTCGCTGCCGCTGAAGCGGCGCAGGCGCGCATGCTCGAGACCATGTTCACCGACACACTGACGGGCCTCCCTAACCGCCATCGCTTTGTGAATCGCCTTGGCCAACACTGTGTGACCCCTCATCCTGCCCTTGCGGTCCTGCGCATGGACATTGAGCGGTTTGGTTCCATCACGGACAGTCTGGGTCGAGACGCCGGCGACCATCTTCTCAGGTCAGTGGCTCGGCGCCTTCGTACAGCCCTGCCGTCGACGGCTACGATCGCGCGCATGGGCGCCGATGACTTTCTCGTGCTCCTGCCAGACACCCTGGCCGAAGAGGCGATTGCCACTGCTCGAGAGGTGTCTGCCCGGTTTGACGAGCCGGTCGTCGTCGGGGATCGGCAGGTCCGCATCGCCGTGTCAGTAGGTGTCACCACCATCGACACGGACCATGCCCCGCATGCCGAGTCGGTGCTGCAACGCGCCGAGGAGGCTGTTACGCTCGCCAGACGCGCTGGCCGTCCTCGCGTTGCCACACTCTCCGCGAGCGACTCCTCGAACCCGGTCGAGCGCTTTTTCCAGCTGTCTCAGGATCTGCACCACGCGATCGAGAACAACGAGCTCAGCGTCGTTTATCAACCGATCTACGACCTTCGCACCGGTGCGCTCAAGAAAGCCTAAGCGCTGGTGCGCTGGAACCATCGTACCTTCGGCTCTGTGAGCCCTGGGGAGTTCATTCCCATCGCCGAGTCAAACGGCACGATTCATGCCGTCGGAGACTGGGTATTTCAAAAGGCTTCAGCACAGGCCATGGTCTGGCGCAAAACGGCAGAGCCCGAGTTTCAGGTCAGCATCAACCGGTCTCCGGTGCAGTTTCGCGAAGACGGCGACCAACCACCTCAGTGCCTGCAACTGCTTCAGGAGCTCGGAGCACCGGCAGACGCCATCATCATCGAAATCACAGAAGGTGTCATTCTCGATGCTCACCCCGCCACCTGGCGCCATCTGGAATACTTCAGGCAAGCCGGTATTCAGCTGGCCCTCGATGATTTTGGAACCGGGTATTCCTCGATCGGTCAGCTCCACAGTTTTGACGTGGATATCGTCAAAATCGACCGCAGCTTTGTGTCGCGCATCGAACCCGGCGCCAAGGCGCTGGTGCTGTGCGACAACATCATCCGGATGTCGCACTCTCTGGGACTGAAGGTCGTTGCGGAGGGCATTGAGACCCAGCAGCAGCGAGATTTGCTGCAAGAGCTGGGTTGCGATTACGGGCAGGGCTATCTGCTCGGGCGGCCCATGCCGGCCGAGTCGTTCGACCTGTTGTTTACGCAGCCCTCGACCGGCGTGCATCGCACGCGTCTGCCTCGACCCTCAGAGTCCGTGCATACGCAGCCCGCCCCGGAGAGCGAGCAGCAAGCCAGTCTGTCGGCCCCCGACCAGGTTCGCTCAGAATAAAGTTGGGGCTCATCAGCCACACGCCTGCAGACGATACGCCCGGGTGAGCAAGCACCATGCCGCATTCCGGGGGTGCTGTTCCATGATCCACGGCGCATGGGGCCTTCGTGTTCGTTACACCCGCCCTGTCACCCGAACACATCAGTCGTCTCCCGATGAACCCCGCGACTGCCACCAACGGCGAACCAGATCCACATCCTGAGTACGCCGGGTACGTGGGATCGACTCCAGAAATCGCTTACCGTACGAAGCATGAATGAGTCTGGAGTCCAGCACGGCGACGATTCCAGTATCGTTGCGATGACGAATCAGCCGACCAATTCCCTGTTTCAGCGCGATTGCGGCCTGAGGAACCTGAAATTCAACAAACGGATTTCCCCCGCGTTTCTGAATGTGATCCATCCGCGCACGAACCAGCGGGTCGCCAGGGCTGGCGAAGGGTAGTTTATCAATAATAACCAGCGAGAGCGCCTCGCCCTGAACATCCACACCTTCCCAGAAACTGGAAGTTGCAAACAACACGGAATCGCGATCTCGCCGAAAGGCCTCGAGAATGGCGCCCCGGCTCTTTTCACCCTGCAACAACACCTGCTGTCGAATCTTTGGACCCAACAATTCAAAGGCGCGATACATATTTCGGTAACTGGTAAACAAAACGAAGGCCTTGCCTTCTGTAATACGAATCAACTCCTCGATATGCGGCGCCACCCGATCAATGAATTTCGGATCATTCGGCTCCGGCAGGTTGGAAGGCACATACAGAATGGCCTGCTGCATATAGTCAAAAACAGGGGACAGCGCCAGCTCACGCGTGTCGGATGGCATGCCCATGCGCCGCTTGAAGAACGAGAAATTCTGGTCAGTCGATAGTGTCGCCGAGGTATAGACCTGCGTTTTGCAGGTGCGATACAGTAACCGGTTAAATATTGGTTGCAGGTCAACAGGATAACCATGCAGAAATACGCCGCGTCCTCGCTTTTCAGCAACGTAAACGAGGTCCGCTGCTTCACGACCCACAAGAATACCAAATTCCTCCTGCAGCTGCTTGCAGCGTTCCACCAGACGAGGAATGACCTCGGCCCGGTCGGCCATGGACTCCAGTTGGTCCTCCGTTAGGCTCAGACTTCTGGAGAGGTCTTTCCATGCGTCATCCATGCCGAGCGCAACTGTGGGTTTTGCGATGAGCTCCGCCCAGTCAACGCGTCCGTCAGACCCTTCGATATGACGACTCAACTCAACAACAAAACGCTGCATGGCACCAAGCGTCTCTTCCACTTTACGATCCATGGACTCGTCGAGGAGATTCTCACGCTCCAGAAACGTGCGAATATCCGTACACAAATCCATGATTCTCCAGCTCGAAACGCTCATACCAAAGAAACTGCCGGCAATTTCTTCCAGATTATGTGCCTCATCAAAGATAACGGCGTTATAGTCAGGAAGGAGCTCTGCCTTTTCACGTTCGCGCAACGCGAGATCCGCGAAGAACAGGTGGTGGTTCACAATTACCACATCGGCCTCGGCGGCGCGCTGCCGTGCGCGCACGACGAAGCAGTCGCCGTATCGAGGACACTTCTGTCCGAGACAGGTATCGCTACCAACGGTTAATTCGGCCCACGTGGGCCAGTCTTCGGGCAGGTCAGGCATTTCACCACGGTCACCCGTGGTCGTGTGCTCGTACCATTTTTCAATCATCGGCCACTGGCGCTGATCGGCCTCCCGTCGAAAACGTGGTACCAGCTGAAACGACTGCATTTGCCACAAACACAGATAATTCTGTCTTCCCTTCAGATATTCTGCCCGAAACCCACGCGGCAACACTTTGCGCAAAAGCGGAATATCTTTCAGGAAAATCTGTTCCTGTAGCGTCTTTGTGGCCGTCGATACAATGGTATGTTGGCCACTCAGGATCGCAGGAATCAGGTAACCGAGCGTTTTGCCAGTGCCGGTACCTGCCTCGATAATCACCCGTTCGCCATTATCGAAGGCGTCCGTGACCATTTCGGCCATCTGCTGTTGCTGTGGCCGGAACTCGTATTGACCCAGAACCGTAGAGAGGCGCCCTTCTGGACCAAACACCTCTGCGACGCGTTGCGCCAGTGCCGACGTGGATTCTGACACCGTTCAGGACCTTCGAGGGCTTCGAATGACCAGAACGAGCGCCAGAACGAGCACGGCGATGGACGAACCTTTCACCGGTCGTCTTGTGCCAGCCAGCGAACATCCTTCCGGGTGACGCTCAATCACCAGTCCGGCATCACTCCCGGAATCAGGCGACGCATCCACGCCCGCATCGGGGGAGGGCTCAGGGCCGACCACACCGTTCTCGGACAGGGGCACGCAATCGCGATCGGGGACGGTCACGTCGACTCCTGACGTCACACAACGACAGGATTCGTCGTCGCCCCTACGCGGATAGATCGCGCAAATACCATTGATGTCGTCGACTTCCAGAGAGCGTTTCCGGGTCTCGCCGAGCTCTGCGCTGGCGAACATGGTGGCCTCACGCCATTGGCCAGAATCACCCGTAAAGGTGGCTTCCTCGGTGTGATCCAGCCCCAGAAAATGCCCTATTTCGTGGGTCATGGTATTTTGCAGGTCCATGATAGCGGGGTCCGGCGATGTCGGATCCACCTCGTTGACCGTAAAATATTGGGCATTCACATGGATATCGGCGTCCACAATTTCGCCGGTGGAGACGCGATAGGTAACCGACGTCAGCGCCTGAACGCGGGGTGCGTTGGGCCAGCCTTCCTCGGCAAATAAAACCAGGTTTCCGTTAAAGTTGTTCGGATCATTTCCAGGCCCCACGGCGGCGACAGGATTTCGACCGGCATAGACGGGGTCAATACTGGCGCAGTCGGCAGATTGCCACGGTTCAAAGCTCTCCGTAACAATGCGCTCCAGCTCGGCGACATCGGGAATGGTGGCAATCCCCCGATCGTGCAGCTCCCATGGCACGCAGGCCTGCGGCCAGAAAATAGGGCGCGGAACCTCTCCTTCGAGACAGCGAAAAGGATTCGACGGCTGATTCAGGTAGCACGTGGGCGTGCGAACAAACGCGTGCGCAACCGAGGCCGTTGAAAGCAAAAAAAGTACGGTGAGGGCGAGACGTAGAGACATGCTGTTCACCAGAATCAGACTAGCGCCCTGCTTATCAGGTATGGCAGACGAGTTCCACCTCCGGTGTAAATCAACACCCGGGCAGCAGGCCCTCCACTCGTGGCCAGACAAGGCTACGTGTCACGCGCGCTCCATGGTCAATGCAATGCCCTGACCCACACCAATACAGAGCGCAGCCATGCCCTTCTGCTGTCCGCTCTGGTGCATCAACCACGCGAGTGTGCCTGCGATACGGGCGCCACTACAGCCGATGGGGTGACCCAGCGCGATGGCACCACCACGCTGATTCACTTTCGCCTCGTCCAGATCAAGGCCACGCATGCAGGCGATCGCCTGTGCCGCAAACGCCTCATTCAGCTCAATCGCATCCAGCTCCGAGGTCGTCCAGCCCGCACGTTTTAGCGCCAACCTGCCTGCCGGAATGGGACCTTCACCCATATAGTTCGGCTCCACACCTGCCGTTCCAAAAGACACCACGCGCACCAGTGGTGTCAGGTTCAGCTCCCGAACGACCTCTTCGCTCACCACCAGCAGTGCAGCCGCACCGTCGTTGATCGGCGAGCTGTTCCCGGCAGTCACCGAGCCACCCTTCAGAAAGACCGGTCGCAACCGCGCCAGCGAGTCCAGCGATGCATCGGTGCGCACACATTCGTCACGATCGAAAAGCACCGCGTCGCCTTTTTTCTGTGCAACAGACACCGCCACACGCTCCGCGGCGAACGCATTAGCGGCCACCGAACCGGCAGCCTTCTGATGAGAACGAAGCGCGAACTGGTCCTGCTCTTCTCGCGTAATTCCCCAGCGTGCTGCCACATTCTCAGCCGTCATGCCCATCGACTGCAGCTCAAACCGCTCCGCCATCTTTGGGTTCTCAAAGCGCCATCCCAGACTGGTATCATATACTTTGGGAGCCTCGCGCGACCATGACTCCGATGCCTTTCCAAACACATATGGCGAGCGCGTCATGCTCTCCACGCCGCCGGCGATAGCCACGTCGGCGTCACCCACCCACACGCGCATGACCGCATCTGTCAGCGCCTCCAGCCCACTCCCACAGAGCCGATTGACGGTCACTGCGGGTACAGAATCTGGCAATCCAGCGAGGAGCACCGCCATGCGAGCGACATTACGATTGTCCTCGCCGGCCTGATTGGTCGCGCCAAAAATCACCTGATTCAAACGACTTACCGCTTCGGGCTGCCGCGCGGCGAGGGCGCTCACCACGTGCGCCGCCAGGTCATCGGTGCGGACGGCGGCCAGTCCACCGCCGTGGCGTGCAATCGGGGTACGAACGGCATCAACAATGTATGCTGCTCTCATGCGGGAGCTCCTGTCTGACGTGGATAACCTGGGCAGGGCGGGCGTATAGAACCGAAGGCGCGGGTTGTCATCCGCCCGCACACGTGGGCTCGCAATTTGTTTTGCCGCCGGTCCCCTGAAGCCCGCGTGACGAATTCGAGGCACGAATCGGAACTCACCGAACAGGTTCCCCATTTACACCAGCCGGGTCTCACCTTCTTCTGCGGCGATGTGACTCAGCGCCGCGTCCAGAGTGTGCAATGCGCCCCAGATGTCTTTCTCGCATCAGCATGCACGATTGCGACAACGTGGACATGTGCACAGACCGTGGTAATGGGGCGGCCCTTGTCGTGACAGGAGAAGGACCGTGCCTCAATCATCTATTCAGCCGCTCGTGGGTGTCATTATGGGGAGTCAGTCAGACTGGCCGACCATGAAGCACGCTGTCGATGTTCTACAGAGTCTTGGGGTCAACGTAGAGAGCCGGATCGTGTCTGCACACCGCACTCCGGACAGACTGGTCGAGTACGCAAAGACCGCTCGTTCGCGTGGTCTGCAGGTCATCATCGCAGGGGCAGGGGGGGCGGCTCATCTACCCGGTATGGTGGCATCCATGACCTCACTGCCGGTGCTGGGCGTACCCGTGCAGAGCCGCGCGCTGAACGGCCTGGATTCACTGCTTTCGATCGTGCAGATGCCCGGCGGCATTCCGGTGGGTACGCTGGCGATCGGGGAGGCTGGCGCGAAGAACGCAGGTATTCTGGCAGCTTCTATCCTTTCGCTGCATGACCCCGCACTGGCAGAGCGTCTCGAGGAGCTCAGACAACGACAGACGGACGCTGTCTCGGAGGCACCTGTGGACGTTGGAGCACACGCATGAGCAGTCTGCCCCTTTTGTCGGTCATCGGCATTCTGGGCGGCGGGCAGCTCGGCAGAATGACCGTGGATGCCGCACATCGACTTGGGTTTCGAACGCTGATTTATACGCCCGAGCCGGACTCTCCGGCGTCACAGAACTCCGACGCGACCATTGTCGCAGAGTGGGACGACAAGAGTGCGCTGCGCCGCTTCGCTGAACGCTGCGACGTCATTACACTCGAGTTTGAGAATGTCCCGGTACACGCGGTGGAGTTCCTGCAACAGATTCGTCCTGTATGCCCTGACGCACGGGTGCTGAAGGTTGCTCAGAATCGCATGAACGAAAAAATGTGTGCCAACTCACTCGGATTTGGAACTGCGCCCTGGGCAGCCATTCCGGCCCATGAGCAGGCCGGTGCGGTCTATGCAGAGGCCGGGGAGCGCACGGAATATCCCGCCATATTGAAAACCAATACGATGGGGTATGACGGAAAGGGGCAGTTAAAGGTACACGATTTGTCTGAGCTCATCGCCGCCCACCGTACACTCGGTTTCGTCGAGTGCATTCTGGAAGGTTACGTGGACTTTACGGGCGAGATTTCGGTCATTGCGGCCCGCTCCGCCCGTGGGGAAGAGTCCCAGTTTCCCGTCACCTGGAACGAACATCGGGACCATATTCTTCATCGGAGCGTGGTACCTGCGCCGGTATCGGCGGAAACAGCCGAGAAGGCGCGCCATGCAGCACAGATGATCGCGCGGCATCTGGACGTGACGGGATTGCTCGCATTTGAGTTCTTTGTGACGCCAGCGGGAGAAGTACTCGTCAACGAGATGGCGCCCCGGCCACACAACAGTGGGCACTGGACCCAGAATGGTTGTGACACCGACCAGTTCGAACAGCTGGTCAGGTGCATTGCCGGTCTGCCGCTAGGCAAGACCACCGTTCGTTGTGCAACCACGATGGTTAACCTGATTGGAGACGAAGTGCACCAACGCGACGCATGGCTACAGCGCGGTGCTCACCTACACCTCTACGGGAAGGCAGAAGCCCGGGCGGGACGTAAGATGGGCCATGTAAACCTTTGCTCGCCTGCCTTTCCCGACTCGAAGTCATACGCCCCGAATGGCGCACCGGATGTTGCCAACCGGATGGCCACCGACGAATAACACGCAGCACGCGCAGCCATGTTTCACGTGAAACCACCGCCCATTACGGGATGGGCAGGCCGAGCGACACGACATCAAGGCTGCAGTGATCTCAGGAACGAACCAGCTGTTTGTGCACGGTCCTTCAGCGGTGTGCGGTGCAGCAGATCCACGAGCGCACTCCCCACGATAGCACCATCGGAATACGCGTGAATGGTTTCCACGTGCTGCCGGGTGCTCACACCAAACCCAACATACACGGGAACAGACGAGTACTCGCGAATGCCCGCCACGAGACCAGGCGCCTCGTCGTCCGCTGCGCCTGCACCCGTCACGCCACGACGTGCAATCACATACACGAATCCCTGAGCCAGCGACGCCAGCAGCGGGATGCGCGACGGCGGGGTGGTCGGCGCGACGAGCACGATGCGGTCCAGACCCGCAGAAACGAGCGCCTCCTCGAGCTCGGGCTCCACACCCGGCGGCGCGTCGGTGAGCAAAAGGGCGCTCGCCCCGCTCGCAGCGCTGCGCGACGCAAACGCCTGAAACCCAAGGCGATCAATCGGGTTCAGATAACTGAACAGCACCAGAGGCGCGCGCAATCTCCCCTTCAGAGAGCTGATCATGTCCAGCACCCCGGGCAGGGTAGCACCGGAGGCCAGCGCGCGTTGCGATGACGCCTGGATCACGGGTCCATCCGCGATCGGATCGGAGAACGGCACGCCCACCTCGATGGCCGACGCGCCGGCATCGTCCAGCGCGAGCAGAACATCGTGCGTCACCTCCAGGTCGGGGTCACCGGCAGAAACAAAGGGTATGAGACCTTTGCGACCCTCGTCGCGTAGTCCGCGGAGCACAGCTTCCAGATGATTCATGCTCCCTCCTGCATCGCCTGCTGAACCGTTGGGATGTCTTTCTCGCCACGACCAGAGAGATTAATGAGGATTCCCCTGCTGACATCGACGCCAGAACGCACGAGCTGCCGAGCGAGCGCGGTGGCGTGCGACGACTCCAACGCGGGAAAGATGCCCTCGAGTCGGGTGACCTCATGGAACGAAGCCAGCGCATCGACGTCGCTAACCGGCAAATACGTCACACGTCCGGCGTCATGCAGTGCGGCATGTTCAGGGCCGACAGCAGGGTAATCAAGCCCGGCGCTCACCGAGTGCGTCTCTCGAATCTGACCATCGGTGTCCTGCAGGAGGTATGTACGTGTACCATGCAATACACCGGGAATACCGCCGGCAAAGCGAGATGCGTGCGCGCCCGTCTCCACACCATGCCCACCCGCCTCGGCGCCGTAGATTGCCACGTCCCTGTCATCCAGAAACGCCGAATAGATGCCAATACCGTTCGAACCGCCCCCTACGCAGGCGATGACCGCCGAGGGCAGCGATGCGTGCCGTTCCAACCATTGTTGGCGCGCTTCCCGACCAATCACAGACTGAAAATGCCGCACCATCTGCGGATAAGGGTGCGGCCCCAGCGCAGATCCCAGAAGATAATAGCTGTTGTCCGGATCAGCAGCCCAGGCGCGCATGGCGTCGTTGATCGCGTCCTTGAGCGTCGCCGTTCCCGTCTCGACGGGCACCACCTCGGCGCCAAGCAGACGCATACGCCAGACGTTCAACGCCTGCCGTGCGACATCAACGGCACCCATATAGACGGTGCAGCGCATGCCGAGCTTTGCGCAAATGGTCGCGGTGGCGACCCCGTGCTGGCCGGCGCCGGTCTCCGCGATGATGTGACGACAGCCCATTTCACGCGCGACAAGCGCCTGACCCAGGCTGTTATTGATCTTGTGTGCGCCGGTATGATTCAGGTCTTCGCGTTTGAGCCACACCTGACCCGCGGAACCCCACGCATTCTCAAGGCGATCAGCGCGCGTCAACGGCGATGGCCTGCCGATGTAATCGCGACACCATCGCTGAAACTCTTCATCGAAGCCGGCATCAACACGAAGCCGGCTCCAGGTCTCTTCAATGCGTCGGAGCGGCTCGATGAGCGTTTCAGGTACATACGCGCCGCCGTACTTACCGTAGCGTCCAGCTACCATGACTTCTCTCCAGGTTGTCCCAAACGAGTATCGTCGGGAGATGCAGCGATATTCTGTATGGTTTCACGTGAAACCAGAGCGTTTCTGGCCGCACAAACGAAGGCGCGAATCGCGTCGTGCGACTTGCGCGGTGCCTGCATGGAGTCTTCTACGCCAGAGCTGACGTCCACCCCGGCGGGATTCAGAAGCTGGACGGCTTCCGCCACATTGTGTGCGTTCAAGCCACCAGCGACCAGAAAGGGCCACTCGGGCCGGTCTATGCCTGACCAGGGAAGCGCCTGACCCGTTCCGCCAAACTCACCCGCGTGAGCTGAGTCCAGCACGACACAGCCAACACCCGCTGGCGGCAAGACAACGCGCCATCGTTCGCCGTACGGTTCTGGCTTCTGCGCCCACCACACGGGAACCTCCGACCGTTGTGTGCACTGCAGGACATCTTCGGCGGAGTAACCGCCATGCAGCTGGATAGCGGAGAGCCCCCACAGCTCCGCCAGCAGCAGCACGTCGGAGAGTCCATTGCCCTGAAACACACCCACGCGGCTCGCTGCACCCGAGGCGTCCATGAGATCCAGCCAGAGCGACGCCGCCACAGTGCGCCGGCGATCCGGTGCGAAGACGAACCCGACATGGGTCGCACCAGCCTCCACAGCGCATCGGACATCGTCCGGGTGAGTAAGCCCGCAAACCTTGATGATCGACTGCCTCACGCACCCTCCGTTCGTGAACGACCGAGCAGGCGTTCCAGCTCTCGTCGAGGGTCTGCTGACGTGGCGAGAAGCTCGCCTACGAGGATGGCGTCAGCACCGGCGTCGCGCATGCGGGTAGCGTCCTGCGCGTCCAGAATCCCCGACTCCGCGACGGTAACGATGTGGGAGGGAATCTGTGCCCGGAGACGCTCGAACAGGCCCATATCCATGGTAAAATCACGTAAGTTGCGATGATTTACACCAATGATGCGCGCACCAGCCTCAATGGCCCGTCGCAGCTCGTCGGCGTCATGGGTCTCTACCAGCACGTCCATGTGCAGCGCATGGGCGGTCTCCAGCAGCTGCCGCAGAGGCAACACCGAAGGAAAGAGCGCGACGATCAGCAGAACGGCGGAAGCTCCGAGCGCCTTCGCCTGATGAATCTGGAACGCGTTGGATACAAAGTCTTTCCGTAGGGTCGGTGTCGGGAGACTGGCCACGATCTGTCTCAGGTCTTCGTCCCGACCACCAAAACGATGAGGCTCGGTGAGGACACTGATCGCCGCTGCACCGCCGGCTGCATATTCCCTGGCCAGCGCGACAGGATCAGCAATCGAGGCTAGCTCACCTCGGCTCGGGCTCTTGCGTTTGACCTCAGCGATCACGGAGAGTCCGGGAGCGGTGAGCGCCGCGTGAAACGTGAGCGTAGAAGGGAGAGGGCGCAGCGGGTTGGACAGCGGGGCGTTACATTCTACGGCTGCGTCGTGAGCGCGCTGAAGGGTGATATCCCTGAGAATCGAGATCATGCCATGGCTCCCTGAATCAGCTGACGATACGCTCTCAGCAGGTTGCCGGGAGCCCCTTGTCGCAGCGCGCGACGCGCCATCTCAACGCCACCCTCCACCGAGGACGAGGTCCCCGTGTGATGAAGCGCAAGGCCGGCGTTCAGCGCCACGGTCTCTGCGAGCCCATGGGCGCCTTGACCATCAAGCAGCTGGATCAGCCTTGCCGCATTCTCTTCCGGTGATCCGCCATCCAGTTCGTGCATATCAATCGGGTGCACCCCATACTGTTCGGGATCACACGTCTCTGTGTGAGTGGGTTCACCTGGCCGAACATGTTTCACGTGAAACGGGTAGCCGGGCAGGGCTTCATCGGCGCCAGAAGAGGAATGCAGAAGCAGGGTGGGAATGCCTCGCGCCTCACAAACGGGGGCCAGAAGGTCTAGCGCCGACTTGCGCGGCACACCCATCATCTGGTGTGTCAGCGGAGCGGGGTTGATGAGGGGGCCCATCAGGTTGAACAGGGTCATGACACCGAGTGCACGCCTCACCGGACCCAGCGTCGCGAGCACCGGGTGATGATTGGGCGCATGCATGAGCACAATCCCCAGCTCGCCAAGGGCTCGATCAAGGACCGTCAAGGGAACGCCCTGCATGGGCACCCCCGCGGCTTCCAGAACATCCGTCGAACCGCTGCGGCTGGAGACGGAGCGATTGCCATGCTTGGCCACCGCGACACCGCACGAGGCCACCGTGAGCGCTACGGCCGTAGAGATGTTGAATGTACCGGACCTGTCCCCGCCAGTACCGCAGGTATCCAGCAGCACACGAGGCGATGTTTCCAGCAACAGAGCGCGCTCCATCAGGCCATCCCGAAATCCAAGCGCCTCATCACTGGTCTCGCCACGCATCCTTAGCGCCACCAGAATCCCCGCTGCAGTCTCTGGCAGAATCTCGGCATCCACCAGCGACAGCAGCAGCACGCGCGCTTCCGACCGCGACAGCTGACCGCCAGAGATCACATGCTCAAGCACCGATGGACCCAGCGATGTCGTCGTCATACGCTCGCTCCGTCATCCTGTTTCACGTGAAACGTGTTCACCAGCGACACAAAGTTACGCATCATGGCATGGCCATGTTGCGTGAGAATGGACTCCGGATGAAACTGGACCCCCCAGGTCGGATGTTCGCGATGCGCCAGACCCATAATCACCCCGTCGTCTTCGGAGCGCGCGGTCACACGAAGACAGTCAGGAAAGCTGGAAACTTCGCCGATAAGGCTGTGATAACGACCCACCTCGACCGGGTTCGGGATCCCTTCAAAAATGCCTGTGCCGTCGTGCGTAATTCGGCTCGCCTTCCCGTGCACAGGGCGCGAACCCCGAACGACACGTCCACCAAACGACTGCACCATGCACTGGTGCCCCAGACATACGCCCAGCAACGGCAGAACCCCCGAAACTTCGGGGATACAGGTCAGACTGATGCCCGACTCCGACGGCGAGTTCGGGCCAGGACTGATCACGACCCCGCGATACCGGCCCCCTACAATCTCGGGTATCGTAATCTGATTCACCCGACGAACCTCTACTTCGGCTCCGCATTCCAGCAGATACTGATAGAGATTATAGGTAAAACTGTCGAAATTATCGATCAGCAGTATCATTCTGTAACCCGATAAGTAAAAAGTTATCGCTAAATCTGCAATCTTTGGTGTTCGTAAACATTACCTGAACCGCGGGCTCTGACGTAGCGCTTCCAACACCGCGCTCGACTTCTGCCGCGTCTCCTGCTCCTCGGACTCCGGCACGGAGTCTGCCACGACGCCCGCGCCCGCGTGCACACTCGCCATACCCTCCTGAAACAGAAGGGTTCTAATCGTGATGCAGCTGTCCAGGCCGCCCTGACCGTCAAAGTAACAGACCGCCCCCGCATACGGACCTCGACCCACAGGCTCCATCTCGTCGATGATCTCCATGGCACGAACCTTCGGAGCGCCGCTCACCGTTCCCGCAGGGAAACACGCCAGCAGCGCATCCAGAGCGTCTACGTCAGGGCGAAGCTCGCCCACCACACGGCTCACCAGATGCATCACGTGGCTGTAATGCTCGACCTCCATCAGGGACTCCACCCGCACCGTGCCCGACGCGCTCACACGACCAATGTCGTTGCGGGCCAGATCCACCAGCATCATGTGTTCGGCGCGCTCTTTCGGATCGTTCAGCAGCTCTGCTGCCAACGCGGCATCTTCCGCAGCCGAGGCGCCTCGCCGACGCGTACCGGCGATCGGCAGCGTCTCGACCCTGTCCCCGCGCACACGCACCAGATCCTCCGGGCTGGAACCCACGAGCTGGAATGCGCCCGTATCAAAAAATACCTGAAACGGGGATGGGTTCAGCATTCGCAAGGAGCGATACACCGCAAATGGATCGCCCTCGAACGGCGCCGAAAATCGACGGGCAAGCACCACCTGAAAAATATCGCCGCGCTGAATCAACTCCTGCGCCCGCGTCACCTGCGCGCGATACGTCCCGGCATCGGGAACCACGTCCACCTGCATCGCCGCATCGGCACCATCGTTCCAATGGCTCCCGGCAGCCTGAGTCCTTCCCAGGCCCGCACGGGTAAGCTGACGCGTCAGTACATCGTGGGTGTTGTCGATCTCCTGCATGGCGCGAACATACGCGTGTTCCGTGCGCTGCGCGGGAGGCAACACCAGCGCGACATGAAGGCGCCTGCGCAGATGGTCAAAGATGACATGGTGACGAAAGTGCACCAGCACAAAATCCGGCACCGCGCCCGGAACGTGACGCCGCCCTGCCAGAAGGCTCGGTTCAATCAGACGGATGGTGTCGTAGCCCAGAAAACCTACGGCGCCGGCCGGAAACGCTGGCAAGCCCTCGGTGAGCACACACACCGCGTGTGAGGCGACAAACTGACGAATTCGACCCAGCTCGTCGGCCGTCCCATCGGCACGCCCCTGTACGCGCTCCTGCTCGTTCCAGCCAACAAAGCTGTAACGTCCCATCTTTTCGCCACCTTCAGCGCTCTCCAGCACGTAGCCAGCGTGCCCGCGGTTCAGAAAGAGCAGCGCCGCCAGCACCGGCGTCGTCACATCCAGCGCACGCTCACTGCTGACCACGACATGGCGGTGGACATCACTCGACAGAAACGAGGTCAGAGACGTTTGGGCAAACATGGACTCCAAAAAGCGAAAAGGCCCGGCGCTGATGGCGTCGGGCCCGGGTGCTGCACAAAATCCAGAATGGGACGATGCAAGTCAGCCGGACCCCTGACACCAACGCCAGCGCCAATCCTCACACAAGGTGGCCACGTCGGACAGGAGCAGGCTGGATAGTTCGTTCGTCATGCCGCGTAACATGAAGCGAGCAACCCGCGGCGTCAACCCCCGCGACGAGATTTTGCTGACGTCACGTGGCAGCTCACACCCCGGAAGCCACTACCCTACAATGCGCACCGGGGTGTGCCAGGTCGGCAGGTCCAGCACCAACACACGGCCCTCCATGATGTCGCGCGCGCTTTGAAGACAGAGACCATATCGGTCGGGTACCTGCCTCAATCGAAACGCTCGCTCAATCGCCGGCCAGGCGTGCTTCACCCGTAGATCACACAGCCTCAGGATCGACTCGTGACGTAGTTCTTCGGCGGTGCCCGGACTACTGACCAGCAGCAGTATCTCGCTCACCAGCCGACGACGCCAGCTCTCGTTCAACCGTTGAAAAGAACGCGGGGCGTCCGGCTCCCGGGCCGAGTGCAGAAGGCCGCACAGCACCCGCAGCGCGTTCGCGCGCGCGACCGGTCGAGCGCTCGCGTCCGAAAACAGACGGGACACAGGGCCAGCTGCGCCAGCCCCCGCACGAATCAGTGCCAGGACCGTCTCTTCCGCGCCAAACAGACGGTGTGCCCGAAGGCGGTCCGCCAATGGTTGTATCGCGCGCTCACTACGCCATTCCCCAAGAATTCCAACCAGATGCACCGCGCGATACCCCGTCCGTAGTGTGACCGGTGTGCGCAAGTCCTCCCCAAGATACTGCACCACCACGTCTTCGCACAGCGTGCGATGAGCCAGAATTCGGTCCACCGCTCCCTGTTGCGGCTCCACCGATCCGTCATCGGGTAGCTCATGCAGCCATGCGCGAACATCGACCGTGTCGTCCGAAGCATGAGCTATCGAGTACGACCCCGTCGCAGAGAACCACGCCAGAAACGATTCAGGAAACAACCGGGCACGATGCGAAACAAGCAGACGATTCATTCAGACACCTCCAGAACGTCGTTGAGAAATGTTCGTCTGATGTGGCGTCGTATTCCGTCCACGATTGTTGCGTCCTTTTTGCAAACCCCCGCGTTTTTCCTGCCTGGACCCCCACGAGCTGCCCCCAGACCGCCGCCCGGGGGTTGTCACTGCCTGCAGCAGC
>Ga0169931_10007480_pt1 | contig 16182 bp, 17 predicted proteins | sample Kivu_15m_20L_FD_129675 | JGI IMG/M metagenome (GOLD analysis project Ga0169931, IMG submission 129675) | Freshwater microbial communities from Lake Kivu, Western Province, Rwanda to study Microbial Dark Matter (Phase II) - Kivu_15m_20L... | ecosystem: Environmental > Aquatic > Freshwater > Lake...
CGGGGAGCGACGGGCCGCTGAGCGCCTTCTCGCTTCGGGAGCCCGCGGCCGCGGACAAGCTCGGCCAGGTGCTGGACTTGATTGACCGGCAGTACGTGGACACCGTGGAGAAGGAGGCGTTGGTGGAGGAAGTGCTGCAGGACATGCTCCAGCGCCTCGATCCGCACAGCTACTACCTCAGCGCCGCCGAGCTCAAGGCCGCCAGCGAGCCGTTGGAAGGCAGCTTCGATGGCATCGGCGTGGAATTCTCCATCCAGCGCGATACGGTGGTGGTGGTGGCGCCTGTGGAAGGCGGGCCCAGCGCGCAGCTCGGCATCCGGGCCGGAGACCGCATCCTGAAGGCAGATACCGTGTCGCTGGCCGGCGTGGGCATCACCAACGACGGAGTGACCAAACTGCTGCGCGGCCCGAAGGGGACCGAGGTGAAGGTGCTCATCGGTCGCCAGGGCCGCAAGCCCATGGAAGTGGCCATCACGCGCGGCGCCATCCCCATCAACAGCGTGGCCGCGGCCCTCCTGCGCCCGGATGGAACCGGCTACATCAAGCTCAGCCGCTTCGCACGGAATACGCACGATGAAGTGGTGCAGGCGGCGGAGCGCTTGCGCACGTCAGGCATGAAGCGCTTGGTGCTCGACCTGCGTGGCAACGGCGGCGGCTACCTCAACGCTGCAGCAGACCTCGCCGATGAGTTCCTGCCGAATGGCCGCGTGATCGTGTACACCGAAGGTCGCATGTCGCCGCGACGCGACATGCTCGCCACGGCGAGCGGCTCCTTCGAGGAGATCCCGCTGGCGGTGCTCATCGACGAGGGATCGGCCAGCGCGAGCGAGATCATCGCCGGCGCGCTGCAGGACAACGACCGCGCGCTGATCATCGGTCGCCGCTCCTTCGGCAAGGGCCTGGTGCAGGAAGAAGTGCCCCTGCCCGATCGCAGCGCGGTGCGCCTTACCACGGCGCGTTACTACACCGCAAGCGGCAGGAGCATCCAGAAACCATACGGGCACGGTGTGGACTATGATTCCGATTACGCCTTGCGCACGCAGCACGGAGAACTCTTCTCGGCAGATAGCGCGCGCATCGATTCATCGCAGGTGTTCCGCACAGTGGGCGGGCGAGCGGTCTATGGCGGCGGTGGCGTGATGCCCGACATCTTCATACCAGCTGATACGGCCGAGGGCTCTCAGTTCCTCACCGACCTGTTCTTCAGCGGAACGCTCAACGACTTTGCCTTCGAGCTGGCCGATCAGGAACGAGTGAAGCTCATGGCCTACGGCAGCAGTGCCGCCTTCAAGGCACGATACACTCTGGGGGAGGGGGCCCTTGAGCGGCTGCGTGCGGAAGCGCGCGCGAATGGCATCATTGAACGGCCGGGTGACCTGGACCGTTCACGCCGGCAAATCACCGACCGGCTCAAGGCCGGGGTGGCCCGCAACCTCTGGGGCGACGCCGGCTTCTACGACGTGATCCTCGATTCGGACAAGGCATTCAACCGGGCCACTACCGAGTTGAACACCTCCAAGCCAACTGTCCAGAAATGAGAAAGGGGCCTTTTGGCCCCAATCCCATTTCCGTTTCTGCGTTGATTACTTCACCGGAGCGGCAGCAGCAGCGGCGGCGGCAGCAGCGCTGTCGGCAGCGGCCTGAGCGGCAGCGGCCTGAGCAGCAGCTTCCTCAGCGGCACGCATGCTATCGGCACGGGCAACGGCAGCCAGGCTATCGGCAACGGCCTGAGCCTTCGCCTCGATTTCAGCCTGGGACGGGCCGCAAGCCACCACGAAGGCGGCCATACCGGCCAAAAGAGCGAACTTCTTGAACATGTGAGTTGGAACGGTTGGTGAAAGTGGCCGCAAATGTAGACGTGGAAAGGAATCCGCAAAATCCGACCGGCTTTTTCCGGTGAATACCTTCGGCCCATCGACCGGACCAAGCCCGGCGCCCGACCAAACATGCCCTTCCAACTTCCCTCCCTGCCCTACCCAACCAACGCCCTGGAGCCCCAGATCGATGCCCGAACCATGGAAATCCACCATGGCAAGCATCACCAGGCCTATGTGACCAACCTGAACAAGGCCATCGAGGGCACCCCTATGGACGGCCAGCCCATCGAGGCCTTGCTGGCAGGCCTGGACATGGGCAACATGCCCGTGCGCAACAACGGGGGTGGCCACTATAACCACAGCCTGTTCTGGTCCATCATGGCACCTAACGCTGGCGGGGCGCCTTCCGGTGAACTGGCCGATACGATTGCCCGGGACTTCGGCGGTTTCGATGCCTTCAAGGAGAAGTTCGCGGCGGCGGGTGCCACCCGCTTCGGCAGTGGCTGGGCCTGGCTGTGCGTGCAGAAAGGGGGCAAGCTCGACATCTGCTCCACCCCGAACCAGGATAATCCGCTCATGCCCGGCACCGGCTGCGGGGGCACGCCCATCCTCGGGTTAGATGTGTGGGAGCACGCCTACTATCTCAACTATCAGAACCGCCGCCCGGACTACATCGCCGCCTTCTGGAATCTGGTGAGTTGGCCCGAAGTGGCGCGCCGGTTCGCTGCGGGCCGGTGACGCCAAAGGCCAGCGACGACCAGCGGTATCAGGCCATCCATGTATCCCAACCTCGCGCGACTTGCCGTTAGGATCGGGGGACTGCTATTGCTGCTCTGCACCTCCGCGGAGTCGAGAGCCATGGGGCCTTACACGGTGGATAGCCTTTCGTTGGCCCTGGCTTCAGCTCCCCTGTCCGGCGAGGGTGACGACCAAGTCCTGAAGGAGAACCATCGCGCCGTGGCCATCGCCTTGGCGGTGCTGCTGGGGCCTTTTGGCGCGCACCGCCTCTACTTGGGCACCACGCCCAAGGTGGCCGTCGCCTACGGCCTCACCTTCGGCGGTTTCGGGGTGGTGGCGCTCATCGACCTGGTGCACCTGATCGTCGTGAAGGACATGGGCCGCTTCCAGAACAACGACCGGATCCTGATGTGGGCGGGAGAGCCTACTCCACCGTGACGCTCTTGGCCAGGTTGCGTGGCTGGTCCACGTTGCACCCGCGCATCACGGCGATGTGGTAGCTGAGCAGCTGAAGCGGCACCACGCTCAGCAACGGCACCAATGAATCGGCTGTCTCCGGGATCTCGATCGAGTGGTCCGCGAGCTCACGGACCACGCGGTCTCCCTCCGTGACGATGGCGATGATCTTGCCCTTTCGCGCCTTAACCTCCTGCACGTTGCTCACCACCTTCTCATAGCTGGCTCCCTTCGTGGCGATCACGATTACCGGCATCTCCTCGTCGATGAGGGCGATGGGGCCGTGCTTCATCTCCGCGGCAGGGTAGCCCTCGGCGTGGATGTAGCTGATCTCCTTGAGCTTCAGCGCGCCCTCCAGCGCCACCGGGAAGGAGTACCCGCGGCCCAGATAGAGCGCGTTGGTGGCGTCCTTGTATATGCGGGCGATGCGCTTCACCGCGTCCTCAGTCTCCAGCACGCGCTGCACCTTTTCAGGGATGGCATCCAGCTCGTTGAGCATGCGGTGGAGGGCGCTCGCAGGAATGGTGCCTTTGCGGTTGCCAATCATCAGGGCCATGAGGGTAAGCACCGTGACCTGCGCGGTGAAGGCCTTGGTGCTTGCCACCCCGATCTCCGGGCCGGCATGCGTGTAGGAGCCCGCGTGCGTGACGCGCGCTATGCTGCTGCCCACCACGTTGCAGATGCCGAAGATGGTGGCGCCGCGCCCCTTGGCCAGCTCGATGGCGGCCATCGTATCGGCCGTTTCGCCGCTCTGGCTGATGGCGATGACGATATCGTCCTCATTCACGATGGGGTTGCGGTAGCGGAACTCGCTGGCATACTCCACCTCCACGGGGATCCGCGCCAACTCCTCAAAGAGGTACTCACCCACCAGTCCAGCATGCCAGCTGGTGCCGCAGCCCAGGATCAGGATGCGCCGGGCATTGGCGAGCTTCTGCTCGTGATCCTTGATTCCGCCCAGGACCACTTCGCCCTTGGCGATATTGAGCCTGCCACGCAGCGAATCGCGGATGCTCCGGGGCTGCTCGTGGATCTCCTTGAGCATGAAGTGGTCATAACCGCCCTTCTCGAGCGCTTCCAAATGCAGCTCCAGCTCCTGGATGAAAGGGGTCTTAGACTGGTTCTTGATGTTGCGGATGGTGAGGCCCTTGCCGCGCTCGATCACGGCAATCTCACCGTCCTCCAGGTACACCACGTTGCGCGTATGCTCCACGATCGGCGTGGCGTCGCTGGCCAGGTAATGGTCGCCGTCCTCGCCGATGCCGATCACCAGCGGTGAGCTCTTGCGCGCGGCCACCATCGTGTCCGGGGAGCGGCGATCGAGCACCACGATGGCGTACGCGCCCACCACGCTCTGCAGCGCCAGGCGCACCGCTTCGGCCAGGTCCGCGCCCTCGCTGGCGCGGATGTCGCCGATCAGATGGGCCAGCACCTCGGTGTCCGTGTCGCTCTTGAACGAATGCCCACGATGCCGCAGTTCCTCCTTGATCGCCGCGTAGTTCTCGATGATGCCGTTGTGGATGATGGCCAGGTCGCCGTCGTTCGAGGCGTGCGGGTGCGCGTTGATGTCGTTCGGCGGACCGTGCGTGGCCCAGCGCGTATGCCCCATGCCCACGGTGCCGGCCGTGCTGCTGCCATTCACATGCGCCTCCAGGTCGCTCACCTTGCCCTGGCACTTGTGAATCACCATGGCGCCCCCATCGATCAGCGCCACGCCCGCGCTGTCATAACCGCGGTACTCAAGGCGTTTCAGACCGTTGATGAGGATGGGGTAGGCTTGCTTGCGCCCCAGATAAGCGACGATCCCGCACATGCTTTGAGCGCCGTGGCCCGGCGTAGGCGTTGGGTCAGTACGAGGTAAAAGTAAGCCTCAGCCTCATGGCATCCGCCTGCGCCGCAGGGCCGTGCAGCACGGTCCTGTTGCCGGTGATCCCGTTGCTGGCGGCAAGCGCTTCCAACTCGGGCTCGAAGGTGCCGTTGATCACGCCGAGCGCGAAGCGCGTGATGTTGAAGCGGTACTCGCGAGCATCCTGCCTGTAGTTGCCATCCAGCGCCCCAATGCCGCCCACGAGGTCGGGCAAAAAGACCTCCTGGCTCTGATCGTTGCGGCGGAAGAGGATCAGCTGGCCGGGCGGCTGGTGGTAGGGGTAAATCGGCCCATCGACGCGCGCCACCAGTTCGGCCTTGGCCAGCACCAAAGGCAGGCCGCGGTATGCCTCAAGGCCCGGCATGCGCAACACCATGCGTGTGCCAGCCAGCGACTGGATGTACACGGCCTCCGCAGTTACGGTGGTGTCGGTCAGTGCCGCTATAAGGCCGTCATCGATGGCCTGGGAGCGATCGTGCTCCACCACGCAGTAACGCGCGCAATTGGAGTTGATCGGGAAATCAACGGTCCGGGTAAGGCTGGGATCGGAGCTGTTCAAGTCGCGGTAGTAGAGCACCAAGCGGCTCGATGAGCTCAGCAGGTTGAAGTAGAGCAGCCCTCCTTGGTAGGGCGCCTGTCCGGCGTCGTCAACGGTGACGTAAACGCCTTTGAAGAAATCCTGGAATAAATCGTTGCTGGCAAGCGAATCGGTGCCGAATGCGTTTCGAAAGCGTTGAGCGAGGTCGTCGCTCAGCCTCAGGCGCAGTTGCGGGGCAAGGCTATCGCCGAGGATGAATGGCTTCTTGAATGGCTCCGGCTTCACGCGGCCGCCCCGCACCGCGAGCAGGTCCGCTCCGGTGGTGGCCGGCACACGATTGCTGCGATACGTGGAGTCGATGTAGAGGCGCTCATCCAGCTCATGCACGCGGAACACTTGCGGATCCAGGTTGCCATAGGCGTAGTTGGCGCCGTCGAAGGCCAGGGCCAGCACAATGCTGTCGGCGACCACGCCGCTGGAAGCCCCGATGTTCGCCGCGCCGATGCGCATCTGAGTCACCAGACCCGCGCGTGTCACGCCGAATCGCGGATCCAGGAAGGAACCGAGCAATTGACGCGAAAGGCTGTTCGAGCGGAAGTTGGTGTCGACGCGGGTATGCGCGTGCAGCGCCACGGTGTCAATCACCAATCCGAGCGGATCCTCGGGCAAGAGGTCGTTGCCCAGGTCGGCGTCAGGCTTGCGACAAGCGCCCAAGAAGAGCACGAAGGCCATCGCCGCGGCGAGGTGACCTGAATGAACGGGGAGCGAACGGGAAGGAATCACACCAGCGCGGCCTCCAGGACGGTGCTGTAGAACTCGGTGTGCGCATCGATCAGCTCTGCGCCGCTGGAATACGCCAGCGCGGGCTTGCCCTCAGCCTTGATGGCTGTCTCGAGGCCCTTGCTCAGCTTCGGGCTGCCTTTCACCACCGCATCGCAGAAGCCCATGCTGAATTTGTAAAGGTCGTCGGTGGTGGGTTTTGCGAGGCCTTTGAGCAGGCTCTTGTCGAAGCCCTCCATCGCCAGTTTCTTGGCGATGTCCTTGTCGATAGGCTCCGGCTTCTGATCGTACACGCTCATCACCAGTTTGGCATGCTCGAAGTGCGGGTCGTCGGCGTAGTAGTGACGGATGTAGAGAGGAACCAGGCTGGTCATCCAGCCATGGCAATGAATGATGTCCGGGATCCAGCCCAGCTTGCGCACCGTCTCCAGCACGCCACGTCCGAAGAAGAGGGCCCGCTCATCGTTGTCGGGGTAGAAGACGCCCTCGGGGTCATGCGTATCGGCCTTGCGCTTGAAGAATTCCTCGTTATCGATGAAGTAGACCTGCATGCGAGCGCTGGGCACGCTGGCCACCTTGATCAGCAGGGCATGGTCCGTGTCGTTGATGATCAGGTTCATGCCGCTGAGTCGGATCACCTCATGCAGCTGATGGCGCCGCTCGTTGATGCAGCCGAACTTGGGCATGAACACACGAATCTCGTTCCCGCGGTCCAGGATGCCCTGGGGCAGGAAACGGGAGACCTTGGCCATCTCCTCGGGAATGTCCATGAAGGGTGAAATGGACTGGGAGATGGTGAGGACCTTCGTGCGCTTCAAACTCATGGGGGGGATGCGTTCGGGACCGCAAAAATATAGACTTTCCAGGCCCTCTTCAACGTGCGAGCCTAGCTTGGCCGCTCTCCCCCACCCCCATGGTTGAGCTTCGAGAGCCCTTGGCCGCGCTGGAATGGTCGGCTTCAGCCCGGCGTAAGGGCCTGAGCATAGGCTTCGTACCCACCATGGGCGCCCTTCACCAGGGTCATTTGGAGCTGGTGCGTAGGGCCAAGGCCGAATGCGACCTCGTGGCCTCCAGCATTTTCGTGAATCCCCTTCAATTCAACGACCCGAACGACCTGGCGAAGTACCCGGCACGCCCCCTTGAGGACCGGGAGCTGCTGACGTCAACCGGTTGTGATGCCTTGTTCGCCCCGGTCAAGGAAGAGCTCTTCCACGAGTTCCAGCCTCGTGCATATGACTTGGGCGGGCTGGATGCCCACTGGGAGGGCCCCTCGCGGCCAGGTCATTTCCAAGGGGTCGTGAACGTGGTGGAGCGGCTAATCCACTTCATCAGACCCGATTCTGCCTACTTCGGCGAGAAGGACCGCCAGCAGCTCACCATCCTGCAGTGGGTCCAGCGGCAGCAGCGATGGCCGGAACGCATCGTGGCCTGCCCCACCGTTCGCGAAGCTGACGGGTTGGCCATGAGTTCGCGGAATCTCAGGCTCACCGAACGCGAAAGAGCCGTGGCGCCCGCATTGCATCGTGCCCTTTCACGCATGGCGGCGGCGGCATTCACGATGTCGGTCCAAGAATGCATCTCTGCTGGCGAAGGGATGATCCGAAGCGAAGCCCTCTTCCAACTGGACTATCTGGGTATCGCCGATGCGGGCAATCTGGCTCCCATTCTCGATTGGGGCCATCGCAATGAGGCGGTGGCGTTGGTGGCCGCGCGCTTGGGCTCGGTCCGGCTGATAGACAACGTCACCCTCAAGCGACCTTGAGCCGTTCCCCCGTGGGCTGGTAGCTTTGCCGCCCAATTGCCGGGCCCTCTTCCCGGCCCCTGCCGATGACCATTGAAGTGCTCCGCGCCAAACTGCACCGCGTCACCATAACCGAGGCGGATGTGGACTACATCGGCAGCATCACCTTGGACGAGGACCTGATCGATGCTGCAGGCTTCGTGGAAGGCGAGAAGGTGCAGGTGCTCAACGTGAACAATGGCGAACGGCTGGAGACCTATGTGATCAAGGGTGAGCGCGGAAGCGGCGCGGTATGCCTGAATGGGCCTGCAGCGCTGAAGGCGCGGGTGGGCGATGTGGTGCTCGTGGTGGCCTACGCGCGCATGAGCATGGAAGAGGCCAGGGCCTTCCGCCCCGTGATCGTGTTCCCGGACGAACGCACCAACCGGCTGCGCGGGTGAAACGCTTCCTGGTGAATGTGCTGAAGCTCGGGCTGCCACTGGCGGGGGGGCTTTGGCTGGTGCATCAGCAGTACAGCGCGCTCTCCCCCGCCCAGCGCGACGAACTCTTCCTTGCCTTCAAGCAGGCCGATTTGTTCTGGCTCTTCCTGGCCATGGTGGTGGGTTGGTTGGCTCACGTGAGCCGGGCATGGCGCTGGCGTTACCTGCTGGCTCCTATGGGCTACCGCCCCGTCTTCTGGAACTGCTACCACGGGGTGATGGCCGGCTACTTCATGAACATGTTCATCCCGCGCGCTGGTGAGGCCAGCCGAGCAGCCCTGCTGTACCGTGCGGAGCATGTGCCCTTCGAGAAAGGCTTCGGCACCGTGATGGGCGAGCGCGTAGTGGACAGTATCGTCCTCTTGGCATTCGCGGCCGTGGCACTCGGTCTCCAATTGGACAAGCTCGATCTGTTCAGCGCGCAGATCAGTCGCTTCCGCGCTGAGCGTGGCGTGGGAGAAGAGTTCGGCGGATTCCCTTGGCGCTGGGTCATCCTCGCTGCGCTGGTGCTCGGAGCCCTCGCATTGGGGTACCTGCTGGCCACACGCCCCGCGCTCAAGGCGCGTTTCAAGGATGTCTTACGGGGCTTCTTCCAAGGTCTTCAATCGGTGCTGCGCACTCCCAAGAAAGGCCTGTTCCTCCTGCACACGGCACTGATCTGGGCCGGTTACCTCGGCATGTTCTACGTGGGTTTCTTCTGCCTTCCCGGCATGGATCAAGTGCCTTTCGCAGCCATTCTCGCCGGCTTCATTGCTGGCGCCATCGGCATTGTGCTGGTGCAGGGCGGCATCGGCGTCTATCCCGCCTTCGTGGCCCTGATCGTGGGTGTTTACATGGCCCCGCCCGAAGGCGGCGGCCTGCTTCGGCCCGATGCCCTGGCCATGGGATGGCTGCTCTGGGCCGCACAAACGGTCATGATCATCGTGCTCGGAGGCCTCTCGCTACTTTTGGCCGCCTTGCAGAAACCCGCATCCGCGTGAGCAACCAGACAGCCGTTGCGGCCACCGACCGCCGCGTGGTGGACCTTATCATCCTGCAGCGCCTGTGCAACGTCTGGCGCATGAAGGGCGATCGCATCGTGTTCACAAACGGCTGCTTCGACATCCTGCACCACGGACACGTGGAATACCTGCAGGAAGCAGCCGCCCTCGGCGACCGCTTGGTGATCGCAGTGAACAGCGATGCAAGCGTCCGCCGTCAGGGCAAGGGCTCGGACCGACCGTTGAATGAAGAGCAGAGCCGCGCCAAGGTGCTGGCCGCGCTGCGCCTGGTGGATGCCGTAATCATCTTCGAGGATGACACGCCGCTCGCGCTGATCAAGGCCATCGTGCCCGACGTGCTGGTGAAGGGCGGCGACTGGCCCGTGGAGCGGATCGTTGGCGCCGATGTGGTGATGGCCGCCGGCGGTGAGGTGCGCAGCCTGAAGCTGGTGGACGGCTTCTCCACCACGGCACTGGTCGAGAAGATCCGCCGTGGCTAAGGTCCGTTCCCGTTACGTGTGCCAGAGCTGCGGTACCGCATACCCGCAATGGCTGGGGCAATGCGGCCAGTGCAAGCAGTGGAACACACTCGTGGAGGAAGTGGTGGAGCGCGCCTTGGAGCATCGCGCCGCGCCATCCAGCAAGGGGGCGCGCAGTCCCAAGCCCATCGCCATAGATGAGATTCCGGCGCAGGACGGGCCGCGCTTCGCCCTGAGCGACCGCGAGCTCACGCGCGTGCTCGGCGGTGGCATCGTACCGGGCAGCATCACGCTCATCGGCGGCGAGCCCGGCATCGGCAAGAGCACCCTCATGCTTCAGGTCGCCCTTCGCAACCCGGCGCTGCGCACGCTCTACGTATCGGGTGAGGAAAGCGAGCATCAGGTGCGCATGCGCGCCGACCGCTTGCGCGAGGCCGCGAAGGCACCGAGCGCCGATTGCTACGTGCTCACCGAGACCAGCACACAGAGCATCTTCAAGCACATCGAGGCGCTGAAGCCAGCTCTGGTGGTGATTGACAGCGTGCAGACGCTGCACACCGCCGCCCTCGAGGCCAGCCCCGGCAGCGTGGGCCAGGTGCGCGAATGCACCGCCGAGCTCATGCGCTTCGCCAAGGCCACCGGCACACCCATGATCCTCATAGGCCACATCACCAAGGATGGCTTCATCGCAGGCCCCAAGGTGCTCGAGCACATGGTGGATTGCGTGCTGCAGTTCGAGGGCGACCGCGATCACGCGTACCGCTTGCTGCGCCCACTGAAGAACCGCTTCGGCAGCACCAACGAACTTGGGATCTATGAGATGCGCGGCAGCGGCCTGGCCGAAGTGGAGGATCCCAGCCAGGTGCTCCTGGGCGATCGCGCCGAGCGCCCGAGCGGCGTAGTGGTGGCCGCCACGCTCGAAGGCATGCGCCCCTTGCTGGTGGAAGTGCAGGCGCTGGTGAGCAGCGCGGTGTACGGCACGCCGCAGCGCAGCAGCACGGGCTTCGACCTGCGCCGGCTCAACATGCTGCTGGCCGTGCTCGAGAAGCGTTGCGGATTCCGCCTCGGCGCCAAGGACGTGTTCCTCAACCTCGCCGGCGGCTTCCGCGTGGAAGAGCCCGCCATCGACCTGGCCGTGGTGTGCGCCGTGCTCAGCAGCAACGCCGACATCGCCGTGCCCATGGACACCGCCCTATGCGGCGAAGTGGGACTCACCGGCGAGATCAGGCCCGTGACACGCGTGGAGCAGCGCATGGCCGAAGCGGCCAAGCTGGGCTTCGCGCGCATCATCGTCCCCAAGGGCGCCAAAGGGATCGTGCCGGTCAAAGGCATCGAGGCCGTGCCCGTTGCGCGCGTGGAACAGGTGCTCTCGCACCTCTTCGGCTGAGCGGACCGGATCCCGAGAGCCAACCTTTCATCGTGCTGCTCGTCATGGGCCCGCCAGCTCGCGGATGAACGCTGATGGAACCTGCGCACGAGGAAGCATGAATGAACGCGGAGCCATGACCGATTCCCGATCCGAGTAGACCCAGCACTGTATCTTCACCTTCCTCGCTCCACACCTGCTCGAGCAGCGCTTCAAGCCCGCCGCGCGATTCACTCCAGAGGTCCTGGGCGCCGTGGCCGCTGACCGTGAGCGGATCATCGGCGATGGTCCCGTGGCGCTGCTGATCCTCATCCCGTTCGAAGTGCCGGTGGAGGCCGAGGCCACCAACAAGGACCATTTCCTCGGCGACCGTGCCAGTCGCCGCATCGCCGCGCTGGCGCTGGTGGCGCAGAGCGGCGAGATGCGCAGCGTGAGCAAATTCTATTTCACCTGGTTCCAGCAGCCTTTCCCAGCCCAAGTCTTCGCAGAGAAGGATGAGGCATTGGCCTGGCTCCGCGCGCAGCCGGGCTGGGACACGTAGCGTCAGCGCCCTGGTTCACGCCTCATGCGCTAGCTTCGTGTGCGTGAAACGGACCATCGCCATAGCGGACCCACTGGAGCTGATCGTCGAGGGCGTGAAGTCCTGGATCGCGGGGGAGTCCGACCTCGAAGTGACGCATCATGCCCGCACCGGCAAGGAGCTGATCGAAGCCATTCCGGTTGTGCGTCCCGACGTGATCATGCTGGAGGTCTCGCTCCCGGAGATGGATGGCATCGACACCATGCGTGCCGTGCACAAGGCGCATCCCGACCAGCTTGTGCTCGCCTTCTCGGCCCTCGCCGACATCGAGTACGTGAACAGCATGCTGATCGAGGGCGCCGTTGGCTACCTCGTGAAGGGCGGGCCGCGGGAGGAGCTCATTCAGGCCGTGCGCAGCGCCCTCGATGGCAAGCGCCACATAAGTGACGTCGCGAAGGCCAGCATGGACCAAGGGTATCGCTACACGGAGAAGCGGCCCGATGGCGAGTACATCGGCCTCACGCCACGGGAACGTGAGATCATCCGCCTCATCGCCCTGGAGCACACCAATGGCGAGATCAGCGCCGCGCTCTTCATCAGCGAGGATACCGTGAAGAGCCACCGCAAGCGGCTGATGACCAAGTTGAACGTGCGCAGCACGGCGGGCCTGGTGAAGTACGCCCTTGACCGCAAGTGGGCCTGAGCCCGGCCGCCTTGTGTTAAGGCAATATGAAATTTCATGCGAGACGGTGCTTCATCAGCAGCGGTGATCACTTGAACATCGTACTTCACCGAATCGATGGAAACCACGCGAATCAGTACCGACCAGTCCGTCGATGCGCTGGGCACCGTATCGGAGCGACTCAGCTCATCGGGCACGTTGAGCGTAGCGCGCATCACCAAGCAGCTGCGGAGCGAGGGGGATGAACTGGTCTTCGCGGCCGCGCCCGCGCGCGTCGGCACAACGGCCCGCCGCATCGTGGTGCACTTCGTATATTCGGCTGAGCGGCCCGCGCCGCGGCTTGACGCTTCCACCGGCATCATCGATCTCTATTACCCGCAACGGGAACACGCCGAGGCGCAAGCGCTGCTCAACAGCCGGAAGCAGCGCTTCTGCTATTTCTGGGAGTCCACGCGCGGCCACAAGTCGCACGCGTGGATTCTGAGCGCGCCTTGATCTCCTCCCCCCGGCTTAGCGCCACTTGGTCGAGCGGGCCTTTGAGAGCACAGCGTTGATGTAATTCGTCTTCGCCGTGGTATAGGCCGCCCGGTCCTTCGCATGCCGACGCGCAAGCTCCTGCTTCAGGTCGGCGTAGCGCGCCGCTTCCTCCGGGAAGGCACAGAGGTAATCGCGGAACACGATGCGGTCAACGCTGGCCTGGCCCGCCGGTACCATGTGGATGTGCGCGGTGCGCGGCCCATTGGCGTCGCGCATGATGAACCAGGCATAGAAGTCTCCCTCATCGCCGATGGTGGGGCGCCAGATGAACTCGAAGCCGGCCTCCTCCATCAGCGGCGCCACGAGGTCACGGATCTCCTCCAGGTCGCTCACCTCCACCTGCACATCGATGATGGGCTTGGCGCTGAGGCCAGGAACGGCCGTGCTCCCGATGTGCGCGATGCGCTGTATCAAACGGCGGGGCACGATCCGCTTCACCTCCTTCTCGAGCTCCACGTAGCGCGATGGCCACACCGGGTCGTAAGGCACCACCTCGATCCGCTCCTTCACGAGCGCCTTGATCCGCTTCTCCATCCGGGCATCCATCATGGCGAATGCGAACCTAGCGATCCAGCGTAGATGTTGAACCGCGTGCCGCGGAGGAATCCGATCAACGTGAGGCCGAGCTCCTGCGCGAGCTTGACGGCGAGCGATGAAGGCGCACCCACGGCGGCCATGAGCGGAATGCCCGCCACCACGCATTTCTGCACAAGCTCGAAGCCGGCGCGCCCGCTCACCAGGAGCTGGCAATCGGCCAGCGGCAGGTGCGCGCGCAGCGCGGCACCAATCACCTTGTCCACGGCATTGTGGCGGCCCACATCCTCGCGCAGCACGAGCAGTTCGCCGTGCCGGTCGAAGAGGGCCGCGGCATGCACGCCGCCCGTGTGCTTGAAGACAGTCTGGGCCGCGCGCATGCGATCGGGCAGCGCGGTGATCGCATCCGGGCGCACCCGGCCCCATGGCCTGAGCGTGCGATCGCATTGCACGCGCACGGCCTCGATGCTGCTCTTGCCGCACACGCCGCAGCTGCTGGTGGCGTAGAAGTTCCGTTGCCAGCGCTGCGGATCGACCACCACGCTCGGATCCAATTCCGCCCGCACCACATTACCGCGCTCCTCCTGCTCCACGCTCTCGCAGGGCACGATCCGCACCACCTCCGCCTGCGATGCGATGATGCCTTCCGAGAAGAGGAAGCCTAGGGCGAGCTCCTCGTCGCTGCCTGGTGTGCGCATGGTGACGCTGAGCCGGAACTCCTCACGCGCATCGAGCGGGCCGTGGCCAAGGCGGATCTCCAGCGGCTCCTCGCCTACCAGGATATCGTCAGCTGTCGAGGACGCACCTGCATCGACGCGAGTGATGCGCGTGTTGGCGACGGCTGCCGGCATGGGAGCAAGGTAGCTACGGTGGCGTGCGAGGGTCGGCGCAGGATGCGCTGGGCCGACCCGTTGGCGTTCACCGCCGCCCTCCACGCCGCCAGCAGCTCAGCAGGTGATCGTCGACCATGCCAATGGCCTGCATGTAAGCGTACACGATGGTCGTGCCCACGAAGCTGAAACCGGCCTTCTTCAGGTCCTTGCTCAACGCATCACTCACCGGCGTGCTCGCTGGCAGTTGCTTGATGTCCTTCCATCGGTTCACGATGGTCTTGTGCCCAACGTGCTTCCAAAGGAAATCATCGAAGGAGCCCTTGCCATGCTCCATGATCCGCAGCCAGGCCTGCGCGTTCTTGATCGCGCTCTCCACTTTGGCGCGGTTGCGGATGATGCCTTCGTCATTCAGCAGCCGCGCCTTGTCCTTCGCGCCATAGCGCGCGATGCGCTCCACGTCCCAATCGTGGAAGGCCCGGCGATAGCCATCGCTGCGGTACAGGATGGTCTTCCAGCTCAGCCCGGCCTGCGCGCCATCGAGCACCAGTTTGGCGTAGAGCTTCACATCATCGTGCTCCGGCGTTCCCCACACGGTGTCGTGGTAGGCGATCATGCGCTCATCGGTGCCCGGCCAGGGGCAACGGGTGGGTTCCTTATTCGGCATGTCGAGTATCTCGTCAAGGTGGAGCGCTCAAGATAACTTGCCTGTGTATCACACGCCGTCACGGAAGGATCCACCTCAGCCTGCGCATCAGAATCGCGGACCTGTGCGACCTGGGCTGCGCCTTCTGCATGCCGGAGAATCAGCATTGCCTGAAGCGGGAGGATCTGATGACACGAGAAGCGATCATGGCCATCGCGCACGGTGATGGTCTTGGTCTGGTGATGGTCTTGGTCTGCGGTGCCACGAGTTGCGCGGGCAGCGCGCCTGGCAGCAGGGTGACGAGAAGCGCGAGGAGCCTACGCATATCGACCGGGAAGGTAGAGGACGCCTGTGCCTCGTTCTTGAACCCCATCGGTGGAGCTATCTCCACATGCCCCGGGATCTCAGAGATCGCCGGGCGCGTTCAGATTCTGGAAGAGATCCACAGGCCAGCCTTCTCGACCGGGAGTCACCTCGATGAAACTGGTTCGCACCTGGCTCAGCGCATCGCTCATCTTCAGCACGTCCAGCTCCACGCAGCGTCGGAAGACGGGCTGCGCGCTGCGGTGGTACGCCGCGGCCAAGGGCTCAATCAAGCCCTCATGCCTCGGCACCACGGCATCTGTGGCCGTGCCCAGTTGCGCCTTGAGCAGCTCGAAGAGGCGCTCGTTCAGCGCGGGCATGTCGCACGCGATCACCAGCAGCCTATCGTTGCTGGCGTAACGCATGGCGGTTGCGATGCCGCCCAAAGGGCCTTTGCCCGGCCATTCATCGGCGATGACGAAAGGGCCCACGTGGCCGTACTTCTCCGGCTCACCGATCACGAGCAGTTCGGAGCAGTGCGCATCGAGCTTGTCCAGTGCGCGATCAAGCAGGCTGCGACCATCGATCTCCATCAGCGCTTTGTCACGGCCCATGCGCGAGCTTCTTCCGCCCGCGAGCACCACACCAGACCAACCCTGGCTATTCATGCTGCGCCGAGCGGTATGAAATCGATCAGCTCGCCCGCCTCTGCGCAGGTCACCGTGGCCGGGAAGTAGGCTAGCGCATCGGCATGCGCCAGGGTGGCGAGCATGTGCGAACCCTCATCGGGGAGCAGGTGCAGGCGTCCATCGCGGGTCTGCGCTGCGCGGAACTCGGCACGCTCGCCTTTGAGCCGCACCGCATGACCCAACGGCGCACGCGGCAGCGC
>Ga0169931_10007481_pt1 | contig 16181 bp, 8 predicted proteins | sample Kivu_15m_20L_FD_129675 | JGI IMG/M metagenome (GOLD analysis project Ga0169931, IMG submission 129675) | Freshwater microbial communities from Lake Kivu, Western Province, Rwanda to study Microbial Dark Matter (Phase II) - Kivu_15m_20L... | ecosystem: Environmental > Aquatic > Freshwater > Lake ...
AAATCGGGCGAAAAAGTCCTTCGGGGTCGTCTCATCGAATTGCTCCTTGGCGCACAGCGCCTCAATGACCTACGACCCATTATCAATTATCGACCTGTCTCAAAAAAGCGATCCGGCTCAAGGAGCCCAGGTACTCCCATTGCCATGCAGGCTTTAATGAATAAGCACCCAGAGCGCTGAATGCACCTTTTACCAGACTGGAGAAGTCTTTGGGGTCGTAGCGTATCTCCACCCCATTCCAGCCCGTACTGGCATCTGCCGATATACGCAGACTGCGGGCCCCCTTCTGCCAGCCTACGCCATCCTCGTAATCGGCATCGTAGGAGAGGCTGCAGGCGTTGAGTTTGTCGCTTTTCGGCGAAATAGCAAGGCACTCCCAGACATCGACAAGCTCTTACTTGGCGAACTGGTCTTTCAGATGCCTGAAGAAGGCCTTAATTCAATGCCGAGCGCGGTTCTTATTGGCGGAACCGTTTACGGCAAGCTTGGCTATGCGACTTAACCTCGTACCCGTAGTCGATTCTCGTGTACCCACAGCCTGAGAGAAAGTGGTGGTCCTGTGCAGCGTTCAAAGCGATAAAAAGTCAGTCAACCTGGAGTTGGATGACACGGCCAAATTTGAGGTGATTCCCAGCGTTGCCACCAGCTGTGATTACCCACAAAAGAGGGCATTTGGGTCGCAATTCAGGCTCATTGGCATATCCATCGGTGAGGTATATGCATGCGTCAAAAGAGCCGTTACGCGGATTTCTGACCCAGGCCAAAGCGGGGTCGAAGCTAGTGCCCCCGCCGCCCTCGACCGCTCTTGGCGTCTTGCCTTTGTAGTCGTAGGCGCGTTGCACATCGGCGTCGCATTCGACCACTATCACCTCGGTATCGTTTTTCCAGATGCCATGAACTTCTCTGAAAAAAACCTCAAATACTTCATCACCGATAGATCCCGATGTATCAACAACCACTGCCAAGCGCTGCTTGCGCCGGATGCGGATACCTGGAAAGGTGCCAAATCGCTTGGACATTCGGCGGTTTGTAGCAACCACTTCGGTTCGGTAGCCGCTGCTGGCGAACAGGCGCAAAGTGCGTTTCCAGTCGATTTGTGGTTTTCGCCGCTGAGCAATGGCGTCGAGCTCGGTACGGATCTCTGCGGGAAGGTTGCTCCAGCCCTTGGAAGCTGAGTGATCTCGGGCGCGTAGCAAATGTCTTTCTAAATCAGCTTCCATAGCTTTGCGCAGCCCTTCGCTCAGAACAGATCCTTCACCGGAGCCCGCTGGCCCGGATTCGCCAAAACCCTCACCACCCCCAGCAAACCAGAAGCTGTGATCTCCCTGTTGTGGCTCACCCATCACCCGTTGCAAGGCCTCCTCACTCATAGGCGACCCTGATGATTTGCCCGATTGCATCGCATTGTTCAGTGACTTGAGCTTTTCGTAATACCACTCTAGGGTCTGGTTGGTTTCCAAGTCCATGTCAGGGAAGGCACGCAGGGTGACAGCCATCTCGGGTAAAGGCCAAGGTGCCACATGTTGGTTCACCACCAAATCAGCGGCAATGTTGAATAATTTAGCATCGCCCTTTTGAATCAGCGGCCGATAGAGGTGACGAAACAGCAAATGCAAGGCCTCGTGCTTGATCACCGCTACCCGTTCATCTTTTTTGAGTTCTTTCATAAAGAACTCGGGATTGACGATCAGGTGCAAACCGTGGGGCGTGAGCGATACGGCTGCGGTAGGGACCTTGTCGTCGATACGGCGCACCACACCACTGAGCAAATGCCCGTAAAAAGGCTCTTTCAGGAGCAGGGCGACGATGCCTCGACTGACCTCGTCGGCAACATTGGACGTCGACTTGACAGTCGATTTGCCAGCTGGCTTTGTCGCCGCAGCCTTGGCCATCAGATGCCTCCGAGCACCAGCTTGGCGAGTTGGGGCGAGCGCAGCATCGCCGGCAGCTCGCCCCCGGCCGAGACTAGGTCACGGTGCAGGCTAAAGCGCAAGTCGTTCGGGATGTCTTCGTGCATCAGGAATGCGGTGAGGTTCTCTGAGTGCGAAGGCTTTTGCTTGTAGCGGGAATCGACGAGCGCCAAATAAAGGCGCGTGCAGATGGTGGCGATACGGTCGACGCGCTTGGCTACACCGGGGCCCTTGGCCAGTTGGGCAATCCGTTTGGCCAACGGCGCGAAGTCCTTTGCGTCCAGAATGTCCTCAGGGTTGATCAACTGCTCGAGGTCGTCGTTCACAAAAGCGAGGAAGGTGGTGGCGGTGATGCTGTCCAATGAGCTTTCGGCAAGTACTCGCACCAGCTCAATGTCTTTTTTCAGATCAGCGATGCCGCCGATTTGGTCAAAAAATTGTGCCAATGTGCGTGGAGTAGTGCGCTTGCCGGTGATCACTTCCGGGTAAGTCAGGGCAAAAGCGATGCCGCGCGAATCGATGCCACTTGCGCTGGCCCACCGACTCCAGGCTTTGAGGTCGAACACCATGGTCAAGTGCAACATACGTGTGAGCATGGCATCGTCCATCGTGCTGACCGAGTAGTCACCGCCTTCGGGGTTGGCGGTGCAGACGATCTGCCATTTGGGTGGTAGCTTCCAAGAGAACATTTCGAACTCCTGCAGCAGCTGCATCGTGCCACGCAAAATCCTGTCATCAGCCCGGTTTAAGTCGTCTAACAGCAAGATGCCGGGGCCAGTGTCGTCTTCGCGTGGCACCCACTCGGGTGCCATATAGATGGTGGTCTCATCGCCTTGCACTTTGGGGTTCGGGTCATGGCGCACTGGCAGGCCATGCAAATCGCCCATTTCCTCGAACTGCGCAGGTGCGCAATAACGGAATTTCCAGCCATTGGCTGCAGCAAACGATTTGACGATGGCCGTCTTGCCAATCCCATGCAGACCCCAGATGCAAATGGGAGTAGGGCGCTTACCCTGACCGTTGGGGCTGTCTTGTGCCGACTTTTCTTCATTTGCCAGATTGGTCCGGAAAATGTGTTCCAAGACACGTGTGATGGCTTCACTGTCGAGTTGCGCCCCATAAGTGGTGTAAGAGCCAGACATAGAAAAACCGCTTTCGCTGAAAAGGCAACTTCAAGTGAGGTGTATTAGCATTTTATGCTAGAAAATTATAATAATAAAAATATAAAAATCTCAAAAACTATCTTATTTACCTTCCAAATAGAGGTTGAAACATGGCTAAGCCATTGATGGTGTCTCTTGGAGGCGAAGTGTTCAGCTTCAGCCTGAGTGAAGTCGAGCGTGCAGACTTGTACGGAAGCCGCAAACGTTTACCCACCGATGGCAGCGGCCGCACTTGTGTGCGTGCGGCATTGACCCAAGACGGGAGTTTGCTGATTGCTTCTGGAATGTCCGGTCAAGGCTATTTCAATGCCGGCGGACAGTTTCTGCCGCGCGGAATACTGGTGGGTATTGATCCACAGGGCAAAGTGGTTGAAAGCCAGCCCTCCACATTAGGCGTACCGCAGGCACTCGAAGGGCCAGTCGATCCCTCAAACGTGCTTGATTTAGAGCTTCTAAGTGTTTACCTGCTTACCCCCGAATTGGAGGGGGGCTTACTGATTGATCGACTGAAGGCTGGTGAGATCTACGCCTGCGACTTTAACTACGCGGCCAGCTTGGAGGTGGAACGCGCCTATCTACTGGCCAATGACCAGGGCGTCTTCGCCCTGGTGGGCAAGCCGTTGACTGTGGGCTGGGTGGAAGAGGGCGCGCGCTTTGCGCCCCCGGTGGAGGCGGCAGAAGCCTCTGATGATCTTGATTTTGAAATGCTCTGAGGCCTGCCATGTCGAACAACATCCATCTGGCCAATGCCAAGGGCCGCGACGCCTTCGTGACCCTGGCCACCCTGAAAGCGCCTGCCGCGCCCAAACTGTCCTTGCCGGGCGAATCGATCACCTTCCGACGCTATGTCACCGCCACAGAATCGGGCACCCATGCAGCGCTTACCGCGCGCTGGGGCGACAATTACGCCACGCATCTGGTCGAGGGCGATCCCGAGGTCGATCTGGAGCAGGTGGGGCAGTTCATCGAGCAGCTGCAAACCATTTACCTCGACCCTGACGGCAAGGTGCTGACGGTGGAACCCAACATGATCGAGGTGCTCACGCATCCCGATGGCTCCGAGCGTGAGCGACGCGCTCCACAAGAGACGGATTCCAACACCGGCTCGGCCCTGCCGGTGCGCTGGACGGGCAAGCGAATCGACCTGGCCGAGGCGGTGTGCAAGTTCAGTTTCAAGCGCCGCATGCAGCTTCGCCACAGCGATGGTCTGACCTATGAATTCCTTTTCGGCATGGCCAAGGAACTCGGCGAATCGCGCAGCGTGATGTTGCTGGGCACTGGCGAGAAGGGCACGGGACCGCTGGTGTTTCAGGCCAACGGCCGACCCTATCGCGGCTTTCTGGAGGGTCAGGTGCAAGGCGCCTCGTATCGACTGACCCTGCTTTTGAGCGATATGGAGTTGAAGCGGCCTGCTGCCTCGGCTGGAGGTGCAGCATGAGCGCCGCGCCCTACACCGGGGGTCAGGCCTTTGGTGCCGGCCTGCGCGATGCGCGTCTGGCCGACGCCGCGCTGCTCGAGACCCTGCAAACCTATAAGCGCCGTGTGGCGGGCACCTACCGCGCCTTGCCGCCCGCGCGCCTGGGTGAACTCAGTGCCGCGCCCATGTGGGTCACCCGCAAGATCGATGGCGAGACCTGGTTCTTGGTGAGTCAGTCAGGCCAGGTGTTTCTGGCCAGTCCCTCAGGCCGCGTGCTGGCGGGTGACCTGCCTATCCTGAAGCAGGCGGCCAAGTTGCCCGAGGGCAGCATCGTAGCCGGCGAGTTGTATGCGCGCGTGCCCGATCGACGTGAACGTGTGGGGGATCTGGCCGCGGCGCTGGCTTTTGATGGCGCCGATGCGCCCGACCGCATTGCCTTTGCCGCCTTCGATGGTGTGCAACTGGCGGGGCAGCCGCTGCCGATTGCCTATGACGAAAAACTGCAGGCACTGTCGGCCTGCCTGCCCACGGGCAGCCACCTGCAGGTGATGGCGGCGCTGTCGCTGCACACCGGGCTGGAGGTGCTCCAGCATTTCGAATCCAAGGTGCTGCCCACGGGCGGTGAAGGTCTGGTGGTTCGCCATGCCAGCGGGATCATCTACAAGATCAAGCCCGAGATCAGCTTGGATGCGGTGGTGATCGGCTTCACGGTCAAGGCCGATGAGCCGCAGGCGTGTCGCTCGCTGCTGCTGGGGCTGCGCACATCCGACGGCGTGTTTGCGGTGGTGGGCGCCTGCGGCAACTTGGGCGACGACGCGCAGCGCAGCGCCTGGTTCGCGCGCCTGCAGCCTTTGAGTGCGACCTCGCAGATTCGCCGCGCCAGCGACAGTGGTGGCCTTTACCAATTCGTGCAGCCCAAGTTCGTCGCCGAGTTCACCGTGACCGACCTGCAAGGCGAGCTGTCCGATGGCAGCCGGCCCATGGCGCAGACGGCGACCTTTGGTGAATCGGGTTGGGTGCGTGCGGGCTCCATGCCCTCTGCCAGCCTGATTCATCCCGTCTTTCTGCGATTGCGAGAAGACAAGGCTGCCGACGAGACCGGCGTGCGTTTCGCCCAGTTGCAGGACTTCCTGCCCGCGGCGTCGGCCACTCCGGCCGCTGCAGCATCCGCCGCCTTGCCCGCCAGCACGCTGGTGCGCCGTGAGGTCTGGACCAAAACCACCAAGGGTCAGTTGGCTGTGCGCAAGCTCTTGGTCTGGAAGACGAACAAGTCCGAGGGCTCGCAGCGCTATCCCGCCTACGTGGTGCACTGGACGGATTACAGCGCGGGCCGCGCCGAGCCCCTGGATCGTGATGTGCGCCCCGCACCGAATGAAGCCGGAGCGCAGCAGATCGCGCAGGAGTTCATCGACGCGAATATCAAAAAAGGTTGGGAAAAGGTGGGGCTCTGAGATGGCGGAACGACTGAAACCTCTGCGTGGCGATGGCGCCAAGCTACTCAAACTGGTGACCGAAGCCGAGGACCTGCAAACCCTGGAACAGGCGCTGGAATTGGGTGCCGCGCTCGGCCAGCCGGCAGAGGGCCTGCTCGATGGTGTGGAGGTCAATGGCGCCGGCGAGCTGGTGCTCAGCTCGCGCTTTCGCGGCACGCAGGCCACGCAGCCCGCTTTCGATGCCTTGCTGATTCACCAGCTGTCGATGGCGCTCGAGGGCACGCCCGAGGCGGTACTGCGCCGGTCGGTCCGACGGCTTGAGCTCGCGTGTCGCACGCTGCCGCATCTGCGCGGATTTGACGGCCTGGAATCGCTTGCGATCACCTTGCTGCCAGGTACGGTGTGGGCGGACTTGTCACACTGGGGCCCCATGCCCGCACTGCGTGCGTTGAAGCTGATTTGCGAAGGCAGCAAGGACCAACCGGCAAGCCTCGTTTCGCTCGCTGGCCTGAAGGCGCCAAGCCTGGAAGTCGTAAGTCTGCGCGAACTGGGGCTGACATCGATTGCCGCGCTGTCTGAGTCTTCTGCTTTGCGCAATGTCGACTTGGCCCTTAACCCCGGCGTGTCCGAGATCCGTGCTTTGGTGGATTCGGTGGCTTGCCTAGAGTCGCTGGACCTCGAGGGCTGCGCCGGGCTCTCTGACCTGTCGGCGCTCAAAGGCAGCCAGGCGCTCACCACGTTGAAGCTCAAAGATTGTGCCCGCGTGCGCTCTCTGCAGCCCTTGGCGGCAAGCCGTCAACTGAGAACGATCGACCTAGAGGGCTGTGCGAGCCTGACCTCGCTGGAGGGCCTGGCCAGCGACACGCTGGAGCCACCGCGCTACAGCATCTTCAGCCTCAAGGGGTGTGCCGCGTTGACCTCCTTGCGGGGTCTGCCGCGACTCACCGATAGCACCTCGGCGCTGTACCTCGAGGAGATGCCCGCCTTGGTGAGCCTGGAGGGCATCGAGGCAGCAAGCAAGATCGAAATGCTGGAAATTGACACCACGGGTGTGAAAGAGTTGGACGCACTGACACCCCTGAAGGCATTAACGGACTTACGCGTCTCCGGCTGCAAGGACTTGAAGGATGTCCGTGCCCTGGGCGCTTTGCCCGCCCTTGCGCGTGCGAGGCTCTATAACTGCCCGAAGGTTAAACAGCTACCGGCGGTGTGGGGCGAGGCGCTGTCTCACCTAGAGTTCTCTGCAGGCGCTTTTACAGCCCTCGGGCAATTGCCGGCTGGCCTCGAAGAGATTGAGGTGCGTGGTGTTGCGTCCCTCAAAAATCTGGTGGGGATCGAGAGTGCGACATCCTTGCAGGTCGTGGCGATCGACACCTTGTTGGAGGACGCTCGCGCGATCCATGGGCTGCCGCAGGCGCATTTGCGCTGCTTCCAAGCCGATGTTCTGCCGATTCGGCCTGTCAATGCAGCGTGGATTCGATCGGTTGTTGAAGCGGCTCAGCCCTTGCGGCTGGATGTGCGATTTACCAACCTCAAGGAGCTTCAGGTGCTGGTGGACCTCCCGCAGTTACAGGCGGTTCATGTCAGTCATGAGGCCAGTGAGTTTTATCAGTTGAAGGGGCGCGAGTACCTCAACGAAGCCGTGGTGCGGAGCCTGCAGCGTGCGGTGTGCAAGAAGCACCAGATTCCGGTGCCGGAGTTTCTCAAGCCACGGCGCGTTTCCAGCAAGGCGGTGGCGCAGGGTGGCCCCAGCCTGGCCGAAGTGAAGAAGGGGCTGACCTCGACCGACTTCAACGCCATCGTGGCGATGCTCGCGACGCTGCGTTTGACGGGCTCTGCCGCCTTGTATGACGCGGTTCTGGAAGGCGTGGATGCACCCACCCTGTACTCGGGTGCAACCGCCTCGCTGGGTAAATTATTCAAGGACACCCGGGCGCCGTACCGCCCTTGGGCACGCTGGGCGCTGACGCATGTTTTGTTGGATGCCCCAGACTCAGCGCCGTTGGCCACCGCGATGCGTAACGCGATCACGTCCATGACCCTCCCCGTGAGCCTGTCCCATGGCCAGGATCCAGCCTGCCCGCCGCCTCTGGCGCGCTTTAAGTCGCTCGAGGCCATCACGCTCGAGGGCGTGCGGGGCAATGACCTGTCGTTCTTGCGCGAGGCAGCCTCCTTGGAGTCGATCACGCTTCGAGATATGCCCGATCTGATTTCGCTAGACAGCTTGGCGATGATGCCCTCTTTGGCGGCTCTCAAGTCTCTTCATTTGGAGCGATGCTCAGCTTTGGTGTCCCTCAAGGGGCTTGATGGCGCCAAGGCACTCATGCGTTTGGCGGTTTCGGAGTGCGAGGCATTGTGTGACATTTCGGCGATGGCCGGGATGCACAGCTTGCTGCGCTTTCCGGGTCGAGGTTACAGCACAGACAGGATTGACCTGACCTCTTTCCAGAATGTGAACGACATCGGATTTGTGAGTGGTTTGAAATCTGCAACATCTATTGAGCTCAAGCTCATTGGCCGTGTCGATCTGTCACCGCTGTCTGGCTTGCTCCAGTTGCAGTCGGTCAATCTTGAGCTGGACACCTTGGATCAGGACTTTTCACCGCTGGCTGGTCAGCGTGAGTTGGTGATTGCATTGATCGACCCGAAGACCGGCTACCGCATGAGTCCTACGCCCAAAACCAAAGCTGGGCATAAGTACGTTTGGTCAGGGCAGTTTCCACAATTGGAAAAGCTCGAGGTCAGCGGGGGAGAGCACGATTTAACGAAGTTGCAGGCGCCAAAACTGAAGTTTTTTGAAACGAGCTCTCGGATGCGGTCAATGCATGGCGTGGGTCATGCAACTGACATCCGGTTTCAGATTCAGTATTGCGATTCGCTTGAGGGTCTGGAGGAGAGTCTTATTGAATCTCTCGATCTGTACTACAACGACAGAGACGTCAAGGGTCTTCCCAGCATTCAGGTCTTGCACCAGCTGCCGCAGCTCAAGACCCTGCGTATCGGATCCATGCTGACCGATCGCCACGCCAAGGAGTTGGTCGGTTGCGCGCAGATCCAGGTGCTGCAGACCAACAATTTTCGTGGTTCCTTGCGCTTTTTGGCTGGTTGGGAGAGCCTGACACGCCTAGACTTGCGCAATTCTGGCGAACTGACAGATCTGGAGACACTTTGTCAACTGTCCTCCCTCGTTGAGATTCGCCTGCGCGGATCCGCCATGAAGCGCGACACCTGGCCCAAGTCCTTGCAGGACCGTTTGGATTTCATGAGTTCGTGACCTCATTAAACCCTACACCACATTGAGAATATCCTTTGGACAGTTTCACCTCACCACAGTCACAGCTTGCGGCGCACCAATACAGTGAACCTGTGCCTGAGATCGTGGCTTTGGTGGATGCGCCTCGGCCACCGGTGAGCATTGTCAGTCCCAACGGGGGAGGCGTTTTGCTGCTTGAAATTGAGGCGAATCCTCCGCTCAAGCATGTGGCCGAGCCGGTGCTGCGATTGGCTGGTATTCGTTTATCGCCCATACGAGGTTCGCGCCAGCAACTTCAGTATGGAAAACGACTTCACTGGGTGTCATGTGACCATGATGAGCGTATCTCTTTGGCGCTTCCCGATTCGCCCCGGATTGGTTTACCCGTCTTTGCGCCAGATGGTTCTACCTTTGCATTTACCAACGAGACGCAGTTCAGTACAGAGTTGTGGTTGGGTAACCCTGCTACCGGGGAGTTGCGGCGCGTTCCAGAATTGCGGGTGCACAACGTGCTGTTTGAACAGGCGTTTGTATTTTCTGAGCAGGGGCGGCATTTGTGGGTTGCCACCATTCCTGCTGAAAGAGGTGATCTGCCCATAGAACAGGATGTGCCGCTGAGCCCTTCGATGCAAGAAAGTATGGCTCGCCCAGCGCCAGTGGCAACTTACCAAGACCTTTTGAAGGATCCTCATGACGAGGGATTGTTCAAGCACTACGCTACATCCCAATGGGCTTGTGTGGATCTGCTTTCCGCAAGCTGGCATGTGATCGGTGAACCTGGGCTGTACGAAGATCTTCAGCCCTCGCCAGACGGCCAATACCTGCTTTGCAATCGGCTGGCACCTCCGTTTTCTTACCGCGTGGGCAGTTGGGGATTCCCGCGGGTGGTCGAAGTGCTGTCGGCTATGGGCGAGCGGCTGAGTCATGTCGCACACTTGCCCTTGGCCGATGACACGCCCCGCTTTGGCGTTCGACAAGGCTTTCGCAACGTGATGTGGCAAGCCGCGAGACCTGCAACGCTTTGCGGCGTGCAGGCGCTGGACGGAGGGGACCCCCGCCGACGGGCTGACTTCCGGGATGGCCTCTGGACCCTACAGGCCCCATTCAAGGATGCACCGCAAGAGGCCAGGCGCTTTCGCCATCGACTCACCGGTTTGCTGTGGACTGCGACTGCGGGACAGGCGATCGTGACCGAGCTCGATCGGGAGCGCCGCTGGCGAACCACCTCCCTGGTGTTCCTAGATGAACCTGAACGCCCGGCGCGGGTCTTGTTTGACCGCAGCGATCGCGACGCTTACTCACACCCTGGTGAGTTCTTGTTGAAGGCCAATACCCAGCAGGTGCTGCAGGAAGGAGACATGGCTTGGCTGTTAGGCGATGGCGCAACGCCGCAGGGCCTGCGTCCCTTTCTGGACAAGGTGAATCTGAAGACCGGTGCCACACAGCGTGTATTTCTCAGTGCTGATGACGCTCTGGAGCGTGTGCTCGCGGTCCTGCCCAAGGTGTCAAATGACCCGCTGCCATCGTGCACCTTGCTTGTGCAGCACCAAACACCTCAGGCACCGCCATCGCTGTGGCTGCTCGACACGGAATCGGGCCATCGTCGTCAGCTGGCGCCTGCACAGGAGGAGGTGGTACGTATGGACGGCGTGACAAGGGAGATTTTGCATTACCAACGCCATGACCAAGTTCCACTGACGGGGACACTTTATTTGCCCAAGGATCGTCAGCCCGGAGAGCGTTTGCCACTGCTGATTTGGGCTTATCCAGTCGACTACTCAGATGCCAAGACAGCAGGGCAGGTGCGTGGTTCGGACTTGGTTCATGTGCGACCCTTAGGAGCCTCTCCCATTTACTTTGCCACGCAGGGTTGGGCCGTTCTCATGGATGCGGCCATACCCGTGTTAGGCGATACCGTCAGCATGAACGATACCTTTGTTGCGCAGGTGGTGGCTTCGGCGACTGCGGCAATTGACGCACTGGATGCCCGCGAACTGATTGACCGCCGCCGCGTCGTTGCCGGCGGTCACAGTTACGGCGCTTTTATGGTGGCCACCTTAATGGCCCATAGCAATTTATTGGCGGCAGGCATCGCCCGCAACGGCGCTTACAACCGCACCCTCACGCCTTTTGGTTTTCAGCAGGAACGCCGCACCTATTGGGAGGCCCCAGATACCTACCACCAGGTCTCTCCTTTTTCACACGCCGATCGCATCAAGGCACCGCTGCTTTTGATTCATGGCGAGACAGATGGCAATGCAGGCACGCACCCGATGCAGTCTGAGCGCATGTATGCGGCTGTTGCTGGCAACGGTGGCACAGCGCGCTTGGTAATGCTCCCTTGTGAAGGTCATGCTTACCGTGCTCGCGAATCCATCTTGCACGTGATAGCCGAGATGCTTTCCTGGGCACGGCGATGGACTCAACAAGCTTCCTGAAATCCCCTAGTCAGACACACATTTATGTGGGTTCCAAACAGCAGTGATCTCAAGAAGGTTCAGGATTGGCTTGAGTCATTAGGGCTGAGCGAATACGCTGATGCTATGAGCGCCCATCACATCGACGAATGGGCTCTGGTGCGGCTAGAGGAGGCGGACTTACGCGAGATCGGCGTGATTTCTGTAGGACATCGCAAGCGCCTGATGGCGGCCATCGCAGATCGCATGGCTCAAACTACACCGTCGCCAGCAGCTTCTACTGCTGTCCCAGTGCCGCTCCAGACGTCAGTCGCCACAGTCACTCCACATTCGCCTGCTGCAGTTACTGAACAGCCAAACAGCGGCGAACCATTGCGAAAGCTTAAGCTTTTCCTCAGTTATGGCCGTGACACATTTGTCGATGAAGTGCGAGCGCTCAAGTTAGCACTGGAAGCGCGCGGCCACCAGGTCTGGTTTGACGAGGAGCAGCTGGGCATAGGACTGGACTGGGAAGATCGTATTGAGCGTGGCCTGGCTTGGTGCGATCGTGTGGTGCTGACCATGACACCCCACTCGGTGCGTCGCCCCGACGGCTATTGCTTAAACGAGCTGGCCAAGGCGATGGAGCGTCAAAAGACGATCATTCCGGTGCTGCTCACGGACGTGCCCGGTGGCGCACCCACTTCGATTTGCCGGATCCAGTACTTGGACTGGCGCGATGCCGTTCCGGCAGCGCAAAAGCCAGATCGTTTTCGGGTGCGCATGGCGCGCTTATGCGAGGCGATTGAACAAGACAAGCTCGACTTCGAAGGCGGGCAGCAGCGCCTGCTGCGGATCTTGCAGCCCCTTAATTACCTCGGTGACATAGAGCGCCATGTCGCACGTTTCCATGGCCGTAAGGCGCTCTTCGAGCGTCTTCGCATATGGATGGACGATCCGCGTGGACACCCGGTTGTTTGGCTTTGCGGTGGCTCTGGTCTGGGGAAAAGCGCCGTAGCTGCAATGCTGGCTCACCAGTGGGGTGAGACCGGGGCGGTCCATTTCTGCGTGGCTGGCCATGTGGATAAAGGTGATCCTAGGCGCGCCATCTTGTCTGTGGCCTACCAACTGTCGACCTACCTGGACACCTACCGCGCTCGCCTGATGGCTCTGGACCTGGAGCGAGAGATCGAAAAGGACGCACGCGCGTTGTTCGACGCATTGCTGGTCGGTCCGTTGGCCGGTGACTTTCCTGCACCTGAAAAACCTTGGCTGGTGGTGATCGACGCTCTGGATGAAGCCACCCAGCCCGATGGCAGCAACGACTTGGCCGAATTGGTGGGCCAGGAGTGGCGAAAGCTGCCAACGTGGCTGCGACTGGCCGTGACCAGCCAGCCAGACGTCGAGGTGCAGACTTGGATGTCCGATGTGCAGGTGATCCTCATGGCAGGTGACGACGCGGAGCAACGTGCTGACGTACGTGCCTACTTAGAGCGAGAACTGGCCGAGCAGGGTCGCAGCACCACGGCGCTGGTGCTGGACCAGATGGTCGAGCGCAGCGAAGGTGCCTTCCAGTACATGGTGCTTCTGCTGGAAGAAATCCGCCAGGGCCGCTGCAACCCTGAAGATGTCATCGAGCTGCCCCGCGGCATGCAGGCGGCCTACCTCCAAACTTTCAAGCGACGCTTTGTTCAGGCAGGTGTCTTTGAGAGTCAGATCCAACCTCTGTTGGCGCTGATGCTGGCGTCGCCCGACCCCACACCACTGGCTGTTCTGGCGGAGGCCTTGAGCGTCTCCGTGACCGAGATACGTCGGCGTCTGGGGCAGCTGGGATCGATGGTGTCCATTCAGTCCGAGCAAGGAACCCGGGATCCTGCCTGGGATATGGTGCGCTTTTCGCAGTCCAGTCTGCGCAGTTGGCTTACCACCATCGACGAGCGAACGCGCCAGCCAGTAGCGGGCCCTTTCGCAACGGACGCCGAAGATGGCATTTCTCACCTTGCCGTTGAGTTGCTCCGCCTCTGGGATGCGCGGGCAGCCGCCCCAGTTCCTGCATTCGTGGAGCGACATGTTTTTGGCCTGCTCGTCCAGGCCCGCAACACCGCTGCCCAAGACCGTATTGCGTTAGATGTTGCTCGCCATTGGGAAAAGCGCTCGCTGTCTTTAGCCTACCCTCCAGCTGAACACGCCGCACGATGGGCGGCGGAAGTGGCCGAGCGGGTTGATCTAAACCCACTGGACCTTAAGCGAGCCGCCGACAGTCTCCATTTGCTGGGGATGGTGCTGCGAAAACGCGGGGACAGCGCCGCAGCGCTCCAGCATTTGCGCGCTGCGCTGGCGCTTTGGCAGCGGCTGACGACATTGGTTGTGAGTGATTCTGCCCACGACCAGGCGCGCAGCGAAACACATGTGCGCATCGCCGAGATCATCCGGGACCAGGGCGACGTTCAGGCTGCGCTGGCTGAACAGCGAGTGGCGCTGGCCCTACGCACATCATTGATGGAATGCGAGCCATCTAATCTGGAATTTAAAAGTCTGGTGGCACAGAGTCATAGTGCCGTGGGCAGAATCTTGCGCGTTCTGGGTGATATCGATGAGTCGCTGGCTTCCCACCGGCAGGCGCTGGCTCTGCGCGAAGAATTGATTCAGGCCGATCCCAGTAGCACGAAGTACCAACGCTATTTGGGGAGCAGCTACAACAGCATCGGTGTCGTGCTGAAGGCCAAGGGAGATCTTGAGGGGGCGTTGGTTCATTATCAAAAGTTTCAGAGCCTGACGAAGCGATTACACGACTTAGAGCCAGATGAGAGCGAGTGGATCCAATCACTGTCTGTCAGTCACCACAACATCAGCCTGCTGATGGACAGTACGGGTCGCTTGGATGAAGCCCTTGAGAGCGCGCGGCAAAGCGTTCTATTGCGCGAGCAACTCGTCAAGCAGGACAAGGAGAATACCGGTTATTTGCGCAGTTTGGGCAATGCCTACGAGCGGCGCGGTTCGCTCCTGAAATCTCGTGGCGACATGGACGCAGCGATGAGCGACTATGAGCGTGGACTTCAGATCAGTGAGAGACTGGCAGCGATGGATCCCGCGCATGCGAATTGGCAGCTAGATCTTTCGGATTCTTATGAAAAGATGGCTGGACTGCTGAATTCGATGGGAAAACCGACGTTGGCGCTGATACCCCTGCGCAGAAGTCTGGCCATCGTTGAAGGCCTGGTCCAGAAGGATCCGGACAATCCTGGTTGGCAACGATCCATGGGCCTTACTGCACGTAGCCTCAGTGGTGTACTCAAGGGCTTGGGGCAGATGGAAGAGGCGTTGGCGCTGGGTGAGCGCAATCTGAAAGTTCAACGGCAGGCTGTGGCGCGCTCGCCCAAGAACACCGCTTGGCAGCGAAGTCTTGCTAATGCGCACAACTGGATGTCGGCACTGCGATGGATCCAGCAGGACTGGGATGGGGCCGCCGATCATGCACGGAAGGCGCTCGAGATCGCTCAGCGCCTGACCCAAAAGGACAGCGCTAACGCTGATTTGCAAGGCACTTTGGCCAGTGCGCACAGTCGGCATGCGCAGGTCTGGGTGTCTCAAGGCCAGCTCGATCAAGCGCAGTTAGCCTATGAGCAAGCTTTTGCAATTTACACCACTCAGTTGGAAAAAGACCCGCGCAATGCAGGTTGGCGGGATATCCTGAGCGACCTCCATGCCGAGTTGGGATGGATTCAGGAATGCCGTGGCCATTTTGCGCATGCTTTGGAGCACCACCGGACTAACCTGGAAATCAGCCAGGGTTTGGTCGAAGAGGGTGAGAAGCGCGAAGGTTGGAAAAGGGATCTGGCTCTGGCGCACTTCGATCTCGGACGGGTACTGCTCGCACAAGGTCATCTGGACGATGCACTGCCGCATCTGGCAGAGGCGCTGAGGTCTTTCCGCCTGCAACTGCACGCGGAGCGGCCGGGCACTTTACTTGATTGCGCTGGCGCAATGGCCTTGATGATCAAGGCCTGTACGCAGCTAGGTGATCTCGAGCAAGCGGAGAAGCTGTCTGAGGATATGGCAGCGTTGAACTGGCGAGCTGAAAGTGCAGATAGCCCCTCTCGGGCGCGCATGCTGGCGGCGATAGGGCGTAGGCAGTGACATACTCAGCGAGTATTCGCAATGCTGCATCTGAACACCGGTCCAGCAAGGGCATTACGCTTTGGAAAGAATTTTTTTTTGGCTCTCGGGTTTTATATAGAAAAAATTCGTGAATTCTCGTACCGTCCGTATCTTTCTCCCCAGCACCTTCCGCGACTTCGCCGAAGGTCGCGACCTGCTTGTTAAGCGGGTTTGCTCACTTCTGCCTGACCCCTTGGCCACTCACCCCCGAAATCCGTCTCAAACCCCGTTTCGTCTCAGAGCCTCCGGACTTTTTGGCCGTGGTACGGCAGGAGGGGGGTAGTGAAAAATCAGGGTTTTGGCGCCGTACCAATTAACCGGCTTGTACCTACCTAGCAACTCACCTTTTAAAATTGGTTATCTGGGAAACAAACAAGTCAAGGGCGTCTAGCCATTACCCAGCTTGCGTAGTACACTTGTCTGGCTACAGAGCAGGATGTGCGCATCCGCT